>Ga0265338_10001055_pt1 | contig 45944 bp, 41 predicted proteins | sample 42126metaG_FD_193579 | JGI IMG/M metagenome (GOLD analysis project Ga0265338, IMG submission 193579) | Rhizosphere microbial communities from Carex aquatilis grown in University of Washington, Seatle, WA, United States - 4-21-26 metaG | ecosystem: Host-associated > Plants > Roots > Rhizosphere... | reverse complement strand
GTTTCACATTATGTTTCACATTATGTTTTACAGGCCGCGGCAAAAGGATTAACCAAGGCATCTTCAACCATGCAAAAATTGATTCTTCTTCCGGCCATAATCCTGCTCGTCGCGGTTTCCGCCCGGTCGCAGCTTCCTCCGCCAACGCAACTGCGGCCGGTGCGGATCATTTTGGTGGGGGACTCGACGATGGCCGTCAAAAGCGGGTGGGGCCCCGCCTTTTCCGCCGACCTTGTTCCGCAGGCCACGTGCATCAACCTGGCGAAGGGTGGCCGCAGTTCCGGCAGCTATCGCGCCGAGGGCTCGTGGGCAAAGGTCATGGACGAGTTGAAACCCGATGCCGGGTTCAAGGTGACCTACGTGCTGATACAGTTTGGCCACAACGATCAGCCCGGCAAACCCGGACGTTCCACCGACCTGGCCACCGAATTCCCCGTGAACATCCGGCAGTATGCGCAGGAGGTCATGGCTGCCGGGGCCAAACCGGTGCTGATTACGCCGCTCACCCGCCGGTGGTTCACCAATGGCGTGGTGAATAATGATCTGGCGCCCTGGGCAGAGGCGACGAAGAAGGTGGCGGCGGACCTGGGAGTTCCCGTCCTCGATTTGAACGCCGACAGTGTCGCCGCGGTTCAGAAGCTGGGACCGGTGGAAGCCAACACCCTGGCGATGGCACCGCCGCCGGCAGTGGTTGCGGAGAGCGCCGCCAGCGGTAATTCCGTCGCTGCGCCCAAGTCCGCTCCGACGTCACCCACCAACTCGGACACCGCCGTGCCCGGGAACAACCTGGCAGAGCGCAAAGGCGAGGCCGTCCCGGCGTTCGATTACACCCACCTGGGACCGAAGGGTTCCAAATTGTTCGCGCGCCTGGTCGCTGATGAGCTGATGAAGTCGGTTCCGGATTTGAAGCCTTACCTCAAACCCTGACGGACCGGCTACTGGGCAATGACCAGCATCGCGTAAAGTTTTGTGGCGGGGACGGTGAAAGTCACGCGATCGGCGGTTTCCTGGAAAGCCAGCGGCAAGGTCTGGTCCCGGTCGGGTGAAAGACAATTCACGGATTTGACGGGGCCGGCGAATGGTTTGCGCACGGTCACGGAAAACGGCGCGATCGGGTTCGCGCGGTTGAAATTGACAAAGTGGGCAATCGTCTCGCGAGTGGCGGGACGGGTGAGCAAATCCATCACGGTGGTCAGCGGCGCCCCGCTTTCGATGGAAAGCCCCTTGGGCAAACCTTCCACCACCATCTGGCCGATGGCTTCATGGTTTTTCGGCAAGACCCATTGCGCGGGTGTCATGCGGGTGCCGGTTTGCGGCGTGGCGCCCGGCTCGGGATTTTCCTGCGCCGCCGGCGCCTTGCCGGCGGGAGCATCGCCGCGGACGATTTCGGGAAGGTAAAGGATGCGCCCTTTGCCTTCCGAACGTGCGGGCAGGAACGGGTTTTCGTGGCGGCGTTCGCGCCATTGGTTGTATTGCGCTGCATTGCCGGTCAGCACCAGCGTGCCACCGCGGCGCACGAATTCGAGGAGCTTCCGCACCTGCGCATCGCCAACGCATTCCTGCCCGGGCAGGATGATTTCCTGGTAGCGATCCATCTGGTCCAGGTCCTCGTCAAACAGGATGTCAAAGGGGACCTTGCGCTGGATGAGCACCTGTTCCATCAAGGTGGTGGGAACGCAGGTGTCGCTGATGCTGTATGCCATGGACGGCCAGCTGTGCAGGACGGCCACATCGGCCACGCTTTCGGTTCCCCGGTAGTAGCGGTCGAGGTATTCACGATAAAATTCCAGCGTCGGCGTGGACACATGCGTGGTGAAGGGAACGCCGGGGTTGCCGGTCACCGGCGTTTCGTAATCAAAAGCCATGTCCAGGGCGCACCGGAGATCGTCCTGCAACGGTTCCTCGCAACTGGCTTTCAAACGGCGGGCAACCTTGTAGGAACGGATTTGGGATACCAGGGCCCCCGTGTGTGAATCAATGCGCGCGTCATAGCCCCCGGTGTCAAAGGACATCACGTCAATGCGGTTGGCAAACAGCGGATGATAGACGGCGTTGGCCCAGTAGCGGTTGAAGCTGTAAACGCCCTTGATGTTGAACAGCACGGACACATTGGGGTTCAAGCTTTTGACGTAGTCGTAGAGATCGTTGGCGTAGTGCGCGAGCGATTCGCACCGGAACCGCACCCATTCCTGCAAGACCGGATCGTTGAGGGCGGTGATGCCATCCGGTTGCGTCGGGGAAGCCCATTCATTGGGCTGGATCCAGTCCACGTCGGGCAGGCCGAACCGGCGGCGGACGGCCTCGGAAGTCGGGTAACGTTGCCGCAGGAAATCATGAAACGCTTTGAGGCAACGCGGGCAACGGCAGGATTCGGGTTCCGGCTGCAGCATGACGTTGTCGAACGAGATCTGGTCGGCGTGGACCTCCTCGATGGCGTATTTGAGGATGGTTTTCAGGTAATCGCGATAGGCGGGCTCGTTGGGGCAGGCATAATGCCGGAACGTCTGGATTCCGTATGGCACCCATTGATTGTTCTGGTCGCGCTGTTCCCAGTTTTTGGCTTCCGGGAGTTCATGATAGAGGGTTTCCGTAAACATGGTTCCGCCCACGTACACATCCACCTTCATGCCCAGGTGGTGCATGATGGCCGCCGTGCGTTTGTCCTGCTCCATGTTGGCGCGCTCGTATTCCCGGCCAAAGCCCTTGTAGAAATAAAGCCGGCCGTAGCGGATGCCGGCGTCGGCCATGTGCTTGAGATTGTCCGGGTCGCACATCTTCCGGTAGCGGTCGGGCTCGTCATCAAAGTGGTCGCCGCGCCGGAACAGGAAATCAATCGGTTCATGGGTCAGCCAGGCGATGCCCTGGTTCAATTTGTTCTTTTGCTCCGCGCGCAGTTCCCAGCGTGTTGGCGGCAAGTTGGTTTCCTGCGCGGGCAGGGGAATGATTCCGGATAAAAACAGCAGGGCCGGAAAAAATCCGGAAACGGCGGCGGTTTTGACGAAAGCGCGGATGTTCATGAATCCGGTGACGTTAGCCGAGGTCAGGATGGAATCGCAATAAATTCCGGTGGACAAGGGCGATGTCCGCACATAAGGTCGTTTTGGGGGAATGAACCAGGCTTTTGTCGTTCAACAACTGGCTGAACGACCTGATGCCACATGAGGGTAGTGCCCTACATTGACTGACAGAAATGCCAGCGCCCACGGTCTTTCGAACGGAGCGCGGCTGTGTCCCCGGGACCAGCCGCAGCAGGTGCGCAAGCAAACGAGACACCTGAAACCTCCTCTCTGTGCCTGGGCGCATTTGCAATGGGAATGGCGTTATGCCCCACGCAGGCTGGAAAATTCCTGCTGGCAGTCATGGGAGCTCTGTTTTGCAGCAGTCTGCTGGCCTATCACGCCGCCTCAAACGAGATCACGGGCACGGCCACTTATCACGAATTTTTCCACCGCAGGGACAAAAGCGAGGCGGTGACCCGGGATGGATCGCCGGCCAAGTTTCGCCAGGCGACCGACCTCCTTTGGGGGGCGAGCGGATTATTTCTTGCGGGTTCCCTGATCAACTTCTCGATTTATCGAAAGAGAAAGCATCGGCTGAAGGCCTGACCCGTCTGTGGGCGGCATTTCCCGCCTGGCCGGTTTGTGTTGGACAAGGGCTTGGCCAGGGAATAGCGTCATCTGGTTTGAAATAAAACCGCGCTTTTGCGGTTCAATGATCATCAGACGCATCACGCATCTCAGACAGTGGAGCGATACTTATGATGGTTCCAATCAAAATTCAGTGCGGCTGCGGGCAACGCTATGCCTTCGATATTGAAGCCGCCGACGACCTCCTGCCCAACACCGTTGCCTGCCCGGTCTGCGGCACAGACGGCACCGCTGCGGCCAATGTGGCCATCGCCCACAGCCTGTCGGCGCAGTCAACCGCGACCGCCGCCCCGGCGGGCGGGCCGCGCATCCGCATCGCAACCTCGCCACCCTCAACTCAGCCGGTTACCTTGGCCGCTTCTGCTCCAGCCGCAGCGCCCCGCCGCCCGGCACTCCTCCCGGGCCAAATCGATCACAACCAGGCAAAACACGAAGCCAGGGCAAAGATTTTTTGGGGCGACCCTCCTGAGAAGGTTATCGCTTTTTTGTTGATCCAGGGATTCAGCCGCGAAGAAGCGTCCAGTCTGGTTGGCGATCTGTTCCGGGAAAGAGCGGCAACCGTCCGGGGCAATGGCATCAAGAAAATCTTCACCGGCATCGGGTTGATCGCCGTCCCGATCGTGTCATTGATCATCTTCCTCATGATCGGAGTCATCCCGTTGAAAATTTTTGGGCTCACGCTTGCGGTCGGTTGCTGGGGAGTCTGGATGCTGATCAATGGGATCATCATGGTTGTGGCCCCAAAGGCAGAACACGGCGATCTCGCCGACCAGTAGGAAAATTCCACCATGCAGCGACAACACCGGAATCCCGGCAAAATGCGCCTATGGATTTTTTGAAACGTCAACGCCGGATCATTGCCGTCTTCATTGCGGTGCTCGCCCTGACCGGCGGCATTGAACTGTGGATGGGCCGGTCTCCGCTCGGACCGGACGGGCGGTTTGGACTTTGGGAGGGGAACATTTGGAGCGGCGAAAACTCCCAGCGCGTTGCCGATCCCTATTCCTTTTCGCACCTCGCCCACGGGATGTTGTTCTATGGATTCCTCTGGCTGGCGGTGCGCCGGCTGCCGGTTCGTCACCGGTTTCTGATCGCCCTGGCCCTGGAAGCAGGTTGGGAGCTGCTCGAGAATTCACCGTTCATCATCAATCGCTATCGGGAAGCCACGATCGCCCTCGGCTACACCGGTGACAGTGTCCTTAATTCCCTGAGCGACATCCTGATGATGACGCTTGGCTTTCTATTCGCCTTCCGGGCGCCAACCCGGGTCACCGCGGCCGCGATCATCGTGATGGAAGCCGGCTGTGCGCTGTGGGTCCGCGACAATCTCACGCTCAACGTCATCATGCTGATCCACCCGGTGAACGCGATCAAGGCCTGGCAGCTGGCCGGACAGCCCAGTCCATAACCGCAGGGTTGAAATCTGATTTCACGGAGGGCGGTCAGCTTGTCCGCGAGCCCGGCTTCACGCTTCCCGGCGGCGCCCAGAAATTGCGGTTGCATTCTCCGGCCGCGCTGGGCCCATCCGGGGGTTGAACCTCGATTTTTTGACCGGCAATTTTTCTTTTCTTCACCCGCCTGGCGACTATTTTCAAGGCAATCAATCGGAAATTTATGACGAAGAAATCCGGGTGGGGCATTTGCATGGTTTGCCTGGTGTCACCGCTGCTGCTGGTTTCGTGTTCTCCCCGGCAGCCGGCGACGCGTGAGGATGTTCTGAAATGGAACCTGACAACATTGCAGGGCAGCTATGCGTCGTCCGGTCACAAAAACCCGAAGTGGGACAAGGATGCCGAGGAAGCGTTGACGGATTTTGCCCGTTCCAGAGCCGCTTCGGACGATGAATTGGACGTGCTTCTGGATGTGGTGGGCGAGGCGGCGGAAAGCGCGACGGCGGCCGGCTGTGATGATCCCATGATCGCCTATTTACAGGCGCGATGCGGGGCGGGGAACAAAACCAAATCGTTCGGCGAGCGACAGGATCGGTATCGTTCCGTTGCCAGCAGTCTGGAGAACAGCGGTTATCCTGCCGTCCGTAAATTTTATGCAAACGTGGCCGCGGCGGAGATCCTCTGGGAGCAACGGAAGACCAATTTATGGCCGGAAGTGCGGGACTTTCGCTCCAAAGCGATTGCTAATTTGAATCAAGCATTGCAGGACAAAACATTCCCGGAAGCGGAGGCCTATGTCGCTGCCGATGCCTTGTTCGAGATGCTTCAATATAACAGCTATGAACTGACCAATGCTTACAACACGATTTCGGCAACCGTGTCCGGCAACCGTTCCAAACCGGCGATCGCCCAGGTGATCAAGGCGGAGTTTTATCTGAAGTACGCCTGGCGCGGGCGCGGCAATGGCACCGCCAGTCAGGTGACCGAGGAAGGCTGGCGTCTGTTCCGGGAGCGTCTGGCGGAGGCGGAAAAGGCCCTGAACAGGGCGTGGGCATTGGATCCCTTCGACGAGCAAATCCCGACGCTGATGATTTCCATCGCCTTGGGACAGCAAAAGACCCTGCCTGAAATGGAGATCTGGTTTCAACGCGCCATGAAACAGAACCCAAATAATTATCGGGCGTGCAGCCGGAAACTGCATTATCTGCTTCCCCAATGGTATGGTTCGCGCGACGACATGCTCAGCTTCGGGCGCGAATGCGTGGCGTCAACGAACTGGGGCGGACATGTGCCGTTAATATTGGTGGATGCACACAGTGAATATGCCCGCGACCTGGACGCGGATGATCGCAAGGCGTATTGGCGGTCGCCCGAGGTCTGGCCCGACATCAAAGCTGCCTACGAAAAGTTCGCTCAAATCAACCCCGAAGCCACGCGGTTCCGCTATCCTTATGCGGCCTATGCTTTCCGCTGCGGACAAGGTCCGGACTTCAACAAACAAATCAAGCTCATCCGCCAGAACGATCCCAGCCCGGATTACAATTACTTCGGTGGCAAGGAAGCTTTCGACAAAATGGTCGAGGAGGCAAATCCGCCTGCCGGGGGGACGGAGCCCAGCCGTTAGACTTGCATAAAAAAATGTCCCTATTGCGGGAAGGAGCATCCGGACGAGGCCACGGTCTGATTTCCCGGAGCGCGGACAGCTTGTCCGCGAGACCTGCCGGTTCGCAAGGAGCACGCGGGCAAGCCGTCCCCGCTCCGCTGGCCGGCTCAAGAACGTTCAAATCTGCCGGATCGGCTGGCAGCCGGCGGGCGGCGGCTGGTCTTTCAGACTCAGCCGGCTCCGTTTTGCTTTGATACGGTGTCTTTGCCGGCAAATTATCTTTTCTTCACCCGCTTTATGGCTATCCTACCCTGACGGAACGTGGCCGGTGACAGGTGGCTGGTGACTGGTGACTGAATCACCCGCCAGCAAAATCTTGTCATATGTCACGTGTCACCCGTCACCGTTTTTAAAGATGGACGCAGCACACATTAGGAATTTCAGCATCATAGCCCATATTGACCATGGGAAGACGACGCTTTCGGACCGGCTCCTGCATCGCACCGGCACCATTGCCACGCGCGACATGGAGGCGCAGTTGCTTGATTCGATGGATTTGGAGCGGGAGCGCGGCATCACCATCAAGGCGCACCCGGTCACCATGCTCTACAAGGCCAAAAACGGCGAAACCTACGAGCTCAATCTGATTGATACGCCGGGCCACGTGGATTTTTCCTACGAAGTCTCGCGCAGCCTGAGCGCGTGCGAAGGCGCGTTGCTCATCATCGATGCGGCGCAGGGCGTCGAGGCGCAGACGGTCGCCAACGTCCACCTGGCAATGAAGCAAAACCTCACCATCATTCCCATCATCAACAAGATCGACCTGCCGCACGCCGACATCCCGCTGACGAAGCAGCAATTGGAGGACATTCTGGCGATTCCCGGCGAAACCGCCATTCTGGCCAGCGCCAAGGAAGGCATTGGCATCGAGGAAATCCTCGAAGCCATCGTCGAACGCGTCCCGGCGCCGAAGCCGACCGGAGCGCCGTCGTTGCAGGCGCTGGGGTTTGATTCGTTTTTCGACACGTACAAGGGCGTGGTCACGCATGTGCGCGTATTCAATGGCGAACTGAAGGCCGGGCAGCACGTGAAGCTGCTGCACTCCGGCAAGAACGTCGAGATCAAGGAGGTCGGCAGCTTCAACCCCAAACCATACGTCCGCGAGAAGCTCGAGGTGGGCGAGACGGGCTATTTCACCGCAAACATCAAAAGCCCCAAGGAAGTGAAGATGGGCGACACGGTGACGGATTCCCGGAATCCCTCGGGCGTGCTGCCGGGATTCAAGGAAATCCATCCGATGGTGTTCAGCGGGATTTATCCGATCAACACGGGGGATTACGAGCATCTCAAGGCGAACATGGGCAAGCTGCAGTTGAACGACTCGGCTTTTGTTTATTCGTCGGAAACCTCGGTGGCGCTGGGGTTCGGCTTCCGGTGCGGTTTCCTCGGCCTGTTGCACCTGGAGATTGTCCAGGAACGGCTGCGGCGCGAATACGGCATGGACATCATCGCCACCTATCCCAGCGTGGTGTACCGCGTCACGATGACCGACGGCACGGTGAAGGAGATCGACAACCCGGCGTTCATGCCGGAGCCGAATTACATCTCGAAAATCGAGGAGCCGATGGTCAAGGCCTTTGTGATTTGTCCGAATGAAAACATCGGCGACCTCATGGCGCTGATTTCCGAGAAGCGCGGCGCGGTGGACCACACCGAAACGCTCGACGCGCGCCGGGTGATGCTGACCGGCATGCTGCCGTTGAATGAAATCCTGATTGATTTCCACGACCGCATCAAAAGCATCACGCGCGGATTCGGCTCGATGGATTACGAACACGACGAATACCGGGAGTCGGCGATGGTGAAGCTCGACATGCTCGTCAACAACGAGTCGGTGGACGCCTTTTCGTGCATCGTGCATCGCGACAAGGCGGAGAGCCGGGGACGAATCCTGGCGGCCAAGCTCAAGGAGGTCATCCCCCACCAGCAGTACCAGGTCGCCATCCAGGCGGCCATCGGCGGCAAAATCGTCGCGCGCGAAACCGTGAGCGCCTTCCGCAAGGACGTGACGGCAAAGTGTTACGGCGGCGACATCTCACGCAAGCGCAAGCTGCTCGAAAAGCAGAAGGAAGGCAAAAAACGCATGAAGGCGTTCGGCTCGGTGAACATTCCCCAGGAAGCATTTATCGAGGTGTTAAAGGCATGAATAAAAGCCGGGTCAAGCCGTCTTTGCTTCGCTTCGCCGCGCCAAGCGGGCGAAGGGCGAAGGGCAGGGGAGTGGCCCGCCACCCAATTTGTTTTGACTCTCAACTCCCAACTCTGAACCATTAACCATGTTTTTCCGCTGGCTCACCTCCTCCACCGTCCGCGAGGCCGGCACGATGCGCAACCATGTGCAGCGTCTGGTGGACTCGCAACGCGACCTCCTCGCGCCGGCAGCCATCGGCGCCCTGACCCTCGCGATGAACCAGTTGCGGGACACGGTTGCGGAAGGGGGGAACACCGGCAAAATCCGGATTAAGATGGACGAACTCGACTTTGCCGTGAACAAGTGGCTCAAGCCGTACCCGAATGCCTTGTGGCGCGAAAATGTCGAGGTCTTTCTCGTGGCGGTGGCGGTGGCGATGGCCATCCGCACGTTCTTTGTGCAGCCGTTCAAAATCCCGACCGGCTCGATGCAGCCGACGCTCTTCGGCGTGTGGTCAAAGAGCTATCTGCCGTACGCGGGCCAGCCCGGCGATCCGAAATTCCAGCCTCCGACCGGCTGGGAGCGCGTCAAGGAATGGTTTGCGGGCGTTTCATACGTGCATGTGGTCGCCCAGACTGATGGAGCGATTGATTCCATCGGCCCGATGCGGACTTTTCTGATTTTCAACATCCGACAAACGCTGACGATTGGCGGGATGGAACACGTCATGTGGTTTCCGCCGGATTACGGCGAACAGAAATTGGAACAGCGCGCGAACCTGGAACGCGGACGCATTTATCACAAGGGCGAGGATGTCGTGAAATTACAGGTCAACACGGGCGACCATTTGTTTGTGGACCGGCTCAGCTACAATTTTCGCCGGCCCAGCCGCGGGGAAATCATCGTCTTCGCCACCGCGGGAATCCCGCAAGAACGCCGGGACATGTTCCGGGTTCCGGGCGATCAGTTTTACATCAAGCGCCTTGTGGGGTTGGGCGGCGAAACAATTTCGCTGGCCCAGGACCATGACATAACGGGCGCGCCTCAATCCGGCGGCGAGGCCGTGCCAGTCGGTCATCTCGTGGTCAACGGCCAGCCGCTGTCCGCCTCCACTCCGCATTTCGAAAATCTTTACTCCTATTCCGGCGCGCCGCCGGGAGCCAGGACGCTCCGCTACCAGGACAACCAATATTATGGCCACGCCATGATCTACGAACTGTCGCCGGGCCGCGAATTCCAGATCGCCACCAATCATTGTTTCGTCATGGGCGACAACACGATGAACAGTCTGGATTCGCGGTTTTGGGGCGATTTTCCGGCCGAGAGCGTCATCGGGAAATCCTTCTTCGTTTACTGGCCCATCACCAAGCGGTTCGGGTGGGGCAACCAATAGCGCGCCCGGAACCGGATGAATGCCCCATCCAGCGAAACCGTTTTGATCACGGGCGCGTCGTCGGGCATCGGCCTGGAACTGGCCCGCTGCTTTGCCGCCGATGGCTGCCGTTTGATATTGCTTGCCCGCAACACCGCCGCGCTGGAGACGCTGGCGGGGGAATTGCGCCAGGCCCATCCAATTGAGACGCTCGTTCTGACGGCCGATCTTGCCCGGCCCGAAACCCCGGCACACGTGTTCCAGGAATTGCAGGGCAGGGGAATCACGGTGGATGTGCTGGTCAATAACGCCGGCTTTGGCGCCCATGGCGAATTTGCCGGGCTGCCGCTCCCCCGGCAGCTGGAAATGATCCAGGTCAACCTCACCGCGCTCACCCACCTGACCGGGTTGTGCCTTCCAGGCATGATCGCACGCCGCCGCGGCGGCGTGCTCAATGTCGGGTCGGTGGCCGGATTCCTGCCCGGACCCGGCATGGCGGTTTACTACGCCACCAAGGCCCACGTGCTTTCCTTCAGCGAAGCGCTCGCCGGGGAACTCGACGGCACCGGACTGACCGTGACGGTGCTCTGTCCCGGCCCGACGGAAACGAATTTCGGCCTGGTCGCCCGCGGCCAAAGAACGCGGCGGCTTAAAACGCCAAAGATGACGGCCAAAGCCGTTGCCAGACATGGTCACCGGGCCTTTCGCCGGGGAACCTTGCTGGCCATCCCGGGCTGGCAAAACCATTTGCTGGTTTTCCTGATCCGCATCCTGCCGCGCCGGCTGGTGCGAAAACTGGCCGGATCGTTCAACCGCACCAAGGACTGAAAAGCGGGACATGGGCAGCCGGCCTCCAAACCCGCCAGGGAACATTCCATAAACCCCTCCGCCGACGGTGACCGGTGCCTTCTGGCTTCATCGGACAAGGCCTGCTGGCGCCCGGGCAGTCGGCCCGAATTAAGCTTGACGGAAAGATGGCAACATTTCAGTTTCGAAACATGAATGCTCTGGAAACCGCCAATGAAGTGGTTCGCATTGCCAAGAACGCCGGATTGGGGAAAGAGGCCCTCGAGCTTCTTGATTTGAAGCTGGCGCTGATCGCCGAACAAATGACCGCGCTCGAAGGCCAGAATGCCAGGCTCAAAGAGGAAAATGAAAAGCTGAAGATACAGTTGAAATGTTTGGAACCCCAGGGTGAAGAAATCAGCCAGGACACCGTGGGAATCCTGAAAATCTTCTTTGAACAGGCCGGGGACGTTTCTACCGGCGAAATCACCGCGGCGGTCAAGTGGAAACAGAGCGTGGTGGATTATCATATCGATGTTCTCTTGAAGAAGAGGTTTATCCGGGAAACCACCATCGGGATGAGAACCGCTTTTGGGGCCAGTGAAACAAAGTTCGGTCTGACGACCTTGGGCCGCAGATACGTCATCCAGTATCTGGCCACCTAGCCCGTCCGTTCAAAAGCGACTGCATTCGCAGCTCCCGAGATAACCAGACTATTTTCCATCGGAAAGAATCTTTCGTTTGTAACCTCCGGGGGACGTCGCCGCCAAAGTGGGAACAAAATCCGATGCTGCACCTCTCAATTGAAATGAGAAACGAATCACAGATAGAAGGCCAGCGATTGAACTGGCTGGTGCTGGGTATGATTGGCTTCGGTGCCTCATTGGCCATCCACGAAGACTTTCACTCGTTCTGGTTGCGCACCCTGATTGCCGGTATTGGAGGCGGTTTCCTGGGTTACTGTCTGTCTCAATGGCAAAGTGGGGAAGACGTTTAGGCGCTTTTTAATTCCTGCGGCCAAGCGTTCCGAAGGCGATTTTGGTCAAAATTGGACTTTTTCCGATTGTTTTTACAAAAAAATATTTACTCTGCCAGCTTCAAAAAACGGCTGAATTTGGAACCCCATGCAAAAAATGAACTCAAACCGGCGGTTTTCTGGTATAATTAATGATGCACAATGTTTGTTATATTTAATGTTAACACAATCCTGTTGACGGTTTGCTGGCCGTCCGCTTTATTAGTGGACAATGAATGTACGTTTCTTAGTCATTTTGGCGCTCGCCAGCTTCGGTCTGGCGAGGCCTGCATTCGCAATGAATCGTTGGGAAGCGCTTTCCATGATTGAAAGCGGAAACAACGATCACGCTATTGGAGCGGTCGGAGAAGTTTCCCGATACCAGATCCGGCCTGAGCTTTGGCCTGGTGGTAATCCGGAGAATCCGCGGGAAGCTTTGACGGCTGCGCAAATGACCATGAACCCACGCCTTAACCGGTTTCAGCGCAATCACAAACGCCAGCCAAACGACTTTGAGTTCTACGTTCTGTGGAACGCGCCCTGGCAGGCCGACCATCCCAGTGCCACCGTCAAGGAACGCGCCCAGCGGTTTGTGAACTTGGTTCATCTGGTCCAGGGTTGAGCGTTTTGGCCGCTTCATAGACCTTCAAATACTCACCGACGGTCTGGTTCCAGGAAAAATCCATCCTCATGGCATTCTGGCGGCAACGCCGCAACAATCCGGGTTGCTCGTATAGCGCCAGCGCCTTGCGGATGGCCTTGGCCAGGGCCCGGACGGAATATTCGCGGAACTTGATTCCGTTGGCCCGGACGGAGTCCTGCGCATAATCAATCACGCTGTCATCCAGGCCGCCAACGGCGCGGACGATGGGAATGGTGCCGTAGCGCAGGCTGTACATCTGGTTCAGCCCGCTCGGCTCGAACCGTGACGGCATGATGTAAAAATCGCAACCGGCTTCGATGCGGTGGGCCAGGCTTTCGTCATAGCCGATGTGGGCCGCTACCGAGGATGGAAAACGACGTGCCAGACTGAGATACGCGCGTTCAAAAGCCGTCGAACCGCTGCCCAGCAGAACGAACTGCAGCCTGGCCCTCAGCATTTCCTCCAGCGCGCCCAGCTTGATGTCCACGCCCTTTTGTTCCGCCAGCCGGGTGATGGTGCCGAACAGCGGCGTGTCGGCCGACACCGGCAGGCCGAGCTCCTGCTGCAATTCCATTTTGTTCTTCGCCTTGCCGGCCAGGCGCGCCGCGGAATACGGATGTTTGAGAAACGGATTGTGCGTCGTGTTCCATTCGTCGTAGTCCACGCCGTTGAGAATCCCGAACAGCCGGTCCCGCCGCCGACGCAAGAAACCGTCCAGCCCGCAGCCGAATTCCTCCGTCGTAATCTCGCGCGCGTACCGCGGGCTGACCGTCGTGACCGCGTCGGCAAAGGCGATCCCGGCCTTGAGACAGTTCAACTGCCCGAAAAACTCCGCACCCTCGATCGTGAAAAACTCCCTCGGCAGGTTGGTCAACGCAAAGGCGGCCGCCGGAAACGTCCCCTGGTAAGCGAGATTGTGAATCGTCAGGCAGGTGGCCGGCGGGTTCCCCCACCCGTCCGCGCGCCGCTGGTGTTGCATCAGCGCCGGCACCAGCGCGGCCTGCCAGTCGTGGAGGTGAACGACATCCGGCCGCCACGGCAGGTAGCGCGCCAGATGGGCGGCGCATTTTGAAAAAAAGATGAAGCGTTCGGCGTTGTCGGCGTAACCCACATTGTTCTCCAGGTAAATCCCGGCGCGCTGGTAAAAATCCGGCTGGTCGACAAAATAAACCGTCAACCCTTTTTCCACCGCCAGCGACCACAATTCCGCCCTCACCCGTGCCGTCCCCAGGGGCAGATCAAACCGCCAGTCCTCGCGGCGCAGGGCCGGCAGCCGCTCGCGGATCCCCCGATACAGCGGCGTGACCATGGCCGCCTCGTGCCCCGCCCGCGCCAGCGCCTTGCCCAGCGCCCCAACCATGTCCGCCAGGCCGCCGGTCTTGGAATACGGATGGACTTCGCTGCTGGCCAGGAGGATCTTCATAAGCTGCGGCCGCAAAGGTTCGCCGGTAGATTCAATGACGAATGACGAAATCCGAATGACGAAAGAATGGTCAAAACCCCAATGACAAAGGATGTCTGAGCGCACCATTTTTGGATTTCCCCAATTCGGTATTCTTTAGTCATTAGCGCTTCGTCATTCGTCAATTTGTATGCCGTTACGACTCAGGCGCGGATTTGATCCGTCTTCAAGTAAGCCTGCAGCGGCGCGGGAATTTTTACGCTGCCATCCGCCTGCTGGTGCGTTTCAATCAGCGCCACAAACAGCCGCGCCAGCGCCGTGCCGCTGCCGTTCAGGATGTGCGGGAATTTGTTTTCGCCCGATTCCGACTTGAACCGCAGGTTCATCCGGCGCGCCTGGAAATCCTCGCAATTCGAGCAGCTCGACACCTCCAGGTAGCTCCCCTGCCCCGGCGCCCACACCTCGATGTCGTACGTTTTCGCGCTCCCAAAGCCCATGTCGCCGGTGCATAGCAGCACCACGCGATAATGCAGTCCGAGCAGCTGCAAAACCTTTTCCGCGTTCGCCACCATTTTCTCCAGCTCGTCGTACCCGTGCTCCGGCTTCACCAGCTTGATCAGCTCGACCTTGTCGAACTGGTGAACGCGGATCATGCCGCGCGTGCCCACCCCCGCCGCGCCGGCCTCGCCGCGAAAACACGGCGTATAGGCGCAGTAAAAAATCGGGAGCTGCTTCTCCGCCAGGATCTCCTCGCGATGGATGTTCGCCACCGGCGTTTCCGCCGTCGGCACCAGGTACAGCTTGCCCAGCTTGTCCCGGTCGTCGCCCTCGGCTACGCCGTAGTACTGGTCCTTGAATTTCGGAAACTGGCCGACCCCCTCGAGGCACTGCGGCCCGACCACAAACGGCGGCGACACCTCCGTGTAACCGTGTTCTGTCACGTGCAGGTCGAGCAGGAACTGGATCAGCGCCCGTTCCAGCCGCGCCCCCCAGTTGGTGTAAAGCAGAAAACCGCTGCCGGAAAGCTTGGCCCCGCGCGCAAAATCCACCAGCTTCAAACTCTCGCAAAGCTCGACGTGGGATTTCGGCTTGAACGCGTGGTTGATTTTTTCGCCGGCCACCCGGACGACCGGATTGTCCTCGGCGCTCTTGCCGATCTTCACCGATTCATGCGGCAGGTTCGGCAGGCGCAGCATCAATTGGTGGCGCGACGCCTCGATCCCCTCCCCCTCCTTGTCGAGCGCGGCAATGCGGTCGCCCAGTTCGCGCGTCTCCGCCTTTTTCGCCTCGGCCTCCGCGGTCTTCTTCTGGCCCATCAACGCGCCGATTTCCTTGGACGCGCGGTTGCGTTGGGCCTTGAGCGTTTCCACTTCCGCCAGCAACTTGCGCCGTTGCTCATCGAGTTTGAGCAGCCCGTCAATGTGAGCCTCGTCCCCCGCCCCGCGCGTGGCGAGACGCTGGCGCACAAAATCGGGCCGGTCGCGGATGAATTTGATGTCGAGCACGGGTGGATTATAGAAATTCAACGGCCAGCGGCAAGTTGGAAGGCTGACTCATATGCATCGGCATTGAAAATTCCGGCGCGGGGGTTGATTATTCCGCCGCATGAAGCTGCCCGGGAAATTCAACCGCCTGTCCCGCGTTCCGCAATTGACGCGCCTCCGCATCGCCCTGGCGCTGGCCATAGCCGTGGTCGCGGACGGATTGCAGTTTCTCCTCGGTCCCCTGGGCTGGCCAGGCGCCGACCAGGCCATCGACGTGGTGGCGATGGGATTGGCCAGCTGGGTGATTGGCTTTCATTGGCTGCTGTTGCCGACGTTTGTCATGGAACTGGTTCCCGCACTGGATAGCCTGCCCACCTGGACGGCCTGCGTCATCGCGGTCATCGCCTTGCGCAGGCGCGAACAAATGGCGCCGCCACCGGTGACATGACCGGCGCTGCATCCCCCCGGTGGTTCGGAGTTCCGCCTTCGGGCGGTTTGGACGGGCAACCGCGTTTGACCGCCGGGCCGAAATCTGTTTGAAAATGCCGCCCCAACACGGCACATTGGCGTCATGCAATCCGTTTTTACCGGACCGGTTTATGTGGTGCGCGACAACATCGACACCGACCAGATCATTCCCGCGCAGTATTTGACCCTCGTGCCGACGATTCCCGACGAGTACGAGAAGCTCGGCGCCTACGCCCTCGCCGGCCTGCCGGAATCGCTTTACCCCGCCCGCTTCGTCAAGAGCGGCCAGCTGGACAGCGAATTCCCCATCGTCGTGGCCGGGAAGAACTTCGGCTGCGGCAGTTCGCGCGAGCACGCCCCCATCGCCATGGGCTCGGCCAAATGCCGGGTCGTCCTCGCCGAAAGCTTCGCCCGCATCTTCTTCCGCAACAGCGTCGCCACCGGCGAACTGTATCCCTGTGAAATTACCGAGCGCCTCTGCGACACGCTCAAGACCGGCGACGTGGTCACCGTGGACCTGGATGCCGCCACGGTGACCGTCAAAGCCACCGGCAAGGTTTTCAAATTCAAGGCCCTGGGCGACGTGCGCCCGGTCGTGGACGCCGGCGGTTTGTTCAACTACGCGCGGAAAAGCGGCATGATCCCGGCCCAGAAATGAACCGTTCGAACATTCAGTCCCGCCTTTGCGGGATTGAATGTTCGATGTTTGTTTGCTTCCAATGAACAAACATCGAACTTTGAACCTGCTCCCCTACCCTCGCTCGTTAAAGCGGCTTCCGGGCACTCTTGCGCTGCCGGACCAGAGCGCGTTCCCGGCCTTCTCCGTCCTGCAAAACGATTCCGCGCCGGACCATCCCGAAGGCCACCTGATCGTCATCGACCGCAACGGGGTGAAGATTGGCTTTCGCGAACCCGCGGGAATGCGGCTGGCATTGGCGACGTTGCGGCAGCTCATGCGCCAGTACGGCCGGCGTTTGCCGTGCCTGGAAATCCGTGACTGGCCGGATTTCGCGCGACGCGGAGTCATGCTCGATGTCTCGCGCGGTCGCGTGCCCAGCCTGGAAACCCTGCTCAAACTCGCCGGCCGCCTCGCCGACTTCAAAATCAACGAGCTCCAGCTCTACACCGAGCATACGTTCGCCTATTCGGCCTACCCTTCCGTCTGGCAGGACTGGGGCGCATTGACCGCCGACGAGATCCGCCAGCTCGACGCCCACTGCCAGCAACTGGGCATCGACCTCGTGCCCAACCAGAATTCCTTCGGTCACCTGCGATACTTTCTGGAGCATCCCCGGGTCAAAAAGCTGGCCGAGGTTCCGCGACCTTACCCGGACGAATCGGGCGAATTTGTCCGCCGACCTTCCACCCTGGCGCCAAACCACCCGGGCACGCTGGCTTTCCTGCGCGGACTGTACGACGAACTGCTCCCGAACTTTTCCAGCCGGTTTTTCAACGTCGGCTGCGATGAAACCTGGGACCTGGGCCTCGGGCAGAGCAAAAAACTTTGCGACCGGCTCGGCAAAGGCCGGGTTTATCTCGATTTCCTGAAAAGCATCCACCGCGAGATTTCCGCCCGCGGCAAGCGGATGATGTTCTGGGGCGACATCATCTTGAAACATCCGAACTTGATCCCCGAACTCGCCGCGTTTGGAGCTCCGTCCCGCTCTGCGGGACGGCCCGACAAATTACATTCCGAACCGCCTGAAGGCGGAACTCCGAACCTCATCGCCCTGAACTGGGGTTACGAGGCAAACCATCCGTTCAGCCGGGAAGCTGCGCTGTTCGCCAGGGCAAAAATCCCGTTTTACATTTGCCCCGGCACTTCAACCTGGCAGACGTTGATCGGCAGGCACGACAACGCGCTGGCTAATCTTCGGGCCGCCGCCCAGGCCGGGCTCAAGCACGGCGCAATCGGTTACCTCATCACCGATTGGGGCGATGGCGGGCATCCGCAACCGCTCGCCGTCAGCTATCCGCTTTACCTGGCCGGGGCGGCGCTGAGCTGGTGCGCCAAAACCTTTGACGAATCAAAGCTGGTACCGGTTTTAAGCCGCGATGTTTATAACGATCCGGCCGGCGACGCGGCCAGGGCGGTGCTGGCACTGGGCCACGCGCACCGGAAATTAAAGATCACCGTCGCCAACGAAACTCCGCTGGGAACCGTCATCGCCGCGCCGCCGCCGGAACAGCGCGAATTGTTTTGCCGGAACGGATTGAAATATCACGCGCGGATCCCCGGCAAGAACATCCGGGCGACCCTGAAGGCAATTGAGGCCCAACGCATCCGGCTCCGGCGCGCCATCGCGGCCAGCAAGACCGGTGGAATCTTGGCAAAGGAACTGGACCTGGCGGCACGCATGGCTGCGGAATCGTGCCGCTTCATGCTGTGGCAGCAGGCGCGGGCGGCGGGAAAAGTTTCCGAGTCAAAACGCCTGGCCCGGGCCGGCATCCGCGAATTACTGAAGCTGGAGAAGGATTTCAACGCCTTCTGGCCCTTGCGCAACAAGGCCACGCCGAAACATTGCTCGGCGTTTTTGAAATGGCGGATGCGGGATTACCGCGCTGGCATTAAATAAAACCGAACGCTCAACGTCCAACGCTGAACTTTCAACCTCGAACCTTGGCCGAGGATACGCACGACAACACACTCCGTTTGCGGCACAAAATCCGAAAAATCAGAATGGCGGAGAGAGGGGGATTCGAACCCCCGATACGGTTTAACCCGTATAACGGTTTAGCAAACCGTCGCCTTCAGCCACTCGGCCATCTCTCCACCGGGAACCAGCCGGAACGGTTGGTTCCATAAGTCTGGCAATTGCCTTTGCAGAGTCAAGACCGGAGGCGGGGCGCCGACACATTCCCGGGCGTTCTTTCAGCGCAACCGGCGGAAGGCATCCGGCGAAAGGCCAAAAACCGCCTTGAAAGCGCGTGAAAAATGGAATGGGTCCTCGAAACCGGTTTCTTCCGCCACCTGCTTGACCAGGGCGGCGGGTTGCCGGAGCAATTCGGCGGCGAGGTTCATTTTCAATCGCAGCAGATATTGATAGGGACTTTGGTGGTCATACCGCCGGAACAGGCGGCACAGATAGGAATGGTTGAGGCGGCATTCCGCGCTGATCTGTTGCAGGGTCTTGAGCCGCCAGAAATGCTGTTCCACATGCCCGCGGCACTGTTGGTAGGTGGCGAAGGCCAGCGTTTCCCTGCCTTCCGCCGGGGCGCGTGCCCCGGCAATTCTCAGCGCCAGGCATTCCAGCAATTTTTCACCGGCCGAAACACTGTAACGGGTGCCCTTGAGGCCACAGTGGATCAATTCATCAAACACCGCCTGCAACTCGTAGGCGGGAAAAATCCGGGAAATGCGCCCGCCGGCCAACGCGCACGAGCGCAGGAGTGCCCCGGCCTTCCGGCCGCTGAAATCCACAAAATATTTCACCAGCGGTCCGGCCGGATTGCTGGAAATATCGTGGCTGATGCCCGGTCCATATGAAAACAGGCTTCCCGGCTGCAACGCATGAACCCGGCCCTTCAATTTCAACGTGCCCCGGCCACGGACCACGTATTCAATCGAATGAAACGGAAAGGTGTGGCGGTGGATGGCATAATCCGGCGTACAACGCTCGAGCCCCCCGCAAACCAGCGCCAATGCCCGGTTTGGGCGCGGGTTCAAATCCAGATAAAATCGCCGCGCCCCGGCAACATCAGACGAAAAAAAATCCGGGACCGGGGAGGTTTCCAGGTTTACTACGGACTTGCTTTTCATGCCAAAAAGTCAATAATCGTCATGTCAATGTAAACTATCGTCATTCCCTCCATCGTGCGTCCAGTGTAATTTTAAACGAATATTGATATGGAAACAAAACGACTCATCGAGAAAGATCCCCAGCTGCAGAAGGACGATTTGATCGTCATTACCGGCGCCGGCGGCTTCATCGCCGGCAACCTGGCCCTGTATTTCAAGAAGAAGGGCTTCACCCGCATCCGGGCTGTGGACAAAAAACCGATTTACGAGTGGTACCTTCCGGTGCCGGGGGTCGAGAATCTCTGCCTGGACGTGAGCCAGGAGGAAAACTGCCGGCGGGTCTGCGAAGGTGCGGTCGAGGTTTACCAGCTGGCCGCCGACATGGGCGGCATGGGGTTCATCGAGCGTTTCCGTGTGGAATGCCTGCGTTCGATCCTGATCAACACGCACATGATTGAGGCGGCTTACAAGGCCGGGACGCGCCGTTATTTTTACTCCTCGTCGGCCTGCGCCTACAACGTCCTGCTGCAGCAGGATCCGAAGGTCCGCGCGCTGAAGGAATCCGACGCCTACCCGGCGATGGCCGAGCGTGGCTATGGCTGGGAAAAATTGATTTCCGAAATGTTCTGCCAGGAATACTGGGCCGAACGCGGCATGAAGACCGCCATCGCCCGCTTTCACAATGTCTATGGTCCGAATGGCACCTGGGACGGCGGCCGCGAGAAGGCTCCCGCCGCCCTCTGCCGCAAGGTCATCACCGCCATCGACAAGAATGACATGAACATCACCATCTGGGGCGACGGCACGGCCACCCGCAGCTTCATGTATATTGATGACTGCGTGAAGGGCATTGACATGATCATGCACTGCGACGCGTTGATCGCCACGCCGATCAACCTCGGTTCCAGCGAGCTCGTCTCCATCAACGAGTTGCTTTCCAAGGTCGAGAAGATTGCCGGTGTGAAACTCAAACGGCATTATGACCTGACCGCGCCCCGCGGTGTGGCCGGCCGCAACAGCGACAACACCTTCATCCAAAAAACGCTCAAGTGGGAGCCGAGCACCTCGCTGGACAAGGGCCTGGCCGTCACCTACAAGTGGATCAAGGAGCAATATAACCACCGCAAGGCCGGCAAACGCGTTGGAGTCGGCTGATGACAGGCAACCGCGCTCCGTTCATCACCGAATTCATCGGCGCCATCCCCAACCGCCTGCAACTCGCCGGCGGCTGGATTGACCAGCCGTTTGTCTCGCAGCACAACCCCCGCCCGCCCGGCTCGATGGTGGTGGTGCAGATTGAACCGGATTTCCGGCCGATGGACCGTTCCGGGATCGCCAGCGGCACCCGCGCCATCGCCATGAAGATCTGGAAGGGGAAACTTCCCCGGCGCCCGGCGGCGGAATTGGTCCGCGAACTTTACGACGCAGAAAACCGGGGCAACGCCGAACCTAGCGGGTCGCAGGACATGATCGGGCTGGTTTATCCCGGCATCAACCGCTTGGACTACGACTTCGCGGCCAATGGCGGCGTGTTCCCGTCACACATCGAGACGCTCAACCGGGCGCGCCCGGCACGGTGGCTGGAAGAGGTCCTGCACCTGCTGCCGGTCGAGCCGCGGCCGGAGGGCTACAGTCCGCTGGGCGAAAAACATCTCCACCCGGCCTGGGTGTCGCGCCTGGGCCGGAGCGGCAGAGATTGTTTCGACGCCATCCGGCGGATGGATGTCGAGGCGCTCGGCGCGTCGTTGAACGAAAACATGATTTGCTGGGAAAAGCTCCTGCCGCACGTCGTCCGGCATCCGCTTATCAAACTCGACCTGAAGGCGATGCTGAAGGTTTACCAAAAAAATTATCCGGGGGCGATGTTCTCCGGCTGTGGCGGCGGTTATTTGATCGTCGCTTCGAAGGAAAAAGTGCCCGGCTCGTTTCAAGTCACCGTCCGCGTCTCATCAAAATGAAACCACGGATAAACACAGATGGACGCGGATTATCTGCCAGGGCGGGCAGTCCTCTGGCCGTCGCACACAAGGTAGCAGGGCACGGCGCGCACGAAGTGACACGGACTGCCTTGATGAGCAGGCTATATCCATGTTTATCCGTGTTCATCCGTGGTTGAACACATGAAAAAGCAAGTCGCTGTGACCGGCGCATTCGATGACCTTCGTGCGCGCCAGATCCGTTTTCTCGAAGCGGCATCGAAATCCGGCGAGTTGACCGTCCTGCTGTGGCCGGACCGGGCGGTGCAGGAACTCACCGGCAAGCCGCCGATGTTTCCCGAGGCGGAGCGCCTCTATTTTCTCAATGCCATCCGTTACGTCAGCCGGGTCATCTCCGTCAGCAGCCGGGTGCACCCCGATGAACTCCCCCGGGTGGATGATTTTAAACCGGAGCTGTGGGTGGATGCGGCCGGTCCAGGCAATCCGGCACGACAAGGATTCTGTCAGCGGCAGGGCCTGGCGTATCACGTTTTGGACGAGGAAGCCTTGAAAGGATTTCCCGAACCGGCGCCCTGCCCCGATGTTCCCGGCCGGAAAAAAGTGGTGGTCACCGGTTCTTACGACTGGTTTCACTCCGGCCATGTGCGTTTTTTTGAGGAAGTCAGCGCCTATGGCGATCTTTACGTGGTCGTCGGACACGATGCGAACATCCGGCTGCTCAAAGGCGAAGGCCATCCGCTCCTGCCCCAGGCGGAACGCCGTTACACCGTCGGCTCCATCAAATATGTGAAGCAGGCGATGATTTCCAGCGGCGACGGCTGGCTGGATGCGGACCCGGAAATCCAGCGGCTGCGGCCGGACATCTACGCGGTGAACGAGGATGGCGACAAAGGCGGCAAACGTGAATACTGCGAAAAGAACGGCATTGAGTATTTGGTGCTCAAACGCACGCCGGCACCCGGTCTCCCCAAGCGCTCCAGCACCGGTTTAAGAGGTTTTTAACGAAGTTTCGTCGCCGTGGTTGATTTCAGGCTTGTTTTTTCGGTCTCCGGACGAAAAACTATCATTTCAATATGCAATCGCAAAACACACCGGAAACCTACCTTTTCAAAATATGGCCCTGGATTGAAGCCAACAAAATCCGGCTGGCCTGGGGCGGCGGCATCGTTATCGTCGCCGTCGGGGCGATTTGGTTTTACTCCGCCGAACAGGAACAGAAGCAAATCGATGCCGGCCAGGCCTTGACGCAATTGGTGCTGACCGATCCGCACAACAGCCCACCCCAACAGCAGGCTGACGCCCTTTTGGGCGTCGCCCGGAAATATCAAAAGACGGCCGCCGGGGAACGGGCCTTTATGCAAAGCGCCGCGCTGTTGTTTGAGGCGGGAAAGTATGATGCCGCCCAAACCCGGTTCCAGGAATTTCTGAGCGAATACCCGTCCAGCTTCTTTGCCGCGCAGGCCGCGCTCGGAGTGGCGTGCAGTCTGGATGCGCTGGGCAAGGCGGATCTGGCCGCCGCCGCCTACCAGAACCTTATCAGCAGGTATTCGGACGTCATGGCGCAAAACCTGGCCCGATACAGCCTGGCCCAAATCGACGAACACCAGAACAAGCTTACCGACGCCCTCAACATTTACGGCGATATTGTACGCGCCATGCCCAACAGCCAGCTCAGTTCGGAAGCCCAGATGCGGTCCATGGAATTGAAAATGAAGCAGCCGTCGGCTTCGCCGGCAGCGGCGGCTCCGGCAGCTCCTTTCAGGCAGAACCCCTGAGCCGGGCCATGAAGCTCACCTTGATCGGAACGGGTTACGTGGGCCTGGTCACCGGCGCCTGCTTTGCCGAGGTTGGCCATCACGTCGTGTGTGTGGACAACGACGCGGCCAAGGTCAAACTGCTCCAGTCGGGCGGCGTCCCCATTTATGAGCCGGGGTTGGAGGATCTGGTGAAAAAGAATGTCGCTGCCGGACGGCTGTCTTTCACCGCCAGCACCGCCGAAGGCGTCCAGAAGTCCGAGGTCATTTTCATCGCCGTGCCCACCCCGCCGCAGACGGACGGTTCGGTGGATTTAAGCTTCATTGAACGGGTGGCCCGCGACATCGCCGGCGCCATGACGACTTACAAGATCGTCGTGGACAAAAGCACCGTGCCGGTCCGGACCGGTGAGAAAGTCACCGAAACCATCAAACGCTATTGTCCGGGCAAGGTGGACTTTGACGTGGTGAGCAATCCTGAGTTTCTGCGCGAAGGCTTTGCGGTGGGCGATTTGATGAAGCCCGACCGCGTGGTCATCGGCGTCCGGTCCCCCCGGCCCGTGGCGGCGATGAGGGAGCTTTACGCGCCGTTCAACGCGCCGATTGTCGTCACCGACATCAATTCCGCCGAGCTCATCAAGCACGCCTCAAATTCGTTCCTCGCCCTGAAAATCTCCTACATCAACGCCATCGCCGCGGTTTGCGAAGCAACGGGCGCCAACGTCCAGGAAGTCGCCACCGGCATGGGATTGGATGAGCGCATCGGCCGCCGTTTCCTGAACGCGGGCATCGGCTTTGGCGGCAGCTGTTTCCCCAAGGACCTCAGCGCCTTCATCAAAATTGCCGAGCAAAACGGCTACGATTTTCGATTGCTCAAGGAAGTCCAGCACATCAACACCGCACAAATGGAGCGTTTTGTGAAGAAAATCACCGACACGCTCTGGGTGCTCAAGGACAAAACCATCGGCGTGCTCGGCCTCGCCTTCAAACAAAACACCGACGACATCCGCATGTCGCCGGCGATCGACCTCTGCCAGCGCCTGCAGAAGGAAGGCGCGGCCCTGCGCGTGCACGATCCCAAGGCCATGGACAAGGCCCGGGCGGTGCTCACCGATGTGGCTTACGTGGATGACATGAACGCCGTGGCCGACGGTTGCGACGCCCTGGTCGTGGCCACCGAATGGGACGAATTCAAAATGCTCGACCTCGAGCGCGCCCGCAAGTCGCTCACCCACCCCATCCTCTTCGACGGCCGCAACCTTTTCGATCCGGCGGAGATGGAACGGCTCGGCTGGATTTACAAAAGCATCGGCCGGTGAGAAAACGGTCAAGAGTCGAAAGACGAAAGTCGAACGCCGTTGCGTCCGGTCCTCGCCACCCGCCACCCGCCACCCGCCACGTCATTGACGTTTCCGCCGCCCTGGCTTTCCGCCGCGGCATGCTACTCATCGCCCAGCGTCCCGCCACCGCACATTTGGGCGGTTTGTGGGAATTCCCTGGCGGCAAGTGCGAACCAGGCGAAACGTTCGAGCAATGCCTCGTCCGTGAAATCCGCGAGGAGCTCGGGGTGGACGTCTCCGTCGGCGGCCTTTTTGAATCCGTCACCCACGCTTATCCGGAAAAAACCGTGCACCTGAAGTTTTTTGTCTGCCGGCTGCCTGCCGGCGAACCCAAACCGCTCGGCTGCGCCGCGGTGCGATGGGTGGCCAGATCGGAGCTAAAGGATTACGCCTTCCCGGCGGCGGACGCGCGGTTGCTGGAGAAACTGCAAAACTCGCCGGAACTCTGGATGTAAATTTGCGGTCGCGGACCCGGGTTGACGCGCGCCAGTGAACTTCACCTCTCTTCAACCCAGGCCGCAGTATTTGATGTTCGGCGTTCGCCTTCCATCCCGTTCACGCGACCCATCCGACCCATCACAGCTTCCCGTACGTCTCTTCGATGATCGAGCGGAAGAGGTCTTCGCCGACATTGATGATGCCCATTTCGCGCCGGGCGTTCTCCGGGGAATCGCTGGCATGCGCGGCGTTGACCATGATGGTTGAGCCGAATTCACGGCGGATGGAGCCGGGCGGCGCTTTGGACGGGTCCGTCGGGCCCAGGACGTCGCGGATTTTGGCGACGGCATTCACGCCTTCATAGACGAGCGCGATGCATTTTTCCGTGCCGGGCTTCTTCCAGTCGGCCTCCGGCAATTCCGACGGCGCATGGCCGGACATGAAGCGGACAATGTTGTCGAATTGATTGTCGCCAAACGAGATCCCGAGGACATCCCCCAGCTGTTTTTCCTCGGCCGCGGGGATTTTGAAACCGAATTCCTTTTCCAGGGCGGCCCGGGCCTTGGCCCCGACCATGTCCTTGAGCTTGGTGCGGAGCACTTCGCGGACGGGGCCGTAAAACTCCACCGCCTGCGCCACGCTCATGCGATGCACCTTGATGCCCACGATGAACAGTCCGGTGCGGGAAAAAAAGTCGATGACGTTGCCGGGGCGTCCGGTCGCAAAACGGAAATTGTCCGGTTTGATCAGCACGAGCGTGCGCTGGCTGGTTTCGCCGGGCTGGAAGGCGATGACGTTTTCCAGCACGCCGCCATCCTTGTCTGAATAGCGCGCCCACAATTTGAGCTTGGCATCAGCTTCTTCAATGTTGGGCGCAGCCAGCACCGCCGGTTCAAAGTAACGAATCTGTCCATCATCGTCCGTGACCAGGTCGCCGTAGGTGTCACGGATGGTTTCGCCCACCCGGCGTTCCGGACTGAGGTTCCCAACGACGGAGCGAACCTTCCGCACAGCGTCATCGCCCCGAAACAGCATCACCATCACACGCCGCCGGCGCCCGGTCTTGGGATCAGGTAAAAAGTTTTTTAGAACGTATTGCTGGAGCAGTTCCTGTATCCGCCGGTCCTGCGGGTCGTGGGCGGAGACAATGGTTTGGGCATATTCCTTTACCAGCTCGGCGCCGGGCGCAAACATGCGCATGGCCGCCAGATCCAGGCCCGTCCGGGAAATCAGACGGCTTAAAATTCCGCCCGTGCGCGATTTGTAAAGCGAATAGGGCGTGATGATGACGTAAGCAAGCTGTTGCGGCATAAGGTTATTCAAGGTGTGGTCGGGGGCGTGGCTGGCGTGGCGCCGGTGGCCGCCTTGCCACCCAGAATCTTGAACATTACGGTGCCACAAGTCGGGCATTTGCCCTTGATCGCCTTGCGCCCGTTCTTCATTGTCTCTTCAACGCCACCGGCGATTTCCTTCTTGGCTTTGCACTTAACGCAATATCCTTCGGGCATAAAATCTTTAACCGCCCCACGCTTCATGCGCTGGACGGTGTATAATCTTACCGGTGGCTGTCTGGCCGCGTCAACTGGTAAAAGGCCCAAGCTTAAGCGATCCAAACTTAATAAGCTCTTGAAGACAAGCAGTTTAAGTCAAAGGTTGCCGGCGGAGCGCGGTTTTGAGGACTTTGCCTGCTGCATTTCTGGGTAAACCGGGCAGGAAAACCACCTTTTTGGGCACTTTATAGTCCGCCAGCTTGTTACGGACGTGTTGCAGGATGGCTTTTTCGTGAAGGATTTGTCCTTCGGCGGCCGTCACAAACGCCACCGGTTGCTCGCCCTTGCGCGCATCCGGCACCCCGATGACCGCTGCTTCCTTGACCCCGGGATATTGGTAAATGACTTCCTCAATCTCCCGCGGATAAACATTATTGCCGTTGACGAGCAGCATGTCTTTTTTACGGTCAGTGATGTAGAAATAACCGTCGGCATCGTGAAAACCAATGTCGCCGGTGAGCAGCCAGCCGTTGCGCATCGCCCTGGCCGTTTCCTCCGGCTGATTCCAATAACCCATCATCACGTTGCCGCCCCGCACGCAGATCTCGCCGATCTCGCCCACCCCCAGGAGGTTTCCCGATTCCGCCTGCACGGAGACTTCGACATTTGGAATTGGGCGGCCAATCGAGCCGGGCTTGCGCACGCCGTGAATCGGGTTCTTTGCCACCACCGGACTGGCTTCGCTCAAGCCATAACCCTCCAGCAGCGGAATTCCAAATTTCGCCTCAAAATCCTTCAGCACCTGCACCGGCAACGGCGCCGATCCGCTGATGCAAAGGCGGAAGGGAAGTTTCATCGCCGGCAAACCCGCCAGCGTGCGGTAAAACGGCGGGATGGCCGGCAGGATCGTCGCCTGCCGTGCGCACATCTCCTGTAAAATCTGCTTCGGCTGGTTCAGCGACTTCACCAGCACCAGCGAGCCGCCCACCAGCAACGGCAGAAAAACCCCCACCGTCAGCATGTACGTGTGAAACAACGGCAGCAGCACCGCCAGCCGGTCCGCATCCACCGTCTCCAGGATGATGCCGCAGCTTTCGACGTTGTGCAGCAGATTGCCGTGCGACAGCATCGCGCCCTTGGGCCGGCCGGTGGTCCCGGACGTGTAAATGATCACCGCCAGATCCGACTCGTTGCGAGTCGGAGGAGATGGGAGAGGGGAGATCGGAGATGGGAAAGTGGAAAAATCCTCGACCTTGAAGACTTTGAGTTGCGGGCGCGCCGTGAGGAGCGCGGGCGTGTGAACGGCAAGCTCCTCGTCCGTGATGACCACATCAATGCCGCCGTCCTGCAGGATGTAATTCACCTCGTCCGGCTTGAGGAAATTGTTGATGGGCACGAGCACGGCGCCGGCGCCGAGGATGCCAAACACTGCCGGGATGAATTCCGGCCGGTTTTTGAGCCAGAGCGCGACCCGGTCGCCGGGTTTGACGCCGAACCGGCCGGCCAATGCCGCTGCCACGCCGCCCGACTGGGCGAACAAGGTGGCGTAGGTGAATTCGTTTTCACCCCAATACAAGGCGATTTTGTCCGGCCGCTTTTCGACCGAAGCGGCAAACGCAGTGACCAGATTCATGATGCACGACCATACGAAAAAGACCCGCCGTCCGGCAAGCGGCGAGCGAAGAGCGCACACCTTTAACGGGCAATCACAGCTTGTCCGGCTGCCGCATCAATTCCGCAATGCGCTGGAGCAGCCGGCCCGCCGCGCCGCCATCCAGCACGCGATGGTCGAAACTCAACGTCAGATTCGCCTCCATGATCGGCACAAACTGGCCTTTGACCGAATCCCAGCTGGGAGCGTGCCGCGCCGCGCCCAGGCCCAGCACCAGCGTCTGTTCCGGCAGCGGAATCGGCGTAGCCCATTCCAGGCCGAAGGTGCCAAAGTTGGTGACGGTGGCGATCGAGGCGCCGGTGACGCCCGCCGGCAGTTTGCGCTCGCGCGCCAGTTCGATCAGTTCGTTGTAAGGCACGATCAAATCCTTGAGCAGCTTTTGGTCCGCATTGCGAATCACTGGCACCAGCACGCCGTCCTCGGCTTCAACGGCGAACCCGATGTCAATGGCGGAAGGATGCACGATTTTGCTGCCCACCAGCCGTCCGGCGGGCGCGCTGTTCTCCGCCAGTGCCACTGCCAGCGCGCGCAACGCGCAGAGCGCCGGACCGGGCTTGGGCCGGACGACCTTGCGGTAGGCAAACAGCGGGTCCAGGCACACGGGCAGGCCGACGTGGGCCAGGGGCCGCGTCCAGCTGCGCCGCATGGCATCGGCCACGGCCACGCGCATGGACGATGCCGGGGTTATCTTCTGTTTCTCCAGATTGGCAATGAACCGCTCAAAATCCTCAACCGTCACCCGCCCGGCCGCACCGCTGCCCGCAATGCCCGCCAGGTCGGCGGCATGCAAGCCGAGTTCGTCCATGCGCGCCTTGAGACGGGGCGAAAGATAACTGGCCCCCGCCGCGTTCGCCGGCACCGGCAATCCCCGCACCGTCGGCTGCACCCGGCTCTTGTTCGCATCCGACGCTGAAATGCGATCGGTGTCGCCGGTTCTCGCGGTCGCGGGAAGGTCGATTCCCAGTCGCACCGCCTCCTCCAGGGTGACCTCGATATGGCCGAGCACGGCGCCAACCGCGTAGCTTTCGTTCAACTGCACGGTGAATTTTTCAATGCGCCCGCTGCCGGGCGAAGTGACGTTCATGCTGGCCTTGTTCGTCTCGACCTCGATCAGGTCCTGGTCGACCTCAACCACATCGCCGGGCTTGACGAGAAAGTTGATGATGTTGGCCTCGGCGATGGACTCGCCGAGTTGCGGCATGATGATGGGAATGCGCGGCATGGTGTCAAATTGGTGAACAGCTGAACCGTTGAATCGTTGAATCGTCAAACCGGTTTGCCGGTTTCCCGGCATGCCGATTCAACAGTTCTGCAGTTTTAACGGGCAATTTTATTTTCATAATCGCAACAGTCTGCGCGCCGCCGCGGCCACCGCCTGCGGTGTGGGCCGGTGCGCCGTCCACAAATTGGGATGGTACGGCACGGGCGTGTCCTTGGCGTTCAGCCGTTGCGGCGGCACGTCTAGCAGGCCGAACCCTTCGCTCGTGACGCGCGCGATGACTTCCGCCGTCACTCCGCCCCAGGGCCAGGCCTCGCCTACGCACAGCAGCCGGCCCGTCCGCGCCACACTGGCCATCACGGTGTCCGTGTCGAGCGGCTTCACGGTCCGCAAATCCACCACTTCCACCTCCCAGCCCTCGGGGGCCAGTTCGGCGGCGGCTTCGAGCGCCTCATGGACCATGGCGCTGTAGGCGACGATGGTCATGTCGCGGCCTTCGCGGGCAATGCGCGCCTTGCCGACCGGCAGCGCCTCGCTCGGCAATTTGTCGGCCTTGAGATGATAATATAGGAATTTGTGCTCGCAAAAAATCACCGGGTCGTCAATCGCCACCGCTTCGAGCAGCATGCTGTAGGCGTCCTCGACCGTGGCCGGCGTCATCACCACGAGGCCGGGATAATGCGCATAAACCGCCTCCAGACTCTGGCTGTGAAACGGCCCGCTGCCGGACGTGCCCCCGAAGGGCAGCCTCACGGTGATCGGACACGGCACAGTGGTGCGCCAGAAAAGGGTCGCGGCCTGGTTGACGATCTGGTTGAAACCGACGGTGGAAAAATCCGCAAACTGCATTTCGATGATCGGCCGCATGCCTTCAATGGCCGCGCCAACCGCGAGCCCGACCATCGCATCCTCGCTGATGGGCGCATCGATCACCCGCCCGGGATATTCCTTCGCCAGGTTCTTCGTGGCCTTGAACGCACCCCCGAAGGCGCCGACATCCTGGCCGTAAATAAACACCCGCGGATCATCGCGCAACGCGTGGGACTGCGCTTCACAAATGGCTTCCAGATAGGTGATGCTCATGCGGAATCTTTTTCGCCGTGCGTTTCGCTCAAATGCCGGGATGAAATTGCGCACCAATCCTCCGTAAACGGGTCCGGCACCGGCTCCCGCTGGGCCTGGGCCACCGCCGCCTCGATTTCGCGGACCACCTCGCCCCGCAGCCTCTCCAGCGCCGCGGCATCCGTCCATTTTTGACCGAGCTGAAATTCCTCGGCAATCTTCAAGCAGTCGCGCCCCACCGGCGAGGCTTTCAGCTTCGGGTCGATATACTCCGCCTTGTCGTGCTCCCCGTGCCCGCAAAGCCGCAGCAGCGTGGCCACCACCATTTGCGGACCGCGCCCGGACCGCGCCCGGGCCACGGCTTCGCCGAGGACCTTCAGGCACGCGGACAAATCCGTGCCGTCCACGGATTGCGCTTCCACACCGTAACCGGGGGCCCGGTCCGCCAGGTCGCGACAGGCAAATTCGCGGTCGTTCGGCGTCGAGTAGGCGTAATGGTTGTTGGCGATCACGAGCACGAGCGGCAGTTTTTCGATGGCGGCCTGGTTGAGCGCCTCGTGAAAGGCGCCGGTGGCCGTGCCGCCGTCGCCAATGCACGTCGCGCCGACGGTGCCCGAGATGCCCTTCATACGGCGCGCGAACAACGCGCCGTTGACGACGGAAATCATCGCCCCCAGATGACTGATCATCGGCAGATAGCCCTCCTTGGGCCGGCCGCGATGAACGTTGCCGTCACGTCCGCGCATCGGGCCCAGGATGGACCCCAGATACGTCCGCACGGCGTCAATCACCGGTTCGCCAAAGGCCAGCCGCCCCGCCGTGTCCCGGATCAACGGCGCGAACACATCCCCCCTTTTAAGGGAAATGCCAACAGCCACGCTCAACGCCTCCTGCCCGCGGGCAATGAACACACCGCCATGAATCTTCCCGGCACGGTAGAGGCTGGCGAATTTCTCGTCCAGCAGCCGTGCCAGCAACATGTAGCGATAGGCGGCGAGATGCGTGTCGCGCGCAGTGACTCCGTCGCTCACCGGGTCGGGGTCGAGCACCGTTTGCAGCATGGCAGACAGTTTATCGGCACCGGCGCGCGCCAGCAATGTTTCTTTCCAAATCGGGGCATTTCCGTCTAAAAATCGGATTGGCTAAATAGGGGAAATCGTGTCTATTAGGGAATGATTCGTGCTGCCTTTCCTTGAAAATGTTGAATTTTGAATCATGAGTCAACCGACGCTCCAGATATTGCTGGTCAGCAATGACCCCAAGCTGCTGGCGACGCTGTCCAAGGTTTTACACGCGGACAGCGCCACCTTTGCCTTGGAACGGAGCGCCGGCGAGGCCCTGCAATTTCTCCGCGCCCGGCCGGTGGACCTGGTGCTGGTGGACCTGGTGTCGCTGAACGCGGATGGTTTTGAACTCCTGCGCCAGCTCCAGGAGACCCCCCTGGCCACGTTCACGCTCGTCATCGCGCTGACGGATGCCGACAAGAAGACGGACAAATTGCGAGCGTTTGATTTTGGGGTGTGCGATTGCATGAGCGCGCCGTTTGAAGACCTGGTCTTTCGCGCCCATTTGCGCGCGCACCTGGAGATCAAGCGCCAGCATGATGCCCTGGGCCGGCACAACGACAATCTGACCGAGGCCCGCCAGGCCGCCGAGACCGCCGTGCGCGCCAAATCCGAATTTCTCGCGGCCATGAGCCATGAGATCCGCACACCAATGAACGGCGTCATCGCCATGGTCAGCCTGCTGCTCGAAACGCCGCTGACCGGCGAGCAGCGCAGCTACCTCGAAACCATCCACACCAGCAGCGAGTCGCTGCTCGCCATCGTCAACGACATCCTGGATTTTTCCAAAATCGAGGCGGGCAAACTGGAACTGGACTCCCGGCCGTTCAACCTGCGGACCGCCGTGGAGGACTCGCTCGACCTGCAGGCCGCGCGGGCCTTCGGAAAGAACCTCGACCTGGCGTACCAGATGGACGACGGAATTCCCACCACCATCGAAGCGGATTCGCTGCGTCTGCGGCAGGTGCTCGCCAATCTGTTGAGCAACTCCATCAAGTTTACGGAAAAGGGCGACGTGTTCATCCAGGTCAAATTGCTCTCCACGAAGCCGGATGAGGCGCAGAACCATTCCATGCTGCACCTGCATTTTTCCGTGCGCGACACGGGCATCGGCATCCAGCCGGAACGGCTGTCACGGTTGTTCAAACCCTTTTCCCAGGGGGATGCTTCCACCGCGCGGCACTACGGCGGAACCGGCCTGGGGCTGGCCATCAGCAAACAGCTCGTCGAATTGATGGGCGGCAAAATGTGGGCCGAAAGCCTGCCCGGCGCCGGCGCCACCTTCCATTTCACCATCAACGTCCAGGCCGAACCGCAGCCGGCGCCATTCCCCCTGGCCGGACGCCAGCCCAAGCTCGCGGATTTGCGGCTCCTGATTGTGGATGACAATGCCACCGTCCGCCGCGTGATCTCCGAGCAGGTGACCAAATGGGGCATGGTGCCTCAAGGCGCGGATAGTCCGCAGCAGGCCCTGGAATGGCTGAAAAAGGGGGAGTCCTTTGATCTGGCCGTTCTGGATTTGCAGATGCCCGGCATGGATGGCCTTTCGCTGGCCATGGAAATTCACAAATTGCCTGGGGCGGCAATGATGCCGCTGGTGCTGCTCATGCCGTTGGGGCTGCATTCCGACTCGCCGGGCAGCACACACATCGTATTCGCTCACACGGTCAACAAACCCGTCAAGCCGGTACAGCTTTCAGAAATGCTCGTGCGCGCCCTGCTCAGCCCCAAAGCCGCCACACGCCAGGAAACAACCTCCAAACCATCGGAGCAGCTCACCGAGCGGTTGCCCCTGCGCATCCTTTTGTGCGACGACAACGCCATCAACCAGAAGGTTGCCGCGCGCATTTTGGCGTCCATTGGCTATCAAACCGATCTCGCCGGAAATGGACGCGAAGCCCTCGACGCGATCGATAAAAAACAGTATGATTTGATTTTCATGGACGTGATGATGCCGGAAATGGACGGCTTGGAAGCCACGCGCGCCATCCGCGAGCGGCAGCGGGACGGCGCGGCGCATCCAAATTACCAATCCCGCATCGTGATTGTCGCCATGACCGCGCAGGCGATGCAGGGCGACCGTGAAAAATGCCTGGCCGCCGGCATGGACGATTACCTTGCCAAACCGGTCCTCCCGAAGGACGTTCGCGCCATCGTCGAACGCTGGGGCGCACAGGTGTCCCAGCCAGCCCCCGTCGCACCGGTTGCTGCACCTGTTGTGCCCGCACTTGCACCTGTTGTGCCCGTACCTGTACCTGTATCCACATCAGCACCAGTATCCACCCCAGCACCTAAACTTATGTCCACACCTACACCTACACCTGAACCCACGCCCGCACCCAAAGCCAACACACCCGCACCAGCGCCGGTCGCGGAGCAGTCATCGGAACCACCGGTCGAGATGGATCGCTTGAACGATTTGACCGACAGCAATGTGGACAGCATCCGCGAGCTGGTGGATCTATTTTTCAAGCAAACCGTCCAGCAACTGGCCCAGTTGGAAACCGCCGTGCTCACCAATAATGCCGCCGACGTCCGCCGCGTGGCGCACAGCTGCGCAGGCGCGAGCGCCACGCTGGGCATGACGCGGTTCGTGCCTTTTCTGCGCGAATTGGAAAAACAAGGCGCTTCCGGCACGTTGACCAATGCCGTGGAGGTCTACGAAAAGGCCGCGCTCGAATTCAAACTCATTCAGCAATTTCTGGCGTTGCAATTGAACGTCACCCTGCCCCCGCAGGCGGCTGTAATTTCATGAAGAAAATCCTCATCATCGAAGATGACCAGGTTGTTGCGAATATTTACCGGAACAAGCTCGCCGTGGAAGGCTACCAGGTCGAGGTTACCCTGGATGGCGAAGGCGGGCTGAAGCTGATGCGTACCTTCCGGCCCGATGCCATCGTGCTCGACCTCATGCTGCCCAAAATGTCGGGCGTCGAAGTCATCAAGGAAATACGCAGTGAAACGGAATTTTCCGGGCTGCCGGTCATCGTTTTTTCCAATACCTACCTGACCAACCTGGTGCAGGACGCGTGGAAGGCCGGCGCATCCAAATGTGTTTCCAAGATCAACTGTCCGCCGAAGGAGCTGCTGCAATTGTTGCGCCAGACCGTCGGCGGCGGCGATGCGACTCCGCACGCCAACGGGAACCGGAAGCCGGCAACCAAGCCCGTCGCCACCATCAGCGGCGAGGCCGATGCAGCTTTTCAGGCTGAACTCCGGAAATCATTCATTGCCAGCCTGCCCGGCACGCTCGGCACCCTGCGCACCGGCCTGCAAAGCCTCATCAAGTCTGACACCGAGGTGACGCGGCTCAAACACATCCACGATCTCTACCGCCGCGTTCACGCCGTCAATGGCAACGCCGGCATCTCCGGACTCACCCAGATTGCCCACATGGCCGCCGCCCTGGAAGCCCTGCTCAAGGAGCTTTACGAGAAACCCAAAAACATCAACGCCTCAACCCTGCGCACCGTCGCCGCCGCGGTGGACTTTCTTGGGTTCATGTTTGAACGCGGAACGCAGCCGGAAAAGCAGGACATGCCCCCCGCCAACATCCTGGTGGTGGACGATGAGGCCATTTCCCGCCGCGCCGTCATTTATGCCCTTGAAAAAGCGCAGCTCCAGTCCGTCAATGTCGAGGATCCGAACGCCGCCATCAAACTGCTTTCCGAAAAACCGTTCGACCTTGTGTTTCTGGACGTGGACATGCCGGGCATGACCGGCTATGAACTCTGCACCAAACTGCGCAACCTGCCATTGCACAAGAAAACTCCCGTCGTTTTTGTCACTGGTCTCAGCGACTTCGACAACCGGGCCAGTTCGATGATGGCCGGTGGCAACGACTTCATCGCCAAGCCGTTTCTTTTCATCGAACTCACCATCAAGGCCCTCATCCATGTCCTGCGCGGCAAACTCCAGCCGAAAAGCTAATATTTGCGGGCGCAACCGGCGGGGTTTCAGGTTCGCTCCTACGTCCGGCCTGTCCAGATTCTGGAAACCGGCGGCCTGATTCAGGACAGGATCTGAGTCCAGGCGCAGGCACATCTCACATTTGCTATTTATTTAACCTATACCCGCTTCGGGGATTTGAATGGTATGTAAGTAGCTCATTTTTTGGTGATCGGCTGGTGTTCGTTTTGAGCACCAGGATGGTTAAAATCAGAAGCGGGGATGCAGAAAACTCAGCGAGGTGATCGTTGGTGAATGATGCAGACAAACCACTTAACCAAACGAGCAGTTGCCGGCCGCCGCACCCAGCGGATGGACGGCGAGGCTGATTGATATGGATTCCTCTGGCGTCATAAGTCTGGCCGCCGGCTTGCTGCAATTCGGGGTTGCCTGTTATGCCCTGCGATTGAACCGTCGTTTTGGCGCGAGCCGAGTCGGTTGGTCGCTCTTCGCGGCCTTTTCGGCGATGGCGCTCCTGCGCCTGATGTTGTACCTGAATTTGTTCCGGGTGGCCATCGAGGGAGTGCGGGGAGACATCGTCTATGCGCTCACCTCCGTCCTTTTGCTTACCGGCATGGTGCACCTGGAATCCCTGCTCAGGGAGCGCCGGCGGGGGGAGGAGGCGGAACAAAAGGCGCAGGCCAGACTGGAGTCCCGGGTCCGGGAACAAACCGCCGAATTGATCAGAGCCAACGAAGGACTGCAGGAAACCGCCGCCACGCTCCAGGACGAAATCGTCCGGCGCAAACGCGCGCAGGCCGAGATGGAAAAGACCCACAAGGAATTGTTGGAGGTTTCCCGGGCGGCGGGAATGTCCGAGGTGGCCACCGGCGTCCTGCATAACGTGGGCAACGTGCTCAATAGCATCAACATCTCCGCCAGCATCGTGGCCGAGCACCTGAACGAATTCAACATCGCCAACATCGCCCGCGCGGCAAACCTGATGCGCGAACACGCCGGCGACATCGGTCATTTCATGACCATCGACCCCAAAGGCAAACAATTGCCGGATTATCTCGCCCAGCTGGCCACCCATCTTTCCACCGAACAATCGCTGCTGGTGAAGGAAATCGGCTTCGTCAAAATGAAGATCGAGCACGTCAAGGAAATCGTGGCGGCGCAACAAAACTACGGCAAGGTCTCGGCCCTGGCGGAACGAGTCAAAATCGAAGATCTGATCCAGGATGTCTTTCGCATCAATGCCACCGAGTTGTCCCAGCACGAGGTCAAGGTCCGCCAAGACTATCCCCCGCAATTGCCGGAAATTGTTGTGGACAAACACAAGGTGCTGCAAATTCTCCTGAATCTGTTGAGCAACGCGAAGCATGCCCTGGTGGATTCCGGCCGGGCCGACAAACAAGTGACCGTGCGGGTGACCAACGGCAACAACCGGGTTCGCATCAGCATGACCGACAATGGCGTGGGCATTTCGCCGGTCATTCTCCGGAAGGTTTTCAACCACGGTTTCACCACGAGAAAGAAGGGCGGGCATGGTTTCGGTTTGCACAGCGGCGCGCTCGCGGCCAAGGAAATGGGCGGCCAGCTCGTTGCCCAAAGTGACGGTCCCGGTCAGGGCGCAACCTTCACCCTCGAAATCCCTGTCCAGCCGGCCACCAACACCGTCACCACATGACCACCCCGGCTGACAACTTCGTCCCGCGCATCCTGGTCATCGATGACAACCCGGCCATCCACGATGACTTCAAGAAGATTCTCGGCGGCCAGACGGCGCCGGTTTCCTCGCTCAAACAAGTGGAAGCCGACATTTTCGGGGAACCGGCCAAAGCCGCCGGGCGGGTGCCCTTTCGCATTGACTGCGCGTCCCAAGGCCAGGAGGCGCTGGTACTGGTGCAAAAGTCGATGCAGGCCAACGACCCCTACGCCCTGGCTTTTGTGGACATCCGCATGCCGCCCGGCTGGGACGGCGTGGAAACCGTCGAGCAGCTCTGGCGGGCCTGCCCCGAGTTGCAAGCCGTCATTTGCACCGCCTACTCGGACTATTCCTGGGACAATCTCATCAACCGTTGCGGCCATACGGACAGCCTGCTGATTCTCAAGAAGCCTTTCGAGACGGTGGAAGTGCTGCAGGCGGCCCATGCGTTGACCAAGAAATGGATCTTGGGGAAACAAGCCCGGCTCCGCTTGGGAGACCTGGAGCGGATGGTGGAGGAACGCACCGCGAAATTGCAGCAGGAGGTCGAAGAGCGCGCCCGCGTGCAGGATGCCCTGCGCATTTCCGAGGAACGATTCTCAACGGCGTTCCACTCCAGCCCCATGCCGATGGCGATTCAAAGCTGGCCGGCCGGTTGTTTCTTGGCTGCCAACCCCAGCTTTTTTGAACTGGCCGGATATACCACCAGCCAGCTGCTTCAGCACACCAGCCAGGAACTGGGCCTTTGGGGCGGTGACACCACACTGGCGGCGGTCTCCTGCGAAGGCCGCGTCCGCAATCATCCGTGCCTGCTCCGACGCGGCGACGGGAGCTCGCGCCACACCATCCTCTGCACCGAGCCGATAACTTTGGATGACCAGCCCTGCCTGATGGTGGTGGCGGTGGACGTGACCGAACAATTGAAACTGGAAGCCGAGTTGCGCCAGGCGCAAAAACTTGAAATCGTGGGCCGCCTGGTGGCCAACGTAGCCCACGAGTTCAACAACATCCTGACCGTCATCCAAGGCCATGCCACCCTGCTCCGCACCAGTGAAGCCGGCACGAAAGCGTCAACCGACTCCATCGACCGCATCATCCAGGCCAGCCAGCGCGCGGCCTCCTTTACCGGCCAGTTGCTCGCCTTCAGCCGCAAACAGCAGCCTAATTTCAAAACCGCCAACCTTTCAGAACTCGTCCGGGGCGTGCAAAAGATGCTGTCGGCGTCGTTGAGCGAACGCTGCGAGCTCAGGGTCGAATTGGCGGAAAACCTCCCCTGCGGCCGCTACAGCGAAGGCTGTGCGGAACAGATCCTCATCAATCTGGCCTTGAACGCCCGCGACGCCATGTACAATGGCGGCGTGATTTCCGTGCGCACCAGCTACGAGGTGCTGTCCGAAGCGGACGTCCGGAAAAACCCTCATGCCCGGGCCGGCCAGTTCGTCTGCCTGACCGTCAGCGACACCGGCTGCGGCATACCCCCGGAGATGATCCATCGCATTTTTGATCCCTTTTTCACCACCAAGGAGTTGGGCAAGGGCACGGGGTTGGGACTTTCCACGGTGCAGAGCATCGTCGAGCAGCATTACGGCTGGATCGCGGTGACCAGTGAAATCGGCCATGGCACAACCTTCCGGGTGTTCCTGCCGGTGGATGCAGAAGCGATGCTCACCGCTCCGGCTCCGGAAACACCCACGCCGGCAGAATCAACGCCATTTCATGGAGAGGGTGAAGTCGTATTGCTGGTCGAGGATGAGCCCACCGTCCGGGCAATGACCCGCTCCACATTGGAAGAGGGCGGGTATCGTGTGATCGAGGCTGAAGATGGCCGCGAAGCTTTGGATATCTGGGATCGGAGTTCCGCCAACATTGATCTGGTGGTGACGGACATGGTCATGCCCAATGGAGTGAGCGGCGGCACGCTGGCGCGAACGCTGCAAGCCCACGCCCCCACCCTGCATGTGATCTGCACCAGCGGCTATACTCCGGAATACATTGCACGGGACCTGCCCGATAATGACCGCATCACCTTCCTGTCCAAACCTTACCTCCCGAGCCAGTTGCTCGAAATCGTCCATCAGTGTCTGGTCGACGACCAGACAACCCAAGTCGGGAAAGACGCCCCTTTGGGCGAATGCCCCGCGCTGGCGTGAGGCCCTTCAACCGTGGCCGCCGAGGCAAGTCGGCGCTAAATTTCCCTTTTCAGGTTAAAAACAGACTCGCCAAGCGGCCGGTTTTAGCCGATTTTATCCGCCGATTTATGTTTACCGGCACCTATACCGCCATCGTCACCCCGTTTAGAAACGACGAGGTGGACGAAACCGCCCTCGAACGCCTGATCCAACTGCAAATCAAGGGCGGCGTGGATGGCATAGTGCCCGTGGGCACCACCGGCGAATCGCCCACCGTGGATTGCGAGGAGCATCTGCGCATCATCGAACGTTCGGTGAAATTCGCGCGCGGGAAAATCAAGGTGCTTGCCGGCACGGGCGCGAACGCCACCCGGGAAGCGATTGACCTGACCCGGCGCGCCGAGGCCGCCGGCGCCGACGGCTCATTGCAGGTCGCGCCCTATTACAACAAGCCGTCGCAGGAAGGTTTGTTCCAGCATTTCCGCGCCATCGCGCGCGCGACGAAACTGCCCATCGTGCTCTACAGCATCCCGGGCCGCTGTGGCATCGAAATCGGCGTCGAGACCGTCAGCCGGCTGGCCCGCGAATGCAAAAACATCATCGGCATCAAGGAAGCCGGCGGCAGCTGCGACCGGGTTTCGCAATTGCGTGCAGCCCTCGGCCCGAAATTTGGAATTTTGTCCGGCGACGATTCCCTGACCCTGCCGTTCATGGCGGTGGGCGCCCGGGGCGTCATCAGCGTGGCCTCAAACATCATCCCCCGCGAAGTGTCGCAACTGGTCGGCGCATTCGCGCGCGGCGATGCGAAGAGAGCTTCGCAGTTGCACGCAAAGTTCACCCCGCTGTTCAAGGATTTGTTCATCGAAACCAACCCGGTGCCGGTCAAGGCCGCGCTGGCGATGATGGGCTTGATTGCCGAAGAATATCGCCTGCCGCTGGTTCCGATGAGCAAGCCCAACCGCGCGAAGCTCCGGGTAACGCTGAAGGCGTGCGGCATTTTGAAATGATTATTGAAACGTGATGTGTGAAACGTGAGCCACGCATCCACATCGCGTTTCACGTTTCACGCATTACGTTTTACCTATGACCAAGATCATCATCACCGGTTCGAAAGGCCGCATGGGCAAGGCGCTCGTAGCCTGCGCGCCGAATTTTCGCGAACTCGAGATCGTCGGCCAGATTGACCAGGGCGACGATCTGGGCGCCGTCATCGACCGGGGTGACGCGGTAGTGGATTTCAGCTCGCATACGGCCACGACCGGGGTGGCTGAAGTCTGCGCGAAGCACAAAAAAGCGCTGGTCATCGGCACCACCGGGCACACGGACACCGGCACGTTCGAAGTCCGGTTGCTGAAGGCGCAAATCCCCATCGTCTGGGCGTCGAATTTTTCCACCGGGGTGAACACACTGTTCTGGCTCACGCGCAAAGCCGCGGAAATCCTCGGGCCGGATTTTGACCTGGAAATCATCGAAATGCATCATCGCCTGAAAAAGGACGCCCCGAGCGGCACGGCAAAAACGCTGGCTGAAATCCTGGCCGGCGTGCGCAAGCTGAACCCGGAAAAAGCCGCGCGGCATGGCCGCGCCGGCATCGTTGGCGAACGCACCCCGACGGAAATCGGCATCCATTCCGTGCGCGGCGGCGACGTGGTGGGCGACCACACGGTGATTTTTGCCAACGCCGGTGAGCGGCTGGAACTGACGCATAAGGCGTCGAGCCGCGACACCTTTGCCAACGGCGCCCTGCGTGCCGCGCTCTGGGTCGTCAAACAGAAACCCGGCGTTTACGACATGCAGGACGTCCTGGGGCTGAAATGAAGCCTGAAGGCCAAAGGCTAACGGCTGGGGGACGGAGTACAAATACGAAGTGCGGAGTGCAGCGTCGGGAATTGTCCCCTGCCGCGAAACCGTTGGATCACTAATGCCATCCTCCACCTTCCATCTCCCACCCGCGCTGGCCATTGTCGCCCTCGGCTCCAATCTCGGCGATTCGCGCCAGACCCTACTGCACGCCATGGTCCGGCTTTCAAAAATGTCCAACCGGCCCGTCCTCAAATCTTCGCTGTGGCAGACGTCGCCGGTGGATTGTCCGCCGGGTTCGCCGCCATTTGTGAACGCGGTCGTCGCCCTGGTGCCGTTCGCCGACGAAACGCCGGAATCCTTGCTGCACAAGCTCCGGGCGCTGGAAAAAAAATCCGGCCGGGCGCCAAAAAAGATTTTAAACGAGCCGCGGGCGCTGGATCTGGATTTGATCGCCTTCGGCGCGGAAACGCGCCACACGCCGGCACTCGTTCTGCCTCATCCGCGGGCGCACTTGCGCCGGTTTGTCCTCCAGCCGTTGAGCGAAATCGCGCCGGATCTGGTCCTGCCGGGACAGTCCCGGACGGTTTCCCAACTGCTGGCCGGATTGCCAGACGATGAAACCGTCACAAGGTTGGTTTAAAACCGCTGAACCGGAACAAACCTCGGTAGGGCGGGCAGTCCCCTGCCCGCCGCTCGTCCGCATAAACATTACGGCGCGCACGGAGTGACGCGCCCTACCCTAGTGTGTCTTCATAACGGGAACAGTATGACGACGTGCGTCAAGTGATCAGTAACTGGCGGCAATTTCCTGTTATTGGTTGCCTTTTAAGTGCTTTGCATTCTTAAGTGAGACTTCGAAAACGGCATCTTCATTTGGACATATCCAATTAAACCAACCCGGCGACCTCCTTCCAGTCCATATTCCAACATCCTTGTTCGTATTCACGGCTTTCGTCACTCCATACAGATCAAAGACGGCCTTCGGAAGCTTGAAGTAATTCAAAGCCTGCTTTTCTTCTGCCCCACGGTAATAAACCTTCGAGGGGTCTTGTGTCTCCCAGTAAAAAACGTTCGTTCTGATCTTTCCTAGGAATAACTGGTTCGTCTTTAGGCCATATCGAGAATGCGCCAGCGCGTAAACGTCTTCGAAAACCAACAAGCCGTCCACCTTTGTACAGAAAACGCGGGTTTTACGAGGCCAGTAATTATATACTTTATAATCGGAAGTCCAACCGTCTCCACCTCTGCACGTGAAAGCCGTTTGCTCGTCGAATGGATAAAGTTCTTGGGGGTCACTCTCCCAAACATTCCCGCACTTAAGGATTATTTGCCTCTTCCGATATCCGCGTTGAGTCGGGTCAATGGCATATCCTCCAGAGTGAACATCCCATTTTCCCACCGTCCAAGGCTCATTTAGGTAAATGACATACCTATTGTTCGTATCGTAAATAATATGAAGGCTTGCCTCACCGCTACCGAGGTTAAGCCAAATGGCATCTTCGGCCAAAAGCCGGAAGCTCGCAGAAACTATGAAGAGCAGAAAACTGATTATACGGGGCGTCATCTTCATGCCCGTTACCCTACCAAACCGGGCGTGAATGTCGTAATTGATATTTTAGCTCCGGCAATTGATATTTACGATGCGCACTCAATGCCGCGCTAAGACGCTTTCTTCGATCCATCCATCGGATGCCATTCCCCGTCGCGGATAACCATATCGACCAGATTCTCTCCCACGGCATGAAATTCCTTCCCGGGCGCAGCCGAGGCGGGTGCCGCCGGCGAAGATTTCCCGCCACGTCCGCCCGCGTGATGAGCGTAGTGGCATTCCTCGTCGTGAATGCGGGCGGCCTCCATGATCAGGAATTCCCACTGGCCGTGGATAGTGCGTTCAGCCGGCGGCTTGAACGGCTGCAGGCGAAATTCGCATCCCATCAAACCGTCCCGGGATCGCCGAACCGCCGCTGGTGTTCGAGCAGGACGTAGCGGTCGGTCATCCCGGCCAGATAATCGCACACGGCGCGGTGCCGGCCGGCCTGGCGGAGGCGTTTGCGGGCCTGCACGCCGATCGTGGCGGGATGTTTCAGGAAATAATTGAACAGGTCTTTCAACATCCGGTTCGCCCGGATGTGCGGCTCATTGACGGCCGGGTTGTAGTAAAGGTTCCGGTACAGGTAGCGGCGCAGTTCGAGGTTCAGCCCGCGGCGGTCGGCGCTGTGCTGCACCAGTACCCGGGGGAAAAGCCGCACGTCATCAGCCGATTGGACGCCCGCGGCGCCGATCAGCCGTTCGCTGTTCTCCACGACGTCCCGGATCTGCATGTCAATGATGGTGCGGATGATGAAGTAACGGCGGCATTCATCAGGCAGGTCGCCATGCCCCTTCTTCACGAGCCGCGCGGCATGCGCCCAGACGCGGACGTCGCGGCGCAGCTTGTTTTCGGACAACAACCCGGAATCCAGGCCGTCGTCGAGATCGTGGCTGTAATAGGTGATTTCGTCAGCCAGGTTGGCGAGCTGGGCTTCGAGCGATGAATGTCGGGCGTCAAAACCTTTCCGGCGGCCGGGATGATCGAAGGCGGTATGGTGCTTGATCAGGCCTTCGCGGACCTCCCAGGACAGGTTCAGGCCGGAAAAGTCCGGATATTTCTGCTCCAATTCCTCGACGATGCGCAGACTCTGGCGGTTATGCTCGAATCCGCCGTGGCCCTTCATCAGGCGCGCCAGCACGGCCTCACCCTTGTGGCCGAACGGCGAATGGCCGAGGTCGTGGGCCAGCGCAATGGTCTCGGCCAGGTCCACGTTCAGCCGCAGCGCGCTGGCAATGTTGCGCGAGATGGCGGCGACTTCAATCGTGTGCGTCAGGCGGGTGCGCAGATGGTCGCCGGTGCCGTTAAGAAACACCTGCGATTTGTACTCGAGCCGGCGGAAAGCGCGCGAGTGGATGACGCGGTCGCGATCGCGCTGGTAATGCGTGCGCCATTCGGGCGGCGGCTCCGGATGGTCGCGCCCGCGGGTGTCAGCGCTGAATTGCGCGTAGGGCGCGAGCACCTGCCGCTCGATTTGTTCCAGTTCCTGCCGGGTGCGGGGCATAACAGTCAGACCGGTGACAAGTGACGGGTGATGGGTGACACGAAAGACATTCTGGTGGCGGGCGGTTTTCCCCTGGTCACGTGTCACCTGTCACGGGTCACCTCAATTGGTCGCGACCAGTTCCTGGACCGAGATGCCGCGCAATTCGAAAAGCCGGCGGATGGTGTCCTCGATCAGGTTGTTCGGGCAGGACGCACCGGCAGTGACCCCGACGGTGATTTTGCCTGACGGCAGCCAGTCGCGCGTTTCAATTTCCCGCTTGTCGTGCTGGTCGTAGTGCCGGATGAGCCGGTCGGATTCCATCTTGGCCGCGTTCTTGATGAAATAGGTGGGCAATTTGCCCTCACCCATCTCGGCCAGATGCGAGGTGTTCGATGAATTGTACCCGCCGATGACAATGAGGAGGTTCATCGGCTCGCGCAACAGCTTCTGCAGCGCGTCCTGCCGGTCCTGCGTGGCGCCACAAATCGTGTCGAAAAAGCGAAAATGTTCGTCAATGGTCGTCGCACCGTATTTTTGTATCATCGCGGCCTTCAACCGGTTCTGCACTTCCTCGGTCTCGCCCCGCAGCATGGTGGTTTGGTTGGCGACGCCCACCGCCTGCAGATGCTGGTCCGGGTCAAAGCCCGCCGAATAGGCGCCCTTGAATTTTTCCAGGAATTCCTGTTTGTTGCCCCCGTGGATGATGTAGTTGCAGACGTAATCCGTTTCTGCCAGCGTGAACACGACGAGATAATGCCCGCTCCCGTAGGCGCGCGCCTGCGAACTCGTGGCCTTGGTCTCCTCGTGCCACGATTTGCCATGGATGATGCTGGTGACCTTTTCCTTGGAATACTGGCGGACGCGTTTCCAGACGCTCATCACGTCGCCGCAGGTGGTGTCCACCAGCTCACAGCCCTTTTCCTCGAGCCGCTTGCGGGTCGCAACCTCCGTGCCGAAGGCGGGAATGATCGCCACGTCGCCAGCCTGCAATCGCGCCAGCTCGTCTTCCGTTGGCTTGGGCGAGATGATCTGGATGCCCATGTTGCGAATCTGGTCGTTGACCTCGGGGTTGTGAATGATTTCGCCGAGGAGGTAGATGGGTTTGTCCGGCGGAAAAAATTTGCGCGCCGCGTAGGCCAGATCGATGGCGCGCTCGACGCCGTAGCAAAAACCGAATTCCTTGGCCAGCTTGACGGTGAGGTCGCCGGAGGCGAGCACGTGACCGTTGGCCCGGATGCGCTCGACGAGCTGGCTGCGATAATGCGAAAGCACCTGCGCCTGCACGGCTTCCATGATGTCGGGCCGGCGGAGGTTGACCTTCTGGGCGGCGGGAGCTGGTGTTGACATGACGGAACCAATGTAACATGGCCGCGGGTACCGTCCAGCCGGAAAGCCCGGGGAAATAGTGCGATGGATTGGTTGAGTTTTGGAGTGTTGGAGATGTCCATTCTGGCAAATTCGCATTGCCCCAACACCCCAGCACTCCAATCCCTCACGGAATCTCATTGCCGAACCGGTTGATTCCGTGGATAGTTTAGCCCGCACATCGGAGCGTAGCTCAGCCTGGCTAGAGCGCGTGGTTTGGGTCCACGAAGTCGCAGGTTCGAATCCTGTCGCTCCGACCA
>Ga0265338_10001054_pt1 | contig 45971 bp, 41 predicted proteins | sample 42126metaG_FD_193579 | JGI IMG/M metagenome (GOLD analysis project Ga0265338, IMG submission 193579) | Rhizosphere microbial communities from Carex aquatilis grown in University of Washington, Seatle, WA, United States - 4-21-26 metaG | ecosystem: Host-associated > Plants > Roots > Rhizosphere... | reverse complement strand
CGCCGACGTAGGGCCGCTGAGCTCAAAGGCGCCGACGAGTATCCAGGGCAGGACGAGCAGCAGGCCGAACGCGATCATCGTCCGGCGGCGCCGCAGCTGGCGGACGAACTCCACGCTGAAAGGCAGGGTGTGCCGCGGGTTGTAGCCCGGCGCGCTCACGTTCACGCTCGCCGCCATCAGGATGCCTCCCCCGTCGCCGGAGGCTCAGCAGCCGCGGACCCTGGTGCCGCGGACCCTGGTGCCGCGGGTCCGGCGATGAGCGCCAGGAACGCGTCCTCCAGGCGGCGGCTCGGGGTCACCCGGTCCACCGGTATCCCCGCCCCGACCAGCGCGGCGACCACAGCCGAGGCCGCGACGCCGTTGGGCTGGACGATAACCCCGTCTTGATGCGGGCGCGCCGACTCGATCCCGCCCAGTTCACGCAGGACCGTGACCGCCCGCTCGGCCTCGGCGGTTCCCACGACAAGTGCCGCGCCGTCACCGATGATCTCGCGCACCGTCCCGGCGGCCACCCGGCGGCCAAGATGCATAACGACCACGTGGCTGCAGGTCTGCTCCACCTCGGCGAGCATGTGGCTGGACAGGATCACCGTGCGACCCGCCGCGGCGTAGCCGAGCAGGACATCACGCATCTCCCGGATCTGCGGCGGGTCGAGTCCGTTCATCGGCTCGTCGAGGACCAGGAGATCAGGCAGGCCGAGCATGGCCTGGGCGATGGCCAGCCGCTGGCACATGCCTCGCGAGTAGGCGCCAACCCGGCGGTCGATGGCCGAGCCCAGGCCAGCGATCTTGAGCACCTCGGCCAGGTGGGAGTCGGCGGCGGGCCGTCCCGTGGCGCGCCAGTACAGATCCAGGTTGGCCCGGCCCGACAGGTGCGGGAGGAACCCGGGCCCCTCCACGAACGAGCCCAGCCGCGACAGCGCGGACGCCCCCGGATGCACCTGCCTGCCGAAGATCGTAATCGTCCCCGCATCGGGCTGGATGAGCCCCATCAGCGCACGCAGCGTGCTCGTCTTCCCCGCGCCGTTCGGCCCGAGCAGGCCGAGGATCTGGCCACGGTCCACCCGGAACGACAGGTCGTCCACGGCCAGTTGGCCATCGCGGTAGCTCTTGGTCAGGCCGGTGATCTCCAGGGGCACTCCGGCCAGGTCGGCGGTGAGCGTGTCCGCCTCAGGCCGCCGCCGGACGGCCAGGATCAGGGCGGCCGCCGCCAGGGCGGCGGCCGGTGCCGCCCAGGCCCACCATCTCGCCCCGCCATCGATGATCGCCAGCGCCGGATCGGCTGGCACCGACAGCGCGCCGCCCGCCAGTGTCACCTGGTAGCTGGCCGGCACCGGCGAGGTGGCGTAGCCGAAGTCGGTCGTGGTCAGCACCAGCCGGATCTGGTGCCCGGCGGCGAACCGGTAGTCAACCGCCGGCAGCTGCACCGTGACGACCTGCCCCGCCTGGGCGCCGATGACCCGCAGCGGCGCCGCGAGCTGGTCGGGAAGGGTGGCATTACCTGCCTGGTCAACGTCATAGACCTTGGCGAACAACGTGATGTCGGAGGCACCGCTGACGCGGACCGCCACGGTGGCGGCACCGGTCATCTGGACCGGCGCGGCCAGCGCGGCGGAGCTGAAGGCCGCGCTCTGACCCGCCATGTCAAAGGCCAGGCCGCTGGATCCCAGCGCCCCGAACCCGGGAAGGACGGATATCGAAGCGGGCGTGCCACCGGCCGGGTTGACGATGACCTGCGGCGGCCCGGCCAGGTGGATCGTGGTGCGTGTGGTCCCGCGCAGCCCCGGGTACCTCGTGGCCGTGGCGATGCCGAGGACGATCTCGTTGCTCGACACGTCGTAGCCACGGTCCCGGCTCACCGCGAACCCGGGCTGCCCCGTGCTGAGGCTGCCCGTGCCCTGGCTGCCCGTGCCCTGGCTGCCCGTGCCCTGGTTAGTGGCCGCCGCTCCGGCGGTACCGCCCGGCTGGAACTGCTGATGCGCGGGCAGGAGCCACCGGGAGAACCATTGCTGGGTCAACTGGCTCACCCGGCTGGTTTCCTGATCACCACCGTCATGACCACCGCTGAACCAGACCATGTCCACCGGCGCGCCGTTACGCCGGATCGCCTGGTAATTCGCGTTGGCCTGGTCGAGCCCGAAGAGTGAGTCGTTCTCACCCTGGATCAGCAGGGTCGGGATATCGATCCGGCCCGGCACGCTCGCCGGGCTGGACCGCAGCAGCAGCGAGACCGCCTGCCGGGTGGCCCTGCCCTCCGTGGCCACCTGCTGGTACATGGCACAGATCCGGGGCATGAAACGCCCGCACTGGGCGGCCCGCGCGGCCTTGGCCAGCGCCGCCGCAGCCGCCCCGGAGGCCCCGCTAACCTGGCCGGTCCCGCTCCCAACGCCCGCGCTGCTCCCCTGGCTGGCGCTGCTCCCCTGGCTGGCGCTGCTCCCCTGGCTGGCGCTGCTCCCCTGGCTGGCGCTGCTCCCCTGGCTGGCGCTGCTCCCCTGGCTGGCGCTGCTCCCCTGGCTGGCGCCGCTGGCCTGGCTGGCGCCGTCGAAGCCGCCGCCGCCCTGGGTGAACAGCAGCCCGGCCCACTGCCTCTTGAACACCCCGTCGGCCGCACCGCCGCCCACGGCATTCGGGAACAGCGCGGTGGCCAGGTTGTTCCACGTGCTCTGCGGGACGATCGCGTCGATCCGGTGATCGTAGGCCGCGGCGAGCAGCGCTATCCCGCCGCCATAGGAGGCACCGGCGATGCCGACCCGCGGATCGCCCGGCCGGTCGAGGCGGACCCGGGGCTGCCGGGCCAGCCAGCTGACCAGCTGCTCGACGTCCTTCACCTCGTAGTCCGGTGAGTCGAGCGCCACCTGCCCGGTGGAGCGGCCAAACCCGCGTGCTGTCCAGGTAAGGACCGCGAACCCGGCCCTGGCCAGCTGCTCGGCCTCAGGCCGCACTGCGTCCTTGGTCTCCCCGAAGCCATGGGCGAGCAGGATGGCGGGAACCCGGCCACCGCCCGCCGGGGTGAAGAATGTAGCGTCGAGCAGCACATGCTGATTGCCGCGTGGCCCGTCCAGCACGGCAATCCGCAGATCGTGCACGCTGATCGGCGCCGGGCGGCTGACAGCGGCCACGATCGCGACCGCGCCTGCGGTCAGCAGCACGGCCGCGACGAGCCCGGCCACGACCCGTTTGCGGCCCCACCGACGCAGACTCATGCAAGGGACCGTAGCAAGCGGGCCGGGGTGCCCCGGGACGGCTCACAGCCCGCTCTCAGCCGTGCTTGAGTGGGGCAGAGGCCGAGGGTTCATGATCGTGCGTGCTCACTGGCCGCCCGTGGGCCGCCGATCAACCGTGATCCCAGAAGATCAACCGTGATCCCAGAAGGGGGAGAGATGGGTGAATCAGGGAACGGGCCGAGCCGGCTCCGGTCCTTCGACCCGGCGCGCATCGGCGACCTGGAGTACCGCGCCTGGGTCGCCTACTACCGCCGCCAGTGGATGCAGCTGCTGATCGCGTCCGTGGGCCTGGTGCATGCCGGGTTCGGCATGGACTGGCTGCGGACGCTGCACGGCGCCTGGCTTGTGCTGCGGGCCAACCAGCTCTGGGCGCCGGTGCCGGACAACGATCCGGACGGTGCGCGCCGGTGCATGCGGCGCTTCTATGGCCTGGTGCGGCTGACGTACGGGGAGCCGCAGGACGTGACCGAGTCCGCCCGGCTTGAGGTCGACTGGTGGCGCGCCCACCGTGAGATCCAGCGGGCCACCAGCCCCAGGGACCCCGCCGGGGCCGAGGCAGCCAGCGATGAGCTGATCGACGCCGTTGCCCGGCTGTACGCCTTCCTGTACCGCGAACCGGAGGCCGCGGTCCGGCCCGCGGCGATGCACCGCGCCCGCGCCATGGACATCTCTGACCAGTGGGTGGCCGAGGGCTGCCGGGCCGACAGCCCGCTGCTCCCCCTAGAGCACGCCGCCCTGGTCCGCTCGTACGCTGCCCTGCTCGCCGCCGTGCACCACTGATGATCGCTAAGCTTGCCGTTCTTCAGGATCGGGCGTGTGACTCGGCCAGGGCGCGGCGACCAGCACCTGGGCCAGGTGTTCCCAGCACGGCGATGACTCCTGGCGCCTCGCTGGCTGCCGATGCATCGATGCCGGTGATCAGCGCGTGCGCCACGGGACTGCGCACGAAGGTGACCCGGGCCGGGCCGGACAGCTCGGGCAGGCGCGGGTCATCCACGTAGGTACCGCCAGTGGTCAGCAACCGCGGATCCTCCGTCCGGACTACCCGGGTACCCAGGATGCTCATCTGGCTCTTTCTCCTCTGACGTCCCTGCTGCCACGCCACGATAACGGCTGCAGCCGGGAGATCTCCCCGAGGACCTCGGCTGCCGCCGACAGGTCGGCGTCCAGCGGCCGGTCCGCGGTCCGTGGATCAAGCACCGCGTCGGCCAGGGCAAAGGCGCGGCGCAGACCGCCGCCGGCCGGGGCGCGTCCCTGCATCCGCAGTGCGCGCACGGCTCCGAGGAGTTCGCAGGCCAGCACAGCCCGGTAGGCCAGGACCACCTCGGTGCTGGCGTGCGCCGACTGGGTGGCGAAACCGGCGTGCTCCTCCACGCCGCGGGACAGCACCGCGCTGCCCAGCGCGGCGGGGCTGGCGAAGCGGCGGATGTCGGCCACCGCGGACTGGGCGACATACTCCAGCACCATGATCCCGGAACTGGCCGGCGTGTCCGCCTGGAAGGGGTCCAGGCCGGTGAACGAGGGCTCGACCAGGGTGCCGAGACGAGCCGCGGACAGGGCCGCGGTCTGGAAGACCGCGGCCCGCATCGCATCCAGGGCCAGGCCGATGTACGCGGCGTGGAAGTTCCCGTTGTGCCACACCGTATGGCCGGCGACGTCGATCAGCGGGTTCTCGCTGGCCGCGTTGAGTTCCCTGGTGAGGACGCCGTCGGCGCCGGTCATGGCGTCCACGGCGGGCCCGTGCACCTGCGGAAACGCCCGGTAGCCATAGGGGTCCTGGACCCGTGCGGGCACCATGTGCTCACCGGCCAGCAGGGCCCGCATGTCAGCGGCGACCGCCTGCTGCCCTGGGTGCGGGCGGGCCAGGTGCACCCGTTCCGCGTACGGCTCCCGGGATCCCCGGGTGGCCAGCAGCGACAGCGCCGCGACTACCACCGCGGACCGGATCAGGCTGGCCAGATCGCAGCAGGCCAGCGCCGCCTCGCCGAGGGTGGCCGCGTTGCTGCTGATGAACGCGAGCGCCTCGGTGGAACGCAGCGGGAACAGCGTGGGCGCCCCGGTGCCAGACAGCCAGGATCGCTCGCCCAGCAGGCACAGGCCGGCCGAGGCCAGGGCGGTGAGGTCCCCGGTGCCGATCGCGCCGTAGCGGGGGATCGGCGGGGTGAACCCCCGGTTGATGGCCTCGGCGAGCACCTCCAGGATCGCCGGGTCGACGCCCGAGCCGCCCACGCCGATCTGGTTCAGCCGCACCACCAGCATCGCGCGGGCCAGTTCCGGCGGGAGCAGCGGTCCCGCCCCGGCCGCGTGGCTGCGGAGTAGCCGCAGCCCATGCTCGGACCGGTCCTCCGCGTCCACCTCGACGACGTGGTTGGCGCCGACACCGGTGTTCCGGCCGTATACCGGCCGGGAGGCGGCCACCTCGCGCGCCACCCGCCAGGCCGCCCGCGCGGCGGCCACGGCCGCGGGGCCGACCCGCACCTGGGCCTCGCGGCGGGCGACGGCCGTCACGTCAGCGCACGTCAGCGACGAACCGTTGATCTCGATGGCGATGCCCGCGTCCCTGGTCATGGCCCCATTCTCGGCGCGGCTGCGCTGCCTCCCCGGGCCGGCTCCCCCCGGTCAGCCGCCCACTGTCTCCAGTTCCGCCTGGTCGGGCCGGCTGCCCGCCGCCGTGGAGGCCAGCCGGTCCGGCGCGGGCCGCGGGCGGCTGGACCGCAGGCCGCTGAGCGCCACGAGCAGGCCGGCCGCCGCCACGCCGGTGATGACGGCGAGCGCGGGCCGGTAGGCAGCCAGGCTCTGCCCCGGGCCCACCTGGTTAGCATGGCCGGCGTCCACCACCGCCGTGACCGCCGCGAGCACCAGCGCGCCACCCAGTTGGAAGGATGTCTGCAGGATGCCGGAGGCGAGGCCCTGCTCCTGATCCGCGACTCCGGCCGTCGCCTGCACGTTCAGCGAGGAGAAGCCGAGCCCGAAGGCGGCGCCGATGAGCAGCACCGAGGGCAGGATCACGGCGGGGTAGTCCGGCTGCGGGCCGATGCGCAGGAACCAGGCATAGCCGGCCGCGAGGCATCCGGACGCGACCGCGACAATGCGTGGTGGGCCGAACCGGTCCAGCAGCGGCGCCATACGCGGCGACGCGATCGCGACGATCACCCCGGCCGGCAGGAACGCCAGCGCGGTTCGCAGCGCCGACCAGCCCGCCATGATCTGCAGGTACTGGGTCACCAGGAACTGGAAGGCCACGTAGGACCCGAACAGGGTCATTGCCGTCAGGTTCGCGCGGGTCAGCGCTCCGGACCGGAAGATACCGAGCCGGAGCAGCGGGTCCGCGCTGCGCCGCTCGATGGCCACGAACGCGGCGAGCAGGACTGCGACCGCGGCGAACGAGCCAAGTGTGCGCGCCGACACCCAGCCCGCCTGCGGTGCTCCGACCACCGCGTCCACGACGAGCAGCATGGCGGCGGTCACCGTCACCGCGCCGGGAATGTCGAAGCGGCGACCGCGGCGGGCCACCGGGGCGCCGCGCGGGATGAGCCGCAGCGCCGCGGCGAGGATGGCCGCCGCGACCGGTGCGGGCAGCAGCAGTGTCCATCGCCAGCCCACCTCAGTAAGCAGCCCGGACAGCACCAGGCCGAGCGAGAAGCCGGCCGCGCCGAAGGCGGAGTAGATACTCAGCGCCTTGTTGCGGGCGTGTCCCTCGGCGAATGTGGTGGTGATGATGGACAGGCTCGCTGGCGCAGTGAACGCCGCGGCCACTCCCTTGATCATGCGGGCGGCGATGAGCAGGGTCCCGCTGCTGACCAGGCCGCCCAGCAATGAGGCGACGGCGAACACGGCGAGCGCGGCGAGGAACACCCGGCGGCGGCCGAGCAGGTCGGCGGCACGGCCGCCGAGCAGCAGGAACCCGCCGTAACCCAGCACGTACCCGCTGACCACCCACTGCAGCGACGAAGTCGTGAGCCCCAGGTCAGCACGGATGGAAGGCAAGGCGACGCCCACCATCGAGACGTCGAGCGCGTCCAGGAACAGCGCGCCGCACAGCACGATCAGGATTCCCCACCGCCGGGGGCTCCAGCGTGCCGCGGGCGCGAGGACAACGGAGGATGGGGGTGAGGTCATAGCCAAAACTCTATGCATGCGCAAGCACTAGATGCAAGTGCATTTGATGCACTTGCATCTAGTGGGCTCCGGACGTTAGGATGCGCCCGTGAGCAGGAAGCAACTCGCCATCGCGCGGCGCGCCGGAGATGCCGGCCAAGCCGGTCCTGGCGGCGTAGCCGGTGAAGCTCCGGCCGGCATCGCCGACGGAGCCGGTTCAGGCGGCATACCGGAGGTCGTCAGCGCGTGGCGGGCGCTGACCGCCCGTCATGCCACGGTCAGCGCCGCGCTTGAGCGCGAGCTTGGCGAGCGGCACCGGCTCACTGTCAGCGAGTTCGAGGTGCTCGACCGCCTGGCCGAGAGCGCGGAGCACAAATTCCGGGTGCAGGATCTGGCCGATGCCGTCCACCTGAGCCAAAGTGCGCTATCCCGCCTGGTCGGCCGGCTGGAGCAACACGGCCTGGTCCAGCGGTCACTGTGTGACCTGGATCGGCGCGGCATCTATGTCTGCCTCACTGAGGCCGGCCGGCAGCGTCACGAGGAGGCAGTGCCCACCCAGCGGGCCGTGCTCGCCGCCACTTTGCGGCCCGCGGTGAGCTAGGCCGGCTGGCAGCCGGCCGTTTCGCTGCCGGAACGCCCAGGAAAGCGGATGTTGTCGTCAACTGCCCGGCCACGGCCGGAAATCGCTAGGCTGATCGGCCGATACGTGGATCGCGGGGCGACCAGATGTCCCGCGGCCGCACGGTGAGGTGGCGGTATGCCGGCCCGGAGATCCAGACAGCCCCGGAGGTCACGACAGCGCGGGGCGAGGTACGGCGGCAGCCGCACGCTCTGGATGTGCGCGGTCCTCGCGCTGCCGGTCATCGTGATCGCGGGTTTCTACCTGGGCAGGCAGGCCGGTAGCCGGACAGCGCAGACTCCCTCGGCGGGCGCGGCTGCGGCCGGTCCGTGCGCGTCATCGGCCGCGGTGACCGCAGGCAGCATCCCGTGCGCGCAGCCCCTGGTGGACGCCGCGATCCACTCACCGTCCGCCAGTGCCTCCCCCTCAGCCAGCCCGTCCCCGTCAGCCGCGCCCGCTACCCACCTGGCCTCCCCGGCCCCGGCCAGGTCACCTGTCGTGCCAGTGGGCAGCCAGCAGGGTGCCCCCGCCGATCAGGTCCTGGCCGTCATCAACCAGGCGCGCGCCGCGGCCGGACGGCCGGCCTACACCTTCACCAGCGGCCTCGACCTGAGCGCGTCGCGGCACAACACGCTGATGGCCAGCGGGTGCGGGCTCTCTCATCAGTGCAGCGGTGAGGCCTCGTTCGGCGCACGCGAGAGCGCCGCTGGAGTGAACTGGACGTCGGCGGGCGAGAACATCGGCGAGGGCGGCCCCGTTCCGGCCGGCTCCTCGTCCATCACTCAGATGGCAGTGACCCTGACCAAGGACATGATCGCCGAGAAGCCACCGGACGACGGGCACCGGCTGAACATCCTGAGCACCTCCTACCACCACATCGGGATAGCGGTGTACCGGGACCGTTCCGGCACCGTCTGGCTGACCCAGGACTTCTCGAACTAGGCCGTCGGGGGCGTCCGCTGCGGGCGAAACGGGGCCGGGAACAACTGGAACCACACTCCGCTTGAAGGGTGTAATCAAGTAATACTCACGGGAAGTGATCCGATATGAGTGACACCCTCTCGCTGCCGGTGCTGCCCCTGGACGACACCGTGGTGCTGCCCACCATGGTGGTCCCGGTCGACACCTCCGGCACTGAGGCCCGCGCGGCTATCGAGGCTGCGCAGATATCGGCGGGCGCGGACGGCGCCGGCCAGGCTACCCCGCAGGTACTGCTGGTGCCACGGGTGGACGGCAAGTACTCCTCGGTCGGCACGCTCGGCGCGGTCGAGCAGATCGGCCGGCTGCCCAGCGGCGAGCCCGCTGCCGCGATCCGCGGCTTGTCGCGGGTCCGGATCGGCAGCGGCACCGTCGGGCCGGGGGCCGCGCTCTGGGTCGAGGGCTCCGTTCAGGACGAGCCGCCGGCCACCGACAGGGCCCATGAGCTCGCCCGCGAGTACCGGGGCCTGGCCGCCACCATCCTGCAGAAGCGCGGCGCGTGGCAGGTCGTCGACGTGCTGCAGCGGATCACCGATCCGTCTGCTCTGGCCGACAGTGCCGGCTACGCGACGTACCTGACTCTGGAGCAGCGCAAGGAGCTGCTGGAGACGATCGACCCCGAGCGGCGGCTGGAACTGCTGGCCGGCTGGGCCCGGGACCAGATCGCCGAGCTGGACGTGGCGGAGACCATCCAGAACGACGTCCGCGAGGGCATGGAGAAGCAGCAGCGCGAGTTCCTGCTCCGCCAGCAGCTCGCCGCGATCCGCAAGGAACTGTCTGAGCTGAGCGGCGAGCCTGGGTCGGAGGAAGAGGACTACCGGGCCCGCATCGAGGCGGCCGGCCTGCCCGAGAAGGTGACCGAGGCGGCCCTCAAGGAGGCTGAGAAGCTGGAGCGCTCCTCGGACGCCTCGCCAGAGGCCGGCTGGATCCGCACCTGGCTGGACACGGTCCTGGAGATCCCGTGGAATTCGCGGACCGACGACGCTTACGACATCGCCGGCAGCCGCGCCATCCTGGACGCGGACCACGCCGGGCTGGACGACGTCAAGGACCGGATCATCGAGTATCTTGCGGTCCGCAAGCGCCGGTCCGACAAGGGCCTGGCCCTGGTCGGCGGCCGCCGCAGCGGTGCGGTGCTGGCCCTGGCCGGCCCACCGGGTGTCGGCAAGACCTCGCTCGGCGAGTCGGTGGCCCGCGCCATGGGCCGCAAGTTCGCCCGGGTCGCCCTGGGCGGCGTCCGCGACGAGGCCGAGATCCGCGGTCACCGGCGGACCTACGTGGGCGCGCTGCCCGGCCGGATCGTGCGGGCCATCCGCGAGTCGGGTTCGATGAACCCGGTGATCCTGCTGGACGAGGTGGACAAGCTGGGCGCGGACTACCGGGGTGATCCGACCGCGGCGCTGCTGGAAGTCCTCGACCCGGCGCAGAACCACACGTTCCGCGACCATTACCTCGAGGTCGAGCTTGACCTGTCCGACGTGCTGTTCATCGCGACCGCCAACGTGGTGGAGGCGATACCGGAGCCGCTGCTCGACCGGATGGAGCTGATCGGCCTGGACGGTTACACCGAGGACGAGAAGGTGACGATCGCCCGCATGCACCTGCTGCCCAGGCAGCTGGAGCGGGCCGGCCTCGACGCCGACGACGTGACCGTCACCGACGAGGCGCTGCACCAGATCGCCGCGGAGTACACCCGCGAGGCGGGCGTGCGTGCCCTGGAGCGGAGCATTTCCCGGGTGCTGCGGAAGATCGCCGCGCAGCTGGCGGCGGGTGACGCAACCCTCCCGGTCACCGTCGGCCCAGGTGAGCTGCATGGCTACCTCGGGCACCCCCGGCACACCCCAGAATCAGCAGAACGGACCGCCGTGCCTGGTGTCGCGACCGGCCTCGCGGTCACGGGCGCTGGTGGGGACGTGCTCTTCATCGAGGCGTCGCTCGCCGATCCGGAGACCGGCACGACGGCGGTGACGCTCACCGGGCAGCTTGGTGACGTCATGAAGGAGTCGGCCCAGATCGCGCTGTCCTACCTCCGCTCCCATGGCGCGGAGCTGGAGCTGCCGGTCAGCGACCTCAAGGACCGGGGTGTGCACGTGCACGTGCCCGCGGGCGCGGTGCCCAAGGATGGGCCGAGCGCGGGGGTGACCATGACCACGGCGCTGGCGTCGTTGCTGTCCGGGCGGCTGGTCCGCTCGGACGTGGCGATGACCGGTGAGGTCTCACTGACCGGCCGGGTGCTGCCGATCGGTGGCGTGAAGCAGAAGCTGCTCGCCGCCCACCGGGCCGGGATCACCACGGTGCTGATCCCCAAGCGCAACGAGCCGGACCTGGAGGACGTGCCGGAGAAGGTGCGCGCCGCGCTGGAGATCCACCCGGTCAGCGATGTCCGCGAAGTCCTTGAGCTGGCGCTGGAGCCAGCGACATCGCGGTCAGCGGTCGCCGCCTGACGACAAGCTGGCAGCACGCATGACGGCGGGCCTTCGGGCCCGCCGTTCTGCTGGCCCGGCGTTCTGCGTGCCCGGCGTGGGCACCCCGGAGCAGTCAGGCGGGACCGGGCTGTCCAGCTCCGCGCTGACAATCACGACCGGGCATGGCGCGTGCCGCAGGCAGGCCCGGGCCACCGGGCCGATCACGCCCAGCGGCGAGGTCACCGGATCGCCGAGGACGAGCAGGTCGGCGCCAGCGGCCCGCTCGATCAGCACCTTGGCGGCCAGTCCCTCAACAACCTCGGTATCAACCGGAGCCAGCGGGCTGCTGCCGAGCGCGGTATGTACCAGCATGTTGAGCCAGGCACCAGGCAGCTGGCCGACCCCCGCCTCCGGTGGCGGCCGTCGCGCCCGGACGGCATAGTGCGCGGGCCGGGTCCGCTCATGATCTACCGCGCACACCACGTGCAGCCGGGCCTGGCGTAGCTCGGCCTCGCGTTCCGCCCACTGCAACGCGGTAAGCGAGGCCACCGACCCGTCCACGCCGACCATAACGCGCCGCCCCTGGTCCATCGCAGCACCCGCCTTCTTGCCATTCCACGTTCGCCGAAAAGCCGCACGGGAAGGCAGAGCAGAAAGTCCCGAATTCACCCGGCTTCAGGAGCCGGCCTGGTCAGCGGCGCACGCCGATGCGGACGGTGAAACAGCCGGGTTCCGTGGCAGCGCTGACATGATGGCAGACCCGCCGCGCCAGCCACAATCCGACGCCTCCCCGGCCCGGATCGTCGCTCCGCCCGGCAAATACCCAGTTAGCAGGCTGTTGAACCCTCCGTTACTGTGAGTAATCGTACGGGGAGGCAGGTGCTCAGCACGGTCACGGACCGACCCCCGGCACTGGGCGGCCGTCCTCGAGGTACACGACAGCCTGGGCGCCGACGGCGGCGCTCACCCGCCGCCGGATGGGCCCCCTGAGCAGAGCCAGCGCCTCGGGTACCGGGACGATCCGGTGCCGGGAGATCTCATCGCGCTGCAGCGCGATATCGCGGAGGCGGGCGTCGGTGAACCCGCCGCAGTCAAACAGAAACCGCACACCGCCCGGGCGGCCGGGCCGGGGATGGCGGAAATCCACGCAGGCCAGGCGGCCGCTTTTCACCTCGAGACCGCATTCTTCCCGCACCTCGCGCTGGCAGGCCTCCCACGGCGTCTCCCCGTCGGCCTCCATCACCCCGCCGGGGATGGTCCACCCCGACTTGTAGGTGGGCTTCAGGATGAGCAGCCGGCCTTTGCGGTCAAAGATCATGGCACCAGCCGACGCGGGGATCGCCGGAGCGGCGAACGAGGACTCGCCGGCCAGGGGGCCGCCACCGTCGGTCACACCTGACAGGCTACGCCGGCAATGCCGGGCATTGCGCAGCTCACGCGGCGCGGCCCGCGCCGCCTGCCATGTCGCGGGCCGGCTCCTCGGCGAAGTCCCTGGGCCACCCCACGCAGGTGGTCTTACTGTCAGCGATCGAATGTGGACAATCAGTTTCTAGAAATATATTGCTCGTTTTATATTTCTGATGTAGGTTCGAGACAGGCACAGGACCGGCCGACGGCGGCTGGTCACAGGATCACCGGAGGGGGACAGGATGACCGCGCACCAGCCAACACCTGCCCAGCTCGGCGCCGCGTAGCGGCGGCTCACGGCCCCGCCAACCCCCAGGTCATGGCCGACGGCACCGACACCCGTCCGTACTCCTGAGAGAAGTAACGCCATGACCCGACCCACCGCACCGCAGCACGGCGCGGACAGCGCCATGCCGCCCGGCTCCGCCAACGGCCCCAATCTGCCCCTGACATCACCGCACTGCCGCGGCCGTCCCAGCTGGGCCGACGGGATCCGCATCGCGATGTTCGCCGGTCTCGGCGCCCTCATCCTGCTGGCCATCTTCATGGCCCGGCCAGCGGGGCCGGCCAGCCATCCGGCCGCCGCGGTGATCAGGCCTTGTGCCACCTCGTCCTCGGTGCGGCCGTGCCGCCCGTCAGCAGTCACGCCGTGCCATCCGGCCGCAGTACTGCCGTGCCATCCGCTCGGGCTGAGGCTGCCGCGCACCGGGTAGGCCACCCTGCTGGTCGCCCGGGCCACCCGGTCGGCTGAGGCGGCCAGGCACGGCGCGGGCAGCGCCTGAGGAACGCCGGCACCGGGCGGCTATCTTGGCGGCGTGACGTCCAGATCGTGGCCGGCCAGCTCCCGGAGCCATCCGGCCCGCGCCGCCGGGTCGCGGTCCGTGACCGATGCGCTCGCGGCGGCCGCCGTCCTGGGCCCGTACTTCGATCTGGCCATCGGCGGCGAGGCGCGGCGCTGGCGTGCGGCGGCCGATCTGTACCGCGAGGGATTGCCCGGCTTGATTGCCGCCACCGGCGAACAGCTCGGCGTGACCGAGACCCGGGTGAGCGCCTCCATTGCGCAACTCGGCCACGCGGCACGGCTCTGGTCACCCGTGCTGGCCAGCGCCCTGCTGCGCGGCGTCGTACCTGACCTCGCCGATCTGCGGGTCCGCACGGACCGTCCGGCGCGACTCGGCGTTCCGGCACCGCGGGGCTGGCTGGCGGCGGACCCCGGCGAACTGGCTCGCCTCGCCTACCGGGTGGTCATGACGGAGCAGGTAGAGCCGCTGGTTCGCGGGCTGCGCGGCACGGTGGCCGGTGGCTTGCTCTGGGGCAACAGCGCCGCCGCGATGACCGGGGCATTGTCCGTGCTCGTGGCGGCACGCCCAGACCAGGAGCAGGCGGCTCGCAGGCTGGCCAGGCTCCTGCTGGACACCGGGAGGCTGCGCGGTACCGGCTGGTTCACCGGGCCCGGGATCGAGTTCCAGCGCAACTCCTGCTGCCTGTACTACCGCGTGCCAGGCGGCGGGACGTGCGGCGACTGCTCGCTGACCGCCCCGGACTTAGCCGGTTGCCGCTGGGCGTCCGCGCGTCACCGGGAGATGGCGGCAGCCCCGGAGCGCCAGCACATCGCCCGGCACCCTGTTTGTGGGCTTGAGGTGCTGCGGCCGCAACACGGGGCGACCACCAACAGGGCCCAGGGCGATGACGGGTGGGGCAGGTTAGTGCTGGCCGACGATCATCGACAGGTCGATCGCGTTGGCCATGGCCTGGCAGCCGGCGTCGTTCGGGTGCAGGTGATCGCCGCTGTCGTAGCTGGGATTGAGCGCGGTGGGGTTACCGGGGTCCGCGACCGCCGTGGCGAAGTCGATGACGCCGTCGAAGGCGTGGCTGGTCGTGATCCAGGAGTTGACGTCGCTTCTCGTCTTCTCCGCCGCGACGGAATCCACCCCGGACCCGCCGAACGGCGTGATCGTGGCCCCGTATATACGCAGGCCGCGAGCGTGCGCCTGGGCAATGACCTGCTGGTCGGCCGAGATGATCTCCTCAGCGCTGGCACCGTACCCGATGTCGTTTACGCCTTCGAGCAGGATCACGGCGCGGACACCGGTCTGGGCGAAGACATCCCGGTCCAGCCGGGCCAGTGCAGGCACGCCGTAGTAGGGCTGGCCGTCGCGCGGAGCCAGCAGCCGGTTGCCACCCAGGCCAGCGTTCACTACCGAAAGAGTCGGGCCGGGCCGCTCGTTGAGCCGCCGCGCGAGGTCGTCAGGCCAGCGCCGGTTGGCGTTGCCCGTCGTGTTGGCGGTGTCCGTGATCGAGTCGCCGAGCGCCACCACCGAGCCGATGACCCGGCCGGGCGCGCGCACGTCCACCCCGCTGATGAGCATCCAGCACGGCGTGTCCTGATAGCCGGCCGCCGAGACGGACGACGCTAGATCGCCGCTGCCCAGGTAGTTGCCTTGGGCGGTGAACGGATGGTTGGTGACCGGGCCGGTCGGGCCCGGGAGGTAGACACTGACCAGCAGAGCCGAAAGGGCGGCCACCCGGAGCGGGACAGGGTCGCTGAGCGCGTCGCCGCCCGCGGCGAGGGTTACCGCCTGCTGCCCGCCGAAGGTCAGGCCGCGCACCGTTCCCGGCACCGCGCTGGCGCCGGCGGACTGCACCGCGACCGAAGCATGCGTGACCGGCATGGCCTGGGTGCCGAACGCATTCGTCAGCCGGATTCGCACCTGGTCCCCGCCCGCGCTGAGAAACACCACGTTGCGGACGGTCTGGTCGGTCAGGCCCGTTCCGGCCGGGCAGGTGGACCCCGGCACATCGGAGCCGACTACCGGGCTCGCACCCCAGGCCGTCACCCAACTGGTGCCAGCACCTGCGGCGCCGGACGTGCCTTGCGCTCCGGATGCCGCCATCACCGGAATGGTCACGGCCACGGCGGCGACGGCCACCGCGAACGCGTGGCGACGCCGGATCCTGATTCTTGACTCGACACGTTCCATGAATGCTCTCACGCCGGGCAATTCTTCGTATCCCGCCCGGGGCTGTCAAGGAACACTATTATTACTAAACCGGTATAGGCATATCTAATGAAGCTTTCATGATAGTGACATGCTGGTCGCAGCCTGCACAAGGACGATTGGTCGCAGCCAATCTTGCGGAACGGCGGTCCAGGCCTATTGACAAGGCGAATCCGGCCTTTATGCTCAGGACGCGACTGCAGCGACTGGAGGAGACGTGCCACGTCACCCGCTTCCCGGCCTTGCCCGTCCTCGCGTTATCGCCGCGAGCCTCGCGGCCGGCCTGCTGGCCACCCTGGGCGCGGGCCCGGCCGGCCCGGCCATGGCGGCCGGGCCGGCGGCCCGGCCGGGGGAGCCCGCCGCCGCGCCCGCCGGCTGGACAGGGACCTGGGCAGCCAGCCCGCAACCGGCGCGGCCAGCGGACCTTACCGGGCCAGGGGACCCCACGGTGACCGGATTCGACGACCAGACGATCCGTGAGATCGTGCATGCCAGTATCGGCGGGACCGCCCTGCGCATCCACCTGACCGATGCCTTCAGCGATCAGGACCTGGTGCTGGGCGCGGTGACAGTCGGAGCCGAGGGGACCGGCGCCGGACTCGCCGCCCCGCCGGTCACGGTCACCTTCCACGGCGGCCACGGCGTGCGCATCCCGGCGGGCGGGAACGTCGTGAGCGACCCGGTACCGATGCCGGTCGCGCCGCTGGAAAACCTGGCCGTCAGCATCTACCTGCCCGGCAGCACCGGCCCGACCACCAACCATGACCTGGCCGAGCAGGTCAACTACATTTCCACGCCGGGCGACCACGCGGGTGACCTGGCCGGGCAGGCATTCGGGCAGCAGGCATTCTCCTGGTTCTATCTGTCCGGGGTGGATGTGCGGCCACTGCATGGCACCGCCGGAGCCGTGGTCGCCCTGGGCGACTCCATTACCGATGGATACCAGTCAACGACCAGCGGAAATGACCGGTGGCCGGACGTCCTGGCCGGGCGGCTCGCGAACTCGGCCCGGCCGATGGGCGTGCTCAATGCGGGAATCAGCGGCGGCCGGGTGCTCAACGACTCGGCGTGCTTCGGGACCAGCGCCCTGTCCCGGCTGACCGCAGACGTCCTGGACCAGCCGGGGGCACGTGCCGTCATCCTGCTGGAAGGCATCAACGACATCGGCTTCCCGACGCAGCCCGACGCCGGATGCACCGCGCCGAACACGGCCGTCACGGCGCAGCAGATCATCGCGGGTTACCGGCAGATCATCGCCCGGGCGCACGGTCGCGGCCTGCGGGTGATCGGCGCCACCCTCACCCCGATCGAAGGCTCGGGCTACTGGTCGCCGAGCACCGAGCAGGAGCGGCTCACGGTCAACGCCTGGATCTCCCGCAGCCACGCTTTCGACGGGGTGATCGATTTCGACCAGGCCGTGCGCGACCCGGCCGACCCGCACCGGCTGCTGGCTGGCTACGATTCCGGGGACCACCTGCACCCGAACGACGCCGGTTACCAGGCGATGGCCGACGCCATCAACCTCGCGCTGCTGCGCTGAGACACACTGCTGCCCCGGGACGTCCTGCCGTCCCGATCCGCGGTACCTGTCATCCCGCCGTCACCTGCCCACGAGCGGGCGCGCCACCGACTGCCGCATCAGCAGGCTCATCGGCTCGCGGACCATCAGGTTGCCGGCCGGCCGGCGCTCGATCCGCGCGATCAGCGCGTCCACGGCCGCGCTGCCGAGCTCGGCCAGGGGCATGGTCACGCTGGTGACCGGAACGTCGAGGAAGGCGAGGCACTCGTCCTCGTCGAAACTCACTACGGACATCTCCTCAGGTACCCCGACGCCGCCGCCGCGGAGCGCGGCCATCACCCCGAAGAGCTGGTTGAGGCTGCCGACACCGCATACGGTAGGCCGCGCGCCGTGCCGCAGCATCCGCGTGGTTGCTTCCCAGCCGCCGTCCTCGGTGGCCGCGGCATGCCGGACAGTCACGTGCAGGCCCCGCGCGGCGCAGAGCCGCCGGGCCGCGCCCACCCGGCGGTGCACGGTGTCCACCTCGGGCGGCCCGTCGATGAAGGCGATGCTGCGATGTCCCAGCCCAGCCACGTGGTCGACGAACAGCCGGACCGCGCCCGACTCGTCCATCACCACGTCATTGCCGCGATCGGGCCCGCGGCGGTTCACATAGACATGCGGGACCGCGGGCACTCCCCCGGCATGCTCGGGGATACGCAGCGCGGTGGCCAGCAGCAGGCCGTCCGCGCGGCTCTCTTCGACCAGGTAGCGGTAACCATCGGGAGGCTTCGGGTCGTCGTCCGGCTCCTCCATGATCATGACGACGTAGCCTCGCTCGGCCGCCCGCTGCAGCGCGCCACGCTGCAGCCTGACCCATATCGGGTTGCGCAGCAGCGGGATGACGAAGGCCAGGGCCCCGGTCCGGCGCCGCTTGAGCGCCCGGGCCAGCGCGTTGGGCCGGTAACCCTGCTGCCGCGCGGTGGCCAGGATCCGGTCGTAGATCTCCGGACGGACTGACTGGGCGGGGTCACCGTTGAGCACCCGGGAGACGGTCGACACATGAACGCCGACCGCCTCGGCGATATCCACCAGGCGGGAAGCCCGTCGCTGGGCAGGACGTGCCCCCGGCGGCGGGGCCGGGTCCGGCCCGGCCGGGTCCGGCACCTCGGCCGGGCCAGCAGGCCGGGACCCGTCCCGGCCGGTCCGGCCCGCGTCCCGCGACGCTCCCTCTGCACCAGTCACGAGTCAGGCCGTCACGCCACCGTCGACCATGAGCACCGCGCCGTGCAGGTAACTCCCGCCCGTCGAGGCCAGGAAGGCGACACCATCGGCTATCTCCCCCGGGGTGCCCATCCGGCCGGCCGGAATGCCCGACGCCCAGCGGCTCAGCGCCTGCTCGTCGTGGCGGATCCAGTCGGCCATGTCGGTGTCGATCAGCCCCGGGCACAGGCAGTTCACCCGGACGCCGTCCGGGCCATGGTCGACGGCGAGGCTGCGGGTGAACTGCACCAGGCCGCCCTTGGACGCGCAGTACGCGGCGCGCATCCGGCCGCCGCGCACCCCGGCGGTGGACGCGATGTTGACAATGCAGCCGTCATGCGCCTCGACCATGGCGGGCAGGAATTCCCGGCAGGTCAGGAACGGGCCCTTCAGGTTGGTGTCGAGGATACGGTCCCACTCGCTTTCGTCCAGGTCGGTCACGCGCTGGATGCTGAACACGCCCGCCGCATTGACCACCAGCCACGGGTCACCGAGATCCCGGCGGATCTGCTGGCCTGCCTCGCGCACAGACCGCGGGTCGCGCACGTCAACGCCGTAGCCGCCGGACCCCGGCAGTTCGAGGGCCAGCTGCCGCGCTTCCGCCGCACGCGCGTCCAGGCAGGCGAGCGCGAACCCGTCGCTGGCCAGCCGCCGGCAGATGGCCGCGCCGATCCCGCCCGCCGCGCCGGTCACCACCGCGACGCGAGTCACACGACCTCCGCAACCGTGCGGGTCAGCAGGATCGCGGCGCAGAAGGACTGGTAGACGGCGAGCGGATCGTCGCCGTCGAAGCGCAGCTCCCGCGGGCCGGTGCGCACCACGCCGCGCACCCAGCAGGCCGCCTCGGCGATGTCGGTGGTGCGGACCGAGATCTCCAGCGCGGCCGAGCCCAGCGGCGGCGGCTCCGCCCCGGCCGCGCCGGCGATCGCCTGCTCAGCCGTCTCGCGGATCAGCCCGCAGGCCCGGGCCGGATGCAGGCTGTGCGCGGCGACCCGGCTGACGTGTTCCTTGACCACCGCCGGGTGCACCCCGGGGATCAGCGCGGCGGTTTCCTCGCAGGCGCACCTGTCCCCGGTCACCAGGACGACCGGGACGCCGTAGTGCGCCGCCACCAGCGCGTTGATGCCGGCTTCCCCCGTCACCACACCACCCAGCCGGGCCTCGATGACCGCGCGCGGGTTGTAGGTGTGCGAGAGGCCGGCCGGGGCCCCCACCGAGCCGTGGTAGGAGACGAACATGACCGCGTCGAAGCTGCCGTCCAGGCCTTGCATCATGTACAGCGGCTTGTGGCTGCCGGAAATGTAGGACGCGCCGGCGGCGAGCTCATCCGGCGGCAGGTTCCGCATCGTCGAGTGGGAGTCGTTGACCACGATCTCGCTGGCCCCCCCGGCCAGCGCGCCCTCGATGGCGGCGTTCACCTCGCCGAGCAGCAGCCGCCGCCCGGCGACCGCTTCCGGCCCGTCGCCCACGCACTGCGCCCAGTCGACGACCCCCGCGGTACCTTCCATATCGCTGGACAGGAAGACCTTCATGCCTGCCTTCTTTCCTGGATCCGGAAGCTCTCGTCATCGGCGGTGATCACGCTGTAGCTGCCGCCGGCCGTGGTGGACGCCCCGCCGTGCCGGCCGTCCGGGGTCAGGCAGAGGGCCTGCAATGGCGTGCGGAATTCGTCGGGCAGCTCCCGGGTGTCGGCCAGCGCGGTGGCGCACGCCCGCGCCGGGTCGGCTCCCGCCGCCAGCGCCAGCAGCACTGACCGGGCGGTGTTGCCGCGGATCGCCAGCTCGCCGCGGCCGGTGCAGGCGGCGGCACCGACCCGGTTGTCGCAGTAGTTGCCGGCGCCGATCAGGGCCGAGTCGCTGACCCGGCCCGGGTACTTCCAGGGATAGCCGCTGGTGCTCACCCCGGCCGCGAGGTTGCCCGCGGCGTCCAGGGCGAGCACGTTGACCGTGCCCCAGGGGCCCTCCGGCGGCCCCATCATCGCGATGCGGTCCAGCACCGCGGCGCGGTAGGCCACCTCGCCGGGCCCGTGCACCGCCCCGGCCGCCTCGAGCCCGGACGCGGTCAGGCCGTCCTGCCACATCTGCCGCGCCTCGTCGGTCAGCGTCTTCCCGCGCTCGATGCCTGCCTCGTCGGCGAAACGCTCCGCACCGGCGCCGACGAGCATCAGGTGCTGCGGCAGCCGCTCACACACGGCACGGGCGATGGAGATCGGGTGCGGGAAACCGGTGACCGCCGCCACGGCGCCGGCCCGGCGGGTCGCGCCATCCATGATGGACGCGTCCAGCTCCACCTCGCCCAGCAGGTTCGGCAGGCCGCCGACCCCCACGTAGTGGTCGGCCTCGTTGGCCTCCACGACCCGGATCGCGGCCTCCACCGCATCCATGGCGCTAGCCCCGGCGCGCAGCAAGGCCATCCCCGCGGCGAGGCCGACCTCGCCCCGCTCGCTGGTGATCAGTACCGGCGTTATGGCGGCCCCTCCTTGTCACGGTCGGCGATCGACGTGGCTGGCACCGGCGCGAAGGCGAAGTGGCAGGCCGCCAGGTGCCGCGGGTCGTCGGGCGAGATGGCCAGGGCCGGGTCGTCGTGCTCGCAGCGCGGCTGGGCTATCGGGCAGCGGGTGCGGAACCGGCACCCGGACGGGATCCGCAGCGGGCTCGGCGGGTCACCGGCGATGGCGGGCGCGCCTCCGTCGCGGGCGCTTTCGGTGAGCCGGGGGATCGCGGCCAGCAGGCCCCGGGTGTAGGGGTGCCGTGGCGCGCTGAAAAGCTGCTCCGTCGGCGCGACCTCGATGATGCGGCCGAGGTACATCACCGCGACCCGGTCGCAGAGGTGCCGCACCACGGCCAGGTTGTGCGAGATCAGCAGCAGCGTGAGCCCCAGGTCGCCCTGCAGGTCCCGGAGCAGGTTGAGGATCGTGGCCTGCACGCTCACGTCGAGTGCCGACACCGGCTCGTCGGCGATGAGGACGTCAGGCCGCAAGGCGAGCGCCCGGGCTATCGCGACCCGCTGCCGCTGCCCGCCGGAGAACTGGCGCGGGTAGGCGGACAGGGCACCGGTGTCGAGCCCGACCAGCGAGAGCAGTTCCTCGCTGTAGCTGTCCACCTCGGTCCTGGGCACCACATGATGCACCCGCAGCAGCTCGCGCAGCATCCCGCCGACGGTCAGCCGGGGATTCAGCGACGAGTACGGGTCCTGGAAGACCATCTGGATGCGGCGCCGGTCGGCGCGCGAGCGGCTGGCCGGCAGGACCCGGCCGTCGAACTGGATCTCACCGTGGTCAACCGGGCGCAGCCCGGCGAGCGCCAGGGCGAGCGTGGACTTGCCGGACCCGGACTCGCCCACCAGGGCCAGCGTCTCCCCGCGGCCGATCTCCAGGTTCACTCCGTCGACCGCCCGGAGCAGCCGTTCCTCGTGCCGGAGGCGGGCCACGAGCTGAGAGCCGACCGGGAAGAACACCGACACGCCCCGCGCCGCGAGCAGCGGCCCCGCTGTCCCGGGCACACCGGGCGCGCCAGGCACCCCCGGCGCTTCGGGCCCGGGCGACGCGGCCGGCCCGGCGGGCCGGTCAGGTCCGGCGGGAACGGCGGTCACGGCCGCGCCCGATCCGCCGCGACCGCCTCCCGGCAGCGCTCGTGGTGCAGGCAGGCGGTCGCCCGTCCGCCGGGCAGCAGCCGCAGCGGAGTCTCGGTCACCCGGCAGTCCTCCTCCACGAACGCGCACCGCGGGTGGAACCGGCACCCCGCCGGTGGCGTGATCAGGCTGGGCGGCGAGCCGGGAATCGGCACCAGCGACTCACGGACGTACTCGAAGTCCGGCGCCGAGCGGACCAGCCCGAGGGTGTACGGGTGGCGGGGATCGAGCAGCACCTCGCGGACGTCCCCGCGCTCGACGAGCTGACCGCCGTACATGACGGCGATGTGCTGGCAGACCTGGGCCACCACCGGCAGGTCGTGCGTGACGAACACCAGGCTCACCCCGGACTCCCGGCACAGCTGGGCCAGCAGCCGCAGGATCTGGTCCTGGATGGTGACGTCGAGCGCGGTGGTCGGCTCGTCGCACAGGATGATCTCCGGGTCGCAGGACAGCGCGATGGCGATCATCACCCGCTGCCGCATGCCGCCGGAGAACTCGTGCGGGTAGGCTCGGAACCGCCGCTCCGGATCGGGGATCCCGACCCGGTGCATCAGCTCCAGCGCCCGCTCGGCGGCCCGGGCCCGGCTGTGCCCGAGGTGCACCTGCGGCCCCTCGGCGATCTGCCGCCCGACCCGCATCACCGGGTTGAGCGCGCTCATCGGCTCCTGGAAGATCATCGACAGCCGCGGGCCGCGGATCCGGTTGAGCTCGGCGCTGCCCAGCGTCACCAGGTCCACGCCATCCAGCAGGATCTGCCCCGAGGTGACCTTCGCCTCGGGCGGCAGCACGCCGAGTATCGCGCGCAGCGTCATGCTCTTGCCGGACCCGGACTCGCCGACCAGGCCGACCGCCTCACCCCGGGGCACCTCGAAAGACACCCCGTCGACCGCCCGGACCGTGCCGCGGCGGCTGGCGATCCGCACGTGCAGGTCGCGGACCTCAAGAACGTTCTCGCTCATGATTGCCCCGGCCGGAGCAGGTCGGCGAGACCGTCGCCGATCAGTGACAGGCCCAGCCCCACGATGACCACCACGAGGCCCGGGATGGTGGTCAGCTGCCAGTGGGTGGACAGGAAGTTCTGCCCGTCATTGATCATGGACCCCAGGTCGGCGGTGGGCGGCGGCACCCCCAGACCAAAATAACCCAGCGTCACGATAGCCAGGATGTCCTGCACGATGTCCGACATGGCGTAGATGATCGCCTGGGTGATGACATTGGGCAGCAGGTGCCGGCCCATGATGCGCAGGCTGGACAGGCCGCCGGCCTGGGCGGCGAGCACGTAGTCCTGCCGCTTGGCGACGAGGATCTCGCCGCGGATGATCCGTGCGTAGGACACCCAGCCGATGGCTGTGATCGCGATGTAGATGCTCCGCTCGCCCGGGCCGAGCACGAAGACCAGCGCGATGACCAGCACGTAGAACGGGAACGCGACGACGATGTCGACCAGGCGCATGATGATCACGTCGACCCAGCCGCCGAAATAGCCGGCCAGGCAGCCGAGGATGGTGCCGAGGACGAACGGGAACAGCACCGCGATGAAGGCGATCCGCAGATCCACCCGCAGGCCGTAAAGCAGCCGGGTCCAGGTGTCACGGCCCAGTTGATCGGTGCCCAGCAGGTGGTGCGCGCTCGGCCCCTGCAGCGTCGCGTTGAGATTCTGCACGATAGGGCTGTAGGAGGTGAGCAGCGGCGCGGCGATGGCCAGGCCGAGGATGACCCCGATGATCACGATCCCGGCCATCAGCGCGGGCTGCCGGTACCACCGGCGGGCCGCGCGGCGCTGGGCCCGGTCCGCGGGCGCGGGCGAGGCCGCCGGCGGCCCGGCGCCATCGGTGACCGTGACCGCGCTCACCGGTCGAACCGCACTCTCGGGTCGAGCGCCGCGTAGGACAGGTCCGCCAGCAGGTTGATCAGGACGACCATGACGCCGAAGACGAGCGTGACGCCCTGCACGACCGGGAAGTCCCGCTGGAATATGGAATTGATCATCAGCTGGCCGATGCCAGGGATCGCGAAGACGTTCTCAATGATCACCGTGCCGCCGATCAGGAAGCCGATGTTGATGCCGAGCACGGTGACCGCGGGGATGACCGCGTTGCGCAGCACGTGCCGGAAGAACAGCCGCCGGGCGGGCACGCCCTTGGACCGCGCGGTGGTGATGTAGTCCGCGCCCAGCACGGTGAGCATGCTGGCCCGCAGGCTGCGGATGACCACCGGCGCCAGCGCGATCGCGACCGTCAGGCTGGGCAGGAACATCGACCGCAGGTGGCCGGCGACGCCGGTGCCGTACCCGCTGACCGGGAACAGCCGGAAGGTGATCGCGAACGCGTAGATCAGCAGGAAGCCCAGCCAGAACGGGGGCATGCCCAGGCCGGCCAGCGGGATGGCCCGGACCACGTGGTCGCGGATGCCGTCCCGGCGGCTGGCCGCGATCATCGACAGCGGCACGGCGATCAGCACCGCGAGCACGGCCGCGTAGATGATCAGCCACAGGGTGGCCGGCAGGTGGCTGAGCACCAGGCTCGACGTGGAGACCCCGTAGTACAGGCTCTGGCCCAGGTTGCCGTGCAGCAGCCGGTCCAGGAACAGCCAGTACTGGCTGACCAGCGGCCGGTTCAGCCCCCACTCCCGGTGCAGGATGGCCACCGACCGGGGCGTGGCGTGGATGCCGAGGATGGTCTGCGCCGGGTCGCCTGGGATGAGGTGGATCATGAAGAAGACGATGATCGTCACGCCGACGGCCACCGGTACGAGCTGCAGCAGCCGCCGGCCGACGAACGTCATCCGCCCCAACGTGCCCTCACCTTCGCGTCAGTGCCAGCGTCGGGACTACTTGCTCATCCAGACGTTCTCCAGGTGGTAGTTGCCCAGCGGGGTCACGAAGAAGCCGTGCACGCCGGATGTGTTGGCGTAGGCATAGGGCGAGTAGTAGAGGTAGGCCATGAAGGCGTCACTCGCCGACTGCGACTGGATGTAGTTGTAGAGCGACTGCCGGGCCGACGTGGACAGGGTCTGCTCGGCCTGGTGCGTGTCCTTGACCACGGTCGGGTTGTTGTAGTCCGTGAAGAAGGACTTGGCCCCTGAGGTCGGGTCCACGGCGAAGGTGGCGAGTTCGTCCGGGTCGGGAATGTCCATGGTCCAGTAGGTCAGGGTCATGTCGTACTTGAGGGCCTGCTGGTCCGTGCTCACCGTGTTCGGGTCAAGCTGCTGGATGGCGAGCGTGATGCCCAGGGGCTTGAGCTCGGATTGCAAGATCGTCGCAATGGTCACGTCATCGGAGAAGCCCGAGGGCACCAGGATCGTGGTCTTGAATCCGTGCGGCACGCTGGACTTGGCCATCTCCGCCTTGGCGGCGGTCAGGTTGTACTGGAGACCCTGGGTGGCCTTCTGGTAGTACGGGACCTGCGGCGGGAAGATCGAGTTGGCCGGCGTGCCGTTACCGAACAGCACGGCCTTCACCAGCGCGGCCCGGTTGACGGCCAGCGATATCGCCCGCCGGACATGTACGTCCTGCAGCGGCTTGCGCTGCTCGTTGAACGCGAGGTAGTCGGTCCGGGTCGAGTTGAACAGGTTCATCACGACGTTCGGCGTGGACTTCAGGCTGCTCACCGTGGACCAGGCGGGAAATTCGTCCACCTGGGCCTGGCCGCCCTTGAGCTGCAGTTCCCTGGTGTTGTCGCTGGGCACGTCGGTCCAGGTGACGCTGCTGAGGTAGGGCTTGCCCGGCTGCCAGAAGTACGGATTGCGCAGCAGCTTGAGTGCGGAGCCCTTGTGCCAGTAGCCCCACTTGAACGGCCCGGTGCCGACCGGGTGGGTGTAGAACTGGGTCTCCGTCTCGCCGCCGTAGTTGTCCGGCACGATCGCGTTGGAGAACAGCGACAGGTCGGCGAGCAGCGGCGCCCACGGGTACTTGAGCGTGATCACCACGGTGGATGGCGTGGGGGCGGCCACGGATTTGACGGCCGTGTCGATGTAGCCCCAGCCTTTCGCGGCCGCCCGCGACTGGTCGATGGAGAACTTCACGTCCGCGGAGGTCATCGGCTTGCCGGTGGAGAACTTCACGCCGGATCGCAGGGTGAAGGTGTAGGTCTTCTTGTCCGGGGAGACTTTGTAGCCGGTCGCGAGCCACGGCTGGACGCCCTTGCCGTTGGGCGTCACCGTGTACAGCGGCTGCATGATCTGCTCGAAGACCCAGATCGACTCGTTGTCGAACACGGTCGTGTTGTTCATTGACTGTGAATCGGCGCTGCGGGCGATGACGAGGTTGCCGCCACGAGCGGGCGCGCTGCTCGCGCCCGAAGAACTCGACGTGCTCGCGCCCGAGCCGCAGCCGGCCAGGACCGCCAGCGCACTGACCGCGATCAGGACCTTGGCGGCAGAGGTTCGGTGTGTCACGGAAGCTCCCTGTGGTGTCCGGGCGGCCCGGGCTCGGCCGCGGCCGGCAGCGGGGGCGCTGTCGGCGGGCAAGGCAGGACAAACCTTTGTCTAGCCAAGATGCTGGCAAACAGAGAGGTTGTAAATAGCGGCTGGCGCCTGGAGTGATGGTTTTACCGTGCTGTAACGCGGGGTGCCCGGTTGTAACGTGCCGCCCCGTTCCATGTTGTAACGTTTCGCGCCGTGCGCTATGTCGTGCTTGGCTGCGGGGCGATCGGCGGCACCGTGGCCGCAGGGCTGGTGCGCGACGGTCATGACGTGCTGGCCAGCGACGCCGACCCGGCGGTCGTCGCAGCGGTGAACGCGCGGGGCCTGCGGATCGAAGGACCGGTGGAGAACTTCGCCGTCGCGCTGCGGGCCACTGCGCCCGATGACCTGCCGCCGGTGCTGGACTGCCCGGTCCTGGTCGCGGTCAAGGCCCAGCACACGGCGGCGGCGGCTGAGGTCCTGGCCGGACGGCTGGCCGGCGGCGGGTACGTGGTCTCCCTGCAGAACGGCCTGAACGCGCAGACGCTCGCCGAGGCCGTCGGGGCCGAGCACGTCGTCGAGGCGTGCGTCAACTTCGGTGCCGACGTGCTGGAACCTGGCGTGGTACTGCGCGGCAACCGGGCCACGTTCGTCGTCGGCGAACTGGACGGCAAGCTCACCGACCGGGTCTGCTCGCTCGCGGCCGACCTGGCCGACGCCGAGGTCACCGAGCATGTCCTCGGTTACCTGTGGGCCAAGGAAGCCTACGGTGCGATGCTGGCCGTCACCGCGGTCAGCGACCTGCCAATCACCGATGTGCTCGGCGACCGCGGCTACCAGCCGCTGCTGCTTGAGGTCGCCCGGCAGGTACTGGCGCAGGCACCAGTGCCGCCAGTGCCCATCGACGGTTTCGACCCCGCGGACCTGGCCGGCTCGCTCGGCCGGCTGGTGGAGTTCAACCGGCGCTCGGCCAAGACTCACACGGGGATCTACCGGGATCTGGTGGTCCGCCACCGCCCCACCGAGGTGCCGGCCATCCTCGGCGGGCTGGACGGCACCCTGCTGCGCCGGATCGTCGAACTGGTGCAGGCCATCGAACGAGGCAGGCGCTCGTGTTCACGGGCGAACCTGGACCTGCTGGCCGCCTATGAACGGCTCGACCGGCTCGCCGGGCCGCTCAACGCGGTCGCGTCGGTGATCGGCGCGCCGGACCGCGCGCCGGACGGGCCGCTGGCCGGGCGCCCGGTCGGGGTCAAGGACATCATCGCGGTGGCCGGCATTCCCACCCGCTGCGGCAGCCCGGCGAGCGACCCCGAGCCGGCCGACCGCGACGCGGCCCTGGTGCGGCGGCTGCGCGCGGCCGGGGCCGAGGTGTTCGCCACCACCCAGTGCCTGGAGTACGCGGCCGGGTTCGCGCATCCGGAGGTCGGCGACACCCGCAACCCCCGTGACCCGTCCCGCACGTCCGGCGGGTCATCCGGTGGGTCGGCGGCACTCGTCGCCGCGGGCGTGTGCGATCTGGCCATCGGCACCGATACCGGAGGATCGGTCCGGATTCCGGCCGCCTACTGCGGCGTTGTCGGCCTCAAGCCGAGCTACGGGCTGCTGCCGGTGGAGGGAATCTTCCCGCTGTCGCCAAGCTGCGACCATGCGGGCACGCTGACCGCCAACGTGTCCGGCGCCGCGGACCTGCTGGCCGTCCTGGCCGACCCGGCGGCACTGGCCGACCCAGTGCCGCCCGACCCAGCACCAGCGGACTCCCGGGCAGCAGACCCAGGGGCGGCGGTGGGGGCACCGGCGGCAGACCCACCGGCGGTGGGGGCACTGGCCGGTGGCAGGTCCGGCCGGATCAGGCCCGTGACGTTCACCGTCGGTGTACTCGCCGCGCAGCTCACCGACCCGTCGGTGACACCGGAGGTCGGTGACGCGGTCACCGGCGCGCTGGCCACGCTCGCCGCGGCGGGCTGGCGACTGCGCGAGCTGACCGCACCCTGGCTGGACGATCTGGCCCACTGGGAGGACATGCTCGCCGTGATCGTGGCCAGGGAAGCCAGCCTGGTCCACCAGGGCCGGGATAGCAGCCGCTACGGCGCGGGGACCAGGGCGCTGCTCATGTTTGGCGAATCGGTCGGCGATGAGCGGTACGCCCGCGCGCTCCAGGAGCGGGCGCAGCTCACGGCGGAGATCGAAGCCAGCCTGACCGGCGTCGACGTGCTGGCCGGCCCCACCGTCGGCTACCAGGCGCCGGAACAGGACCCGCCGTTCGGGGTCGGCGACGACTCCGCGGAGGGCCGCTTCACCGGGCCGTACAACCTCACCGGCCACCCGGCGGTCTCGCTGCCGGTACCTGCCGCTGGCCTTCCGGCCGGCTTGCAGCTCGCCGGGCGACGTGGCCGCGACATGGCCCTGCTCCGGGTCGCGGCGGCCGCGGAGGAACTCATCGAGCGCCCCACTGGGCCTGCACCGGGGGCCTGACCACGGCTGCACCGCGGGCCTAGCCAAGGAGGACTGATCCATGCCGCCGACGACGCTGCACCGCACACTCGACCTGGGAGGCCTGGAGGTACCCGTGGTCGAGCTGACCGGCACCGGGAACGGCCCGCGGCTCACCGTCCTGGCCGGGGTGCACGGCTGTGAGTACGCGCCGATGGCCGCCGTCCGCCGCTGGGTACGTCGGCTGGCCGAGCGGGATCTGCGCGGCAGCGTTCAAGCCGTGCCGGTGCTGAACCTGCCGGCGTTTAGCGCCCGCAGCCCGTTCGTGGTTCCCGACGACGGCAAGAACCTCAACCGGTGCTTTCCTGGCGACGCAGCGGGAAGTCTCGCCGAGCGGCTGGCGCACGCGACCTTCACGCAGCTCATTGCCGGCTGCGACGCCCTGGTTGATGTGCATGCCGGCGACATGGTGGAGGCGCTGGAGCCGTTCGCGCTCTACGACGCGGGCCCCGCCGAGGCCAGGGCCCGCGAGCTGGCCACGGCGTACGGGCTCCGCTACATCATGCGCCAGGAACCCGGCCCGGATCGCGCGGTCGGCGGCACCACGAGCGCGGCCGCTGCGGCCGTGGGCATTCCGGCGATCATCGCCGAGGCCGGCGGCTGCGGCCTGGTCGAGCAGGCGGCCGTTGACGCGCACGTCCGCGGGCTCGACCGGGTGCTCGCGCTGCTCGGCATGACCGAACCCACGGCGCCCGCCCCGGGACCGAGCCCGGACCTACCGCCCGGCCCGGACCCGGACCCGGCGCCGACCCAGCTCCGGCGCTTCCTCTGGCTGCGCTGCCACACCGCGGGCTGGTGGGAGCCGGCCGTCCGGCCGGGCGAGGCAGTGGCCGAGGGGCAGCTGCTCGGGACCGTCAGCAGCATCGACGGGGCTGAGCTGGTGCAGACGATCATCGCTCCAGCGGCAGGTGTTCCGCTGTTCGTGACCAGCTCCCCCGCCGTCGCGGCGGATGGCCTGCTGCTGGGCCTGGGCGCACGCTGAGCCGAGCGGGCAGTCCTGGTCAGGTTTCCTTCAGTAGCTGGCTGAGGATCGCCCGGGTTGCCGTCTGCGGCCCGGCCGCGGTGCCCAGCCGGTTCAGCAGATGCGTGTACGGCTCGGTTTCGGCTGGTCTTTCCAGGTACAGCGCGCTGCCGAGCTGCTCGGAATAGACCACGTCCGGGAGCTCCCCCTCGGGGAAGCGCAGCAGGGTGATCGGCACGCCCACCGCGACGTTGGTCGCGCGCAGCGGCAGCACCTGGATCGTGACCCGGGGCAGCTCGGACGCCTCGATGAGCCGCCGGAGCTGGGCCCGCATGACCGCCGCGCCGCCGATTGGCCGGCGCAGCGCCGCCTCATCAATCACCGCCCACAAATACGGGCGGTCGGCCTGGGAGAAGAGTTCCTGACGGCGCATCCGCAGGCTGACCCGGCTGTCGATCTGCGCCTCAGGCACACCGCCTGGGCCGTACCGGATGACGGCGCGGGCGTAGTCGCTGGTTTGCAGCAGGCCGGGGATGAACTGGACCTCATAGGCGCGGATGACCTGGGCGGCCTGCTCCAGGCCGAGGTACGGCTCGAGCCAGCCGGGGATCACGTCGCTGTACGGGTGCCACCAGCCCTGGGTGTTGGCGTGCCGGGCCATGGCGAGCAATGTGGCGCACTCGGCCTCATCCGTGATGCCGTAGCGGGCCAGAAGATCGAGCACATCCCGCAGCTTGAAGCCCACCCGGCCATGCTCCAGGCGGCTGATCTTGGAGTCCGACGCCCGGATCGCCTCCGCCGCCTCCTCGCGGGTGACCTGCGCGGTCTCACGCAGGCGGCGCAGTTGCGCGCCCACCAGCATCCGCGACACCGTCGGCCCGGCCCGCTGGTAATCCAGGACCGGAGCGTCACGCTGGCCGGCGCCAGCCCAGGTACCGCCCATCGTCCCTCCCCACGGCAGCGGTCACCGCCGCTACCGCCAGAGCCTCGCCCCGTGACCGGACCACACAGTCCGGTTAACTCCCCGGATCAAGGATTCGTTACGGCACTCCCCGATCTGGAAAATCACAGTATCCCCCAAACAGGGACGTTCGGGTACCCCCAGACACAGAGGGGGCGAAGCCTCACCGACACGACCGCCCCGGCCCGGGAGGATTCACCGCGGACGGGCACTGCCGGAGGGGGCGGGCCGTGGCTGGCGCGGATCGTGCGGGGCCATTAGGGCTTTCGGCCGACCGCAGCGAGAGTCGTTTCAATATCGGCATGCTCGAAGGGACTGGGCTCGGGCCGCCATCGTGACACCGGTACCAGGCCCGGCTCCGCCAGTTCGAGCCCGTCGAAGAAAGCGGCGATCTGCTCGGCACTGCGCAGGTGGTACCCGACCGGCCCACCCTCGCTGTAACGCCGCGCGGCCTCCTTGTGTGCCTCGCCGACATTGATGCTGTCGGCGAGCGCGAGGTAACTGCCGGATGGCAGGGCAGCCAGCAGCCGGCGCATGATGGAGCGCGCCTCCTCGTCGTCGGGGACGTGCCCGAGGGTCCCGATCAGGATGAGCCCGACCGGTGCGGCGAAGTCCAGGGTGGCCGTGGCCGCGCGCAGGATCGTGGCCGGGGTGCGCAGGTCAGCGTCGATATAGTCGGTGGCGCCCTCGGGGGTGCTGGTGAGCAGGGCCCGGGCGTGCGCCAGCACCAGCGGATCGTTGTCGACGTAGACGATCCGGCTCTCCGGCGCCACCCGCTGGGCAATCTCATGGGTGTTGTCAACGGTGGGCAGTCCGGTGCCGATATCCAGGAACTGGCGAATCCCCGCCTCGCCGGCCAGGAACCGGACGGCACGCGCGAGGAAGTACCGCCCGGCGCGGGCGACATCAGCGATCTGCGGGAAGGTCTCCCGGTACTGATCACCGGCGGCGCGGTCAACGGCATAGTTGTCCTTGCCGCCGAGCCAGTAGTTCCAGACCCGGGCCGAATGCGGCACGGTGATGTCGATCTCCGGCGCGGGCGGCGGGGGAACGGCCGAGTCGTCCGTCACGGGGCACACCTCCTGCTTTGCGTTATACACGCAGCCCTTCGGTCATCCGCCCGTGGGCCCGCGAATGGACCTGGCCTGCGGGGCGGCACTAAGCGCGCCACGCCACGTTGCTGCTCGACCAGCAGCGAGGAGCAACGCGGGAGGCTGACAATAGCCATGTCACTACGAGGAGGATCCGCGATGACCGAAGGCCGCTCCGTAACGGCCACCGTCGAGGTACCTGTCGACCCCGCGACGGCGTTCACCGCCTTCACCGAGGAGCTTGACCTGTGGTGGGTGCGGGGCCCGATCAACTACTTCGACGCGGCGCGGGCGGTCGCCATGGTCTGCGAGCCCGGCGTCGGCGGCCGGCTGATCGAGGTATACGACGCCGCGACCGGCGAGGGCCTCGAACTGGGCCGGATCACCGGGTGGCAGCCGGGCGCGCAGGTGTCGTGGACCAGCTCGGTAGACGATGTCGAGATCGACGTGCGGTTCGCGGCCCTCGCCGGCGGGACGCTGGTCCGGCTCAAGGCGACCATCCCGGATGGTGGGCAGGATCAGGGCGGGACAGCGTGGGTCCGGGTGGTCGACAAGTGGTTCGGCGCCTGGTGCGCGCGCCGCGACACCGCCGCAGGCCGGCAACCTGACCTGGCCCGGCTGGCGGTCGGCGTCTACTACGCCAAGCCGGCCGCCGCGGCCCACTGGCTGGCCGCCGCCTTCGGCTTCGAATCGCCTGACCCGCTGCCCCAGGGCCCGGACCCGCTGCCGGACACCGGGCACGGGCATCCCTGGATCGAGTTCCGGGTCGGGAACTGCTCGTTGTTCATCTTCACGCTCGACGGCGACCTGCCTGGGGGCGGGCCGGCCAGCCACGAGCCGTGGGTGTATGTGGATGACCTCGACGCGCACCTCGCCCGGGCCACCGCGCACGGGGCGACCATCCTGACCCCGATCCGCCAGACGGGTTTCCGCGCCTACACCGCCCAGGACCTGGAAGGGCACCGGTGGACCTTCGCGCAGGCGCGGCCAACCATGCGCTGAGCTAAGGCAGCGGTGGACATGGGCACGCGGTCAGGTGTCCCGGGTAGCTGAGCACGCCTGCGCGATGTCCGATACGGGCGCATCGCGCCGGAACCCTGGCGGTCCGGGGTCCGACACGGTTATCAGCCTGCGAACCCCGGATTCACCCGGTTACGCGCCCTCAGCGGACAACCCGGCGGCCACGGGCGTCGTTAGACCTGAAGTGAGACGACGAGGCGAACACGAGGAGATGGCAGGCGGGAACGAGGCCGAGTTCGAGGCCTTCGCGGCCCGTGACGGCGGGCGGTTGCTGGGCTTCGCGCTCCTGCTGGCCGGCGACTGGCAGGACGCTGAGGACCTCGTCCAGCTAGCTCTGCTGCGGTCGGCTGGCCGCTGGCCGGTAGCCCGGCAGCATCCGGAGGCGTACACCCGGGCGGTCCTGGTGAACCTGGCCAGGGACCGGTGGCGGGTGAGGCGGCGCCGTCACCCGGAGATTCTCAGGGGCGACTTGGCGCAGTTGTCACCGGTCGCCGCGGGCGACGCCGCGGCGACCGTGCTCGACCGGCAGTTGCTGCTGCGCGCCTGCCGGCTGCTGCCGGTGCAGCAGCGTGCCGTCCTGGTGCTGCGGTTCTGGGAGGACCGCTCAGTGGAGGAGACCGCGGCCGTGCTGGGCTGCACCGCGGGCACCGTGAAGTCGCACACCCACCGCGCGCTGGCGCGGTTGCGCCTCGCCTTGCAAGACACGCCGGGCCTGACGGCCGGCACCGACCGGAAGGAAGCACCATGCTGACCGACCATGACCTGCAGAACGAGCTGGCTGCGGCATTCCGCGAGCAGGCCGGCCCGGTCACCGCGACCGCCGTCGGCGCCGCTGGGATCTTCCGGCGAGCTGTGCGTCGCAGACGCCGCCGCTGGGTGGCAGCGTCTGCCGCCTCGGTCACGGCCGTCGTCGCGGTAGCGGCGATGGTGACAGCGCCGAGCCGGACCGCGCGGCCTGCGCTCAGCCCGGTGATTCAGCCGCCCGGTCTTCTCCTGGAGGCCGACCTGATCGGCCCGCCGTCTGCCCGCGCGGCGGTCTCCGGGATGCCGCCGTACTACGTCGTCGCTGACCATGACCGCCCGGTGGCCGAGGTCCGCGACTCGGCCAGCGGGAAGATCCTCAGCGTGGTGCAGCTGCCGCCGGGGATCGAGCCGAAGTCCTCCAAGATCACCGCGGCCGGTGATGACCGCACGTTCGTCCTCGCCCTGTCCTTCCCGCAAACCCGGTTCTACCTGCTCCGTGTCACGTCCGATGGCCGTTCCGCCCGGCTGACCCCGCTGAGCATCCCGCCGCTGCCCGCGGGCGAGTCCGCGAACGACATCGCGATCAGCCCCGACGGCAGCAAGCTCGCCGTGGCCGTCCAGTTCAGCGGCGGCCAGCAAGGAGCGGTCGAGGCCGTGTCCCTGACGACTGGCGCCGTGCGGGTATGGAGCGCCGCGCAGACCGGAATGCCGTGGGACCTGTCCTGGGCCGATGGCGGCCGTGAGCTGGGGTTCTTCTGGGATGATGGCAGCCCTTCCGCTGGATCACCGCAGACGACCGCGTCCGGAATGTGGGTCCTGGACACCACTGCGCCGGGCAGCAACCTGATGTCGGGCCGGCGGATCGTGCCGGAATTCACCGGGGGCGACGCCGTGCAGTCGGCGGTGCTGACCCCGGACGGGAACACGGTGATCGCGTCGGTGACCTACGACGGCACCGGGCACGTTGGCCGGGGCACGGTCGTCGGCGGGATCGCCGAACTGTCCGCGCAGACCGGGCACCCGCTGCGCACACTGCTAGCCGAGCGCGCCGCATACTCGCCGGACCCGGGCCACCCCCAGCACTGGGCCATCGTGGCGTGCGAGCTGCCGGCGGTCGACATCACGGGCGGTCATCTGCTGGTGAGCTGTGACAGCTTCGGCCGGCTCGACCACGGTCTCTTCACCGCGCTGCCCGGCTCCGCGGCGCAGACGGCAGTCGCGGCTGCCTGGTAACTCCGATACCGGCGCCACTGCCGCCCGGAACGTCATTGACCAGGGGCGCTGGGACCGCGTTTACTCACCAGCCCCCGTCAGTTGATGTCGAACTCGTTGCCCTCGGGGTCTTTCATCGCGACCGTGTAGTGGTCGATCCCTTCATCCTCCAGGACTCCGGCCATCGCGGCGCCGAGACCGGCCAGCCGCCTCGCCTCGGCGTCAACATGCACGATGCATCTGACAAGACCGCTGTGGCGAACAACCACCGTGCGCGTCAGATTTGCAGGGTGATCACGATTGTTTAGCAGCCATGTGCTGGCCCGCCAAATTGTCAGACCTCGCGGTTATGGTCATCGGGCACGGATGGCCCGGGCATGAGATGGCCCGGGCATGAGATGGCCCGGGCCGAGGGTGCAGGCCGAGCCAGATGCCAGGTGAAGGAGCCGGGACATGGGGAATCCAGTTGTGCATTTCGAGATCGGCGGGCCCGATGACCAGCCGCTGGTTGCGTTTTACCAGGAGCTGTTCGGCTGGGGTCTGCAGCCGATGCCGGGCGGCGGCTACACGCTGATCGACACGCGCGGCGGCGGCGGGATCAACGGCGGGATCGGCAAGAGCCAGACCGGCGAGCCGTGGTCAACCTTCTACGTCGAGGCCGACGACCTGCAGGCGGTCCTGGACCAGGCGGAGTCGCTGGGCGCGAAGACCGTCATGCCGGTCACGGACTTCGGCGGGGCAGTCACCATTGCGATGTTCAATGATCCCGACGGACTGCTGGTCGGGATTGTGCAGACCGCGGATCCCGGTCAGGCGGAAGATCAGCCGGGACCGTCGGCTGGCTCAGGCGAGCCCGTCGACTGGTTCGAGGTGCTTGGCTCTGACGCTGAGCGAACTCAGCGGTTCTATGCCGACCTGTTCGGCTGGACGGTCAACGAGCCAGGCTCTGCTGGCTACCGGATGGTCGACACCGCCGCCGGCCGTGGCATCCAGGGCGGGCTGGGCTCCAGCGAACAGGCTCAGTGGGCCACGATCTACGCGAGCGTGGCCGACGTGGAGCAGACGCTGGCCAAGGCGGAGGCGCTCGGCGGCTCCCGGGTTTATGGCCCGATGCCAGTCGACGATCACATGCAGACCGGGGCGTTCCGGGACCCGGCGGGGAATGCGTTCGGCGTCTACCACCACGGCGCGCACTGAGGTGAGCACAGCGGCTGGCCAGAAGAGTTGAGCACGCAGGCTGGGTGTCCTGGCTGGTTAGACCTGGCTGGGCAGGACTGAGGCGCCGGACCGGGCGACGATCTCCTGTAGCGCCGCCACATGCTGCGTGAAAGCCTTCCGGCCAGCCCCGCTCAGCTTCACTGAGGTCCGCGGCCGCTTGCCGACGAATCCTTTGCGGATTTCGACGTAACCTGCTTGCTCCAGCGTGGTGAGTTGCTTAGACAGCGCCGAGTCCGAAAGGCCGACCCCGTCACGGACGAAGCTGAAATCGGCCCACTCGGTGGCCGCCAGCAGCGAGACGATCGACAGCCGGGTGGGAGCGTGGATCAGCTCGTCGAACCGGCCCGCGATCACTGTGGCCCCGTCGGCCGGTTGCTGAGCATGATGCCGCGCAGCGAGCGCATCAGGACCGGGCCGCCGGCGACCAGCACAGCCGCCCCGATTGCCGTGGCTATGGTGCCGGGATAGCGCAGATGCCCGGCGCGCAGCGCGAAGGCGGCGCCGAGGATCGTCCCGACCAGCAGCCATACGAAGACCATGATCCTCAACGCGCCACGCGGACCGAGCAGGTCAGTGCTTCGCACCTGGGCCCGGCGGTAGCCACCGAAGATCATGGCCGCAGTCAGGACGGCGACGGCTACGGCGAATACTGGGATCGTGATGGCCAGCACGGCCTCGCGATGGGAGTCCACAGCGGCTCCCAGTCCGACGGCCAGCGCGGCGATGACCCACCAGTACCAGCCCGGCACCAGGACCGCGTTGATGACCTGCTCCTGCTGCCGGCGGACGGCAGACAGCGCGCTGGCTGCCTCATCCGGCTGCACGTCCGGGTTCATGACGGCTCCTTAACGCCTCAGAAAGTACTTGCCTTATAGGAAACTACATCAGAGCTTTCCTGGTTGGCAAGTACTTTCCAGATGGTCTCGGAGCGGAGGCGCCCGGATCCTGTGCGGGCCCGCCTGGTCAGCGCCTGCGCAGGGCCAGGATGATGAGCACGATGATCACAATGACCACAATGGTTCCGATGCCGATGTACATGGGTGATTCCTTCCTAATGCCGTCGCCCCGTGGTACCGGGCTGCCTGTGCCAGCTACCCCGCAATGGAGCGCTCACGCCTCGCCGGGGAAACTTCACCGGGTCCGCCGCCCGGCGCCGCTGGACAGCGGCCCGCGGCCGGGCAGCAACAGCGGCACACCGCCTGGCAGCATGGGCGGGTGACATCGAAGAGTGGCTACCGCGCGCGGCCTGCCCAGCCGGGTGACTACGACGCCATCGCGGCTGTTCTCGACGTGTGGTGGGGCCGGCCGATCCTCAGCTCGCTGCCGAGGCTGTTCCTCGACCACTTCCACCGCAGCAGCCAGGTGATCGACGGGCCGGATGGCCTGGCGGCGTTCCTGATCGGCATCCTGTCGCCATCGGAGCCGGAGCGGGCGTACATCCACTTCGTCGGGGTGGCGCCGCAGGCCCGCGGCCAGGGTCTGGCCCGAGGGCTGTATCAGGACTTCTTCGCGCTTGCCCGGGCCGATGGCCGCCGGGTGGTCAACGCGGTCACCGCGCCCGTCAACCGTGGCTCCATCAGCTTTCACCGGTCGATGGGCTTCACCGTGGCCGGCCCGGTACCGGATTACAACGGCCCGGGACACGACCTCATCGTCTTCGAGCGCCTGCTCTGATCCGAGTGCTCGTTCTGATCCGAGCGCCCTTCCCGGCGCCGCCCTTCCCGGCGCCGCCCGGCCGCGGCCCAGGCGTCAGGTACCCGGCGGATTGTCGGCTGGCGTGGCCAGCCCGAGCAGGGTCACGAACCGGTCGACCATCATGTCGCGGCCCTTGGCCTGCGAGACGCGTTCGGCGGAGGCGAGGTCATCGCTGCCGGGGAGCTGGCCGGACCCGCCCTCCGGCCCGATCGGCACGATGATGGCGGTCGGCGGCGGCTGGAAGGGCACCAGCTCGCCGTCCCCGGTGATGAGCGCCCGGATGTTGGCCGCGACGAGCTGCGCCTGCCGCCCGGCGCTGCCTGCCGTCTTGTGATCAGCGGTGGAGACGTCGCCGACGGCGAACACATGTTCCTGGCCGGCCACCTGCAGATGCGGCGTGATCTCGACGAAGCCGTCCGGCCGTCGAGCGGCGGCAAGCTCGCCGACCAGGTAGTCGCTGATCGGGGCGACCCCGTAACACCGGAACCAGATATCCGCGGTCACCTCGACGCCGGACTCGGTGACCACGGTGAACGTCTGAAGCTCCCCAGGTGCGGTCGGCGGGGCCTCGCGCAGCGGGCTGGACAGCAGCAGTTCAACACCGATGTCAGTGAGCTGGCGGCGCAACTCGGCCTTCAGCTCCGGCCTGAACCGGGCGCCGAGGACATCGTCCGCCACGTCGAGGAGCGTCACCTGCTTGTCCGGCCAGACCGCCTCGATCTCGCCCGCCAGCTCGATACCGACCGCGCCGGCCCCGATGAGCAGGACCCGCGCCGCCGCGGCGAGCGCCGCGTGGGCCGCGCGGACTTTGTCGTGGGCGACCGCGGTGCTGTCGACGTCACTCTTCGCCGGGAACGGGTAGGCAGATCCGGTCGCCAGGACGATGTAATCCGCGTCGATCTGCTCGCCGGAGGCGAGCGTCACCCGGCCGGCGTCGACCTTGGCGGCGCGGTCACGGATCACCCGGCCGTTGCTGAGCAGGCTGTCGTAGGGCAGGTAGATGCGGGTCAGCCAGGACGGGTCCGCCAGGGCGCGGAGCGCGGCGACGTTGTGCACGAAGGCATCCTTCGGCTCGACCAGGACGACATCGGCCACGTCGTCCAGGGCTTTCGCCACATTGACGCCGCCGTAGCCGCCTCCTATGACCACGACGGTCGGCCTGACCGCGGAAGGCTCGCTCATTGGAACTCCAGTCGTTGGATGGGCGGAACGCTGCATGGCAGATAGTATTCCATACAGAGCATTGGCAATACGGATCTTCGTTAAGGCAACTGATTCGGGGTAGCATGACCCTGTGAACGCCACGCCCCGGTCCGAGGCCGGCCCATCCGCCGGCCCCGGTGCCGCGTGCGGAGGCGTCCTGGCTGGCGACCTTGGCTGGGCACTCGGCGTGGTCTTCCGCTCCTACGTGAAAGCCGCGAACGCCGCGTTCGCCGACCTGCCCGGAGGCCCCCGCGGCTACCAGGTGCTGACCGCGGCCGCTCGCGGCGAGCCGGGGAGCCAGCTGGAACTGGCCCACCACCTCGGGGTCGATCGCACGGTGATGACCTACCTGCTCGACGACCTGGAGCACGCCGGGCTCATCGAACGGCGGCCCGACCCGGCGGATCGCCGCGCCCGGCGGATCGTGGCGACCGCAGTCGGCCGCGAGCTCCTTGACGGGCTGGACCGGCAGCTACGGGCCGCCGAACACCACGTGCTGGCCGGCCTGGGCACCACCGAGGACCGCCAGGCCTTCCGCGCCCTGCTGCGGCAACTCGCGACGCACGCCGACGCGATCGACCCGGTGCGCGGCGCCTGCGAGCTGGCCAAGGACATCATCCCGGCCGGCTCATAACCGCCCCGCTAGAGCGCGGTCACGGAACCGCGCAGGCTGGCCGCGTAGGCGAGGCAGTCGCGGTAGTCCGGGAGCAGCCCAGCGGCTCGGGCGTCAGCCAGGGATGGCGCGGCCGCATCCTTGTCGGACAGGACCGCCTGCACGTCCGCCGGCCAGTCGATGCCGATGTCGGGATCGAGCGGATGCACGCCATGCTCGCGGCCGGGGGCGTACGGGGTCGAGCAGAGGTACAGCACCGTCGCTTCAGCACTGAGTGTCATGAAGGCGTGTCCGAGCCCTTCGGCGACGAAGACGGCACGCCGGGTCTCGTCATCGAGCGGCACCGCCACCCAGCGCGCGTAGCTGGACGACCCGACGCGGAGGTCAACGATGACGTCCAGGACCGAGCCGCTCATGCACGTGACGTATTTGGCCTGGCCCGGCGGGACATCAGCGAAATGGACGCCCCGGATGACGCCGCGGCGGGACACCGAGCAGTTCGCCTGCGCGAGTTCCAGGCGGTAGCCGAGGTCAGCCTGGAACTCGGCGTCGCGAAACCATTCGAGGAAGCTGCCCCGGCTGTCCGTGAGGACACGCGGCGTGAAGACCCAGGCGCCGTCGATGTCGAGTGCGTCCATCCGGAAACCGTAGACGGCGGGCAACCCGTCCCGCTACCAACTCACCCCGATGGAGCCGGCCACTGCCATTGCTGACCACACGCCAAGCGCCGCTGGTCACGGCACACGGCCGCCGTCAGAAGTCGCACATCGCGCTCACCCGCACGGAGACCCGCCGCGACGGATCACCTGGCCGCGCGGCACCTGGCCGGCCCCGCCCCCGGCGGCGGCCCAGGAAGGCAGACACCATGCCGACTGCCACCAGGGCGATCAGCATCAGGCCAGCGAATGACCGTACCCGCGAGCCCGGCTCCGCCATCGCTCCGGTGTCCGCGGTGAGATACGTCAGGATCCGGTCGCGCGGCGCCACCCCCGCGCGTGCCTGAAGCGCCGCGAGGCGCTGGGCGAGAACCCGGAGGACGGCCGTGAAAGTACGCCGGGCGCTCACCAGGCTTGGCGCCTGTGTGGTCAGCGTGGCCAGCGGCTCGGCGTAATCCGGGTACTCCAGGTTGTATGCGTTGAAAGGCACGAGACTGAACTGGGCGGTCCCTCCCGCGTCGCGGACCTGACTGCGCTCCGGCCCGCTCAGTACGCTCTGCGTCATCATTGTTTCTGTGGCGATAAGGGACTGGCCGAACGAGGCCGACGCATTGGATCTGGCCAGGTCGTTCGTGACAGCAAACACCACCGTGCCGCTTTCCGAGTACACCATGGGGCTGCTCATGATGATGTATCCCACGCCCGCCGCGATGATCAGCACCATCGTCGCGACGAGCCGGGGCAGCGACAGGAACTCCGCGACCGCACGGCCGCTCATGGCGTGCTCCCCATCACGTCCTCCAGCCGCAGTCGGCGTTCTGGCTGCGTTCCGGCCAGCCGGGGAATTATGAACGATACCCGTCCGGGACACCCGGTCACTATCTCGCACCCCCGTTACCCGATTAATCCGATTTGCCTATTGCGGGCGATTCATGAAATTGCGTGCCTTCGATTACTAATTGGTTCCGGCCTGGCCTGCGGGGCGCGCGGTGAGCACCATTGCGGATAGAATCCCGGTGATAACTGGGGCGCATATCTGAGGCATGCGCTGGCCGCCAAGTGAATGCGCGGGCGCAGTCGCGGACCGGGGGGCTGAGGGTGAGCAGGTGGGCACGCCAGATGGGTCTGATACTTTCGAGTCCCGCGGCCCGGCGACTGCAGTCGGGCCTCGCCGGCCGGCGACTGCGTTCGATGGCCGTCGCGCGGCGGCGCTGGACCCTGACCGGAGCGCTTCTCCTGCTGACCTTGATCGGCACCGTCATCGCACTGGGGGCCGTGCCGCGCACGTACCAATCCCAGTCCTCTGTCGTCCTGCTCGCGTCGCGGAGCGTCTCCCGGCTGAACGGCGGTAACCCCTACCTCAGCTTCAGCCCTTCGCTCACGCTGGCGGCTGACGTCGTCACCCGCGAACTCATGGCCCCGGGCAGCGTCCGTTATCTCGCGTCCCGCGGCTTCACCGATTCCTACACCGTCGCACTCGCGCCCTACACCACCAGCACAACGGGATCCGTGCTGCTTATCTCGGTCACCGGCACCGATCAGGCGGGCGTGCAGCGCACCCTGCGCGGAGTGACCGCTGACATCCGCACCAGGCTGGCCCGGTTGCAGTCCAGCGTGAGCCGGGAGAACCGGATCCAGACGGTGACCCTCGCCATGACGCGGAACGCCTCGCTCAGCGTGAGCCAGACAGCGCGCCCGTTTGCCGTGCTGATTGGCCTGGGGCTGATGCTCGCCTTCGGTGTGCCCTGGCTGCTGGACGCGCGGAACGCCGCCCGGCGGCTCCGGCCCGAGGCCGGCCCCGGGCTGACCGTGCCCCACCCAGCCGACCCCGTGGCGGTCGACCACTGGGCCCACATCCCGGATGCCGCCCAGGCTGACCCGTCCCGGGCAGGTAGCGGGCACTGGGCGGGCCACCCCGCGCACAGCAGGCAGATTTCTGAGTAGCTGTTTCCGCCCCGCTCAGTCGGCGGCCGACTGCTGTGCCCGTGCCAGCCGCCATGCTGCTCCCGCGCATCCCAGCACGAGGAAGGTCAGGCCGGTCGCGGTCGCGAACGACAGCGCGTCGAAGGTCGAGAACGATACAGCGGCGGCGGCCACGGAAGCGGCGAGACACTGCAGCAGATCGCGGGTTTGCACGTCGGGGATGGCCCGGCGTGCGCTGCGCGCTGCGAACCAGCCGGTGGCCAGCAAAGCCAGCAGGGCCAGCAGCCCGACGATCCCGGTCTCGATGAGCGAGGTCAGGTACTGGTTGTCGGCAAAGAAATAGGTCTGCGGGAAAAAGGTCTGGAACCCGCGGCCGAACCACGGATGCTGGGCGATGAAGGGCACGGCTCGTGAGTAGGCGCCGATCCGCGAGGTGCTGCTCGACTCGGCGCCGATCTGGGAGAAAAGCTGGTACAGGACACCCAGGATGCGGGACGCCCCCGCCCAGAGCAGGCCGGCCGCGCCGAGCATGACGAGATAGGCGGCCCGCCGGTGCTGCTTCGGCCAGGTCGGCACGAGCGTAAGCGCGACGGCAGCCAGCCCCAGCACCGCCGAACGCGAGACGGTCATCGGCAGCGCCCCGGCGATGAGGGCGACCTGCAGCCAGCGGCGGCCCCGTGATCCAGGACCCGCGAACCGGGCCTGGTGCAGCGCGAATGGCAGGCACAGCGCCAGCACCGCCGCGAACTCAAGTGGCTGCGCCGTGGTGGCCGACGGTCGGTTGAGGCCGTCGCGGACGGTGAGATCCACGAACGGCACCTTCATGATGAACCCGGGGATGGACACGTACGTCGCGATGTTCAGCCCGGTGGCGAACTGCGCGATGCCCACCGCCGCGACGGCCGTAGCGCCGGTGACGACCCGGCGCAGCATGGTCCGCAGCTGGTCCCAGCGGCCGATGCCATCAACCGCCAGGAGGAGCACGCCGAGCCAGCCCGTCATCGAGATCAGGCCACGATCGGCCCCGTTCCGCTCCAGGGTCGGCAGCGCGTGCCGGTTGGCTGACACATACGCGGCGAGGATGGCGCAGCCGAACAGGGCGGCGGCGACCCGGATGGGCTGGCCTCCCTGGTCCAGCGCGGAAGCGGGGTGCAGCCTCAGGGCCAGGTACCAGCCCATCAGCGCCACGGCGAACAAGGTGGCCGGGCTGCCCGCTCCGCCGAGCGGCGACAGCACAAGAGCGGAAGGTATAAACAGGAGAAGGATCATATAGAAAGTCAGAAGAATAACCGCACGGGTCCGGATGCGTGCACTATTAACTTCGCCGGAAAGGTCGGCTTCCAGTACACGTGCGCCATGCCCGTACTTCGTTATCACTGGCTTATCTTATAGCCCATTCTAGTGCTTCCGGAGTGCACGGAAAGCCTTTTCAGGCGGTCAGGGAGCGACGACGGGCGACCCAGTCCTGTCCCAGACGTTGCCGGACCAGATATTTCCGGCGGCATGCGGATCGAAGTCCGCCGCCGGGCCGTAGAAGCCGCCGTCCGGATAGTAGATACGGCTAATCCGGTTGTTCTCCACCACTATCCGGCTGGTCGCCGGGCCACCGGGATTCTGCCCACCGTAGATGGCGTAGCCGCCGCCGGCGAGCAAGTTGTCATCGATGATCCTGTTGGCTTGCGTACCGAAATCCTCGAACAGGCCAATCGCATCGGTCTGCTGACGGTTGGTGAAAATAGTGTTGTACCGCACCGTCAGCCGCCCGGTCCTGCCGCCGTTAGAGGTAATCCCGTTGGTGTGGTCGCCGGGAACGTATCCCATGTCATGAATGTAATTGCTGGCGACCAGCCCCGACTCCATCTGCACTCCGGTGGAGACCTCCGAGATGTTGTTGCGCAGGACGGTGAGGCCGGTGGAGTCGGCGTAGATGTCCTTGATCCCCACCATCAGCCGGCCAGCGCCAGCGCCCAGGCCGCTGATGGTGGAGTCCTCGATGGTGACGTTTCTGGTATGCCGCACGCTGACCCCGAAGGTGTTCCCGGCCACCGCGATCCGGTCATCGCGGATCGTCACGTCGGACGCGGCCACGTTCACGTTGCAGGGAATGGACAGCCCGCTCAGTACCGTGCCCCTGCGGTCGACCTGCACCCAGCCGCGCGCATCGAAGTACCAGCCGGGGCCGCTGGACACCTGGCCGGGGACTTTCCTCAGCCGGGTCCCCCGCGGCACCCCCGTGTTCGTCGCGTCCGGGAAACCGCAGGCATGGGGGACCGCCGCGCACCCACCCGGGACCGGCGCGGATCCAGGCGGGAACGGGACGGCCGGGGACCGGCGGGAGAGAAGGACGAAGGCCGTCACGATGGCGGCGGCCAGAACGAGGGCTACTCCCAGGGCGAGCAGGCGTGCCTTCAGCGGAACCCTCGTTTCTATCCGGTGAAAAGCCCTGCTTCCGGGTGGGCGGGCAGCGCCCTGCCGTCGCTGTGCGCCGTGGCCGGGACCACCGAAGGATGACTACTCAAAGTCGCCAGGACACTACCATTCGTATGCCACACGGGGCAGCATTTCGTTACCCTCGGCCACGGCTCCCCCGGAACGCCTGAGCGCCACCGGCCGGCTTGCGCGGGCAGGTGGCGCTGGCGTTTGACGCGCGCTGTGGCGCGGTGTTCATGGAGCGGTGCTTACGGAGCGGTGCTTACGGAGCGGTGATCGTCTGGCCGGTGTCGTCCCAGACGTTCCCGGTCCAGGTGTTGCCTGCTCCGGCGGCGTTGAAGTCCGCGACCGGGCCGTAGACGCCACCCGGGCTGTAGATCCGGGGGCTGATCCGGTTACCCGAGATGGTGATGTTGGTCGCCGTGGGGCCGCCGGCGTTCTGGCCGGCGTAGATGGTGTACGCGCCGCCGGCCAGCAGGTTATTGGAGATGACGCGGTTGGTCTGGGCGCCGAAGTCCTCGAAGAGGCTGATCGCGTCGGTCTGCGGGTAGTTGATGAAGATGCTGTTGTGGCTGATGGTGAGTAGCGCGGTGCCGCCGCCGTTGGAGGTGACGCCATTGATGTGATCCCCGGCCGTGTAGCCCACGTTGTGGATGTAGTTGCCCTGGACCAGGCCCGACTCAAGCTGCACCCCGGTGGAGGCCATCGAGATGTCGTTATTGAGCACCTGCAGGCCGGTGGAGTCCGCGTAGATGTCCTTGACCCCGACCATGAGGCGGCCATTAGTAGCATTCACGCCGCTGATGGTGGAGTTCTCGATGGTGACGCCGCTCGTGTGCCGGACGCTGACCCCGAAAGACGACTGCCCGCTGGTGACCACCTGAACGTGGTTGACGGTCACGTTGGAGGCGGAGATGTCCAGGGTGTACGGGATGTACAGGCCGCTGAGGTTAGTGCCGTTGACGTTGACCTCGACCCAGCCACGGGAATCGAAGTACCAGCCCGGGCCGCTGGAGATCTGTCCCGGCACCGTCAGCAGGGCGGTACCCGCCGGGACCCCGGTATTCGTCGCATCCGGGAACCCGCAGGCGCTGGGGCTGAGGAAGCAGTCGTTCTGCGCCCTGGTGGGGCTGGGGCTGGGAGTAGGAGTGCGGGTCGCGGTGACCGTCGGGCTAGGACTGGGAGTAGGAGTGCGGGTCACGATGACCGTCGGGCTAGGACTAGGA
>Ga0265338_10001053_pt1 | contig 46018 bp, 46 predicted proteins | sample 42126metaG_FD_193579 | JGI IMG/M metagenome (GOLD analysis project Ga0265338, IMG submission 193579) | Rhizosphere microbial communities from Carex aquatilis grown in University of Washington, Seatle, WA, United States - 4-21-26 metaG | ecosystem: Host-associated > Plants > Roots > Rhizosphere... | reverse complement strand
GTGAAGCACATAAAACGCGTAAGCCGTACCTTGATTGCGGCGTTCATTCTGGGCACCTGCGCCATGACTGCAGGTGCCGCAGGCATTGTGCCCGACGGCAATACGGCGACCACCGTTTCTGCCGCTGCCAATGGTCGGCCGACCGTCAACCTGGCGACCGCAGTGGGCGGGGTGTCGAACTGGACTACCCCCGCTCCCCTAGACATTCCTGGCCTATGATTTGAGCATAGGAGGAAGTCCATGAGCACGCAGCGTTTTACACCGGAATTTAAAGAAGATGCGGTTAAACAGGTCTTGGAGCGCGGCTACTCGGTGGCTGAAGTGGGCGCACGGCCAACCCCACGTGCTGCTGCAGGCAGCCAGGTCCTACCTGCTGCCTGCAGCTGTTCAATGAAAAATGCCCGAGGTGGTTAAAGCTTGCTCTTGTCCGTCGCCAGACTTTGAGCGTCCGCGCTGGGTTGCTTGCCGGTGTACTTGAGGCCTTCGAGTTCCTTCGGCGCGGTTTCTGGATCGTCGAGCGTTGGCGTGACGTGGCCGACCAGCACTCCCATGCTGATAGAGGTGCGCACGTACCGCGTTTCCCCGGTGCGCAAGGTGAAGGTCACTGTCCTCTTGACCTCCGTAGCGGTTGATACCGTGTACTCGCCAGCGGGCTCATCCACATAGAAGAAGCCGCCGGCCGTTGAACGACCGACAACCTGATCGTTAAGGCGGATTTCCGGTTGAATCATTACACCGCCAAGTGCGTCCGAACGGAAGAAATAGATCCGCCCGTTGCTGGCGGCAAGCGTTGGAATCGATGAAGAAATTTCCTTGTACTGAGGGCCGGATGCGCAGCCTGTCGCGACGAGTGCAGCTCCTGCTGCAAGGAGTACGGTTCGATAGATGCTTTTCATATGGTTCCCAATTGTTATGTCCGGAAGCGCGGTGGCGCGCTTTTGTTTTAAACAGTCCGGCGTTTCCCGAACGAATCGCAAACGGACTCTTTCGCGATTTTTCAGCACGACCGAATCTTAGTTAAATAACGTCTAGGATCAGAAAATCTTTAGTAATCTTTTGCAAGTCCGGAAACGTGGATCGTAATTTTTTCAACACGACTATTTCACGATTGATGCAGCATGAAGCTGTATTCGAAAAGACCCCAGTAACAACCACAATCTACGGGGAGCCCGCATAGCAAGTCGCGCCCGCGGCGCCGAATCTGGGGGGGGATTTGAAATATTTTTGAAAGGTGTGGTCAATGAAAATTTATTGATTATGCCGAGCGAGCCCGAATACGTGCCCATCTATATATTTTAACCAATTGTTAATAAAAGAATTTTACTTGCAATAGTCTTCGTATGACGCTCGCGGGAATTCTTACAGCATCGCTCTGATATAAGAAATTTCCATGTGCTTACGTTTTGACCTTGCACGTATAAAACGCGAATCGTCCTCAAGACGATTCGTCACCAGCCGTAACGGTATTCTTACGAGATCGATAATCTCGCACCGCAGGTCGATCAACTAAACCTGGCAAAGGATTAAAAGGGATTTCTATGCGGCGGCGCAGATGCGATACGTCGCGCCCGCAAGAGTCAGCTGTCGGAGGTTTTTTGGGGGGAGAAATATAAGACGTCGACGGAATTGGATCTGGACGAAGCGCTGAGCAGCACATTGCCAACCTTCAGAGCTAAGCTGACGGAAACCCGGCACGCTTTATCGACTCGTCAGCAAGCGGCTAATCCAAAACCTGCCGAATCGGCGCTATGATCGAGCGCCGTTATCTTTACGGGGCGGCTATTCATCGGCGGCCCCCGCCTTGAATGTCCTTTTGTTAGGTGATCAATGCATACGTTACCCACATTGCCCGACCGGCACTGGCTGACTTTGCGCCGGTTGCATAGGTATTGTGCGGCGCTAGTTATCGGATTCACCATCTACGGAGTGACCAGCGCCTGGCGCGCCTGGCGTCTGTACGGCCAGCCGAATGGCTTCGATTTCGTGACGTTCTGGGCGGCATCGCGCCTTACGCTCGAGGGCACGCCGCTCAAGGCATACTCCCGGGAAGCCATCGCGCACGCTGCGTGGAGTGCGTTGCCACATATGTCAATGGCAGGAGCTTGGTCTTACCCACCGAACTTCTTGCTGCTGGTCGAGCCGCTCGCGCTGTTGCCCTGTCCCATCGCTTATCTGATTTTCCTTATCCTCACCACGGCGATTTTCGTTCTTCTGCTTCGCCGGGTGCTGCCCATGTCCCAAGCGTGGCTGCCGATCATCGCCTTTCCCGGTATCTGGCTTAATGCGGGGTATGGACAGAACGGATGCCTGACAGCCGCCCTGGTGCTCGCCGCGTTCCTATTGCTGAAGAAGCGGCCGGTACTGGCAGGGGTATGTATCGGCATGTTGTCGATCAAGCCGCATCTCGCGATCCTGTTTCCCATTGCGCTCGCATGCGCGGGTATGTGGACCACACTCATCGCTGCGGCTGCAACCGTCGTATTGTTCACCGGCGCGTCGGTCGCGGTGTTTGGCGTGGCCGTGGTGCCTGCGTTTCTGCATGCAATGAGCGAAGCTAGCGGCCGCCTTTCTAGTGGTGGGCTGCCATGGCAAGAGACCGCGAGTCTGTTCACAGCGCTGCGTGAACTCCACGTGGCGGCCTTGCCCGCTTACGTGGCGCAAGCATGTCTTGCCATCGCGGCGACGGGCACCGTTGCCTGGGTATGGCGCAGATCCCATGAAATGGACGTGCGTGCCATGGCGCTGGTCGCCGCGACGTTCATGGTGAGCCCATACATCTACAACTACGATGCAGTGTGGCTGGGTGTGCCGATCGCACTATTTACCGCCCGCGCGTTGCGCGAGGGGTGGCAGCGATGGGAGCGCGAGATAGTGTGCGTTGCGTGGCTTTATCCCACGTTGGGCTCGCTGGCCGGATATCTGTTGCATGTGGGGTTTGGGCCGCTGGTGTTCGGGGCGTTGATGTTCGTGGCCGTGCGGCGCACCCGCCAGGAGGGCGGCGCGGCGGCCGTCACGAATCGATCGTTAGTGGGCACAACCCCCCGGTCTTGAATAGTGCAACGCGCGCGGCTTGCTCAGCCACCCGTAAAAACATTCTTCCGTATCGATCCATGCACGCCCCAGTTGGCGTCGACGACCTGGGTGACGCCGAAGTCTGCCGCCACAGACATCAGTGCGATCGCTTCGTCTTCGCTCAGGTGGTGCACAGTCATCAGAAAGCGGCGCAGCTTGCGAAATGCGTCGCGCATGGCCTTGTCGATGCTGCCGTGCTGCGCCACCTCGACCTGCGCATTGGGTCCGAGTTCAGCCAGGTAATTCGGAAAGGTAAAGCCGTAGACAGACCATTGCTCATCCGTTTCCAGTAGAGGATGAGTCAAGCCCTCGAGGATGGTGCCGCCCAAGTCGCTTTGTTTATGCAACACGAACTCGAAGTCGCCGGTCAGCGAGGTCTCGATGGCGGTGCCGCCCAGTTCGCTGTCGCCTTGCGCCGCGTGCGGATCGCCCACCGAAAAGAACGCGCCCTCGACCGCGACCGGGTAATACATCCGCGCTCCTTTGCCGACCCGCCAGTCGTCGATATTGCCGCCCGTGTAGCTGGGCGGGATTGAACTGACATAGTCCGACTCCGAGGGCGCCAGCCCCATGGTTCCGAAATGCAGGCGCGCCGGCACCTTCACGTTCTGCAGAATGTTCTCGCGTTTGCGCACGAGCGTATGGTCCACCTTTACGCCGGGGTAATCGATCATCGAATGGACGATGCCGTCCGGATCGGTCTGCGGCGTCCACACATAGTTATAGACGGCGCGCGCAAACGGTTCGCCGGACGTGTCGAGCTCGAAGATGGTGATGACTTCGCGAGGCTTGGGCTCTTCGATCAGATCATGATAGTGGAAGCCCCACGAAGCGGCCGCGTTCGAACCGAAGCAGCGCCCGGCGTGACACGCATGGCAACTGGGTCGCGGGCGGACATCCAAAATGCGGACCTCCAGGACGTCGCCGGGCTCAGCACCTTCGATTGCCACCGGGCCGGTCAGCAAATGCACGCCGATCCCTTCTCCCGAGCCGAGTTTGAACGGGCCTTCGGTGGGGCCTGCGCCGCGCCGCGATACCGCCTTGTGTTCGCGGGTCCAGTGGAAGACGCTTTCGGCGCCCGGGTCGCCGGCGATCATGCGTTCGTGATCGTCATTGGCGTGGTGGGTCAGGGTCTCGATCGTCGCCCGGTCGCCGGACTTCAGCGTTAGAGCGGGCGCGACCTTCTTGCTGAAATATCCCCAATGTACGGTATCGGACGACACGGGAAGGGTGTGATGTTTCATGTTTGGACCTCATGGTGCGCCGTGCGCGACGCGCACAGCGGTTCAGAATTGGGTAGACGCTTACGGATTGAGGATGGCTCGGCCACTGCACGGTGCTTGCGCATCCTGATTCCTGAATCGTCCAGACTGCACCGCGGTTACAGCGTGACCTCCAGTGTGCTGTCGGCCCCCATCACGCTAAGGAATTTAGCCGTCAACGGATGGCGCGGCTGGGTTAGCACGTCGTGGGCCGGCCCTTCCTCGACGACCGATCCGCCGCTAAGGAAAACGACGCGGTCGGCCACCTCGTCGGCGAAGCGCAACTGGTGCGTGGAGATGATCATCGTCAACCCGTCCTCGATCGCCAATCGCTGGATCACATCGAGCACTTCGCCGACCAACTCGGGATCCAGCGCGGATGTGGGCTCGTCGAGCAGCAGTACACGGGGGCTGGGAGCCAGGGCGCGAGCGATGGCCACGCGTTGCTGCTGTCCGCCGGACAGATGCCTGGGCAAGGCATCGGCGCGATGACTCAGGCCTACGCGCTCCAGCAGTTCACCTGCACGTCGGTCGGCGTCTGCCGGTGCCATGCCATGCACCCAGCGCAACGGGCCGGCCACGTTCTCGCGTGCGCTCAAATGGCTGAACAGGTTGAATTGCTGGAACACCATGCCGACACCCACGCTGGCGCGCTCGTTCGCCAATTCGTACTGGTTGGACGGCCGTCCATCCACACGAAAGCCAATGCGTCGTCCTTCGACGCGGATATCGCCCGAGTCCCAGCTCTCGAGGTGGTTGATACAGCGCAGCAGCGTGCTCTTGCCTGACCCGCTGGGGCCGAGCAGCGCGACGACCTCGCCGGAACGGATCGTAAGATCGAACCCATTCAGCACGACCTGTTCGCCATAGCGTTTTTGCAAGCCGCGCACTTGCACGGCCGCACCGTTACGCGCGAGTGCCGCGTAGCGCTTGGCGCGATCCGGCATCGGCGCTCTGACGATAGCCGGTGGCAGTTCGTCCGAGGCAGGCGTTGACGATGTCGTCAGCTCCGCCGAAGCCGTTGCGGCCGAGCTTGCAGCAAGCCCGGAGCTACTGCGCGCAAACCAGCGTACAAAAAGTTGCTTAAAGCGCTTTGGCGACGCAGGCCGATCGAGATCGAGCGCGCCCTCGATGAATAACTGGATCACGCTGATCGCGCCGGTCAACAACAGGTAAATCAGGCCGGACGCAAAGAAGATCGAGAAGAAGTCGAACGTCGACGAAGCCAACTGCGTGCTGCGCAACGTCAGCTCGTCGACGGCGATCACCGAAGCCAGCGACGAATTCTTCAACGCGCTGACGGACTCGTTGCCTAGCGCCGGCACCATCGTGCGAATCGCCTGGGGCGCGATGACGCGACGCATCAGCACCCAGGGCGTCATCCCCAGTGCCTGCCCGGCGACGACCTGACCGCGGTCGACACCCAGCACGCCGGAGCGCAGGATCTCCGCGATGAACGGCCCTTCGTTGGCGGCCAGGGCGAGACCCGCTGCGGCCATCGCGCTCAACTTCAGCCCGATGTGCGGCAACGCATCGTATGCAAAAACCAACTGAAGAATCAACGGCGTGCCGCGAAAGATCACTGTGTAGCCGCGAGCAATTGCCGCCAGCGGCCCGACGCGACTGAGCTGCATGCTCGCCAACACGAGTCCTACCAACACTCCGCCTGCCAGACCCAGCCCAGTGACCGCGACCGTGAAGCCGATGCCCTTAAGCAGGTACGGCAGACCGAGATAGTGCAAAAAAAGATTCATTAGTTCGACACGATAAGCTTGGGTGTTTCGAGGTTTTCTGCGCCCAGCGACCACTTGTTAAGCAGTTGCGTCTGAATGCCGGCCTTCTGGATTGCGACCAGTGCGGCCATGACGGCGGCGCGGAACTCGGGCTTGTTCTTGGGCACGGCGATGCCCACCGAATAGGGCAGCGTTACGGCAGTTGCCTTGTCGAGCTTGTCCGGAAAGGCCTTGACCGCCTGATCCACGGTGTTGACGTCGTTGACGTAGGTATCGGCGCGGCCGGCCAGGATTGCCTGGATGGCGTTGGCGTTGTTGTCATAGAGTTGCACCGACGCTTCCGGCTTGCCCGCGGCCTTGCACGCCGGCGCGAGATTCTGGATCAAGGGCACTTCCACGTAGCCGGTGTTCTCCGCCGCCGCATTGCCGCACATCGTCGTGTTGATGCCGGTGATCTTCTTCGGGTTGCCCTTCACGACCAGCACGCCGTCGAACACTTTGGAATAGGTGATGAAGTCGGCTGCCTTGGCGCGCTCTTCGGTCGCATAGATGTCGGAGATCACGATATCGGCCTGACCGCTTTGCAAGGTGGTCAACAAGGCCGCGAACGTGACCGGTGTGTAGTTCATGGTGAAACCCAGGCAACTGGCGATCGTATCGCCCAGATCGACGTCGAAGCCGATGTATTTGCTCGGGTCGTTGGGGTCGAGCGCTTCATAGCCAGGCGTGTGCGGGTTGATCGCGTTGGTCAGCGTCTTACCCTTGAATTGGGGGTACTTCGCCTGCAAGGCCGTGCACTCAGCCGGCACCGCCGACGTCGCCGCTTGGGCGCGACCCGAGATCAAAAGCACGATCAGGCATAGGCAGCCGAACACGGCCAGGCGCCACCGCCCGATAGCCCTGTTTGCGGTCTGGAAGCTTTGCCCGTGGTCGAGAAAATTGGTGTGCATCGGAAAACTCCTAAGCGGCTGATGACAATGGCCCGCACCGCGCGGGCCGTGTTGCATCGCACAGGTAGGAGCGTAGGCGAAGGAAATTCCGCAGACTTGTCCTGAAACGCACAAATGCTTGCACGAGGGTGCACGTCAGGGTGCGGGTCATGCGCTCGGGGCGCACTTTGGCGAGACTGGGGGCGCCAGCCAGTCAAGGAAGGCGAGGGGGGTAGCGAGACAGGGGCGGCGCTGGCCAGTCAAGGAAGGCGAGGGGCGTTAGTCGGTGAACAACGCCTTGCGGATTATTGCGTGGACTCCCCAATTGCCATCGACCACCTGCGTCACGCCAAAATCCACCGCCACCGAAATCAACGAGATCGCCTCGTCCTCCGATAGCCCTTTGGTCGTCATCAGGAAGCGTCGCGTCTTGATGAACGCGTCGCGCATGGCCAAATCCAGCGTCGACTTGTCGTAGACCTCGCTTTGGGCGCTGGTGCCAAATTCGGCGAGGTAGTTGGGGTAGCTGAAGCCGTGAAGTATCCACTCGTCCGCGGTTTCGACCAGCGGGTAGGTGAGGTCTGCATATGGCTGGTCGGCCAGCGTTTCCTTTTTATGCAGCACCAGCTCGAAGTCGCCGGTCAGCGAACACTCGATCGCCGTTCCGCACAGTTCGGAATCGCCTTGCGACGCGTGCGGATCGCCTATCGATAAAAGTGCGCCCGGCACGCCAACCGGCAAGAAAACGCTGGCGCCGCGTGCGACGCGCCAGTTATCGAGGTTGCCGCCAAAGGTGGAGGGCGGGATCGAGTCGATCAGGCCATTCTGCTGCGGCGCCACCGTGATGACGCCAAAGTGCGGACGTACCGGGATCTTGACGTTCTTGAGAATGTTGTGGTTCTCGACCACGGTCGTATGGTCGACCGGCACGCCCGGATAGTCGATGGTGGGATGCAGTACGCCGAAAGGATCGCGCTGTGGTGTCCAGCGAAAATTGTAGACCGCCCGCGCGCAGGCGGTTTCGCCATTGGCATTGCCGCGGCTGTCGGTGTCGGCGTCGGCGTCGGTCGCGTCGAGTTCGTAGATCGTGACCACCTCACGCGGCTTGGGCTCGGTGAGCAGCTCGCGATAATGAAAGCCCCACCAGGCCGCCGCGTTGCTGCCGAACGCGCGCCCGGGAAAGCGCGGGTTCGCGCAGCGGCGCGGATGGATGTCGAGGATGCGCACCTCCAGCACGTCGCCAGGCTGCGCGTCGCGTACGGCGATCGGCCCGGTGCAGATATGCACGCCGAAGCCTTCGCCTGCGCCGCGTCCGTAAATCGACGCGTCCATCGGTCCGGCGCCGCGCCGGTCGACGTTCTTATGTTTGGCGGTCCAGTGGAATACGCTCTCGGCGCCGGGATCGCCTTCGATCATGCGCGCCCAGTCGTCGGCGGCGTGCTGTGTCAATGTTTCTATGGTCACCGTGTCGCCGCTGCCGACCTCAAGCACGGGCTTCAGGTCATGGCTGAAATAACCCCAGTGAACGGTGTTCGCGGTGGCGCGCAGCAGATGATGGCGCGGCCGGGACTGGGCTTTGGCGGTGATTGCGGGCTTGCCCGGATGCGTGTAGATGGGTGGCTGCGCGACCAAAGTATCCGCGGCGTCAGCGTCGGCGACAGACGCGCGGGGCGGCGGTCGATTATCCTGATGTACGAGTTGGACGTGCTGCAATAGGCTCTCTGCATTGAGCGGCAAGCCGCGCGAGATGCGGCGCACCAGATGCCGCGACAACTCGAGGCTCGCTTCATGCCGGAAGGTGCGCGGCGATGCGCCGTACTGCTCGCGAAATACCCGGCTGAAATGTGCCGAATCGTTAAAGCCCCAGCGAAAGCAGATGTCTGAAATGGACACCTTGTCGTACAGCGGATCGACCAGTTCGGCCCGGCACCGTTCGAGCCGGCGCGAGCGCAGATAGGTAGAGAAGTTTTGTCCGACGGTTTCGAAAAGTTTTTGCAGATAACGCGGCGAGACGCGTTCTTCCTTGGCGATCAGCGCAAGACTGATTTCCGAATCGGCCAGTCTCGCTTCAATGATCCGGCAAACGCGCGAGAAAATCGCCGCCTGTGAGGGAGTGAGGCCGCCGAAGATGCCCTCCCGTTCATGACCGGCGAGGCTCGCGACGAGAAATTCGGCCAACGCCAATTCGAGCGGGCGCAGATCGTTCGATGAGAGCGTCTCGACGCTTTCCGCAATCGAGCGCAGGAAACCGGAAAACACGTGCGCAATACCCGTGTCGCCGGATAGACGCCCGGCCCGTAATGAAAACGGCATCAACAACCTGGCGTTGATCGCGTTGTTCGGTACGCGCACCACGAACACCCGGAATTCCGCCGCAAAAGCGAGGCGTGCGGGTTCTCGCGACGACGCATACACGATGTCGCCGATCGCCACTCGCTCGCGCACGCCGTCGGCCACCAGTGTCGCGTCGCCGTCTGCGTGCAGCACGATCATCAGGCTGTCGCCGGCATCGGTCTTGAGGTCCAGCGTCTGCGCGACTGAAGTCAATAGGCTTAGTTCGAAGCCGCCGGTGGAAGTCTGCGACCGGATCGTGCCGTGCAATGAGCGCACCTCGTCGGCGCCGGTGTTGCTGCGCAGGCCGACCCGATCCAATGCGCCGCTCCATGCGCGCAGGCGTTCAGCTTCGGGATACGACTCGGTGGTAAAGCGCTGCAAGTCCAAACGGATATCCTGGGGACGGTTGATCGTGAGAGGAGATCTACGCAATGTCCATGCCATCGCGCCATACGCGCGGACCGGCCCGATTCAAGCCGGACAGGCAGGACGCGGCGACACGTAGCTGTGAAGATGCACTGCGGCGGAGCAAGAATGCACAGATTCGGCGCGGGATCGCCGGGGCGGCGGGATTGGGCGGGGGTAATTAGATCGCATGGCCGCGGATACACATCTGGCCGTCGCTTCGGTCATTTACCTCGCACCGTGATGGCGCATGAGAATTCCGTAGTCCGGCCCAGCCTATCGGCCAAGAACCATTCACTCACTACACAAACATTCGTCGATAACATTCTGCTATGCCGTCGAGCCAATAACGTATTAACGCCGTGTCGATGTAGACCACAGCCATCTCGTCCGTGGTTAATATCTCGCGGCGTACACCATTCGATAACATTCGGTTACATCGTCGACCCAATAGCGTATTTTGCAATAGCGCAGCATCTCTTCCTTCTGCGTGTTGTCCAATTGATCAAATGGTACGATGTCCAACACCGGTTGCGCGGGATTGTGAAAACGCAATTGGAGGCTTGGCGAGGATTTCATAAACATATCCCACCCGTCTCCGATCTCATGGTCCCCTACGTAATGGTCAAAACCGATGAACGGCCACAAGAAAACGGCTGCGACGGCTAATCCGATAAGTGCGAATTTAAGGCGTACGGTCACGGCGCAAGGAATCCCATGTCCCGGCGCAGATCACGTGCCAAGGTCATCCCGTGCCGTCCGGGACAAGCTCTGTCTGTGCCACGCGTTAGAGCAAACTCTCTATGTCCACCGAGAACCTCAATGCAGAAAAACTCTTTCAACAGTTCGACCAATTCGTAAGCGGCGTTAATCTGCAGTGGGGTCGGTTCGTCATGGCCCAGTGGAAGCTTGTCAGTTTCTTCGCCGAACCATTCCTTTACTGCAGGCTTAAAACCACGATCGTGCATCACGCTTGGAACACCGGGGCCGAACTCTTCGGCTTCACCACGGCTGCTAAAATCGGCAAGGAACACGATGCCAATTACGCCGGTATTGCCGTCTTCAACGCGTGCGCCTTTCTCACGGATATCTAACGCCTCGTAAATTGTCCCCATGCAGTCAATCGCATAGTGATAACTCAGTTGGTGGAAGTTGCGCAAATCGATGTCTTCGGCTTTGCGCATCTGCTCAAGTCCAGGGATGCCACAGCTAAAGCTGTTGCCCGCATGGTGCAACGCAATCGCCATGTAGTTCCAATCTTGAGAGGGGCTCGCTTGCGGCATTTTTGCGTGCCAGTCAGAGCGTGTCTTTACAGTGACGCCCCGCCGCCGAAGCGAAGAAATTATAGCTTCACGGGTAGCGGCGCGATCGTTTACAACTACCTCGGTTGCACAATTTCGACTGCCATTTTTCTCAGTCGTGCCGGAGATCCAATGTTCGATTCGATAATCTGATGTCATTTCAAATTTCCGGACGAAGGTTGCGCTTTGGTGTGGCAAACACTATGTGCAAATCGATGGCCTGCTCTCGGTCGGTTGATATTTTTGCGTATCCGAGACTATCCGTCGTGCCCGTTTGTTTGATGCCTCCGACACGTGCCACAAAGTCACGGCCGGCGAGCGGCTTGCCGGTCTCGCGATCTCGTACGAGAAACCATTTTGCGTAGTCGGATTGCTTAGATGCAACTGGGCCTGACGCTGAACGGACGTTTTGTTGTATAGCTTCGGTTGCCGTCAAGCCTTGGTCTATGTCGAGAAATATTCCAGGGTTGTCACCCACGATCACCCTGTTTTTATTGCAAGGGCACAGCACTAGGTCACCTTCAACAACCACGTCGCGCGAGTTCTCGGACATTCCCTTACCGGTTCCGAATATCTTGTATGTCCCCTTGCAGTTACCGCAGGTTGCCTCATCGCCGTTGAGGGCAACCATTCTCCCGTTATCGTGCATTGTGGATGAGACGGCAATGACAACACCGCTCGTGGTAGTGGGATCGCCATGCCGTACCGCCGCCTTACGCATCGATGCTCGCTCCATTCGTAGCCGCGGTCTTTCGTAAGGTATAGGCCGGATCAAACAAACCGGGAATCGGGCGATCGTGATACTCGTCAACCGCGAATTTGTTTTGCAATGATTCAACGATCCGGTCGCCGTTACTGAGTCGGCTACCCACTAGCGCGTAAGGCTTGTCGCAGTGTGTCGCGGCATAGCCCGCGCCATCCATGATTACCGCCTTGCTGCCATCAGCATAAGTGACCACATCGTCCACGACAGCAATGGCCAGCCCCGCAATCGCTAGGCTGCCTGATGCGCTGGTAACATGCCCACCCCGTTCGGTGGGCGAGCCTATCGTCACGAACCAGTGTCTTGCTTTGATGGCACGATTAACGTTGGTGGTTTCTGTTTTTTTGGACACCAGACATCGCATCAACTCCCAGAATATTGCTTTACCGATAAAAAAATTCCGGCAGTGACGAATTGCTCGCTGCCGGACCAAACTGGCTTTCTAATACTTAGTACACCGATCATTTAAATCGATGCTTTATATGACCATAGCGTAGCATCAAGTTTTATTGGGAGACACTTGCTTGCGCAAGACCAAGCAAGACGATTCTTGTTTTTGACTAAAGCCAGCTGCGTCAGCAGCACGGACCAGCTTGAGTCACATCGCGGTGGCAGGAAAGGTTGCCGTGCAGTCGTGACGATGCGCTGCCGACAGCGAGCATGTAGAGATCAGGCGAGGGATTTTCAGACAGACTGAGCAGGTGCCAATCGGTGGGCCAGGAGCGAATGATCGGCTGGTGGCGATCGGCGAGCGGAAGGTGGACTGAGGTACTTGGGGTGAGCGCCCAGGCTCAAAATAAAAAAGTCGGAAGCCGATGAGACAATTCGGCTTCCGACTGGGGTAATCACATCACCGGCGATCTGCGGGCGGCCGCCTCCTTGGGCGCCGACACTTACCGATGTCTCACCAGTTCAGGTCACCTTGCTGCGCAAATAAGCCGAAACACGCTCCGCGCACGCAACCAACGCAAACGTAATAATCAGCAGCAACGACACAGTCTGATACTGGAACAGATTCATCGACGTCAGCAACTGGAACCCGATACCGCCCGCGCCCACGAAACCGAGTATCAGCGACGAGCGCAGGTTTTCATCGAAGCGGAACAAGCTGATCCCTAGCAGCGACGGCAGCACACCTGGCACCACCGCATGCGTGAACACCTGCAGCCGCCCGGCGCCAGTCAGCGTCAACGCTTCCACCGGCCCCATATCCATGTCTTCAATAACCTCGGCGAACAACCGACCGAGCATGCCGACCGAATGCACTGCCAGCGCCAACGCGCCAGGAAACGGACCCAAGCCAACCGCCGTAACAAACAACAACGCCCAAACCAGATCAGGAACCGCACGAGTGATCCCGATCAACGCCCGCGCGCCGAAATAAAGCGGACGAGCCGGCGTCACGTTACTCGCCGCCAGGATCGCAAGCGGAAACGCCATCAACACGCCGAACACCGTGCCGAAAATAGCCAGATCGATAGTTTCCAGCACCGGCCAGAGGTTCGGCACGAACTGGTCATAAGCGGGAGGCAGCGCGCGCGAAATAATATCGGCCATGCCATGCGCGCCCGTGACCAAGTCTTGCGGACGAGCCTGCACGACATACAGCGTCTGGCCGAACACGGCCAACGCCACGACGGCCGCGAATACGAACCATGCCGTATGCAGCGCCGACTTCCTGGGGGGCACGCCCCCAGGAAGGGTAGGACTAAAAGTTTGACTCATGCAGTTCTTGGCTTAAGCAGCTTCTGACGTGTACAGGCTGGCTATCTGGCGGCTGGACACCGCGGATGCCGGTTGATCGAATTCCATCCGGCCGCGGCGCAAGCCGATCAGCCGGTCGGCATAGCGAGATGCCAGCTCGGGCTGATGCAATACGCACACAACAGCCAGGCCATCGTCGGTTGCCAGACGGCGCAGCAATTGCATCACTTCATCGGCGGCCTCAGGGTCGAGGCTGGCCACCGGTTCGTCGGCGAGCAGCACTTGCGGGCGCTGCGCGAGTGCGCGTGCAACGGCCACGCGCTGTGCCTGGCCACCCGACAGCGTGCCGGCACGCTGATGCGCAAGGTGCAGCAAGCCCACTTCTTCAAGAAAACCCAACGACGACTCGATTTCGCTTTTCGGAATCCGGCCCAGTGCAGTAGCCAACGTGCGATGGCGGCCCAGCGTGCCGCAGCACACATTAGCCAACACGCTACGTCGCTTGACCAGATTGGCGTTCTGGGAAATGATCGCGAGCGGCAGGCGACCGATGCGCAGGTCCTTGCCCGATAACCGGGCCAGGTCGCGCCCAGCGACCTCGACCGAACCGTTGGTCGGCCGATTCAGGCCCACCACGCACTTCATGAAGGTCGATTTGCCGCTGCCGTTGCTGCCCAACACAACCACCATCTCGCCGGCGTTGACCGCCAGGTTCAGATTGGTGAGTGCCGTGTGCCCGTTCGGATAGCGCATGGCCAAATCGCGTACAGCCAAGCGCACGCCCGTGCGGGCGGCCGTATTCGCGGCGACCGTAGCTTGCCGGCCGTCGTCGAGGTCCGTTTGCCCCGAATCATCCAGGGCAAACGCGTCAGCATTGCTATACAGAGTGTTCACAGCTTGGCGAGGTCGATGTGCAGGGTGGAAACCAGATCACGGATCTGATTGTAGGCAGCGTCGGTCTGAGGCACCGTGATCAAAGCCGGGCTTTCATTGGCTGCCAGGAACTTCTGATCGGCTTCCGGCAAGTCGTGCAAGTCGAGCGAGCTGAGCACCTTGGCCAAGCGGACCTTGAACTCGGCGGGCAGATTACCGCGAATCGCCAACGGATCCAGCGGGATCGGCTCCGACTGCCACAGCGTGGTGTAGGCGGCGGGGTCGTATTCGTTGTGCAACTTGGCGCTGGCGATTTCTTCGCTGTTCAGTTCGCCGGCATCCACTTTGTGGTTGCGCAACGCTTCGAACGACGCCGTATGGCTGCCGGCATAGATGGCTTTCACGCCGTTGTCAGGGTCGACCCCGGCCTTGCGCAGACCGAACGCGGGAAACAGGTGGCCCGAGGTCGAGGCCGGATCGGCGTAGGCGAACGAGCGCGCCTTGGTGTCGACCAGCGTCTTGATGCCCGAACCCGGCCACGTCACGATGGACGCGTAATAGGTAGCCGGCTTGCCGTCTGCGCCGGCAAAGGTAGCGACGGCTTCAGCGTGGGCAACTTGGTGCGCGAGCACGTAGCCGAGCGGGCCGAACTCGCCCAGTTCCAGCTTGTCGTTGCGCATCGCTTCGATTTCGGCGTTGTAGCTGGTGGCGACATACAATTCCACCTTGCAGCCGACCTTTTCGCCGATCATCTTGGCGAGGTCCGTGTACACGGGCAGGATGCGCTGTGCCGACTCGAAGGGTTCGACGCCGAACCGGATCACTCCACCATTTGGGCATACGCCGGCAGCATTCGCCGTACCGGCAGTGAAACCCGTAACCAGAGCAGCCGCGGCAAGTAATAAGGACGCCTTCAAGTTCAATCTCCCATCAGCACAACGTTGAGTTGCGGTGAGTATAGGGATCGCTTGTGACGGATCCGTGACGGCCCGCCGGCTCCTTATTAGGGTGTGATCAGCCGGGTTGATCCCGGCTGTCGCGTGGTTAACCAGGGCGTGACCGACGCGGTGAGGGGTTCGAAAACCGGCGCTCTTGCGCTTCTTTTTCAGCGAGGCCGCAGATCTCGTTATACCGTTCGATCGGCATCAGGCGTTCGGTCACGGCGCTCAGATTGCCGTCGCGCTTAAGTGCCCCCAGCACCTGATCGACTGCGCGAGCGGCCGACAGAATCGTGGTGATCGAGTACATGACGGCCGCCGCGCCCGCGCTTTCGATTTCGTCGATCGATGCCCCGGCGACCTGTGCCGCTTGCGACACGTTGGCCAATTGCGGACCCGGCACTGCCGCGCAAACGGCGCGCAGATCTTCCATGCGGTCGGCACCTTGCACGAACGTCATGTCGACCCCGGCTTCCCAATACCGCTGTGCTCGCTCGATTGCCGCGTCGCGCCCCAGTACGCTGAGCGCGTCGGTGCGCGCGCAGATCACGAAGTTCGGATCGGTCCGCGCGTCGAGCGCGGCCGCCAGTTTGCCTAGCATCTCCTCGATCGGCACGACCGCCTTGCCTGCCAGATACCCACAGCGTTTGGGTAGAGTCTGGTCCTCCATGAAAAGCCCGGCCACGCCGGCACGCTCGAACGCGCGCACGGCTTGCCGCACGCTGTGAACGCCGCCGAAGCCGGTGTCGGCATCGACCAGCACGGGGATTTGCACAGCGGCCGCGATCCGGCCGTAGTGGTCGGCGTAGTCGCGCATGCTGATCTGTCCGAGATCGGGCTCGCCCAATAGCGTGCCCATTGCCGCGTTGCCGCCCGCCAGCAGCGCCTCGAAACCGTGCGCTTGCGCGAGCTTGGCCGACAGCGCGTCATAGACGCCCGGTAGCACCGCGATGCGGGGTTGTGCCAATAGTTCTCGCAGACGTTTGCCTGGATGCATAGTTTTTTTCTTCCTTTAATCGCCGGCCATGCGCCGCGCAATGTAGCCAAGCACCCCATTGGCCGTTACCGCGAAGACGAGCAGTAGCAGGGCAATCGCCATGATGGTGTCGTTGTCGGCCAGATTGATCGCGCGTATCAGCATGTAGCCCAGGCCACGTCCGCCACCGAACATTTCGCCGATCAGCGTGCCCAGCAGCGTCAGCGAAAAGCCGATGCGCATGCCGGTAATGAACTGCGGCAAAACCGCAGGCAACAGCACATGAAAGAACGTGTCCAGGCGCGACAACTGCATGGCTCGCGCGGTACGTACATAGACCGGTTTGAGATTGCGGATCGCGGCCATGCCGATCAGCACCACCGGCACGATGCCATGCATCACGCCGAAGGTGACCTTGGCTGGCAGGCCGAGCCCGCAGATCAACAGCACCACGGGATACAGCGTCACCTTGGGAATCGCATAGAACGAGACCAGCAGCGGTTCGGCGACATCGCCCGCCAAATGGCGCATGCCCAGCCACGCTGCACCGGCCAGCCCCGCGATCCAGGAAATCGCCAGCGCCATCGTAAAGCCCTCGACGGTCGCGATCAGATCGGGACGATAGCGCGCGCCGCCGAGGATTTCGATCAGCCTTTGCACTGCCGGCACAGGACCCGATAGCGCATCGGGACCGAGGCACAGCGCCAACACTTGCCAAAGCGCGATGAACGCGAGCGCGGCCAGACCGCCGGGCAATGGCAGACGACCCAGGCAACGCGCCGGCCCCTGCAAACGGTAGGTACTAGACACCGGACACCCCCTTGATAACCGTGACCGTTCCGCCCATGCGGCGCACCAGCATCGACAGCGCCATGTTCAGCCCGACCGCGGCAAGAATCACGATCAGGATCAGTCCGTACATGCGTGAGGTCATGAAGTTGTCGTAGCTGAAAGCAATCTCGTGACCGATGCCGACGCTGGACAAAATAAACTCTCCTGCAATCGTCGCGATCAGTGCGTAGGCGGTGACAAGCCGCAGTCCAACCATCAGATGTGGCAAAGCTGCGGGCAGCAAGACGAAGGCCACGCGGCGTGGCAAGTCGAGTCGATGCAGGCGCGCCATCTTGAACAGCGCAACGGGAATCCGGTCGAGCGCGGTCACGGTGCTGAGCACCATCGCCGCGACCGAGAACACGAAGGCGATGGCGATAATCGGCCGCGCACCGATGCCGAACAGCACGATCATGACCGGGTAAAACACGAAGACGGGCACCGCGTACCACGCGCTAAGCACCGGGTCCGCCAACTTGCGCAGCCACGGCACAGCGAATAGCCAGAAGCCGCACGCTACGCCGATCGTGATCGAAAGCACGCTGGCCAACAGCACTTCCCCGAGCGTGATCAAGATCGAGTGCCGCATGGCTGGGTCGAGCAGGGCATCGATGGCCGCGACGACCATGGTGCTGGGCGGCACCATCGTGATGTGCTTGATCAAGCCCGCGCGACAGGCCACCTCCAGCGCCAACAAGGCCAGCACGACGATCGCAAAACGCAGCGGGCCGGCGCGCCGCAGCAGGCCGGGCTTCTTGACTTGACTCGGCGTGTGGCTAATCACGTCGCGCCTCGCATCGATTTCATCGACTCGCCGCGCAGACGCTCCCACAACCTGCCCGAGATCGCGCCGAAGGCCGCGGTGCTCGCGACCGTACTGTCGCGGTCCCGGTCCCATCCGGTTTCTATCGTTTCGAGCAGGGTGCCCGGGCGGGCCGACATGATGGCGACGCGGTCCGACAGCATCGCGGCTTCATCCAGCGAGTGCGTAATCAACAGCACCGTAGCGCCGGTTTCGCGCCACACGCGCAGCAGTTCATCGCCCATCAGCAGGCGGGTCTGCTGGTCGAGCGCGCCGAACGGCTCGTCGAGCACCAGGAAACGGGGCTCCAGCACCAACGTGCGCGCGATGCACATGCGCTGGCGCATGCCGCCGGAAAGTTGATTCGTGCGTGCATGCGCAAATTCCGTCAAGCCCATGAAGCCAAGCGCGTGCGTCACGCGCGCGTCGATGTCTTGCTGCGACCGGCCAAGACGCTTCAGGCCGAACGCAACGTTGTCCCATACCGACAGCCACGGAAAGCTCGCGTCTTCCTGCAGCACCAGACCGACACCGGCGGGCACCTTGCCTGCATAGGGCACGCCGTCGGCACACACAGTGCCTTGATCGGGAGGCGCGAGCCCGGTGAGGATATCGATCAGCGTCGACTTGCCGCAACCGGAGGGGCCGACGATCGAGAAAAATTCGCCCGGACGCAATGCCAGATCGATCGGGCCGAGCGCGTGCAATTCACGACCGTCCGCACGCGTGTAGCGGCGCGTCAAACCCTGTGCGTCGATGCGCAGGCCGACCTTGGCGGCGTCGGTGGCGTCGGTCGGGGCGCTCATTTCTTGCTCCTCAAGTCGGGCGGCAGCGCTGATTCGTCGACGATGGTCGACCAGTCGACCTTCTGGTCGGGATAGGCGCCGACCAGATGCAGCGCGGCTACCGAGCGGTCCATCGCCTGATAATCGAGTTTGCCCTCGTCCCAGTAACCGGCTGCGAGCAGCCTATGCAGTGCGGTGTCGATGATGGGCAGCGGCATGTCGTAGGCCTGCGCGGTGATCTTCGCGGCCTCTTCAGGATGTGCCTTGAGGAATTGCACGCCGTCGCGGCGCGCGAGAATGATGGCCCTGACCTGATCGGGATGATCGTGCAGGAACTTGGTGCTGACTACCCCGACGTGCTGGGTGATCGGCGGCATCACATCGGCGACGTTGAACACCACGCGATACTTCTCGATGTTGCGGGAGTAGGTCGGCTCGAGCTCGGGCGCGGCGTCGACCGCGCCTTGATCGAGCGCGGTGAGGCCGCCGCCGATCGTACCTAGCGAGAGACGCGTGACTTTGTCGGCCGGAATGCCAGCGTTTTGCAGTGCGAGCAAGCCCAGCACTTCGGTGGTTGAACTGGCGCGCGTGTAGGCGATCTTACGGCCGGCCAAATCGTGGATGTTCTTGACCGGCGAGTTCGGCAACGTAACCCACACGAGGTCCGCCGCGTTATTGACGGCACCGTTGACGATCTTCAGGTCCAGGCCATCATGGATGGCGCTCACGGCGGCGCTCAACGCCGTCTCCGTATACGGCATGTCGCTGGCCATCATATTGCGGATGGTAGTGCCACCGCCATCGGACGACAGAAAGCCGGTGATATCGACACCGCGCTTCTTGAAGAAGCCCTGGTCGAGGGCGATCGCCCACGGCACCCCATACATCAGCTCGGCGTAATGCGACACCACGACTTCGGCTGCGCGCGAACTCACCGGTGCTGCCAGTGCGACGCAAGCAGCGCCCAGCGCAAGCAGTGCGCGGGGCCACTTGCGACCCAAGCAGGTTGTGGTGTTGCCAGGGGCTTTATTTGTTATGGCGTTCTGTGTCATGTCTCCTCCGTAAAACGTGTAAGCCAGGCAAGTGACCTGAGCCCTTATGCTGGGCACTTAAGTCGGGCTCTGAAGTTGGGGTCTTGTAGGTTGCGTCTTTAGTTCGGCTTCTTCAATTCCTGAAGCCAGGGCCGCTCGGCGCGTTCACGCGCTTCGTAGGCGTCGATCGCATCGCTCGCGCGTAGCGACATGCCTATTTCGTCCAACCCTTCGAGCAAGGCGGCACGGTCGCTCGATGCAATCTGGAATGCGAGCGTGAATCCGTCGGGGCCGGTGATGCGCGAGTTCACCAGATCAACCGTGAACTGGCCGGTGCTACCGGCGTCGCGCACAGCCTCGACTAATGCGGCGTGCGGCGCCTCGTCGAGAACGATGGGCAGCAGCGCATTTTTCAGGCAGTTCGCGCGAAACACTTCGGGAAAGCTGCGCGCGATCAATACCCTGAAGCCGAATCCGTCAATGGCCCAGACAGCATGCTCGCGCGTGCTGCCGCAACCGAAGTTGGCGCCGGCGATCAGGATTTTTGCATTCTGATACTCCGGCTGAGCCAGCACGAAGTCGGGGTCCTTGCGCCATTGCGCGAACAGGCCTACGCCGTAGTCCGAATGCAGACCCCGCAGATAGCTCGATGGCAATACTTGATCGGTATCGATATCGTCTTGCAGCAGGAGGGCTGCAATGCCTTGCACTAGCTCGAAACGTCGCATGGCTGCTAAAGGAGAGTAGGAGAGTAGAGGATCAACTCGGTGATCAGATCAGGGGTCAGCTCAGTCGTCACTTAACGAAGCGCCGCACATCGACGATCTTGCCCGCGATCGCCGCCGCGGCCGCCATCGCGGGGCTGGCCAGATGGGTCTTGACGCCCGCGCCCTGGCGACCGGCGAAATTGCGATTGGTGGTCGAGACGATGCGCTGGCCGGGCCGGCCTTCGTCGCCGTTGACACCCGCGCACATCGAGCAGCCCGAGGACAGCCAGTCGAAACCGGCGTCGCGAAAAATGCGGTCCAGTCCCAGGCTCTCGGCCTCGGCCTTGACACTGGAAGAACCGGGCACCACCGAGGCCAGCATGCCGGGCGCTACCTTGCGATCGCGAACGACTGCTGCCGCTGCTTGCAGATCGCTCAAGCGCGCGTTGGTACATGAGCCGATGAATACGCGGTCCACCGGCACGCCTTCGATCGGCATGCCGACGCGCAATTCCATGTATTCGAGCGCATGTTCGTAGCCGGGCCGTGCGTCGAGCGCCGCGGCGGCAGGGTCGGGAATGCGTCCCGAGATCGGCAACACGTGCGTGGGGTCGATGCCCCAGGTAATCTGCGGTTCGAGGTCGCTGCACTCGATTGCCAGGTCCTGGTCGAAGTGCGCCGCGTCGTCGCTCGCCAAGTGTTGCCAACTAGCCAGCGCCGCGTCCCAATGCGCGCCGGTGGGCACGCAGTCGCGCCCGGCCAGCCAGGAGAACACCGTGTCATCAGGGGCGATTAGCCCGGTGCGGCCACCGAATTCGGCGGTCATATTGCATAGCGTGAGCCGAGCTTCGACCGGCAGCGCTCGTGCGACCGGTCCGGCGAACTCGACCGCGTGGCCGCGTGCCAGTGCCGAGCCGTAATGTCCGATCAGGTAGAGGATCAAATCCTTGGCGGTGACATGCGCGTTCAACGTGCCGTTGAGCATGATGCGCATCTGGCGCGGCCGGCGTATCGCCAGCATCTGAGTTGCCAGCACATGCACCAGTTCTGTCGTGCCCGTCGCAAAGCCCAGCGTGCCCAAGCCGCCGACCGTGCAGGCATGGCTATCGGGGCAAGCCAACGTGCTGCCCGGCAAGGCGATACCCAGCTCTGGCGAAACCACGTGCACGATGCCTTGCGCAGGGTCGTCCAGGCCGATCAGGCGTATTTTGTGCAGCGCCGAACCGGTGCGCGTGGCGGCCAGGAAGGGCGCGCCTTCGGAGTTGGTACTTTCGGTGCGCTGCGGCGCGGTCGCAACCATGTGGTCGGTCACCGCGACCGTCAGGTCGGGCCTGCGCACCGGAAAACCGCTGCGCTTCAGGCGTTCGAATGCGGGTGGCGCATGCAGGTCGTGCAGCACGTGCCGGTCCACGTAGATCAACTCGTTACCGTCGTCGCGACGTGCGACGAAGTGGCTGTCCCATATTTTATTGAAAAGCGTTTGCATCTTGTGTCCCCGCTTTGCTTCTTTTGAGCGAGAATAGAAGTATGCGCAATACCTGTCAACAGTTTAATTTAAACACCGAACGCGAACATGACGACTGAGCAAGCCGACTTTCTTTCGGCATTGGCGCCTCCCGATACCGGTATGCGCCGCCTCGAAATCCAGACACTGGCCGACCGTGCGTGCGAAATGCTCGACCACGCGATTCTCAATGGCACGTTGCCGCCCGGTATGCAGTTGAGCGAATCGGAGTTGGCGGCGCGGCTGGGTATTAGCCGCGGGCCGCTGCGCGAAGCGATCAATCGCCTGGAAGGACGGCGGCTGATCCACAGGGTGCCGCACATCGGTGTACGCGTGGCGGCGCTATCCGATTGGGATGTGAGCGAGATTTTTGCGGTGCGCGAGGTCATGGAGGGCCTCGCATGCAAGCTGGCGACGCGGCACATGAGCGACGCCGATTTCGACGAATTGGAAAAATGCGTGGAGTTTCGCCATGTCTCGGCCGAACCGCCAGCCGACAGCGCATTCCATCGCAAGCCGCAGCAGTGGGATTTTCATTACCGGATTGCCCAGGCCAGCTTGAATCGCCAGTTGATTCAATACCTGTGCGGCGACATGTATTACTTGCTGCGTCTATATCGGGCACGCTCGGGCGTAACGCCCAAGCGCGCCAATGCCGACGAAGAGCACCGCGAGATTCTGCGGGCGATGCGAGCGCGCGATGGGGATTTGGCCGAGCAGTTGATGCGCCGTCACATCGCCGATGCGCGTTTGAGTCTGGATTTGAAAGAAGACGTGAACACGCCGACGCTCGAACGCGATGCGACTCAGACCGACCCGTCCCTGGCCGCGTCGAGCGAGGCGCTGCTAAAAGCGCCGCCGACTCGGCGACGTCGGCGCAGCGTGGCCAAACATGACGCGGCATAGATCGCGCGCCCTGGGACCCCGCATCTAAAAGCTAATAGCGAGTGCGAGCCGATAGAGATCCTTGATCATTGCACCTCGCTACGGTCGGTTATAATTTGCTCGCTCTTCGGGGAGTAGCCGCCTTGGACGCAATGTCCGGGGGCGCACGTCAACATACTTGCGCGGTGTAAACCGCTCATGGCGTGCGCAGCGTAAAGCCTGGCAAGACCGATGACGCGTATTCCCACCTAGCCGGGTCGCGGGGATATGCGCCATCGTTCGACATGCGACCCGGTGACCAGAGCGATCCCATGCAATCTTTTCTCGTGTCGACTACTGTAGTTGGCCTGGCCGAAATCGGCGACAAAACTCAACTGCTTTCGCTGGTGCTCGCGGCACGCTACAAAAAGCCCATTCCGATCGTGCTCGGCGTATTCGTCGCGACCGTTCTAAATCACGCGGGCTCCGGCGCGCTTGGTGCGTGGCTTGCGAGCGTAGTCAGCCCCAACATCATGAATTGGGCGGTGGTCGGATCCTTTGCGCTGATGGCCGTCTGGATCCTGATTCCGGACAAGCTGGACGACGCCGACGCGATCGCGACGAAGCGCGCGATGGGTGTGTTCCTGACCACGACGCTGACGTTTTTCGTGGCGGAGATGGGCGACAAGACCCAGATCGTCACGATTGCCCTGGCTGCGCGCTTTCACGAATTCTTCGGCGTTGTCGCCGGCACCACGCTCGGCATGATGTTGGCGAACGTCCCGGTGATCTATCTCGGCAACCGATTTTCCGAGCGACTGCCGGCACAGGCCGTGCATATCGTCGCGGCCGTCATCTTCGTGGTGTTGGGTGGGTTCGCGCTGCGCACCGCGCTCTATCCGGTGGCGCATCCGATGTTCTAGCGGGTCAAATGGGCAAGCGCATCGCGCATCGGCTGACTCGATATCGCGATCGGACCGGTGAAGGGCGTGTCCAGGTCGACAAGCACGTAGACGGCCGACGCGATCGACAGTGCACCCAAGGTGATGGTGACGAGAGCGAGCGCGTTGCGCGGCGCGATCAAGCCGAAGCTCAGGAAGATGATGAATAGCCAGAACGTCAGGGTAACGAAGAACGGTTCGGAGATCGAACTGTGTGCTTCTTCGATTAATTTCCAGCGGGCCGTGCTGAGCCGGTCGAACTGCATCAGGCTATCGCTCGCCAGCGTACGGCGCAGCGAGTCGCCGGGGGTGAGCGCTCGGATCTCCCGTTCCACCACGCCGAGCAAATTGCCGAGTTCGACGCTCTCGAGTTCTTCCGTGCCGGGCTCCGGACGTAGATTGCGCGGGTAGCCGCCGCCGGCTGGCGCCGGTTCGTGCGGCCAGGTGCTTGCAATCGCCGCGGCGGTATAAGCGCGCAAGACAGCGCGTGCCTTGTTCGCGTCGGGGCCGTATTCGAGCAGGCTCGAATCGAGCCGTACCAGGTCACTTGCATACGTGCGGAAATCGTTGCTGACAGCGTCGAAGCCATTTTTTGCGGAGGCGGTCATCAGACCCAGCACGAGCGCCGCGAACGTGACGAGCATGCCGATGACCAACTGGATGAGCTGCACGGTTTCATGGGCTTTGTGTTCTTCGGGCAGCAAGGGCCGAACGAGTACGCCCACGCCCGTACCGACCAGAAGCAACACGAAAACCAGCAGGGCTGAGGCGATCTCGGACATGTCTGGTCAGTGTGGGTTTGTCATCCGAACAGGGACACCACGATAGCCAGCCATACTCCGCTCACGCCCGCCAGGAAAGCGTGTCGCGCGATCCGCAAGGCAGAGGCCTCATCGGGTTCGTGGCTGGGTTTGGTGGCGAACCACGGCACCGAGCCGAGGCAGACAAAGCCGCCGATCGCCAACGTGGCAACCACCACGTCGATCGGCCGCCACTTCGTCGACTCATGCAAGCCCCAATACGCGAGGAATACCATGCCGATCGAAAAAACCGTCGACGCAGCGGAGCTCAATGCGACAACCGACCCGGTTGGAGATTGCATACGGACCCTCCCGTCGCGAGGCTCGAAGCCCATCGGTCAATCATATAACACGGCGCGCGGCAGGTCGCTCGCGGTTGGGCCCGGTTTGGCGCTGTAGCGCTAACGATGGGCGTCCAGGCGCTTTAACAGCGTGTGTGCACGGTCCATGCGACGCCGCTCTCGGCGTTTTAGCCATAGCAACGCCTCGTCGACACCGCCTTGCTGGCCTGGGTCTTTCGCGCCCTTGTCTTTTCCCCGCCCCGTCTTTCCCCCCAATTGGCTCGCATAGTGCCGAATCAGGTTTTCGCTGGCGACGAAGTCGTTGAGCTCACCGAGTTTCTCTTGCAACTCGGCCATGCGTTCGAGGGTCACCCGATGCGAGTCGTCGAGCACCGGTAAGAAAAATTCCAGCATATAGCGCACTTTCTTGCCGGCGATGCGCACCCGATGCAGCGCTTCGTAGTTGCCGTCCGATTTCGCTGCCTGCTTGAGCCGCTTGCGCAGCGTTTTTTCGGCAGATCGAATGCGCTCGCTGGCAAATTGCGCCAGTTCGATCGCGCTGTCGTCGTAAGCTAGTTGTTCGAGCGCGTCGCCCAGCGCGCGTTGCAAAGTTTGCTCGACCTCGGCGGGATTGATGGCGGCGCGGCTGAGCACCAGCGCACGGACGCGATGCTGCTCCAAGGCAGGCAGCAGTTCGGCGAACGAAACCCGGGAGCGTTTCTTTTTGGAGAACAATTCGAGCGCAACGTCCCAATCCCGGGTGTTGCCGGCAGCGTCCGCCAGCCGCTTGAATTGCTCCCGATGAAGCTCCGCATCCTGCCTGTCCAGCAGCGGTTCGTAAGCCCACCACAGCGAACGCAAACGTCGCAAAGCTATGCGTAACTTGTGAAAATCCTCGGCATCCGCTTCGTTGGCCAACCGGCGTGCGCGACCTAGCGCCGCTTCGATGAGGGCGGGGGCCAAAGCGCGAAACCCTTCAGCAGCAGTTGTTTTAGACGCCAACGCGTCACTCGTTGATGCGTCAGGCGTCAATGCGGCTTCGCTTTTCACGTCGTACCGGTCCAAAAAACGCCAGGGACGATCCCGAGCCTATTGTTTATTGTACTAAGTGTACTAAGAATATCCGCATTGCTTCGCGGCCCGCGGGTCGAAATGCGAATTCCAGTCGCCGGAAGAGCCTGCAACGGACGCCCGAGCGAGGGCGCCTCCCATGTAACGGTCACTGAATTGGCATGCTATCTGCTTAAACGGGATCGATTGCACCCGCGACGTCGGCTGGCGATGGCGGCCTACCTTCATCCCAGGATGCTCGCCAGCTTCCATTCGTTCACTGAAAAAAAATGCCATGAATCAAAGACTTCCATCGAACATGATCGCCGCGCGCATGTCGACTGGCATTGATGGCCTCGATAATGTGCTGGGCGGCGGACTCAGCGGCGGGCGAGCCCGATCTGCTGATGGTGGATTTGGCCATGCCCGGAATGAATGGTCTCGAAGTGATTGCCGAGGCGCGCCGGCTGCATCCACGCTTGCCGGTGATCTTGGCGACCGGCTATGCGGACGTCGATGTCGCGCAGATGTCGGCCGAAGGTTGCGCCATTCTTCGCAAACCGTTCCAGATCGGCGATCTCGCGCGAGCCGTCAAGACGGCGCCGGTGCGCATGCCGGGTTAGAAGAGCCTGGTGCCTGCTTGCTGAGTCGTCTGCGGGCTCATTTTGCTTGGTTTCAGCACGGCAATTCAAGTTGCGGCTGGCCGCGCCGATAATTCTGTTATCGCACTCGATCTCGGTTCACTGGCCTGTATATTGGACGGCGTGTACCGTTTCTGCCTATCCGCGGAGCCCTATAAATTGTGAGCGATTCGATATTCAAGCGGTCGTCCATCACGTTGCGAGCGGTCGCGTTCGTGGTGGCTGTGTGCATGAGTCTTATCGTAATCGACGGCTGGCGAAGCTGGAACGGGCGTGCGATCGAGCTGCGCCAAACCGAGGTGGCCGCTTCCAACCTCGTGCGCGCGACCGCGCAGCAGGCGGACGACACAATCAAGGAGGCAGATACCGCGCTGATCGGCATCGTGGAACGTATCGAGCACGACGGCACCGGCCCGGCGGCTTTAGCCCGGATACACACCGTTTTGACCCAACAGGCGGCCGAGCTCGGGCAATTGAACGGTCTGTTCGTCTACGACGAAAAAGGCCGCTGGATCGCGGATTCCCAGGCGGTTCTGCTGAATCTAAATAATTCGGACCGCGAATATTTCATTTTTCATCGTACCCATACCGACCGCGGACCCCACATCGGCATCCCGGTCATCAGCAGATCGACCGGCAAGTGGATCATTCCGGTGTCGCGGCGCATCGACCACGCGGACGGCAGTTTTGCGGGCGTTGCACTAGCCACGATCGACGTCGATTTTTTTTCGCGCTTTTACGCTAGCCTCGATATTGGCAATGCCGGCGCCATCGCGTTGATTTCGGAATCGGGGGTGATGCTGGTGCGTCGTCCGTTAGCGAATGGGTTCGTCGGAAAAAACGTGAGCGAGACCGGACTCTTTCGCGATTACGTCGCGCGTGGCCCGGTCGGGACGCGGCTCACCAGGTCTTCGCAGGATGGCGTGACGCGGATATTCAGCTTTCGTCGCTTGACGCGCTATCCGTTGTTCGTCGCCGCTGCACTGTCCAAGGACGAAGTACTCTCCGGATGGTGGAGCGACACGCTTTGGCATTCCGGTGGGGTTATTTTTCTCGTGTTGGTGGTGGCTTTCTTCGGCTGGCGCCTGATCCAGCAGATCGAATTTCGGACCAAAGCCGAGACCGAGGTCGTGCGCGCTCGCGATGCGCTGGAGAGCTTGAACCCAAACGCTGGAGCGGCTCGCGATGCAGGATGGCCTCACCGGCCTGGCCAACCGCCGCCAATTCGACGTGACGCTAGGCAACGAGTTTAGCCGGGCCATGCGCGAGGCCAGTGCGCTCGCGCTGATCATGATCGATGTCGACTGCTTCAAACAATATAACGACATCTATGGCCATGCTGCCGGCGACGAGTGTTTGCGGGCGATTAGCCGCACGATCAAGGACTTGACGCCGTAGCGCCCCGGAGATCTTGCGGCCCGGTACGGCGGCGAAGAAATAGCGGTGTTGCTGCCGAACACGAACGTGATCGGTGCTGTGAGTGTTGCGGAGAAAATCCGCAATGCGATTCACGACCTCAAGATCGAACATGCCGGCAATCCGGCTGGTTATGTCACGTTGAGCGCCGGTGTGGGGGCCTTTGTTCCTGCACGCGGAACGATACTACCGACAGAATTGATCGATGCCGCGGACAAGGCGTTGTACGCGGCAAAGTTGAACGGGCGCAACCGTGTGTGCGCGCGCGAGGAGGCAGATCTCTTTATTGGGTAAGAGGCGGGTTTCTTTACTGAGTTAAGAGGCGGGTCTCGTTACCGAGTTAAGAGGCGGGTCTCGTTACCGAGTAAGAGGCGGGTCTCGTTACCGAGTAAGAGGCGGCCTCAAGCCTGCTTGGCCAGTGCTTTCTTGAGCAGGTCGTCCAGTTCCGAGAACTGCGGCTCGCCCACATAGCGCTTCAAAATGTGCCCGTCACGGTCGACCACGAACGTCGTCGGAGTCAACTGGATGTCGCCGAACTGCTTGGCCGCGCTGCCGTCATCGAGTGCTACTTTGAAGGGCAACTGACGCGTTTGGCTGTAGTTCGCGACATACATCGGGGCGTTGTAGCTCATCGCCACCGCGACGAATTCCAGACCTTGATCCTTGAATTCGTTATAAGTTTGCACCATTTGCGGCATTTCCTTGATGCACGTGTCGCAATCGGTCGCCCAGAAATTGATGACGTAGACCTTGCCTTTGAGCTGATCGGTGGAAATCTTTTGCCCCGATAGCAAAGTGAAGGTTGCCGACGGCACATGCTTGGATGTGCCGAACGCAAACCAGGCGAGTGCGGCAATGACGATCGCCGCGACCAGCAGCGCAATATGCGCGAGGGCGAAACGACGTGGAGCGGCTTGCGGTGAATTCATTTTTAACCTCGGGACTTTTTCCAGCTGCCTTGGCATTTTAGTGCAAATCGGAGCAGGACGTGGTGCGGCATTAAATGCCCTCTTAACTGGCTGGATCGACGATTGAACCGGAGCCGGGCTCGGGTGAAGGATAATAGAACTTTGCCGCCCCTCGTGGTGCCGGTCGCCCCTTTTCCCTTGCCATGTTCAAATTGCCCCCCATTTCTTCGCTTGTTGCCTCGCTCTGCGCCTTCGACATGATCGGCCGCGTACTCCGTAATCGGCGCGCAGTACTGCTGGCCGCGGCCGGTTTGACGCTGGGCGCCTGCCTGACGGCGTGTACGCCGGCATTCGATTGGCGCAGCGTGACCAATACGGATGGCGGCTTCAGCGCGACGTATCCGGCCAAACCGGCGTCGGACGAACGTTCGGTGCAGATCGCCGGGCAATCGCTGCGCATGCAGATGCAAAGCGCGCGGGTCGGCGACGTCGTGTTCGCGGTCGGCGTAGTGATGTTGCCGGCCGCCACTCCGGCTTTGCAAGCGGCGGTGCTCGACTATCTGCAGCAAGGGCTGGCCAGGAACATCGGTGTGGCGCCGCAGGTGCAGCCGGCGCGCATCCAGCTCGATGCGACAGGCGAGAGCATCCCGGCGACGCAGTTCGCGGCCAGCGGGATCGTGCCCGATTCCAAGCATGAGCACCGGTTCATGTCGGCGCGGTTCGCTGCGCGAGGCGCGCGCGTGTACGAAGTGGTTATCGTGGCGCCGACCGAGCCCGCGACCGAACAGGTCGATCAATTTTTCGATTCGTTTAAATTATTTTGATGTCGGCCGAAGAGTTTTGGCCGACAGGCCAGCATGCAAGGTTTGAAAGATAGCGCGCAAAGCTAAAGTGAAAGCGAGCTAAATCGCTTATCTCACTGATTCAGCAGTGCTTTTAAAACTATCCACAGTTCCTGTGGATAACTTTGTGGATATCTTTGAAAGTCGACGCTAAATGCTTGAACGGCAAGGCTTCCGGACACTTTGCCAGGATTCTGGGCAAAATGCCCAACGGCAATGAAATCAACGGCTTAAACAGTCCGATCGGTGGGGACGCATCGACATAATTGCGCCGATTGGAAAAAAGGGCGATTGTGTATAAGTCAAGTCTTGACAAGCGATTTATGTAGGTTTTTTTGAGCCGCAGCGGATGGCAAGGGGGTGGCAGCGTGACAGCCAGGGCGCGCGGGGGCTAGAACTCAAAATGGCCACAAGCAATCGTCGATCTGTCTGACAACATGTGAGACAATTTCTCCTTGCGCTCCAATCCCGTGGTCAAGCGCCACCGTGCGCACGGTTTACGCAATAAATACTGATGCCCGAGAACTTTTTAATGACGCCTAGCACCGGTCCAAATCGCCAGAAGGTGGTCGATGTCCTGTATGGCCAGCTGTTGAAGTTGATAGTCGACGCCGAGTTCAAGGCGGGCGAGCGTTTCGCCACGGAAGAAGCACTATGTTCACGTTTCGGTACGTCGCGTCCTACAGTGCGCGAGGCGTTGGCGCGCTTGCGGGCAGATGGCCTGATCGTTTCGCGCCAGGGGTCGGGTACCTACGTCACGCATACACCGAGTAAAAGCGTTTTGCGGTTCGCGCGCGTCGAAAGCATCGCCGATATTCGGCGGTGTTATGAATTCCGCTTGAGTGTGGAGGCGGGTGCGGCGCGTCTGGCGGCGAAGATGCACGATTCAGCGGACATCGTTGCGCTGGAAGCGGCGTACGAAGCGTTGAACCAGGTGATCGCGTCCGACAAGGTCGGATCCCACGAGGATTTCCTGTTTCACCGCGCCATTGCGATCGCCTCGAAAAATAATTTTTTCGTTTCGACGCTCGATTCGATCCAGGAGCAAACGGCCTTTAGCATGCAACTCTCGCGCAGTTTGTCGCAGGAGAGGAGCGACCAGCGCCGTGCAGAGGTGCAAGCGGAACACGCCAGGGTGTTGCAGGCGATCCGGCGGCGCGACGAATCGCAGGCGGAAACCAGCATGCGCGAGCATATCGACAACGCGAAACAGCGCATGTTCCAGGGCGATTAGTCCCGGCGGGCGGACCAGGGTGGTTCCATAGCGTGGCGCCGAGCACGAGTGCGCGGCCGGTTATCGAGCAAGAACAGAACGTGCCGCCATGACAACGCAGCCCTCAATAACAAACGCCGCACGGCAAGGTTCGCGGTGCGGCGTGTCAAATTGACGCAGGTCGAACCCCCTAGGGGCTACTGCGTCAGCCCATCATCAAGCGAACAGCGACTGATTGAAAGCGGCCAGGCGCAGCGCCGTCTCGGTCAGCGCGGGTAAGTTCTCCGGCGGGGTATTGGACAAAAATGGAAGCGCGGGGCCCATTTGAGCGATTTTCGAACCCGAGACCGCGTCATGCAGGATCTGGATCGGGGAACTCGCGTCGCGAATATCTTCGAGCGGGATGAAATTCTCGCGCAATGTCGCGGCACGATTCCAATCACCGGCCAGAATCGCCTTCAGGATTTCGACCGACCCGCGCGGAGCGATACAGCCCGAGCCCGTCGTGAAACTGTTCATGCCGAATTCGCGCAAGTGGACGATTGCCGGACGCTCACCGATACCGCTGATGAAATATTCAGCCGGCACAGCCTCCAACAGCCTGCGCAGGTACGGATCGTTGGACGGATCGCTGCGTACGGACGCGTATTTCACCGCCAGGATGCGCTCTTCGCCGACGAGCGTCGCGACGTGCCGGGGATCGATGTATTCATCCGACTTGATGTACAGGAAGAACGGTTTGCCGAACGCATCCGAAAAGCGGCGCAGCCCGTCGAGCAAGCCTGCCTGCGTCATCGGCCCGACGTAGGGCAGCACCATTGCCGTCGGGTAATTGAGTTTCTTGAGGATGGGCGCCTGATCCATCATCTTGCCGAAATCGGGGCCGACCGACGGGATGATCCAGGTCTGGTCGCTGCTCAAATCGTCCAGCATGCTCAGCATTTCGGCGTATTCGCTAAGCTGGGACTGATAGAAATTGGCATTGCCGCCATACATCAGGAAGCGTATACCGCCCTGTTCCAAGTGCCGAATCAGCTTGCCGTTCTCTACGGCGTTCAATGAGAGGTCTGCGTTGCGCGCGACGGGAGGGACTGCAAGCGGGGACAGGTTCAAATCCGCGCGCCGCGCTGTGATGGGGTTCATGCATGCTCCTTGTGGAATCGCCAAAAGAATCGCCAAAATGTTCAATCAGTATAAAAGTTGTAAGACAAAAAAGCAAATATGCTATTTTTGCTAAGGGTTTTTACTGACTTAGAAAAATGGGCTTGAGCACAAATAGCTGATTTTTATGAATGTTCTACCTTTTTTATTCAAAACATACGTTTATTCGTTCCTTGACAATAGTAAGACAACTTCGCTATCTTTAACAAAACTCGGTAAAACCGGGGCGATTTGCGCGGTCCAAAGAACCATAAAAAAGGAGACGATATGAAGTTATCAAGCAAATTAGCAGGGCGCCTGTCCGTTTGGGGCGTACTGTTGACTGCGATGTGGGCAACCGTGCCGGCGTATGCGGCCCCCGTTTCGATCAACATAGTCGACGTGGCGGGCAACTTGGCGCTGACGCAAAAGGCGTTCGAAGCGTTCCGCGATAAATACCCCGATCTCGTTTCAAACATGACCTTCACCAACGCGCCGGCGCCGCAACTGCCGGGCAAGCTGAAAGCTATGCAGGCCGCTGGACGTTCCGATATCGATCTGGTCCTGACCGGCACCGATGCGCTGGCCGCCGGCATCCAGCAAAACTTGTGGATGCCCTTGTTGCCGGACCAAGCCGCCAAGTTTCCGGGTGTCCTGGACAAGTTCGCCGACGGCCCGCGCAAGATGCAGGAGCTTGCGCACGGCTTCGGCCTCGAAGTGACCTACTCGCCGGCCGGCCCGCTGCTGGAATACAACCCGGCCAAGGTGACCGACGTGCCCAAGACGCCGGCACAACTGTTGTCGTGGTGCCAAGCGCATCCGGGCAAGTTGATCTACGCGCGTCCGGCCAATTCCGGCCCGGGACGTGCCTTCCTGATGGGCTTGCCGTACTTGCTGGGCGATAAGGATCCGCACGATCCGATCCACGGCTGGGACAAGACCTGGGCGTTTCTCAAGCAACTCAACGACTGCATCCCCTACTATCCGGGCGGCACGTCTGCAGTGATGAAAGAGCTGGGCGAAGGTTCGCGCGACATGACTGTGTCGATGACGGGCTGGGACATCAACCCGCGCGCGCTGGGCATTGTTCCCGCCAGCTTCAAGATCCAGCCTTTCGACAATATGACTTGGGTCAGCGACGCGCATTACATGGTGATCCCCAAAGGCGTACCCAAGGAAAAGCTGGACGTGCTGTTCAAGCTGATGAACTTCATGCTTGAGCCGACCCAGCAGGCAATGACCTACGACGACGGTTACTTCTATCCGGGTCCCGTGATCAAGGGCGTTTCGATCGATCAAGCGCCCGCGCATAGCCAGGAGGTTTTGAAGACTTACGGTCGTCCGGAGTATACAAAGATGATCGCGGATCACCCGCAGGTCGTGCCGCTCGATGCTGCGGCGATGGTGGCTGCGTTCCAGAAATGGGACGCGGAGGTCGGGTCGCAGAAATCCAAGTAAGTAGTACGGCAGCGGTCACATGTGGTGTGGCCGCTTTTTACGACGCGATCCGGGCGCCGCATTTTGCCGCGGCCGGATCGCTCATCTGAAGCGTTAGAGACATCGTTATGAAGCACAATTTCAAGCAGTTGCGGCTCGATTCGGTATGCCGGAGTTTCACCAACGCCGAAGGCCAGCAGGTCCACGCCCTCAAGGGGCTGGATCTGAACATACAGCGCGGCGAGTTCATCGCCTTGCTGGGGCCGTCGGGGTGCGGCAAGTCGACTGCATTGAATTGCATTGCCGGACTGACCTCGCTAACCGGTGGCGGCATCTGGCTGGACGAGGAGCGCATTGACGTGCTGTCGCCCGAGCGCCGCGGCTTCGGTATGGTGTTTCAGAACTACGCATTGTTTCCGCATATGTCGGTGCTGGAGAACGTCGGTTTCGGCTTGAAAATGCGCGGTGTATCCAGGCAGGAAACGGCCAAGCGCGCGCGGGATGCGCTCACCCTCGTGCAACTGATCGGTCACGATAACAAATTGCCGGGACAGTTATCGGGCGGCCAGCAGCAGCGCGTCGCCATCGCTCGCGCGATTGTGATCGAGCCGCCGCTGGTGCTGATGGACGAACCCTTGTCCAACCTCGACACCAAGCTGCGCATCGAGATGCGCGCCGAAATCCGCCGCATTCATAGCCAGCTCGAGCGTGCAACGATTTATGTCACTCACGATCAGGACGAAGCGCTGTCCATGGCCGACCGTATTGTCGTGATGCGCGACGGCATAGTGCAGCAAGTCGCCACACCCAAGGAAGTCTACGGACGGCCGACGAACCTGCATGTCGCGCGTTTCATGGGCTATCGCAACGTGGCGCGCTTCACGATAGGCGCCGTACAAGAAGGGCGCGCTTCGCTGAATTCCAATGGCGTGGAACTGACCGGCACCGCCGTGAACGACCTGGGCACGTCGTTGCAAGGCAGCGCTAACGTCGCGATGCGGCCCGAAGACTTTGAAGCCTGCGCGCCGGGTACCGCGAACGCGTTTACCGCCGATATTGAAACGGTCGAATACGGCGGCCGCGATTCGCTGATCCGGGTCAAATCCGCATTTGGCCAGTTGTATGCACGCTTGCCGGGAGAGTTCGGCGCCGGCGACCGCATTGCGTTGCGCATCGCGCCGGAACGCGCGCTGGTGTACGCAGGGGACGAAGCATGAGCGCATTCGCTATCCGCGCTCCGAGAGTTGCCGGGCGCGATCTCAAGGGCTGGCTCGTAGCGCCGGCGCTGTTGTGCATCGTCGCGCTATTCATCTACCCCTTTGCCTATGGTCTAGCGCTATCGTTTCAGCCGCTCAACGGCGGCAGCGCGTGGGCCAACTATATTCAATTCTTTACCGACGCGACGCTTTGGCCGACCTTGTTTGTCACGCTCAAGCTGGCCGTTCCCGCGACCCTGATCAACGTCGTGGCATCGGTGCCGGTGGCATTCGCGCTCAGGCGCAAATCGCGCTACCAAAAGCTGGTAACCACGTTGCTCGTGATTCCGGTGACCCTGGGCACCGTGTTGATCGCCGACGGCATGCTGACGTACTTCGGGCCGAACGGCTGGTTCTCGCAAGCCGTCGGCGCCACGCATCTGTATTCCGAAGAAGTGCGCTTGACCCACAACTACTGGGGTGTGCTGATCTCGCTGGTGGTGTCAGGCTTTCCGTTCGCGTTCCTGCTGATCCTGTCCTACGTGACGGGCATCGATCCCACGCTGGCGCGTGCCGCGGCAACGCTGGGCGCGGGGCCGTGGGAGCAGTTCCGGCGCATCTATCTGCCGCTGCTCGTGCCGGGCCTGACAATGGCCGCTTGTTTGTCGTTCGTGCAGGCGTTCTCCGTATTTCCCTCGGCGGTCTTGCTGGGGGTTCCTGCGGGCGCGACGCGGGTGATATCGATCGCCGCGTATGAGGCTGCGTTCGAATCGTACGATTACGGCCTTGCCTCGACCATCGCGATCATGATGGGCTTTATCCAACTGTTGATCGTAGCGGCCATGCTCACGGCGCGGCGCGCGTTCTACAGCGGCCCGGTCTCGGGAGGAAAAGGCTGATGCATAGCAAATCCAAACTCGTCGACGCACAATGGGACCGTTCGACACCGGGCAATAAGCCAGTTCAAAGAAAAGAAGTCATGAAACAGCAGTCCAAATTGCCGGGAAAAATCTGGAAGTGGGTCGTCTGGGGCACGGTGATATTTTTCCTGCTGAATGTAGTGCTGTTGATCGCGACCGTAGCCGTCAACTCAGTCGGCACACGCTGGTTCGGCACGCTGCTGCCTGAGGGCTTCACCCTGCATTGGTATGTGCAGGCGTGGAGCGATTTCCAACTGGCGAGCGTGCTGCGGGTTACCGTGGAAGTGGTCGGCGCGGTGGTACTGCTCTCGGTCCTGCTGGGCGTGCCGGCAGCATATGCGTTGGCGCGTGTCGACTTTCCCGGCAAGCGCATCGCGATGCTGATTTTCCTGCTGCCGCTGATGGTGCCACCAGTCACGTACGGGATCCCGATGGCTACCGTGATGTACAAGGTCGGTCTGGCCGGTACTTTGCCGGGCGTGATCATGGCCAATCTGGTGCCGTCGCTGCCGTTCGTGATCCTGGTGATGACGCCGTTCATCGAGCAGATCGACCCCAATCTCGAAGCCGCCGCGCGTATTTTCGGCGCGAACACCTGGAAGTACTTCCGCTATGTACTGGTGCCGCTACTGGTACCGGGCATGCTGGCAGCCGGGTTGCTGGTGCTGGTACGCACCATCGGCATGTTCGAGTTGACCTTTTTTACCGCCGGCCCCGATACGCAAACCCTGGTGGTGGCGTTGTATTACGCGGTGTTTTCGACCGGTGTGCGCGCGCCGCAATCGATCGATGCGATGGCGATGATCTACATGGCGATCACGCTCGTGTGGGTGTTGATCGCACTGCAGTTCGTCAGCCCGACGCAGTTGGTCAGCCGCGTCAAAGAACAACCGCAGGGAGAATGACCATGCCGGCGAGAATAACTATGCCGGCGGGGCGCCCAGTACGCGAGTACTCGCCCGAGATCGAGGTGCTCTCGGCGTATGTCGCGCAGGTTGGCGAGTCGCCCGTTTGGGATGCGTGCAACGGCGTGCTGTACTGGGTCGATATCGAAGGGCACAGCGTGTTGCAGTGGACGTACCGCACGGGCGCCACGCGACAATGGCGATTCGACCGCGAAGTGTGCAGCTTGGGCTTGAGCGACGATCAAACGCTGGTGCTCGCGCTGCGCGACGGCGTCTATCGCTTCGATACGAAACTGGCCGCTCGCTCGAATTCGCCGCTCGCGCCAAGCTGCGAAGCGTTGACATTGATCGCCGAGATCGAGGCCGATATCGCGACCAATCGCCTCAACGATGGCAAGGTTGGCCCGGACGGCGCGTTCTGGGTAGGTTCGATGGACCAGCGCGCCGAGAAAGCCAACGTCGCCAGCCTCTATCGAGTGGGCAGCGATGGCCGCGCGCAACGCGTGGGGGAGAACGTCAAGGTGTCGAACGGCCTGGGGTTCAGCCCGGATGGACGCTACGTTTATCACTCGGATTCGCGCGGGCCCTGGATTTTGCGCTATGCGTTCGATCCGGTCGCCCAAACGGTAGGTGCCGGGGTGCCCTGGATCGAAATGCAGGCGGGCTGGGGGCGCCCCGACGGCGCGGCGGTGGACGTCACCGGCTGTTACTGGAGTTGCGGTATCGACGCCGGACGTATCAACCGCTTTTCGCCCGAGGGCGAACTGGTCGAGGTCTACCGCCTGCCGGTGACGCATCCGACCATGTGCTGTTTTGGCGGCGCGAATCACACCACGCTATTCGTCACCTCGCTGCTACCCCCGGACGCCGGGCTCGCCGCGACCCAACCGTTGGCGGGGCGTTTGTTCAGTTTCCAGGCAGCGGTTGCCGGTTTGCCGGCATCCCGCTTCAAATCAAGCCAGACGCATTCCTCACTTACGTAACATGCTCGATAAGAAAATTGTTTTGACCGGTGCGGGCGGCATGATTGGTACGGTGATCCGTGCATATTTTCACGCGGCGGGCCGCCCCTTGGTGATTTCGGATCTGCGCGCACTCAGCGATGTGCGTAGCAACGAGACGGCGTTGCACGGCGATTTATCCGATGCGGCGTTCACCGCGCAATTACTTCAGGGCGCGGACGTGGTGATCCATATGGCGGGGATCTCGAACGACCAGCCGCTCGATGTCGTGCTGCCGCACAATTTTGTGGCGCTCAACAACCTGTACGTTGCAGCCCATGCGCAGAAGGTGGGGCGCGTTATTTTTGCGAGCAGCAACCACGCGATCGGCATGTACCCCGCTGGCCGGAAGATCGATACGCTGGTTGCGGTCAACCCCGACAGCTACTACGGCACCAGCAAGGTATGGGGCGAAGCGCTGGGTCGGATGTTCTGGGAAAAGCATGGCGTGGAATCGGTCTGCCTGCGCATCGGCTCATTCCTGCCCAAACCGGTTTCGCAACGCAACCTGAGTACATGGCTGTCGCACCGCGATTTCTGCGCCTTGCTCGACGCGAGTGTATTCACCGAGGGCCTCGGTTTCGAAATCGTCTACGGGGTATCGGCCAATACGCGCTCGTGGTGGGACAACAGCACAAGTCGCGTGCCATACCGGCCGCAGGACAATGCGGAAGATTTCGCCGCGGCGATTGCCGCAGCAGGTGTGCCGGTGGATCCGCGCGAAGCGCTTTATCAAGGGGGCGACTACGCCGCCCGCAATTTCGATCGTGCCATTTAAGTGGGCCGCATAAGTGGGCCGCATAAGTGAGCCGCATAAGTGAGCCGCATAAGTGAGCCGCATAAGTGAGCCGCATAAGTGAGCCGCATAAGTGAGCCGCATGAGTGAGCCGCATGAGTGAGCCATATGAGCAGATTTCACGAGCCGACAGCACCAGCAGATAGCACCAAAAAACAGCGATGATGAACCGTCAAGCCGCACTGCTAAGTATCGACACACCGATTCGGCTAAGCGCCGGCGCGCATAGCGCGCTGATCGCGCCACAGGCGGGCGGGCGCGTGCTTAGTCTTTCGAGCGCGCGGCGCGGTGGTGGCGGTGGACAACCGCACCACTGGTTGGCGCCCATTACGGCACATCAGTGGTTGAACAGCGAGTGGCCCAAGGGCGGTTGCTATCCGCTTGTGCCGTTTTCGAACCGGGTACGCGGCGCGCGTTTTACGTTCGACGATGCCGACCATCAGCTCGCAACGTTCGACGGCCAGGCTCATGCACTGCACGGTTATGGTCAATACGTCGCGTGGCAGGTCGATGCGTGTAGCGATAACGCGGTAAGCCTGAGTTATACGCATCGCGAAGGCGATTCGGGGTGGCCTTGGGCATTTCAGGCCACTCAAACCCTGATTCTGGACGCCGACGGCTTGACGCTTGCGATGCGCTTGCGCAATCTGTCCGCCGACGCGATGCCTGCGGGGTTCGGTTTTCATCCGTATTTCAGCGCCGATCAAGTGAGCCTGAGCGCCGATTGGCGCTGGCCGCACGACAGCGAAGAAATCGCGCTCAGGCGCGAACCCGCCGTTGCACGTGAGCGCGTGCATGGCCGCACAGCCGAAGGCTACACGGAATATTGCAGCGGGTGGGACGGGCACGCGCGTCTTGCGTGGCACAACGGCGCGCATCTGGAAATGGCGGCGGACCCGGTATTCGATCATCTGGTGGTGCACTGCGCGCCCGGCCGCGATTACCTGTGCCTAGAACCCGTCACGCATGTGAGCGATGCGTTCAATCTGGCGCAGGCCGGCGCGCCCGCGACAGGCTTACGGCGGCTCGCGCCCGAACAAGACATGCAAGGACACGTGACCTTGCGTTTGCAGCCTAATTGATTCGGTCTTATTGATTTCCGTCCGTGGGACGGGTGTGGAGAAATTGTGAGTATCAAGAAAAGAAAGACCGCCGAAGAACTGCGCAGCCATCGCTGGTATGGCGTGAACGATTTGCGCTCGTTCGGGCATCGCTCGCGTACCGCACAAATGGGCTACAGCCGCGAAGAATATGCGGGCAAGCCGGTGATCGCGATCCTCAACACATGGAGCGATATCAACCCGTGTCATAGCCACTTCAAGGATCGCGTAGAAGAAGTCAAACGTGGCATCTGGCAAGCGGGCGGCTTTCCGATCGAGCTGCCTGTGTCGACGCTGTCGGAGCCATTTCAGAAACCGACCACCATGCTGTATCGCAACTTTCTCGCGATGGAAACCGAGGAAGTGTTGCGCTCGTATCCGGCGGACGGCTGCGTGCTGATGGGCGGCTGCGACAAGACCACCCCTGCGCTGCTGATGGGCGCCGTGATGATGGATCTGCCGACCATCTATTTACCGGCTGGCCCTATGCTGAGCGGGAACTGGAACGGCAAGACCTTGGGTTCGGGTTCGGACACCTGGAAGTACTGGGCGGACCTGCGCGCGGGCAATATCACCGAGCAGGACTGGCGCGGCGTCGAGGGAGGAATTGCGCGTTCGGCGGGACATTGCATGACGATGGGAACGGCATCGACAATGACCAGCGCCGCCGAAGCGATGGGCATGACACTGCCTGGTTTCGCCTCGATTCCAGCGCCCGATTCGCGCCATGCGCAGATGTCGGCACAAACCGGCCGGCGTATCGTCGAGATGGTGTGGGAGGATCTGAAGCCGTCGGACGTGATTACCGCGAAATCGATTGACAACGCGATCACGACCATTCTGGCGCTGTCCGGTTCGACCAACGCGATCGTTCATATGATCGCGCTCGCGCGGCGCACTGGTGTCGAGTTGACGCTCGACCGGTTCGACGAATTGTCGCGACGCACCCCGGTGCTGGCCAACGTGCGACCGACCGGCCAATACCTGATGGAAGACTTCTTTTATGCGGGCGGCTTGCCGGCCATGCTGGCCGAGTTGGGCGACTTGATCGACGGTACTCAGGCCACCGTGAACGGCCGCACCTTGGGCGAAAACATTGCCGGTGCCGAGATCTTCAACGACGCCGTGATCCGCCGTCGTAGCAATCCGCTGATGCCCGATAACGGCCTGGCGGTATTGCGCGGCAATCTGGCGCCCAACGGCGCGGTGATCAAACCCGGTGCAGCCGACCCCAAGCTGCATGTGCATACCGGCCGCGCGGTCGTGTTTTCCGACTACAACGACATGGCGGCACGTATCGATGACGACAATCTCGATGTCGACGAGAACAGCGTCATCGTCTTGCAGAACGCCGGGCCGGTGGGCGCGCCCGGCATGCCGGAATGGGGGCAACTGCCGATTCCGAAAAAACTGCTGCAAAAGGACGTTCGCGACATGGTGCGGATTTCGGACGCGCGCATGAGTGGCACCAGCTATGGCGCCTGTGTGCTGCATATCGCGCCGGAATCGTTCGTCGGCGGCCCGCTCGCATTTGTTCGCGACGGCGATCTGATTGAACTCGACGTGCCGGCGCGCAAGCTCAACGTCAAAATCTCGGACGAGGAACTGGCCCGACGCCGGGCGGCTTGGACGCCGCCCAAGCCGCGTTTTGAGCGTGGTTTCGGTGCCTTGCATCAAGGGCATGTGCTGCAAGCGGATAGCGGTTGCGATTTCGATTTTCTGGTGCGCAAGAATGCGCAGGATGAACCCGAGATTCATTGATCGAGCAGTGAGGGTGGCGCTGCCGGCGGGAAGGGCAGACTGCGCATGTGTTTGACGGGCTGCACGATTTGGCCGGCTTAGCGAAGTGTGCTTGGGCGGGCCGCGCTGCAGCGCGGAACTCGCCGATTCGGATCATCGCTTCGGTGTGCAGCAACGGCGGAACGCGAGCCGCCGGTTTACCCCGCAGTGCCTGCATGGCTGCGATCTCCACCCGCCTCGGCGGGATTAAGACCTGACTAACCTCAGGTCTTTTTTTATGGGGTGGCGAACGAGGCTGAGGGTCGGGAATGCGCTTGCTTGGCGACGCGCTCTTCGGCTGCCGGGCCCGCCAAAAGTTAGAGAAGAGGTCTATGAGTTTCGTTTATGTCTCTGATTTAGCATTATTTTTTATTCTATCCACAGTTGCTGTGGATAACATTGTGGAAATCTTTGAATAGTTAGGCTAAATGCTTGTCGCGCAAGGCGAATCTACAAATTGCCGGGAATCCGTGCTGGCAGAAAAAACGTATAAAAATCAATTGTTTACATTGCGTATGTAAGTGCGCGCTGTACGCTGCACGTCCGTAGGAGGGCGAATGACAGCAATGTGCATAAGTCAAGGACTGGCGAATAGTTTTTGATGGTATTTTTGCGGTCTGGCGGATTATATTGCTGTACTTAGCGGGCGCCAAATGCCTCGGAATCTTCGTCAATGCGCAGGGCTGCTTCGCTATGCGCCGGTTCAGGAATCCTGCCTTGCTGGATTCCTGAACCGGCGCGACGTTAGCGATGTGATGTGCCGCGGCATGGCGCCCAAGCATGGCGCCCAAGCAGGACGTTCAAGCAGGGCGTTGAAGCAGGACGTTCAAGCACGACGTTCCAAGCAAAACAAAAGGAAGCGCAGATGCTTCTCGAATGGTCGAGCATTTATGCAGGTCAGGCCGATCCGCTGCACGGCTCGGTTGTCGAGATATCGGGCTGGGCAATTGCGCTCAGCCATGAAGCCAGCATCGATTATTTTTTATTGGCGCCCGAAGCGCCGTGCTGTCTCGGGTGCATCCCGGGCGACCCGATGGCATGCGTCGAAGTGTTTGCCGCATCGCCGATTCCGTCTCAAAACCACGCGATAACGATACGCGGACAACTGCGTCGTTTGACCGACGACCCCGCGGGCTGGCGCTACCAACTGATCGATGCGCAGCTTATCACCGGGCAGCGGGATGACGCCGCGCCTTCTCCGGGGCGCCGGGCATTTCTTGCATCAGGCGCCGCGCTGGGGCTCGCGGCGTGTGCGCGCGGGCGCTTCGCTGCTGCTTATAAGGATTCAGACGCGGATTCAGACGCGGATTCAGGCGCGCAGGTCGATCGCACGAACGCATGGCGCGACGCCAAGACGATGACGATCGATATGCATAGCCACGCAGGGCGTGTGATTGTTTCACGCGAACCTGCCGTAGGCGCTGATCGCCCCTTCCTGCCGCTGGCGGCGCCCATGCGTGCAGGAGGGATGAACGTCGTCTGCCTGGCCATCGTGACGGACACCGTGGTTACGCGCGTGTCGTCGGATCGGCGGCGCTTCGAGGCGTATCGAACCCCGCAGGGCGGCGAATTATATGCGCTCGGACAAACCGAGTTCGCGCGCGTGCATATGCTGATCGAGCGCGAACAGCTGATGATCGTGACCGATCGCGCCTCGCTGCGCGCACAGGGAAACGCAGGGCCGTGTGCCATTATCTCGGCCGAGGGCGCCGATTTTCTCGAAGGCCGAGTGGAGCGAGTCGATGAGGCGTACTCCTTGCATCAACTGCGCCACCTGCAGCTCACGCACTATCGTGTCAACGAGTTAGGCGATATCCAGACCGCGGCGCCAGTCCATGGTGGCCTGACGAATTTTGGCGCAGACGTTGTGCGCCGTTGCAACACGCTCGGTATCGTCGTTGACGTTGCGCACGGGACTTACGATCTGGTCAAGCGTGCGGCGGCCGTCACGACCAAACCGCTGGTGCTCTCGCATACCGCTTTAGCCACTCGGCCTTCCGGTCGCAGCAGACTGATTACGCCGGACCATGCCCGGGCGATCGCGGGAACCGGGGGCGTCATCGGTGTCTGGCCGAACTCCGGAAATTTCCGCGATCTGCGCGCCATGGCCGAAGGAGTCAAACGAATGACCGACGTTGTCGGTGTAGACCATGTGGGGTTGGGCACGGACATGCTGGGCTTCATCTCGCCACCGGTATTTACCGACTACGAGCAGTTGCCTGCGCTGGCGCAAGCGCTGGTGGACGAAGGATATGCGGCCGACGAGGTGAGCAGGATCCTCGGTGGGAATTATCGCAGGGTGTTCGATACCACGGTTGGCTGAGCGGGGGTGTCAAGCAAGCTTTCCAGGCGATCGCGGTGGACACCTGGTTTATCGATTCTCATGCCCGGCGCATCATATTGCGGCTTTAATCTGTTCGGAATCCACTGCGATATTGAATCGCTTCCGCGATGTGCGGCGTCTGCGGCTGCGGTGCTCCATCCAAGTCGGCGAGCGTGCGTGCCACCTTCAAAACACGGTAATGAGCTCGCGCGGACCACTGGAAACGGTGTCCTGCCTGTTCGAGCAGCGCACTTCCGCGTCGGTCCGGTTCGCAGGCCGTGTCAAGTGCGCGGGCATTTAACGCCTGATTCGAGCAACCTTGTCGCGCAATTTGCCGTTGACGAGCGCTCGCAACGCGTAGCGCCACCGCGGCGCTGCTCTCTCCTTGCTGCTGGGCACGCTCCGTCAGTTCGTGAGGCGTCAGCGCGGGCATCGTAATCTGCATGTCGATGCGATCCAGCAGCGGTCCCGACAATTTATTCTGATAGCGTGCCGCCTGGTCGGGCGAGCATCGGCAGCGTGCCCGGCTGTCGCCGCGCCAGCCGCATGGGCAGGGATTCATCGCCGCAATCAGTTGAGCCGCCGCAGGAAACTCGACCTGCCGCCCCGCGCGCGAAATGGTGATGTGGCCGTTCTCGAGCGGCTCGCGTAGCATTTCCAGGACTTTTCGATCGAATTCGGGCAGCTCGTCGAGGAAAAGCACGCCCAGATGCGCCAGCGTAATTTCGCCGGCCTGAGGGGGGTTGCCGCCACCAATCAGCGCCGCGGCACTTGCTGAATGGTGCGGTGCCCTGAACGGACGGCGCTGCCACATTGCAGGCGAAAAGCCGCGTTTGCTCAAACTCAGTACGGCCGCACAGGCCAGCGCCTCGGACGCCGTCATCGGCGGGAGAATGCCGGGCAACCGGGCGGCCAGCATTGATTTTCCCGCGCCCGGTGGGCCCACGATGAGCAAATGATGTCCGCCGGCGGCGGCGACCTCGAGCGCGCGCCGAGCGGCAGTTTGCCCGATCACGTCGGCCAGATCCGGCTGGGGCGGCGGGACTGTCGGAGCGGGGGCGCTGAGCGGTTGCAATGCTGCCCCCGCGGCCCGAGCCAGATGAGCACACAGGCTCGGTAAATCCGGCGCGCCGAACACGCGTACGCCCGGCACTAACGCGGCGGCGGCCGCGCTTTCAAGCGGCAGGTAAAGCTCTGGCTCGCGTGTTGCGGGAGTCGAACGCGCCTCGCGCTGTTCAGCATGCGCGCGAACCAACTCGCATGCCATTGCGAACACACCCTGGATAGGCCGAAGCGCCCCGGAAAGCGAAAGCTCGCCGGCAAATTCACGGCCTTCGAGCGCCTTGGTCGGTAATTGTCCGCTGGCCGCAAGGATGCCGAGCGCAATGGGCAAGTCGAAATGCCCAGAAGCTTTGGGCAGATCGGCGGGTGCGAGGTTCACGGTAATGCGGCGCGCAGGGAACTCGAAACGGCAATTCTGCAGTGCCGCGCGGACCCGCTCCCGGCTCTCGCGCACTTCGAGGTCGGGCAATCCCACGATCGAAAATGCAGGCAAGCCATTGGCAAGGTGCACTTCCACCTTGACCTCAGGCGCACCGCCCGGCGCCAACGCGCGGCTGCGGACCAGAGCTAGCGACACGGCCTGGCCATGGGTGCTGGAGCCGAATGCGGCGGGCGCGAGTGGCCAGGTGGCTGCGGCGCTTACTGGGCGGCGGTGGTTTTCAGACGCGCTTCGAGTTCGACGACGCGCCGTTCCAGCTCTTCCAGACGCAGCCGGGTACGGATCAGCACCTGCGCTTGCGTATCGAATTCTTCGCGTGTGACCAGATCGAATTTGTTGAAACCCTGAGCCAGCATCGCCTTGACGTTGCGCTCGACGTCCTTGGCCGGCGAGTTCTTCAGCATTTCGTTGATTTTCGCTTGGATGTCTTGGAAGACTTCATTGGGTTTCATGATTTTTCCTTGTTTGCACAAAAAAGGTGCGTTATTGGTTGAAGTGCAGCGGGTGCTCACAACAAACGCGCAATTATGGTGCGGATTGCGGGGTCTTGCATCGCCCGATTCACGTTGCTTGAATGGCTTAACACGCGGTAACAGCGATTCAAAACACTCTAGCACGTCCGCCCCGCAGCGCAGAAGCGTCCCTCTACGGATTGACCGTACGGCCTACCTTCGGTGTTCGACGCGAGCTCGCGCGTGCACGCGCATCGCCGGGGCGCTGCGCGTGTTGAGCCCGATGAGGCCCGATGAGGCCCGATCGGGGTCGCATGGCATGGGAGTTGCTCAAGTAATTCGGTACTACTCAAAAACTGCAATATCGGCGTAGTTATTGGCTTACACATTGGCCTACTTATCGGCTGCGATACCAGGCCGCGACAGGGACACCAAGCGAGGATTCCATGAAATTGATAACCGCAATCATCAAGCCATTCAAGCTCGATGAGGCGCGCGAAGCCTTATCGGCGATCGGCGTCTCGGGGATAACCGTGACGGAGGTGAAGGGGTTTGGTTGCCA
>Ga0265338_10001051_pt1 | contig 46110 bp, 37 predicted proteins | sample 42126metaG_FD_193579 | JGI IMG/M metagenome (GOLD analysis project Ga0265338, IMG submission 193579) | Rhizosphere microbial communities from Carex aquatilis grown in University of Washington, Seatle, WA, United States - 4-21-26 metaG | ecosystem: Host-associated > Plants > Roots > Rhizosphere... | reverse complement strand
CCTCCGGTTCAGTTTCACTGGGCAGTCTGAATCAGACCTACAATGGTTCAGCCGAAGCCGCCACGGCGACCACCACCCCGAACGGCTTGGCGGTGACCTTCACATACAACGGTTCGGCGACGGTTCCGACTGCTGCGGGCAGCTACACGGTGGTTGGCACAATCAACGACGCCAACTACCAAGGCAGCGCCACCAACACTTTGGTAATCGGCAAAGTGATATTGACGGTGACAGCTGATGCAAAGACCAAGATTTATGGTTTGCCCAATCCACCTCTGACGGCCAGTTATAGTGGTTTTGTCGGTGGTGACGATACTGGCGCACTCTCATCACCCGTGGTCTTGAATACGACAGCCACGACCACGTGCGGTGTGGGCAATTATCCGATTACCGCCAGTGGTGCAGTGGCGGCCAACTACACGATTCAGTATGTGAATGGAATGCTGAATGTGATCGCCGCCCCGCAATTGACCGGTGCCAGCGTGAGCGTGAATGGAACACAGGAATATGTCGTCTCCTGGCAGACGTTTCCGAATCAGACCTATCAACTCGTATCCAGCTCTGACCTCACGGCGGATGCCGGCACCTGGGCACCCGTTGGCGGCCCTGTAGCTGGTACCGGCACCCTTGTCTCCGTGACCAACAGCATGACCGCCTCGCCGCAATGCTTCTTCCGCGTGCAAGTGCAATAACAAAAAGAATGGCCTAAACAGCTTGGGGGGAAATGCGGGCCGCCGGATGAAATTCCGGCGGCCCCTTTGTTTGTGGGTAGGCCAAAACAACCAACCGTCGGCATCCTTCCCGGCCAATGTCCGTTTAAGGTTGCCATGTGCCGGTTGCCGGTTAAAGTAGCCAGGTCCAGATGAAATTTTCATTGTCCATCTTCAGCCTGATTTTGCTGGCCGGTTTCAGTGCGTCGGCGCAGATCAGCGTGGAGATTGTTTTGGATCAGAACCGTTTCTTGCCGAGTGAATCCTTGCCGGTGGCAGTACGGATTACCAACCGTTCTGGCCAGATGTTGCACCTGGGCGCAGACCCCGGCTGGCTGACTTTCAGTGTGAATGCGGTGGATAATTTCGTAGTGACCAAGCTCGGAGAAGTGCCGGTACAGGGTGAATTCGATCTTGGCACCTCGCAAATGGCCACCAAACGCGTGGATGTGGCGCCCTATTTCAACCTGTCGCGGCAGGGGAGCTACCGAATCGTCGCCACGTTGCATGTTAAAGACTGGAATGCGGAAATCCCCAGCCTGCCCGAAGAATTTGACATCATTGACGGCGCAAAATTATGGTCGCAGTCTTTTGGGGTTCCGGCCCCGGCAGGTGAAACCAATGGCTCGCCGCAGATCCGGAAATACACCTTGGAACAAGCCAATTACCTGCGCTCCCAATTGCGGATGTATGTCCAGGTGAGCGATGACCCCGAACGGCACATCTTCAAGGTCCGCGCCATCGGGCCGATGGTTTCGTTCAGCCAGCCTGAAGCCGAACTGGACCGTTTGAATAATTTGCACGTCATTTACCAGAGTGGCGCCCGGACCTTTATTTACACCTTGATCAATCCGGACGGTGATATCGTACGGCAGGAATATTATGATTACGTCAATACCCGCCCGCGGTTTCAAACCGACGACCTGGGGAACATCATGGTCATTGGCGGAGTCCGCCGGGTAAAGCCCATCGATGTGCCAAGCGTCGAAGCCCCCGTAACAGAGCCCCCGCCGGCTCCAGTTCACCCGCCCGCCCAACCTTGACGCATTATTGCGACAATTCGTCCTTCGACAGAATTTGTTCCTGGAGGCTGCGAACGATCATCATGGCGCGGGTCAGGGCATTGTCCTGGGTTTCGCCGGGAAAGGATTTTAACTGCACCCAAACCCCCGCAATTGGATCGCCATTTCGGTCGCGCAAAGGCAGCGTAAGCATCACCGAGCCTTTGTCGCGCCCGAAACATATCTTGCCGTCGGTTATGGCGCCTTTTTCCGCCTCGGTACCGGGCTGGCCGATCTCTTTTTCATTTTTGCTGGCCGCAATCCGCGGTTGCTGTTTGTCGTCGAGCGTGAAAATACGCAACCCCAGGATGCGCGGTTGCTCGTTCAACACGTTCTGCAACACCGCTTGCGCCAGGGGCACGATGGGCGTGTAAGTGATGGTTGTCTCGCCAAAATAACCCACCGTGTCGGACTTGGTGCGGAAACCGATCTTGCCGGCGCTGAACGAACTGTCCTGTAGCGGTGGCATCGCCAGCTTCCCGTCAAACCAGCAGGTGATCTGATTGCCCTGGCACTGCACGGTCAGCATGTGCCAGGTGCCGGTGGAAACTTCCGTCTCGGGCCCGATGGGATCGGAACGAAAGCCATTCACAACCTTGTAAAATCGCACGTTGTGGCCCAGGGCGCTCGCGCGAATGACGTAACAATTCGACTCGTTTTGATAGCGAAAAACCAGGCCGGCCATTTGCTCGGCGATGCCGCTGACGATTTTGAACCGGGTCGTGACCGTGAAATCCTTGAACGTCTCGCCATTGTAAATCAACATCGGGAACCGTTCGTCGGTCGAATCGACGCTCGTTTGGGCCACCACGGCCCGGCGCGCCACCACCGGCGCCAGGGGCGAGAGCGGCGCCAGCAGCGGCGGCACTTCGGCCATGACGATTTTCCAGCCGGCGGGCGGGCCGCCGCCCGACAGCACCGCGTCAAAATTGGTCGGCATCTGGTCGGTCGCCACGCTGCCGAAATCGAATTTGATTTCCGCGCCGACCGCCGGCCAGGCCAAAGCCAGCCAGCAGGCGAAAAGCATTTTTTGCATTCCGCGCAGCCTAACAAAAAGAAATCAGACGACAAGCAGCCGTTTGTGCCCTGATTTGGTTGTAGGGCACGACGTAAGGAGTGCTGGCCCAATCGCCTCGTCACCTCGTCGCCTACAAATTAGGACACGGCCTTTGATGTTCACCCCGTCTTTCAGCAAATCCGCGGCAATTGTTCGCCGCTCGGCATGTCGAGAATCCGGCTCGCGCCGATCGCACTCTGCAGTGTGACCAGCGGCCCGGAATTTTCGGCGACCCGGCCGATCACCGCGGCTTCGGCTCCGGCGGCCTGACGGCGTAAAATGGTCAGGGCCCGGTCAGCATCCTTCGCGGCAATGAAGGCGGCAAAACGTCCCTCGCACGCCACATGCAACGGATCCAGTCCGAGCATCTCGCAAGCGGCATGAACATCCTCCCGCACCGGCACGGATTTTTCCACCACTTGAATGCGCCTGCCTGAGGCTTCGGCGATTTCATTGAGCGCGCTCGCGAGCCCGCCGCGGGTAAGGTCACGCAGGCAATGGATTTCAATTCCCGCATCGATCAGGGAGAACACCTCGTCATGGACCGGCGCGGAATCGCTCTCAATCCGGCTTTCAAACGCCAGGCCTTCGCGGACAGCCATGATCGCCATGCCGTGGCGGGCCAGATCGCCGTTGATCAGAACCACATCACCCGGCTGGATGTTTTGCGGTGCAATTTTCTGTTCGTGTTCGACCACCCCAATGCCGGACGTATTGATGAGAAGACCGTCCCCCTTGCCCTGGTCCACGACCTTGGTGTCGCCGGTGATGATTTGCACGCCGCATCGCCGCGCCGCATCGCGCATCGAACAAACAACCCGCCACAGGGTGTCCATCGGCAAACCTTCCTCGATGATGAACGCGCTGCTGAGGTAAAGCGGCCGTGCCCCGCTCATGGCCAGGTCGTTCACGGTGCCATGGATTGCCATCGAACCGATGTCGCCACCGGGAAAGAAAATCGGGCGCACAACATAGGAATCCGTCGTGAAGGCGAGTTTGCGGCCCGTCCATTCCACCACGGTCGAATCGCGTTGCGTTTCAAGCAGCGGATTGTCAAAGGCCGCCAGAAACATTTTACCGATGAGCTGGTGCATCAACTTTCCGCCGCCGCCATGCGCCATCAGCACGCGCGGATACTGGGAGATTGGAATCGGACAGGTTGCATTGAATTCCATAAAATCGGATTCAATTTTGCCGCCGATAGCGGTAATAAGCGGCACACGCGCCTTCGCTCGAAACCATCGTCGCCCCGAGCGGATGCTCCGGTGTGCATTTCGTCCCAAAGGCCGGGCATTCATGCGGCTTGATCTGCCCCTGCAACACCAGGCCGCTGAGGCAATCGGCGGGTTCATCCACATGATGATCCGCCAGGCCGAATTTTTTTTCGGCATCGAAGCCGGCATACGGATCGTTCAAACCAAGACCACTTTGCGGAATTTCGCCCACGCCGCGCCATTTGCGGGCCACCACCTTGAAAACCTTGTGGATCAGTTCCTGCGCGGGGCGATTTCCCTCGCGTCGCACGGAACGGGTATATTGATTTTCCACTTCGGCGCGCCCGGATTCGAACTGTTGCACCACCATCAGCACGCCGTGCAGGATATCCAGCGGCTCAAATCCGGTGACCACAATCGGCACGTGATATTTCGCCGCCAGCGGCGGATATTCCTCGTAACCCATCACCGTGCAAACATGCCCGGCGGCCAGGAAACCCTGCACCTTGCAGTTGGGCGACGACATCAACGCCTCAATGGCGGGAGGCACGAGCACGTGTGAAACGAGCATGGAAAAATTCTTCAGCCCCTTCTGCGCCGCCTGAAAAATTGCCATCGCCGTTGCCGGGGCCGTGGTTTCGAAACCGACGCCAAAGAAAACGACCTCCCTGGCCGGATTTTGTTCCGCGATTTTCACGGCATCGAGCGGCGAATAAACAATGCGCACGTCGCCGCCCGTGGCCTTGACGCTCAACAGGTCCGTCGTGCTGCCGGGTACGCGCAACATGTCGCCGAACGAGGTGAAAATCACGTCCGGCCGGGAAGCGAGCTCAAGCGCCTTGTCAATCATTTCAAGCGGGGTGACGCACACCGGGCAGCCGGGCCCGTGAATGAGCGTGATAAATTTGGGCAGCAACTCGTCGATGCCAAACTTCACAATGGCATGTGTCTGGCCGCCGCAAACTTCCATGATGTTCCACGGCCGGGTCGTAATCCGGTGGATTTCCCGCGCGAATTGATGCGCCTGGTCCCCATCGCGGTATTCGTCCAGGTATTTCATGGCTTGTCCCGTCGGGGCGGTGGTTCGGTATCGCTGTCCTCCAGTTCGGCGAGTTCTTCCATCTCCTTCAAATACCCAAAAACCTTGTGCGCCTCTTCTTCATCGACCCGGCTGAGGGCGAAACCGACATGGACAATGACATAATCGCCCACCTTGACCTCGGGCACGTAGGCCAGACTGGCTTCCTTAAGAATGCCGCCGAAATTGATTTTGCCCATGCGCGTCAGCGGATCATCGCCGCTGATGCTTTCAACTTTTCCTGGAATGGCCAGACACATGTGTTTTTACCTTAATCTTTTGTGCGCAACGCGGCAACGATTTGTCCCAGCGCGATTCCACCGTCGTTCGGCGGCACGCGCTGGTGCCAGTATGGCCGAAAGCCCTCCGCCTGCAAACGCCGCACGGCGCGCTCCGAGAGATACCGGTTTTGAAAGCAGCCCCCGGAGAGCACGACCCCTTGTTGGCCGGAAACCTTGGCCACCGCAACGATGCCCTCCACCAGTGTATTATGGAACTTGGCCGAAATGGTGCCCACGGAAGTGCCGTTTTTTGCATCGGATAAAATCCCTTCAACCATTGGAGACCAATCCAGAATCATTGCCGATGGCCGATGGCCGATGGCCCATGGCGGAATTTTGGTAGGGTGAGCGTCCGCGCGAGCCGCATTCGGCCATCCATATTCTGCCAGCGGCAAGGGATAAGCTTCGTCCGTTTCGATTCCCTCCAACGCAAATTCCAGCTCCATCGCGGCCTGGCCTTCGTACCGGATTCGTTGGCGGAGATTCACCAGCGAGGCCACGGCATCGAACAATCGCCCGACACTGGAAGTCAGCGGCGAATTCACTTTCTTTGCCAGCATGATTTTCAACGTGCCGAGCTCCGCAGATGAAAAAGCGGCCAGGGTTGCCAGCGTCTCCTGTTCCCAAAGCGCGTCGCCGGCCATTTCATAAAGCAATCCCAGCGCGGTTCGGCGCGGTTCCTTGACCGCCTGGTCGCTACCGGGCAGGCGGAAGGGACGCAGATGGGCAACGCGTTCGATGCTTTCGTCGGTGACCAGAAAAAACTCGCCGCCCCAGATCGTGCCGTCAGTACCGTAACCGGTCCCATCCCAGGAAATGCCGAGCGCCGGGGCCGCGATTTCGTTTTCCGCCATGCAGGACAAAACATGTGCGATGTGGTGCTGGACCTGGATGGTCTGCGGAGCGCGGCTGTCTCCAGCCGCAGCGGCCAGGATTGTTGGCGATGATCCGATTTTTTCAGCGTTTGACCGCGTTGATGCGTGCTGCGGGTCGGGAGACCCGCGGTCCAAGGCAAACCGCGTTGAGAGATAATCCGGATGTAAATCGGCGGCAATGATTTGCGGCCGGACGTCGTAAAGTTGTTCAAAATCCGCAATGACGTGACGGAAGGCAGAGTTAGCCTGCTCGGTTTCCAAATCACCAATGTGCTGGCTTAGGAAAACCTGGTTGCCAACCAATAGTGCGATGGAGTTTTTCAAATGGGCGCCAACGGCGAGAATGCTCCGCTTTCCGCTTTCCGCACTCCGCACTTGGATGGGCAGAGGCGCATATCCTCGCGCCCGACGTAAAACCAGTTCCCGGTCCAGCATCACTCGCACGATGGAATCATCCACGTGGCGCACGATCGGGCGGTTGTGAACCAGAAAGACATCGGCAATGTCGCGCAGTCTCTGCAATGCTTCATGTTCATCCGTGCAAATCGGTTCGTCGCTCAAGTTGCCGCTGGTGGCGACAACCGGAAAACCGAGTTCGGCCAGGAGCAGGTGGTGTAATGGGTTCGACGGCAACATCACGCCGAGATTGGGGTTGCCCGGAGCCACCTCATTTGCGATTTGCGATTTGCGATTTGCGATTTTTTTGAGCAAAACAACCGGAGCTTCGGGCGACCGGAGCAGCCGCTCTTCCAGCGGTGAAATGTCACATTCGGTCTTCACGCATTCCAGCGACGGAAACATCAGGGCGAACGGTTTTTCCTCGCGATGTTTCCGCTCCCGGAGACGACGAACGGCCGATTCCTCGTGCGCAGCCACGATCAGATGAAATCCGCCAAGCCCCTTCACGGCGACGATCCGGCCGCGCCGGATTGCCCGGGCGGCGGCACGCAGGGCCTGGTGTCCGCCAAAGATCGCTTCACCCGCCGGGCCCCAAAGCTCAATCCGCGGGCCGCACACGGGGCACGCGTTCGGTTGCGCATGGAACCGGCGATCCTGCGGATCATCGTATTCGGCCTGGCATTGCGGACACATCGTGAATGATTTCATCGATGTGTTCGCGCGGTCGTAGGGCAGCGAATCCATGATGCTGAAACGCGGGCCGCAATGGGTGCAATTGGTGAACGGATAACGATAGCGGCGGTTCCCGGGATCAAAAATTTCACGGAGACAATCTGGACAGGTGGCAATGTCCGGCAAAACCAGCGCAGTTTTGTCGCCGCCGGGGTCACTGGCGCGAATCTGGAAATCCGGGAAACCGATTGGATCCAACCATGAAGCTTCGAGGCTTTGAATGAAACTATGCGGCGGTTTTTCGCTCTCCAGCCGCAACAGAAATTGTTCCAGGACGAGACGCGGCCCTTCGACTTCCAGGAAGACGCCCTGGGCGGAATTGTTGACCCAGCCGGGGAGGCCCAGTCCGGTGGCGAGGCGGAAGACAAACGGTCGGAACCCTACACCTTGCACCGCGCCGCGAATGGCGACCTTCAATCGCATGGTTGGCGGCATATTCACCGCAATTAAAATAGGCCGGCTGACCCGCCGCTACTTTGCGGAAGTTGCCGACCATTCCCCCTTATTTGACCGCGAGGGCCCGAATTTTATCGATGGCTTCCTTCAGGCCACGCTGGACCGATGGCGAAAGCTCCTCGGTGAAACCGGTGTGTTCGGCGGGGATGGTCAGCCACCACGCTTCGGGGCAATGGCCGAAGATGTCGCGGGCCAGCGCGAGCATCGTGCGCGGATCGGCCGCATGGGCCATCAGTTGTGAACTGTCCGCCGGCTCCAGTTTCCGGAGCTGGACCTCGCGCGGCGCATCGACGGCGGCATCCACAAATACCACCCGGCGCGCCTGCGAAACCGGCTCGGCATGTTCGGGCGAAAGCTGCTGGCAGATCAACGTCCGCACCCCGGGCAGATGGAGCGCTTCCACCGCTGCTGCGACTTTGGGGCCGACTCCGTCATCGCCGCGCAACTCGTTGCCGTAGCCAATGACCAGAAATTCCCGGGCCGAATCGGTTGGTTGATTCTGTATCACGTGAACAACTTAAACTTGCAGGACGTTCAATGCCAGCGGCGAAGTAGGTTGTCGCGTCGACGGGATGTAAACGCAGATTGAAACCGCAAAACTATTTGCCGGCGAGCCGGCGCGTCGCTAAACGCCAAAGGGTAAAACAGTTGAAGTTGAGAGTTGATGGATGAAAGCTCCGTTTCTGAACACTGAAAACTTGCACCGCCCGTCACTCCGGCGCGGAGTTTTCCCGGCCCAGGTATTTCTTTTCGGCGGTGTCAACGCGAATGATTTCACCATTGGTGATGAACAGGGGAACCATGATTTGGAGGCCGGTTTCGAGCTTGGCTTCCTTCCAGGACGCGCCCAAACCGCCCCGGCTGGGCGAAGCGGTGTCCGCCACTTTGAGCGAAATTTGCGCCGGCAGGACGATGTCGAGCAGCCGGCCATCGAGCCGCAGGGCCTTGTATTCCTCGTTCTCCTTGAGAAACCACCGGCGTTCACCAACCTGTTCGCCGCTGAACTCAAACTCCTCGAACGTCTCCGCATCCGTGAAAAACAGCCGGTCGGCCTGCGCATAGCTGTAATTGACGCGGCGGGTTTCCAGCGGGGCCACGGTCACACGTTCGCTCTCGGCGAAAACGCGGTCAATGAGGCGTCCGGTCGTGAGGTGGCGCAGGCGGGTGTGGAGCTTGTGCCGGGTCTGGGCGGTGCCGCTGGTGTGCAAATCCTCGATGACATGGGGGGCACCGTCCAGCAGCAGAACCATCTGGCGTTTGAACTCGGAAGGCAGAATTGTTTCCATGGTGTCGTCCCCTGCGCCCGCCGGGATATTTCGGCGGCTACGAAGCTTTAGCGTGAACCCTGCATGGCGTCAACCATTTCAAATCCGCACTCCGGAACCTCGCCCACCTTTATTGCTGCGGGATGCGGGTGGCCTGGCTGGCCACGCATTGCCAGCGACCGTCCCGTTTCACAAATATATCGGTCATCCGTTGCGGCCCGCTGATGTCGTTGCCCCGGAACTGGCCGTGCCACACGATGCGCAGTGTGACCACCGCCGTGCGGTCGTAGAGTCGCACTTTTAAGTCGCTCAATTCAAAGGAGTCGATCGCCAGGTCGCCGGCCCTGATCGTGTCGAGTTCCCGGACCTTGGTCCAAACCTGTCCAGCGGGATCGGTGAACACGTATTCCTCCGCCTGCATCCGGTCAATTTTCCCAACGTCCTGTTGTTTCACGGCGTCGGCCCATGCCTGTTCCAGAGTCTGAAGTTCCTGTCCGAGGTTCGGCTGTCCGCCGGGGCTCGCATTTTCGGGTTGATTGGTCTGACCATGCAACCGTGAGGCCATGAAGACGGCGACAAGGAGAGGTAGGAGGATTTTCATGTTTTGCTTTTTCATTTGGACTCACTTTTTAAAGAACGGGGAAACGGCAACCCATACCGTTTCCCCGCCAGTACACACCAAACAGCAAACAACCCAAACAACCAGACTAACAGAACCGACCAGACAAATTTTTCTGCAACGGTCCGCCTCCTCACGTCGGCGGCGCGGTTTATCCGCGGACCAGCTCGTTCAGCACGGTGCCGTCCGGCGCAATCAATCGCACCAGCAGCGGCATCTGGCCGACCGCATGGGTCGAACAGCTCAGGCACGGGTCGTAACAGCGGATGCCGTGCTCGATGCGGTTGAGCATCGGCTCCGGGATGTCGTTGCCGCGCACGTAATGCCGCGCGATCTGCGCCACGGTCTGGTTCATCGCCAGGTTGTTCTGGCCGGTGGCGACGATGAGATTGACCTTCTTGAGCAGGCCGTCCCGGTTGACCGTGTAATCATGAAACAACGTGCCGCGCGGGGCTTCGCTCACACCCACGCCGCGCAGGCTGTTGATGCCCGCGTCCGCCCGGAGATCGCTGCTCAGCAAATCGGGATCGTCCAAATGGAGTTCGATGCGTTCCAGCGAAGCGAGGATTTCAATCAGCCGGGCGTAATGATACAGAAACGAGGAGATCACCGCGCCGCGCCCGAATTTCTTGAATTTCTTCAATTCGGCGTCGGCCTTGGGCGTGCCCATCTGTTCGGCAACGTTCAGGCGCGCGAGCGGACCGACGCGATACATGCCGTCCGACGATCCCAACGGTTTGTAAAATGGTGATTTGAGATAGGAGGTGGGCTGCACCTCTTCACCGATGTACTCGTAATATTTTTGCGGGTCGAGCTGGTCGGCGATGATGCTGCCGCTGCTGTCGCTGAACCGGAGTTTGCCGCCGTGATGTTCCCAGGTGCCATCCGGGGAGACAAGGCCCATGAACAACGACGGGAAATTGCCGAAGATCTGGATCTCCTTCTTGTGCGTATCGAGCACTTTCTTGAACAGATCGAAGGCGACCTGGGTGGTGGCGTAGGCTTCGGGCAACCAGGCGCGGATCTTCGCGCGGCCTTCCTCGGTCAATGGACTGCGCACGCCACCGGGTACGGCCCACGCGGGATGGATTTTCTTGCCACCGAGAATCTCGATGATTTCCTGGCCGAACTGGCGCAGGCGGATGCCGGCACGGGCGAGGTCGGCGTTGGAGGCGATGATGCCGAAGACGTTGCGTTGGGCGGGCGGGGTATCCCAGCCGAGCAGGAAATCCGGCGCGCTCAGGTGAAAGAAGCTCAGTGCATGGCTTTGGACCATCTGGCCGAGGTTCATCAACCGGCGCAACTTGTCGGCGGCGGGCGGGATGTTGACGGCCATGATGGCGTCGCCGGCCTTGGCCGAGGCGAGCAGATGGCTGACGGGGCAGATGCCGCAAATGCGCGGCGTGATGCCGGGCATTTCACTGTAGGGCCGGCCTTCGCAGAATTTCTCGAAACCGCGGAATTCCACGACGTGGAAGATGGCGTCGGACACGTTACCCTCGTCGTCCATGAAGATGCTGATCTTGGCATGGCCCTCAATGCGGGTCACGGGATCGATGACGATGCGTTTTGACATAATTTATAAATTCATCCTGGTAGGGCGGGCAGTCCTCTGTCAGCCGAGCGGCGCGCACGGAGTGACGCGCCCTACCTTTTTATCCAAATTTCAAATTGGCGCCTTCCAGTTTCGGCACCTGGCCGCTCAACACCTGGACCAGGAAAGCCTTGATGCGGCCGGCCGGCGGCGGGCAGCCGGGCAGGAAATATTCCACGTGCACGGCTTCGTAGATGGGCATCACACGCTTGAGCAACGCCGGCACAATGCCGTCGCCGTACTTGGGCGCGCCCGGGTTGTTTTGGGCATTCTCAATGTAAGCGCACTGGAGGACGTTCTCGTCGTTGCCCAGGCCGAGCTGGTTGCGGATGGCAGGCACGTTGCCGGTGACGGCACAATCTCCGAAGGCGACCAGGACTTTTGTGCGGGCACGGATTTGATGGAGGATTTCCAGGTTGTCCTCGTTGCAGACGGCGCCTTCAATCAGACAGACATCGACGTTGTCCGGGTAGGTCTTGACGTCCATCACGGGACTGTAGACCAGTTCAATTTTTCCGGCGACGTCGATGAGAAACTCGTCGAGGTCGAGGAAGGACATGTGGCAGCCCGAACAGCCGCCCAACCAGACCGTGGCTACTTTTAGACGTTCCATTGTTTTTTCTCCCGTGCATTGACGATGAATTCAAGCTTGGTGCGGTCGCGTTCCATTTCGGACACCGTGGAGCCCTTGTTGAACAGCGCGCCGGTGGGACAGGACATGACACATTTGCCGCAGGCCGTGCAGGTTTCGGAATCGCCCCACGGCTGGTTGAGATCGCTGATGATGTTGGAGCGGGCGCCGCGGCCGGAAACGTTCTTGGTGCCGGCGCCTTCGATGTGCCAGCAGACGCGCACGCAACGGGTGCAGAGAATGCACCGGTTGTGGTCCATGCCGAACCGCAGGTGGGTATTGTCCACGCCCCATTTCGGGAAGCAATAATCGTAACGCACGTGGTCCATGCCCTGGCTGCAGGCAAGCGCCTGGAGTTCGCAATGGCCATTGGCCACGCACGCGGCGCAGACGTGGTTGCGCTCGGCAAAGAGCAGTTCCAGCGTCATGCGCCGGTATTTTTGGAGGCGTTCGCTGTTGGTCTTTACGTCCATGCCCTCGCTGATTTTGGTGGTGCAGGCGGGCAGGAGCTTGGCGATGCCCGTGACTTCCACGAGGCAGAGGCGGCAGGCGCCGATGTCGTACACGCCATCCAGATGGCACAGGGTCGGGATTTTGATCCCAGCGTCCGTGGCCACGGTCAGGATGGTGGCGCCTTCCTCGGCGCTGACCTGAATTCCGTCAATGGTTAAGGTTTTGGCGGCCATAAATTTAAAATCAGGATTCAGAATTCAGAATCCAGAATTCAGAATTAATTACGGTTTTCATGTTCAAGGTGTCGCGGTTTGTTTCTTCGCGCCGTTGCTGTCGCGCGGGCCGAATTTGTCCGGCTGGAGCAGTTCCTCGTATTCGCGACGGAAGAATCGCAGCGTGCTCAACACGGGATTCGGCGCGGTCTGACCCAGGCCACAGAGGCTGGTGTTCCGGACCATGTCGCAGAGTTCCTCGAGTTTGGCGAGGTCGCGTGCAGTGGCTTTGCGGCCCAGGATTTTTTCCAGGAGATGGAGCATCTGCTGTGTGCCGGCGCGGCAGGGAATGCACTTGCCGCAGGATTCATCCACACAGAACTCCATGAAATACCGCGCCACATCGACCATGCGCGTGGTCTCATCCATGACAATCATGCCGCCCGACCCCATGATGGAACCGAGCTTGCCGAGCGATTCGTAATCCACGGGCGTGTCGAGCGCTTCGGCGGGAATGCAACCGCCCGAGGGACCGCCGGTCTGTACAGCCTTGATTTTGCCGCCATCCGGCGCGCCGCCGCCCATGTCCTCGACGATCTGCCGCAAGGGCGTGCCCATGGGGACTTCGATGAGGCCGGTGTTGGTGATTTTGCCGGCCAGGGCAAACACCTTGGTACCCTTGCTCTTCTCGGTGCCGATGCCGGCGAACCATTCGGCGCCTTTGCGCAGGATGGGCGCCACGTTGGCGAAGGTCTCGACGTTGTTGATGAGCGTAGGACAATCCCAGAGACCGCTCTCAGCCGGAAACGGCGGACGCGGACGGGGCGTGCCGCGTTTACCCTCGACGGACGCCATCAACGCAGTTTCCTCGCCGCAAACAAACGCGCCGGCGCCGATGCGGATGTCGATGTTGAAATTGAATGGTGACTCAAAAATGCCGCTGCCGAGCAGGCCGAGGGTCTTGGCCTGTTTGATGGCCAATTGCAGGCGTTTGATGGCGAGCGGATATTCGGCGCGGACGTAAATGAACCCCTGGTTGGCGCCGACAGCGTAAGCGGCGATGGCCATGCCTTCGAGCACGCTGTGGGGATCACTTTCGAGCACGCTGCGGTCCATGAACGCGCCGGGATCGCCTTCGTCGGCGTTGCAAATGACATATTTCTGCGCACTCTGGGTTTTGGCGACCGTGCCCCACTTGATGCCAGTGGGGAACCCGGCGCCACCGCGTCCGCGCAATCCGCTTTTGACAATGGTTTCCACCACTTCCTTGGGCGTCATTTCGCGGAGCACATCGTGCAGTGCCTGGTAACCATCGGCGGCGATATACGCCTCAATCTTTTCGGGGTCAATCTCGCCGCTGTTGGCCAGCACGATGGACAATTGCTTTTTGAAAAAGGGCGCGTTGGGGTCGCCGCGCTGGACTTTCGTTGTGCCGCCCTTCAGGGTGTTGATCAGTTCCAGCGCGTCCTCGGGAGAAACTTTTTCGTAAAGCGCGTCCTGGGTGTCGATGCTCACCAGCGGGCCTTCGCAACAGAGTTTCATGCAGCCGACGCCGCGGACTTCCACTTCGTCGCCCAACCCGGCGGCCTTTACCGCCTGATCGAGGTTTTTTTTGACGGCTTCGGAACTGGAGGACATGCAGCCGGCGGCCAGGCAACAGCGGATGACGGTTTTCTTGCGGGTGGCCCGCTGCTTTTCGGCTATTTCGTTGAGATCATCAATGACCATTGGACATCCATCCTTTCACCTGGGCGAGGGCGGTTTCGGGCGTCTGGCGCGGGGTGACCGTGCCGTCATAAACGACGGCGGGGGCAATGCCGCAGGCGCCGATGCAACGGGCGGTGAGCAGCGAAAGTTGATTGTCCGGCGTGGTTTCGCCAGCCTTGATTTTTGCCTTTTCCTCGACGGCGGCGAGCACCTTGTCGGCGCCCTTGACGTAACAGGCGGTGCCCATGCAAACGACGCAGGTATGTTTGCCTTGCGGTTTGAGGGTGAAAAAGTGGTAAAAGGTGGCCACGCCATAAACGCGGCTGGCGGGCAGCTTGAGTTTAGAGGCGATAAACAGGAGCAGGTCATCTTCGAGATACCCAAACAGCTCCTGCGCCTTGTGCAGCACCTCGATGAGCGCATCGTGTTTGAATTGATGCTTTTTCATGTGCGCTTCCAGAATCTTGAAGCGCTTGTCACCGCTGGCGTGTTGCAGCACGGCGGCCAGGTGCATTCCTTTGTCTTTTTTAACGGTGTCAATCATTTGGCGTACCTTATAAATAACTTGGGGCGGATGGAGGTGAGTGGCTCTGCAAAAATTGGCAATCTATCACCCTGACTTGCACGACCGGGCAAGTCTGCCGCTTTTCCGGTTTTCGCGGTCGCTGCCATGCTGCCGGGTTTGTTGTCGTGTGCGCTGGCTCCGCGTGCTGTCGGCTGGGATCGCCGAGGCTCCCGTTTGGCCCGACCGGCCACCCGGTTTACCCTGGTTCATTGGCTATGCTGCTTCATATTATTAGTCGGTCATATTGCTTGTACCCTTTTGCCCGCCAAAGCGTTGGGAGAGCCGTTCGATAATTAATTTTTCCCATTTCACTTGACGTTTATGTGAGGTTTGCTTAATTTGTTCATGTGCAAACAAGCATTGCTAAGGATTTTCCAGCACCGCTTTCAAACGTCAAACAGCGGCCGCCGGCACCCTGTTTTCACCAGTGTGAATGTCCGCCGGAAGTTGCGGCGGCCAAAAAGACCGTTTCCGCGGACCGTGGGGCTGCCATGGCGATGGGTGGCAATAGTGGCAACGGCAGTGGCGGCAACAACAACCGGGCGCTGATCAAAGCCATCTCGGATTCGAAGGTGTACCAGGAGTATGAACGCGCCTTCAATGTACTGACCGGACTGCCGGTATCGTTGCAGCCGCTGGAAACCTGGCAACTGCCGCATCACGGCAAGCGGAATGAAAATCCCTTTTGCGCGCTGGTTTCGCAGAAGAGCCGCGCCTGTGCCGCCTGCCTGCAGGTCTGGGAACAGCTTTGCGAGAAGGCCGTCAACGAACCCAAGACCATCAGCTGTCCCGCCGGTTTGCTCGACACCGCCGTGCCGGTGCGGCTGGGGGACCGGTTGATTGGTTATCTGCAAACCGGGCAACTGCTGGGCAGCAAGCCGACATCGCGCCAGTTTGAAAAGGCCGCCAAACTCGTCGCAGGCTGGGGCGTCGAAATGGACCGGGGCGAACTCAAGAAGGCCTTCTACGCGACAAAAGTGATCAATGCCAAACAGCACGAATCCATCGTCCGGCTGCTGGTAATTTTTGCGCAGCACCTGGCCATGCTGGGCAACCAGATTTTCATCCAGCAAAAAAACACCGAGCCGCCCATCATCAAGCGCGCCAAGGAATATATTTACGAACATCATACCGAGGAGCTTTCCCTCGCCCGCGCGGCCAAGGCGGTGAACATGAGCACATTCTACTTTTGCAAGATGTTCAAGAAGGTCACCGGCATTAATTTTACCGACTATCTTTCCCGGGTGCGCATCGAGAAGGCCAAGAATTTGTTGCTGAATCCCAACCTGCGGGTGAGTGAGATCGCGTTTGAAGTCGGGTTCCAGTCGCTGACGCATTTCAATCGCGTCTTCAAAAAGCTGCTGGGCCAGTCGCCCACGGAATATCGCGCGCAATTGCTCGGCCATTGAACGGGCGGTGGCAGGAGCCAGGCCACGGGATCGGTGGCAGATCGATTTGCTGTAGTGTGCGCTGTCTCCTCAGCGCACGGTCGGCTGACACAGCCGACGCTACATCGCCTATTTTTTCAGGGTTGGTCAACCTCCGCAAAATTTGTATAGTCTTCAACAAGGTTTGGTGAGTAGAACACCTTGAAAAATAGGACTTTCACGCTGTAGAAAATTTATGTTCAAAACGTTGCCAGATTCACCGGTGCCGGACGACTGGTTCGTGTCGGGCTGCCCTGGCCGTGAATGAACGGTAGTTGTAAAAAATTTTATGGAATCCACAAAAACCACGACTGTTTCCAATCCTGAAATCAAACGCCTCGAGCCCGCCCACGACATCCTGCACCAGACGCGCAAGCATCCGCTGGATCCCATCTGTGCTCCGAAGGTCGTCGCCGTCATCGGCGCCACGGACAAGCCCCGCAGTGTCGGGCGGATGCTGTTTGAAGGTCTCGGTCGCGGCGGTTTCAGCGGTGTGGTCTATCCCATCAACCCGAAGCGTTCCTCCGTGTTGTGCGTCAAGGCCTATCCCAGCATCGGCGCCGTGCCGGAGAAGGTGGACCTGGCGGTCATCTGCACGCCGGCCAAGACCGTGCCCGGGCTGATCAAGGATTGCGCCAAGGCCGGGGTTGGCGGCGTCATCATCATTTCTGCGGGCTTCAAGGAAACCGGCCCCGAAGGCGTGAAACTGGAACAACAAATCCTCGCCGATGCCCGCGCCGCCGGCATGCGCATCGTCGGTCCCAACTGTCTCGGCGTCCAGATGCCGAACATCGGGTTCAACGCCAGTTTTGCCGCCACCATCGCCCGGCCCGGCGACGTGGCATTTCTCAGCCAGAGCGGCGCGCTCTGTTGTGCCGTGCTCGACTGGAGCCTCAAGGAAAACGTCGGGTTCAGCTGCTTCGCCTCGCTCGGCTCCATGCTCGATGTCGGCTGGGGCGACCTGATTTACTACCTCGGCGACGATCCCAAAACCAAGAGCATCGTCATTTACATGGAAACCATCGGCGATGCGCGCTCGTTCCTGTCCGCCGCCCGCGAAGTGGCGCTGACCAAGCCGATCATCGTCATCAAACCCGGCCGCACCGAGGGCGCCGCCAAGGCCGCCGCCTCCCACACCGGTTCGCTGACCGGCAGCGACGACGTGCTGGAAGCTGCGTTCAAACGTTGCGGCGTGTTGCGGGTAAACAACATTTCCGATTTGTTTTACATGTCCGAGGTGCTGGGCCGGCAGCCGCGTCCGAAGGGCAACCGCCTGACCATGATCTCCAATGCCGGTGGTCCCGGCGTGCTGGCCACCGATGCGTTGCTCACCACCGGCGGCGCTCTCGCTGAGGTTTCCAAGGGCACCATCGAGGAGCTGGACAAGTTTCTGCCGCCTTCCTGGTCGCGCAACAACCCGATCGACGTGCTCGGCGACGCCAGCGCGGAGGCCTACGCCAAGACGCTGGAAATCGCCGGGCGCGACCCGAACAGCGACGGCTTGCTCGTCATTTTGACGCCGCAGTCCATGACAGAATGCACCGACACCGCGGAGAAATTGAAGGCGTTCGGCCACATCGAAGGCAAGCCGGTGCTTGCCAGCTGGATGGGCGGCCGGGACGTGGCTGAAGGCGAAGCCATTTTAAACCGCGCCGGCATCCCGACCTTTCCGTATCCCGACACCGCCGCGCGCGTGTTCACGTCCATGTGGCGTTATGCGGACAATCTCCGTGCGCTGTACGAGACGCCGGTGCCTTCCGCCGATGCCGCCGACCTCGAATCCGGGCGCGCCAAGGCCCACACCTTGATTGAGTCGGTCCGGAAAACCGGCCGCACGATCTTCACCGAATCCGAATCCAAGGAATTGCTGGCCTGTTACAACATCCCGACTGTCATCACCAAAGTGGCGAAAAACGAGACCGAAGCGGTGAAGCACGCAAAGGAAATCGGTTATCCGATCGTGCTTAAACTTTACTCCGAAACCATCACGCACAAGACGGATGTGGGCGGCGTGCAATTGAATCTAAAGGACGAGGCCGATGTGAAACGGGCGTTCAAGGCCATCAAGACCGCCTGCACCGAAAAGGCTGGCGCCGAGCATTTCCAAGGCGTGACAGTCCAGAAGATGATCAAGCTGAGCGAAGGTTATGAGATCATTCTCGGCAGCAGTATTGACCCGCAGTTCGGGCCGGTGCTTCTGTTCGGCATGGGCGGGCAGCTGGTGGAGGTATTCAAGGACAAGGCGCTCGCGCTGCCGCCGTTGAATACGACGCTTGCCCGGCGCATGATGGAAACGACGAAAATTTACCACGCGCTCAAAGGCGTCCGCGGCCGCAAGTCGGTGGACCTCGCCGCGCTGGAAAAATTGATGGTCGGGTTCAGCCAGCTCGTCTCCGAGCAGCGCTGGATCAAGGAAATCGACATCAACCCGATGTTTGCGTCCGCCGATGACCTCGTCGCGCTCGACGCCCGGGTGATCCTGCACGACCCAAAGACGACCGAAGCCCAACTGCCCCGGCTCGCCATCCGCCCGTGCCCGACCCAGTACGTGACGAAATGGAAACTGAAGGACGGCACGCCGGTCATCATCCGACCGATCCAGCCCGAGGACGAACCGTTGCTGGTGAAATTCCATGAAACCCTCTCCGAGGAAAGCGTGTATCACCGTTATTTCACCCAGTTGAAGCTCGACCAGCGCATCGCGCATGAGCGGCTGACGCGTATCTGCTTCAACGATTACGACCGCGAGATTGCGTTGGTAGCCGAACGCAGGGACCCCAAGACCAAGCAGCGGGAAATTCTCGGCGTGGGCCGGTTGAGCAAGGAACACGGCATGAACGAGGGTGAATTCTCCCTGCTGGTCAACGATCATTGGCAGAAAAAGGGACTGGGCGCCGAACTGCTCAAACGCCTGGTGGCCATCGGGCGGGACGAGAAGCTTACGCGTCTCTCCGCGGAAATCATGGCCGACAATCACGCCATGCAACACATCAGCAAGGAGGTCGGTTTCAAACTGACCGCCGGTGCCGACGGCCGCGATTACACCGCTGAATACGTATATTGATTAAAAAGCCGTTGGGAATGGCCGCAAAAAGGCGCAAAAGTCACAAAACCGGATTCGGAGGGCGTCGTTCTACGACGCCCTTACTTTCTTGACGATTTTTGGACTGCGGTGGCAAAGCGCAGCGACGACACCGCAGTCCGACTGCCGACAGAGCTTCCAAAACGGTGTGGCGCTTCGCTTCCCGCCGCAGTCCAAAATTGGTTGTGCCTCTTTCCGGCAAGAGCCTCAATCCTGGTCCGTGACGGCGTCGTGGAACTTCAGGATGTCGCCCTTCTCGCCCTTCAATTCAGCTTCCTTGAACTTGATGGCGGCGCGCGGGTGCAGGTTGCGCAGGCCCGTCAGCAGATACGGCAGGTCATAACCCCATAATAACTTCGCCCGCATCGGCTCGATGTGATTCTGTACGCAGTCGAGGATGGGACGGAGTTCGTATTTCGGGTTGCGGAGAAAACCGATGAGCAGTTCCATCGGGCAATTGCCCGCGCCGCGGCCCAGGCCAGCCATCGTGGCGTCGAGATAATTGGCACCTTCGATGATACCTTCGATGGTGTTGGCGTAGGCCAACTGGAGATTGTTGTGCATATGCACGCCGACCTCCTTGCCGGCAGGTTTGCAATGGGAAAGATATTTCTTCACCAGCACGTGGATCTGCTCGCTGTAAAACGCTCCAAAACTGTCCACCAAATAAATTGCTTTCGCTTCGGATTTGACGAGCATTTCCAACCCCTCGTCCAGTTCGCGGTCGGGGATGACCGAGGCGGCCATCAAATTGACCGTCGTTTCATAACCCTTGTCATGCGCGTCCTTGACCATGTCCAGCGCGGTGGGAATCTGGGTGATGTAGGTTGCCACGCGGATCATGTCGATGACCGAATCCTTTTTGGGAAGGATGTCCTCGTGATAATCGCAGCGTTCGGCATCGGCCATCACACACAGTTTTAAATCCGTCTTGTTGTCGCCGACGATGCGCCGCAGGTCGTCCTCCTGGCAATATTTCCAGCAGCCGTGTTCGCCCGGTTTGATGCCTTTGCGCGACGATTTGTAACCGAGCTCCATGTAATCCACACCGGCGGCAACACAGGTGTCATAGACTGTTTTGACGATCTGGTCGTCGAAATGGTGATTATTCATCAGGCCACCATCGCGGATGGTGCAATCGAGGACCTTGATTTCTGGGCGATAGGAAAGCCAGCGGCTTTCCGGAGTTTCGCGGGGCTTGGCGGTTTTAGGACTCATAAGCGGACTGGAAAAGGTTTGATCGGCATTATCCGGCGAACCTTGCGGAATACAAGGCCGGAGTGAATGCCCCGTGCAGCATTCACAAATACTAAAATTCAAAATTCTTTGTGATTTTTGTCTTCCTGGTGATGGCCATGTTCTTGGCGGTCAAGCACCTGGCCATGTTCAAAGACAGGTGGAGACGCAGCTGAATTCAGAGTGGCTGGTGGCCTGCGCCTAAATCAGCGCTGCCCGAATTTCCACACTCCCGCGATTAAGACGAGCCAGACGGCCAGGGCGAGACTGAACTTGAACAGGAAGAACGGCTTGCTCGATTTATGCCGGAAGACAATTATGCCGAGGAGTCCGCCCGGCCAGCCGCCCAAGGCGCTGACCAGGCAAAGGGACGACTCTGCGACCCGGCGGCGGCCAGTCTGCCCGGCCCGGAACTTGTCGAATCCGAACAGAAGAAACGTCCAGGCACTGGAGACCGTGACCCAGACCAATAACCATTCAGCGAACGCATTTAATTTCAATTCCAATGAGGTCCATCCTCCGGCTTTTATCTACTCCTTTCAATCCCGGATTCTCGGGCCGGTCGGTGAAAGGTGTTGGATTTTGATTTGCAAGATTCTGCCACGCCACGCCTACCACTCACCCCTCTTTTCTGGCAATTCATCCCTTATTGACAATTAATTTAAATTCTTGTGTTAAAAAACTTACGGTTCGATCAGTCAGTGGTTGGCCTGGTCTGAAAAACTTGGGGCAAAGGAGCGGATTATGAAAACATCACGGATGCGGGTTTCGCCCGGTGGCGTGTTCCTGCCGGCAGGAAGGCAACAGGGTTGGTGGCGTTGTGTTTTGCCCACCCATTGCGGCGGCGAACCCATCCGTCGCTTTTGTTGATATGAATACGATGACCTCGATCCTTGCGGGCACTGGCACCGCTCAGGCGCCGGCCTCGTCGCGCCGTTCATTGCGCATTCTTTGCATTGATGACGACGAGTCGGTGTTGGAATTCATGCAGGATTGCCTCGCCCATTTCGGGCATCAGGTGAAAGCGGCGTCCGGCGGGAAATACGGGATGGAATTGTTCTCCACCGCCCTGCTCAAAAGCGAGCCTTACGACGTGGTGGTGACCGACCTGGGAATGCCGGACATCGATGGCTATCAGGTGGCTCGTGCGATCAAGGCTGAATCCCCCGGCACGCCCGTGGTCATGATGACTGGCGAGGGAGGCACGAGAGCCGGTGGAGCCTGGACCGGGGCCGTGAATGAGGTGGTCATCAAACCACCGCGGATCCATGAATTGAACGACCTGCTTCTTCGTGTGATAGAGGAAAAAAAAGTCTGAAATCCCGGCAGTTTCGGTCTGTCAGTGCCGGGCCGGTTGCTTCAATCAACTGACGGTTCCCTTGCATTCGCGTTATAACCGCTGTGGCAGCACTGTGGGATTGACAAAATTCAGGCTTGTTCACAATGTCCGTCCATGAAACGGACCTTATGCTTTATTTCGCTGGTGGCCATCCTCACGGGAGGTTGTGCCTGGTATGATATTCAGCCGGTGCCGGCGACTTCGTTGAACAACTGGGGCAAAGCCAACGGCCTGCCGGAAGGTTATGTGTTTTACCAGCCTGAATTGTATTTTTCGGCGGCCATCGTCACCGAAACCACCGGCCGGACCAACAAACAGAGCATCACGGTCACCCCCGTCTGGCTGCCGAATTATCAAAAGCCTTATCGGCTGACGACGCACAATGTTCTGGCCAAGGCGGATTTCACTTTCGCTTTTGAAAACGGCTGGAAGCTGACGCAGATTTCCGACAAGGCCGACAATTCCACCGTGGCCAACTCCCTGGCCGGGCAATTGACAACGATATTGAAAGCCACGGGCGTCCCGTTAAAAGCGACCGGTCAAGGCTCCGAGACGCGGGTCATTCTATATCGCCCAACGTTCAATGCCACCAACGGGTATTTTGACGGCTTCGAAGAGGTGTCCGCGGCCTTAAAGGATTAGTTTCAGGTTCCGACTGCCGGTTGCCGAAAAGTCCGCGATTCGCCCGACCCATGGCCGGAAAACGTTTGTTTTGACGTTTTTGCTGCCATTTTCGGACCAAAAATTCCACCCCTCCCCGGGCACAATTCACCCCTCATATCCCGCAATATGTCCCTAATTCATTACGTTTTTGCAGGGTTCTGTTAAATAGGATGCATGAATCAAGCAATCAGAGGGAACACCCGGTGCCAGGTTTTGGGGGATGGAAAGAAGAGGATCATGAACAAATCATGGATTGGGTTTTTCGTCACGGCTGTGCTGGCGTTCGGCAGCCCGGCGATCGTCTCCGCCGCTCCTTCCGCCGCTTATCAGCTCAGCTTCACCACCCAACCCGTGACCACCCCGGTCGGTGCGAAAATGGCCGGCGTGGTAGTGCAGCTTAAAGCCAAAAACGGAACGAACGTGCCGCAGAGCGGTACGGTCATTTCATTGTCGTTGAACAAAGGCTCTGGCCTGACGGGAACCACCAACGTGACCACCGATGCGGCCGGCAAGGCGGCTTTCACCAATTTGTCTGTCATCCAGGCCGGCAACGGAGACACTTTTCTGGCCATGGCCACGGGGCTCAACAGTGCCACCAGCAGCGCGTTCAACGTCAGCCAGGGCAAAACCGCAGTTGCTCTCAGCTCGTCCGCCAACTCGCCGGTTTACGGCCAAGCCTTGACCTTTACCGCCACGGTCACTCCGGTCGCTCCGGCCACCGGGACACCTTCCGGCACGGTGACTTTCAAGGACAGCGGGACCACCCTCGGCACGGGAACGCTGAATGCCCAGGGCATCGCTGCTTTCACAACCAACCGGCTTTCCGCCGCTACCGCGACGCGCTCCATCACCGCCGTGTATGGCGGCAACACCAATTTCACCGGCAGCACCTCCAGTGTCCTGTCGCAAAAGGTCAACAAGCTTGCGTTGACCGTTTCGGGCATTATCGCCAGCAACAAGGTTTATGACGCCAAGACCACCGCGACCCTCAAGACCAATAGCGCGACTTTGGTTGGGGTTCTTGCAGGGGACACGGTGGCCTTGAGCGTCGTTGGTGCCAAAGGCGTCTTTGCCGACAAGAACGTCGGCAACGGCAAATCCGTGACCGTTTCCGGCCTGACCATCTCCGGCACGAGCGCCGCCAACTACACCCTGACGCAGCCGGTGGCCACGGCCAGCATCACCGCCCGCAGCCTGACAGTGACGGCCAAGGGCGTTAGCAAAGTTTACGACGGCACAACCAATGCGACCGTGACCCTGACCGACACCCGGGTGTCCGGCGATGTGCTCACGGCAAGTTATGCAGCGGCCTCCTTTACCAACAAAATCGTGGGCAACGCCAAACCGGTGAACGTCAACGGCATCGCCATTTCAGGCACCGATTCCGCCAATTATCTTCTGGCGGCGACCACGGCTTCAACCTCGGCCAACATCACGGCAGCGACGCTCACGGTTTCGGGCATCACGGCGGCCAACAAGGTTTATGACGCCAAGACGACCGCAACCCTCAATGTTGGCGGCGCGGTGCTGGTCGGGATCATCAGCGGAGACACGGTGACCTCGAGCACCGGCAGCGCCACGGGTGCTTTTGCCAACAAGAACGTCGGCACCGGTAAATCGGTGACCATTTCCGGACTGACGATTGCCGGCGCCAGTGCCGCCAATTACAAGCTCACGCAGCCTACGGCCACGGCCAACATCACTACCCGAACGCTGACGGTGACGGCCGCGGGCGTGAATAGGATTTACGACGGAACCACCGTTGCCACCGTCACCCTGTCGGACAACCGGATCGCCGGCGATGTGCTTAGCGAAAGCTATGTTGCCGTCGCGTTTGCCGACAAAAATGTGGCCAACGGCAAAAATGTGAACGTGAGCGGCCTGGCCATTTCCGGAACCGACGCCGGCAACTACGCGCTGGCTTCCACGACGGCTGCCACCACCGCCAACATCACCAAAGCCATGCTGACGGTGACGGCGGATAACTTGTCCCGGCCCTATGGCGCCGCCAACCCTGTTCTGACGGCCGGCTTCTCCGGCTTCGTCATTGGCGAAACCCTGGCGACCAGCGGCGTGACCGGTACCCCTGCCCTCGCCACCACCGCAGTCGTCGGCAGCCCTGTTTCGGGCGCTCCTTACCCGATCACCGCTGCCATCGGTTCGCTGAGCGCGATCAATTACAACTTCACTTTTGTGAATGGCACGTTGTCCCTGACCAAAGCGGGCACCGTGATCAGTGTGGTTTCCGGGCTCAACCCGGCCAACACCAACCAGAACATCACCTTGACCGCAACGGCGAGCCCCGTAACTCCCACCACAGCCACTCCGACGGGCACGGTGCAATTCAAGAGCAATGGCGTGAATCTCGGCAGCCCGGTCGTCCTCGCTGGCGGCGGGGGCAGCATTACCGTGTCTGGCGCGGCCCTGGGCGTCGGAACCGACAACATCACGGCAGAATATTCCGATGCGGCCGGCAATTTCAACGGCGGCACCAACGGTTTGAGTCAGATTGTCAAAAACCCGGTTTCCGCGCCGGTAGCCTGCAAAATCTGCCTCCAACCGGCTCAGGCCGGTTGCATGACTGCCAATCTCGCCGGCGCGCCCGGCCAGACCTATGTGCTCCAGGCCTCCAGCGACCTCATCCACTGGACGGCGGTCAGCACGAATGTCGCCGATGCCAACGGGCTGGTATCCATCACCGATACCAACGCCGCCAAGTTTCCCAGCCGTTTTTATCGCAGCGCCACGCTTCCATAATCGAACGGATCAAAAGAGTTAACCCTCCAACAAAAAATGAACGCATTTCAGACCTACGACGCGGCATCACACACCGCAGACAAGATTGAAATCGACACTGCTTCGGGTTGTGACACGAGCGTTAAATTCGCTGTCACCGTCCGGGAAATCATTCCTGACCCGGGCCCGGCCATCCCGAAGCGCTCCTTGCGCATCCTTTGCGTGGATGACGACCCGCACATCCGGGAATTCATGAATGCCTGCCTCATGCACTACGATCACCAGGTGATGGTTGCCTCCGGCGGCCAGCAAGGCCTGGAAATGTTCCGTGCCGCCAAGAATGAAAACCAGCCTTACGACGCCGTGATCACGGATTTGGGCATGCCGGATATCAATGGCCACCAACTGGCCCGTACCATCAAGGCCGAGTTTCCCACGATGCCCATCATCATGATGACCGGTTGGGGTGAGACCGTAAGCGAGAATGAGAACATCGCCGTGGGAGCGGACGTGGTCGTTGCCAAACCGCCGCACATGGGTGAGCTGAACGAATTGCTGCTTCGAATGGCCGCGCCAGCCTGTCCGGCGAGAAAGGAGGAACGATAAGACCGGGCCCTTTCGCCGCGTTCCAGCGGTGAAGATGGCCCAAGACTCGAAAACCGGACTGTAAAAACGTCAAATGCCAAAGCTGAAGGCGGATGCGCCTTTGATCTTTGGCATTTGGCTTTTGATATTTGGGAACGGCAAGTATTGGAAAATTGGAATCATGCTTTCACGGAAACCGGGTGGACATGGAAACGACTCCGGACAAACTTTCCGCCCAGATTGACTTCAAATCAGGTATTGGATCTGTAACGTTGGCCGGCACACACCACTACCATTGCCTATGGATGACTGGTTCAGTGCATTCGCCGCCGGTGGCGCGCTTCCACTGGACGACGCCCGCGCGCTGCATGAGCATGGCTTCATCGTGCTGCCCGGCCCGATGCCGCCGGGGTAGATAGAGCGACTGGCCGACGCGTCGCCGTAGCGTCGGCAACAGGGGGGACGATGATACCTTTTGATTGGCTGATTCGTTGCGCCGCTACTGTGCGGCGCCCGGACGATGCAGCGCGCCGTCCTTACCATGTCAGGTGCCCGCTTCCGTCAATACACCTCTTGGCGGGTCACGGCTGATTCAATGGCTCAGGCCGGAGATCCAATCGCCGCCATATTCCTTATAGGTGGAGAGGACTTGGGAGCCGAAGATTTGAGACAGGTTTTGTTCGGTCGCTTGCTGGATGGCGTTCAGCGCAGCCTGCTGGGCATCGGGGGACAGGCTGGCATTGGCGCGGACTTGTGCGGCGGCGGCCTGCGCCTCTTGCTGCACATTGAGGCTCTGGGACGCCACGCTGTCGGGCAGGCCGTAACGTTGCGTCACGTTGTGAATCGCCTGATATTGATCGTTGTTGGCCAGTTGATACTGGGCATATTGGTCCGGATCGAGCGCCGCTTTGATGGCGTTGTCAAAATTGGACTGCAATTCATTTTGTTGCGCCGTCCGTTGTTCCTCGGTGAGGTTCTGGTTGGCAAGCTCGTTTTGCGACTCTTCATATTGCGACCGCAGTCCGGTCAGAGAGCGCCACTCATCCTCGGTCGGTTTGAAGCCTGGCAGACTGGCCGCCCAGTTAGCAACGTCGGACGAGCGGAGTTTCAGTTCGGTCAGTTCCTCCGGCGTCAACAATTCCTTTTCTGATTCGTCAAAATCCTGTTGTATTTTTTGCAACTGGTCTCCGTCTTCCTGCGTCGGCGCGCTATTCACCCGCGAACCGAGGGCAGCGTTCCAAGCGGCCAGTTGCTGATCATGCTTTTTCTCCAGTTCAATGAGCCGGGCGCGCTTTTCCGGGGACAACCAGGAAAGTCGTTGCTTTAAATTCGCCTGCTGTGTTTGTCGTTCGGCTTCGGTGACCAGGGCATCCTGGCCAAGCACGTCCGCAATCAGTTGTTCCCGTTCTGCGGCCAGCGACGACAGGGACCGGCCCCACTTGCTCTGAGTGAATATTTGGCGTTGAACCAGCTCCCTCCGCAGTACCATATCCCAATACTGACCCTGAAACGAAGCCAGAATGTCCTGACGGCGCTGGACGAAACGTTCGTTAATCACGGCCCGGATGATTTCGCGCACGGTGAGTTCCGGACAGCCGATGGCGCGCAAATGATCGCGATAAACCTTCAGATCTTCGGAGGCGATCTGACTCCACTGAAAGGGCAGTCCCGGCGACGAAGTGTTAGTGACAGTCGGCGGTGACTGCGATATTCCGGTGGAAACGGTGGTGGTCGCCACCGGGGCATGAGTGAGCGGCGGTGATTTTCTAAACGACAAAAAAATGGCGACGGCAAGGATCGCATTCAACGCGAGCGAGATTCCGTTGATTGGCCACAGTTTCATTGTGTTTCGCCTCCGCCTTGGGTTTCCGGCCCCGGGGCCAGGGCACTGAGCCACTCTCCCGGCCCAGCCAAATAGTTCTGAAAACTGCCACCCAGGGCGGACGAAACTGTGATCATGGTGGTGTCTTTTAGCAGCACCAGGGCGGCGGCACGCTCATTGGCAGAAAGGGTCCGGTCCTTTTGAAACTCATCCGCCTCCTCGGCCGCGTTTTGGCGGGCCTCATAAACCTGGATGGCGGCGGTTTGCGGCAGATCGTTTTGCTGGCTGAACTGGAAAATTTCGCGGAATTTGAAGTCCTGCGCACGCTGGTAATCCGCAAACTGCTCCGGGCCAAGCAGCGATTTAACCTGCGCGTCAAAGGCGGTGCGCCAGCGAATCTGCTCGGCGTCGGACAAGGGGCGGTCGGGAACAAAATCACTCCGGACCATGTCCCTGAACGACTTTGATCTGCGGACCAGTTCCCGCAGTTCCGCAGAACTGATCGTGACTCCGGCAAAATTAATATCGTTGGCGAGGAGAAAACCTTGTTGGTCACGTAATTGCAGTTCGTCGAGTTCCGAGGTGTCAAGCCGCTGGGACAAATCTGCCTCATACCCTTCGTAAAGGGACAGCAAACGCGCACGGTCATCGTCAATCAAAATGAAATTCGCGTCTTCCCGAATATTTTGCGCGGCTTCGGCAGATTGTTTGCGCAGCGAGACGACCTGGCAGGACTTGTCGTAGGGCAGATAGCCCAACGTCAAACTCGTCAGCAAATCCTGATTCCAGACCTGTTCGGCATAGTTCTCCCATTCGTATCCGAGCAGGGATTTGACCAGCGCCAGCTTTTGCTGCCGCAACCCCTTCAGTTTGGCCTCCCGGAGGTGGGATGATTGGCGGCGTTGATCCACACCCTGCCACGGCTCAAAATGAACCGGATCGGTTCTGGATTTTTGCTCATACAGATCGTCAATGTCGGCGACGATGATGTCGCGAATCAACCATTCCGGGCATCCCACACCCCGCAGATTGGCGATATATTGCCGGTAGTCCGCGGAAGCAATCAGGCGCCAGGGAACCACCGGGACCGGCGTTTCGGTTGCGGTCGGGGACGGTTTCGTCGCGGTCAAAGTTGCCGGCAAACCTGTTGCAGGCGACGAGGCGTTCGTCTTTGCCGCTGAACCCATTCGCAGGGCAATAAAGATGGCTGCCAGGGCCAGATTGCCTGCCAGGGAAATGGCGAGGAGACTGGGCAGTTTCATGTTACTTCAAATAATTTTCACGAAAATTTCTGGGATCAGTTTGACCGCGCAGCATTTTTTCGAATCTTTTCGGCGCGCTCCGTGAGTTTTTTACCGCCATTGTTTTTTTCATATCTTGTTTTCATATTCTGGTCTCCTCGAATCCATTTACCATCCCGCCTGCGGTTTTGATTGGGCGGCCTCATGATATGGTTTGCCGGCCCGGTAGAGTTCAAGCAAGGGCTGGTTTTTCACGGCCCAATCGGCCAGTCCCGCCTGGGTGGCCAGCTGTGCCGCATTTTCCGCAGTGGTTACCGCTTCAGAGAAGTGTCCAGCTTCGGCCTCAGCGGCAGCAAGGGTTCGGAGGAACAATGGTTCCTGGTATTGAGTCAGTTCACAAGCACGCTTGGCCAGCTGGACAGCTTCGGCACCGTCACGCAGTTCGTCCCGGGAACCGGTCGCCAGAACCCAGGACAGATTGTTCAGCGCTCTGGGGAAATTGGGATTGATCTGGAGTGCCTGGCGATAATCCCCGATGGCGGCTTCAAGCTGTCCCTGTTGGGCGAGAGCAAACCCGAGATTGTTCAGTGCTTGATAGTAAATCGGATTGATCTGGAGCGCCCGGCGATAATTCTTGATGGCTTCGTCAAACTGACCTTGCTGGGCGAGGGCGTATCCAAGATTGTTCAGCGCTTCGGAATAATTGGGATTAATCTGGATGGCCAGGCGATAATTCCCGATGGCGGCCTCAAGCTGACCCTGCCGGGTATAAGCGTACCCCAGATTGTTCAGCGCCTGGCAGAAATCCGGCTTGATCTTGAGTGCCCGCTGATAACTCTCGATGGCTTCGGCAAACCGACCCTGTTGGGCAAAGGCATATCCCAGATTATTCAGCGCTTCGGGGGAATCCGGCTTGATCTGGATGGCCCGGCGATAACTCTCGACGGCTTCATCAAACCGGCCCTGGGCGGCCAGGGCGTTTCCCAGATTGTCCAATGTTTCGGGAGAATTGGTGTTGATTTGAATCAACCGGTGATAACTCTCGATGGCTTCGGCAAACCGGCCCCGGGCGGCCAGGGCGTTTCCCAAATTATTCAGCGCGTCAGCGGAATGAGGATCAATTTGAATTGCCTGGCGATAGTTTCCGACGGCTTCCTCAAAGTGACCTTGAGCGGCGAGGGCGTTTCCCAGATTGTTTAGCGCGTCAGTGAAATCGGGCTTGAACTGAATGGCCCGATGATAATTCCCGATGGCTTCATCAAGCCGGCCATGCCCGGCGAGGGCAAAGCCCAAATTGTTCAATGCTTCGGGAAAATCAGCATTGAGGTGGAGTGCCCGGCGATAATTCTTGATAGCTTCGTCAAACTGACCTTGCTGGGCGAGGGCGTATCCAAGATTGTTCAGCGCTTCGGGGAAATTGGGGTTGAGGCGGAGCGTCTGGCGATAATTCCCGACGGCTTCTGCCAATTGCCCCTGCTGGGCGAGGGCGTTCCCCAGATTGTTCAAGGTTTCAGGGGAATCGGGATTGAGGTGGAGTGCCTGGTGATAATCCTTGATGGCTTCCTCGAGCTGGCCCTGCTGGGCGAGGGCATACCCTAGATTATTCAACGCCTCGGGGAAATTGGGGTTGATCTGGATTGACTGGCGATAATCTTTAATGGCGTCCACAAGCTGGCCCTGTTTGGCGAGGGCCAGCCCCAGATTGTTCAACGCTTCATAGCTGTTCGGATTGATCTGGACTGCCCGGCGGTAAAGTTCCATGGCCTCTCCGGGATGTCCTTCATTCTCCAGGCAGATGCCCAGATTGCTGCAGGCCATCCAACATTCCGGGTTTTTGGCCAGCGTGTCGCGCCAAAGGGTTTCCAGGTTGCGGTAAATACCCGTCTGCCGCCACGTCAAGACGCCCAACACGACCGCGAGCAAGATCGGAACCACGCGCGGCAGCCGGCTCAGGCCCGCCGCACCCAAAGCCATCAAGCCGACGGCGGCCAGATATTGAAAATGATCCGCCACGAATGAGTAGCGCATGGGATATACGTTGGCAAAGCCCAGGGCGGGACCCAGTGTGCCCGCAAAAAACAACACCGCCACCAACGGCCCCCGTCCGATGCGACGTCGCGCCAGCCACAGCCCCGCCAACACGCCGACCGCCGCCAGCGGAAACAGCCATTGCCACCACACGTCCGTTGCAATATTCCAGCGCGGGTAGATGAACGTGAGTTGCGCCGGCCACACCAGTTTGTCGGCGTAAAACCACACTGCTCTTCCGGCAATTAGACAGCGCTCGCCAAAAGTCAACGACCACGCCGCCCCCTGCGCGCCCGCGTGATATTTTTCAATCCACGCGGTCAACAACCCCAGTCCCGCGCCGGTGACAAAGAACGGCACCAGCGGCAAAATGTCACCCCGGCGCACGTAGCCTTTTTTCCACCAGCACACCAGCAGCAGCGCCGCCGGCAACGAGCAGGTCACCGTTTTGCTTGACAGCGCCGCCACAAATAAAGCCAGCGCCGCCCAATAATAACGCCAGGGGCGACGATTCGAAGCATCGGCCGCGTCAGGCGGGGCAAAATGCAGGTACGCCAGCGCCGCCGCGAAATAAGATACCGCCGACAACACATTTTTGCGTTCGGTAATCCAAGCCACCGATTCCACACAAACCGGGTGGAGCGCAAAAATGACCGCCACCAGCCAGGCACCCGGAATCTGCAAGCGCCGGCAACAAAGGCCGAGCAAAATGGCCGCCGTGGCGTGCAACAGCACATTGACCACGTGATAGCCGGCCGGATTGAGTCCCCAAAGGTGATATTCCAACCAGAAGCTGGTATGCACCAGCGGATAATATTGTGGCACCGCGCCCAGCACGAACCAGATGCGCCGCAACCCGTCCAGATCGTGCAAGGTCGCGTTCCGGGTCACATAATGGTTGTCATCCCAGATGAAACCGCAGTGCCACACCGGGAGATAGGCTAGAAAAACAGCCAGAACGATCAAGGCACCCTGAAGGGCCAGTCGTAATTGTTCATGGGCGGACAACCGCCTGAAAAATTCCGCCGCGACAACTTTGCCTTTCAAATAAAATGACATGGGAAACGCCGGTTGCGAATCGAACTGATGCGGTCAAGGTTGCGCCAGAGGCCGTTTCTTTTCAGACCCGCGCTGGCGGAAGCCGCTGGCATCACTTTGGCGGCGCGGTATTTTGTTTTTGAATCTTTTCCGCCCGGTCCTGGAGGTCCTTTGCCTCGGCCGGCTTTTTCATGTCCTTTAACAACGCGGCATACTTCTCCAGCACCGCCTCCGTTTCCGTGCTGTCGGCGCCCAGGCTCTTCTCGGTAATCGCCAAGGCCCGTTTGTATAATGGTTCGGCCTGATCGTATTTGCCTTGCGCACGCAGCGCCTCAGCTAGCCCCTCCAGGAATGGCGTCAGATCCGTTTGCGCCGGACTCATGAACGTATCAATCAACGCCAAGGCGTGGCGATAGGCGGCCTCGGCCTTGTCCGGTTTGCCCCAAGCCAGATAAGTCGCGCCTAGATTTTTGAGGGTGACCGCCAGGTCGAGTTGCGCGTCCACTCCCCCGGCCGACGTGAGGACCTTCTCGCGAATGGCCAGGGCACGATTGGCCAGCGCTTCGGCCTGATCGTATTTGCCCCACGCCCGGTAAAAGTCGGCGGCCGTCAGCTCTTCATGCGGCAGCCACTCAGCATCGGTCTTTTCCGCCACCGCCACCGCCTGCTGGAACATCGGCTCGCCCTTGGCATACTGGCCCATTTGTTGATACAGCATGCCCAGGTTGCGCGACCACATGATGATGTCGCGATTGTTCCGCGCGGAGGCGTTTTCGACAATGTTCAGAATGCGCTGGAACAGCGGCACCACCAGATCGTATCGGACCGCGACGTAGTAATAGTAATTCGCAAGGCTCGACAAAGGATGCACCAGGGCCACGTCATTCGATCCCACGGCTTTCTCGCAACTCGCGATGGCGAGCTTGAAGGTTTGCTCGGCCAGGTCCTTCTTTTTCTGCCACAAATAAACCTCTGCCCGCAGGACCTGGCTTTGAGAAAGGCGCGTGTCGGTTGGACCGAATTTGCCGGCCAAGTCCATGGCCTCGTCGCATAACCGGACGGATTCCGCCACGTTGTTGGCCCGGAGGGCTTTTGCCGTGTCGGTCATCAGTTGCTCCCAGTGTTGCACCTCTTCCGTTGTCGGGGGCGACGCGGCCACCAGGCACTGGGCGAGCAGAATAAAAGCGAAGACTATTAGTCGATAACTCAGGCGGAAACGAAGTTTCATAGGACTTGTTTCAGGATCGAGGTTTACGGAATCACACAACTGCAACTCAGGGCCGTCACACGCTTTCGCTGCGCCGACGCTTGCTGTCATTACAACACGCGGAGACGGACCGGTTGGTCCGTCTCCGCGTTTGTTTTACATCAGCGATTAATTAATTAAAAGCTGCAACTATTTATCGTCCACCAGCCGCTACCGTTCGTGATTTCAACGCCATACTGGACGGAACCGACCGTGTTATTGCCAAGCTTGTTGTTGTTCACGAGCCACTGATAGATGGCCCCGAGATTGCAACTGCCGGAACTGGCCTGGCTGGTTTTCAGGAACGACCAGTAACCACCGGGCTGGTACACATTATACGTTGTGCCACCAATGGAAACATTGGACTGATACAAGGAACCCCATGGTCCCGCTCCGCCGCCCCATTGCGTCCAGACCATGATTTCGCTGGGAAGCCAGACATCGAATGCATAGTCATAACAGCCGGTGGTGCCGCTGTTGCTCCAATGGCCCGTCTCACTGGCCGTCTTCATGGATTGGTTAAGGTTCCTTTGCGCATGCGGGTACGACTTGACCCCGCCGCCGGTCTGGGTGGTATTGACCCAGAAATTCGGCGCGGATGCGCTGCTGGTGTTCACATACAACGTCTGCGATTGGGCTCCGCTGCCCCAAACGTCATTAGCGATGACGTAATTGCCCAACGTATAGGTGCCATATTGCGCTGTTGTTGACCAGGTACCCGCCGACACAGCCAAAGGCAAAATGGCTGCTCCGAGTGCCACGGCCATGAGTCGCATACTCATTATTGATTTTATCATATAGGTAATGTTTTCTTTGTTAGACGTGTTGTTGGTTTGTTATCAACCCAAGAGTGCGGCTTCTAGACACGACCACGCGGCAGAACGACTCCACAAAGTCGAGTATTCCGGGGTTACTTCATGATAATTAGGAAATTATGAGAATTAGTCAAGAAAAAATAAAACAAGTTATAAAATTCGGGATGTATTGAAAAGAAATGGCCCTTTTGCGGGCACCGCGATCAATTACAACGGCGACCTGGCATTGAGCTGGCAAACGTCTGGGTCGGGCCGCTGCTGAGCGACAGTCACGTGGTCAGCCGCACGGATGTCAGCGATCCACTCCGGCCCATGCTCGAACGCAACCGTTCCCTTTGGCGGCACACGCGGCATACTTTTGCCCTCCGTAATCCGCCCCTCACGAGATACTGTTCACCCCCCGAATCCTGCATTATACCCCTTATTTATGACACTTTTTTCGATTCTGTTAGATATTCTTCCAGTTCGGCAAGTCGATGGAGTGTGGGTTCAGATACGAATTTAAGGATTAAAAGGAGCCAATTATGAAACTGTCATGGGTGATTTTAGCGACCCGGCGGCGAGGGTTTATTCCCGCCGTCTCTGTCAGGGCATCCTCTTGCCTTCCTATGGGATTTTAAAATGAACGCGGCCCCACCATCAGCCATTCAGAAACGTTCCCTGCATATCCTTTGCATCGACGATGACGAGCATATTCTGGAAATGTTGAAGGCCTGTCTCGCGCACCATGGACATCGGGTGAGGGTTGCCTCAGGCGGCAAGTATGGGATCGAACTGTTCTGCACGGCCATGCTGAAAAGCGAGCCTTACGATGTGGTCATAACCGATTTGGGCATGCCGGATTTGGACGGCTATCAGGTGGCCTGGGCGATCAAGATCGAATCTCCCAAGACGCCCATCGTCATGTTGACCGCCTGGGGGGCCAATGTGAGGAATGACAAGGCCATCTCTTCGACAGTGAACTCCGTGGTAAGTAAACCGCCGCATATACAGCAATTGAATGACCTGCTCCTCCAGCTCGCGGGTGGATCTAAATAATCGCGGTTGTCAGGAACTCAAACACAAATCGAAATATGAATGTCTTTGGCCTGGATTTTTCGGATTTTTCAAAGGAATACCTGCGGGCGGCGCTGATGGTGTCGCTGTTGAGCGTGTGGCTGCTCGTCGGGCTTTTCTGTTACCTTAATTATTACACCAAGCGGGAATATTTCACCGTCTGGACCGCCGCCTGGCTGTTTTATGCCCTGTGGCTGACGCTTGGTTTCAATGTCCAGGATGTGGCCGGCGAGAACGCGGACAGCATTGTCTTCAAGCTGAAGCAGTGTTGCGTGGCGGTTTCAGCGGTGTTTCTTTTGTGGGGTAGCCTGCGTTTTCTGAGCATCCCGGTCCCGCAGAGATTGTTTGGCCTGTTCATGCTCTTCCTGATGGTCTGGACTTTCGTCGGCCCGTATTTCCTCTCCTCCGCTCTGGCGCCCAGAGTAAAGTTGTTGGAAATGCAGATACCGGTATTCATGCTGCTCGGCCTGGGCAGCGTGTTTGCCGGGGTTTGTTTCTTCCGGCTGCGGAAGAAAATGCCGTTCGTCGGCGCGGGCATGTTGGCAACGGGCTTTTTGCTCTGGGGCATTTACCTCGGCAGCTACCCCTTGTCCCGGCAGGATGAACACCTTTACAGCGCCGGTTTCTTCGTGGCCGCGGTGCTCCAGCTTTTTATCGCCGTCAGCATGATTGTGCTGGTCCTGGAGGAGGTGCGTTACAAGAACGAACAGGTGCTGGCCGAAATTGCCGCCGTCCGTTCGGAAAAGGAGGCTTTGCAGGTCAAAGTCATCACCACCGAGGAACAATGCCGCAGCCTTTACGACCAGGTCCGCCTTACAGATGGCCTGCAAAAAGCTTATGAAGAACTGCGCCGGACCCAGCAATTGGTGGTGCAGCAGGAGCGCCTCCGGGCTCTCGGTCAAATGGCCAGCGGTGTGGCCCACGACGTCAATAATGCACTTTCGCCCGTGATCGCCTATTCGGAACTGTTGCTCAGCACGCTGCCGGACTTGCCGGAGGCTTCCCGGCGTCACCTGGAAAACATCAATCAGGCCGGCGGGGACATCGCCAAAATTGTGGCCCGCATGCGGGAGTTCTACCGCCGCCGTTCCGACACGGAGGAATTATCCCAGGTGAACATCAACAAAATCATTGAGGAAGTGATCGAACTCACCCGGCCGCGCTGGCGCGACCTGCCCCAGCGTGAAGGCATCTCCATCCAGATTCAGCGCGAATTGGAGCCCGAGCTGTCGCCGCTGTTGAGCGACCCCAGTGAACTCCGGGAAGCGCTGATCAACATGGTCTTTAATGCGGTTGACGCCCTGCCCCAAGGCGGCATCATTACCCTCGCCACCCGCTCGGTCCACCAGCCCGCTTCAGCGGAAAATGGAAACTCCGGGCATCAGATTCAGGTGGAAGTGCGGGATAACGGCGTCGGCATGGATGAAAAAACCCGGCAGCATTGTCTGGAGCCGTTCTTCTCGACCAAATCCCAGCGCGGGGGCACCGGACTGGGTCTGGCGATGGTTTATGGCATGGCGCAACGCCACGAAGGCAATATTGAAATCGACAGCGCCCCCGGTTGCGGCACGTGCATCCGCCTCACGCTTCCCCTCCGGAAAAAAAATTCACCGGCAGCGCAGGACTCCGTGCCCCAAACCAAATCGAATCGTTCACTGAACATTTTGTGCATCGATGACGACGAAAAAGTCCGGCAACTTCTGGCCGATTGTCTCACGCACTTCAATCATCGGGTAAGAGTCGCGTCCGGCGGCAAGGACGGGGTGGAATTATTCCGCACCGCGATGCGGGAAAAACAGCCTTACGAAATCGTGATTACCGATCTGGGCATGCCCGATATTGACGGCCACCATGTGGCCAGGGCGGTCAAACAGGAATCTCCGAAAACGCCGGTCATCATGATAACCGGCTGGGGAACGATCATGAAGGAAGATGGCGAAGCCTCTCCGGAAGTGGACGCTGTGGTCGGCAAGCCGCCCAATATGCAGGAATTGAATGACTTGCTCCTCCGGATGGCGTGTTAAGCATTGCACGAGTTATGGAATCCTGACGGCAGTGAAATGGATGCCTACAAGCGAAAGAGCTAGCGGTTGGACAACCGGCCATGAACACACCACCCCCAACCACAGCCATCGCACATCAAGCAGCCAAATTGAGTTGGGCCTGCCCGATCATCGTATTTGTCCTTGTCGCCTTTGGCGGACAGGTTGGCGCGCGAGTGATTATTGAGCTGATCGCTCTTTTGCTAATCATCGTGGGTCTGGCTTCCGGTGTCATCGCCTTGTTCGGCATTTCCAGGCATGGCCCGAAGGGCATTCTTGCACCAGCCATGGTGGGCATTATTCTCAATGGATTGTTGCTTTTTATTTTTGTCACGAACTTCAGGGCGGCGAGAGCCAGAGCACAGCCGCAGCACACCAGCATTGAAGCCCCACCCGTCGTGGCCCTGTGGTCCAGGCGGCAAAACTGAGGAAGACGCGGTTTACGCTGGTTGGTCCCGCGCGCTGGGTTCCGGGCGTCAGGTGCTACAGGCGACGAACAAAACTTTCACATTGTTTTTACAAACCCATGACAACTCTTTTTTGAAATCGGGGAAGCTTTCCCCATGAAAATTTCATGCATTCTGCTCCTCATCGCCTTCATTGCATCAGCCGACAGCGCCCTGGCCCGGATCGGGGAAACCCGGCAGGAAATCGACAAGCGATATGGCGAAGGGAAGCGCTGCGACATTCAAAGACTCGAAGGGGCTGAAACCATAAAATATCATTTAAACAATTTTCAAGTTGAAGTTGTTTTTCACGACAACAAATCAATTTGGGAAATTGTACAGCGACAAGACCGCCTGATTGATTTGGACGATATCAAAATCCTGTTAAAGGCCAATTCCGCGGATGGGCGGACCTGGCACTTTTATCGTCTTGACCATCGTTGGGGACGTTCGGGAGAGCCCCTGTATATCGCTTATCTCTGGCCCGGACATGAGGATTATTTCTGCATTGAGGATGTGAAAGCCTGCGAGGCACTCCAAAACAGCGATACGGGCGACTTGAAGGGATTCTAACCACGGCGGGACTGGCAGCTTGAGCGCCGCCGGGGCCTTTTGCTGGACAGCAGCAGTAAAACCCAAGTTCGACAGGAGAAACATCTGCCTGCCGCGGTTATTGGTATTTGGCTGCCACTTGTTTGATTTTGTCCTGGGCGTGCCTTTGTGCGTCCGGCGGCAGGACATGCAATTTCTGATCCAATTTGTCCCGCTTGCGGACGCTGGAGTCGTAAACGAGAAAATCATATAGTTTCGCTTCCTCGGACGAGCCTATGTCTGCGCCGGATCGGCGTTTCATGCGTCTGATGCACTGGGACCATTCATCCGGCAACACATAATCAGCATTGATGGGCCGGTTCAGGTTGTGACATTGCGAGCATTTCCGGCTAAATATCCGGTAATCTTGCTGTATGCCGGCGGGATACTTGGAGACATCAATCGTCGGGGAACCATTTGCGGACGGATCGTCGTGCGGCTTGGTCACAGCTTCAAGCGGTTCACCACCAGCACGACACCATCCCGCCGCAACCAGAGAAAGTCCGGCCAACGCATAAAATAACAGAGTTAATCTGGTCTTTATAATCATAACGATTGTCTTTTAGCCTGCTGGAAATTGTGAATACGTGGATTTTTAACGTCGTCCTTGAAAAACTTTCCGAAAAATTGTGGACATGACCCTTCCCTTGGCGCCCGGAATCTAAGTAATTCAGTGGCGGATGGATTTAACTGCGGGAAATTGCTCCTCTGCTGTCGTTCTGCTCTCCCTTGAATCGGGAGAGCAGAACGTTCCGTCTCAAAAACTGCGGTCAGTCGTCGTTGTCTTCGTCGTTATCAAACGGCGGCGTCAACCCGGTGAAGTCACCAATGACTTTTGCATCGTAGGGCGAATACAAACCTTTCTGCGTCGTTTTAAGATCATAGCCGACATTGTTCCCGATGGGGTCCCCGCCCGCGAGCGGGAGCCCGTAGCTGGCCACAATCCCCCCGGCCTGACTGACGCGTATGACGCGGTTGTTGAACTGGTCGCTGATCAGCGTATCCCCATTTTTCAGCCGTATCGCCCGCGTCGGCAGAGGGGCCGGGACGCTGTTCGTATCGGTGTTGGTGATGTATTGCCAAACCACGACGTCGTTGGCGTCCACTTCGACAGCACGGGAGTTCCCGGCATCGGTCAATAGCGTGTCCCCGTTATCGAGCCGGCTGGCGAAGGCCACGGTATTGACCGTGTCGCCGGCGGTGAACGTCCTGATGATCTTGTCGGCGCGCGTCACCTCAATCGCCCGGTTGTTGCCCTGGTCGGCGATCAGGATATGGCCGTTTTCAAGCAGCTCGGCGGAGTTCGGGCCGCTCAGCTGGTCCGAATCGTTGGTGTTCGATCCGGGATACTGCCAGACGATTTGTTTGTGGAGGTTCACCTCAATGATCCGGTTGTTGGCCTGATCGGTGATCAGGACGTGAGCGTTTGGAAGCCACGTGCTCTGCACCGGTGTATCCAGCAGGTTGGGTCCCGAACCGGTTTGTCCAAACTGGCCGTATTGCCAGACGATTTTGCCATTTCGATCCACCAACACAACGCGGTTGTCCGGCACACCGTCAGGAGCCTGGGGAATCACCCCTGCGGGTGTGCCGGTGCCTGCCATCAGGGTAAAATCTCCGACGCGTTGGGCGTCGTTGACACCAATGATGGACCTGGCTGAAAAATCGTTCGGCCCTAGACCGAAAGACCAGATGATGTTGCCATTCGGGTCGGTCTCGATGACGCGGTTGTTGAACTGGTCGGAAATCAGGACATTTCCGGGCTGGTTGAAGATGCGTTTGCCCTTCATGTCCTTGGCCGAAACATGGCCGACCAAGGTCAAAATGCTGATGGCGGTGACGGCGGCGCGGATGAAAAACCCGGACAGCCCCTTTAGATATGGTCTCATCATAAAATATTCTCCGTATTTGTTTCTGGTTTGAACCGATCTTGTTCTACGTAGGGTAAGAGTCGCGTCCGCAGAAAAAGTTCCCGCCGAAAATCCATGACCCAAGCGCTGCCAACCACGTGGTTCACGGAATCTGGAGCGAGACCGGAAATCCAAGACCCGGGACTTGATATTCCTTGATGGAGATTTGCAGATTTGCTTGCATAACCCCATGCCAGCAGGCTGGTTTATAAAACCGACCCTTTTGGGGTGGACACAGACCTCTCATTTGCGGGCGCTGCTCACGACCCTAGCCTTCTTCTCGACTGCTGTCCTGGTTTCACTCTGGTGGAGCCGGCGTTTTTCGAGCGGGTCAATGGAATTCATTCTTCATAAAGCAGGGCAAGGGCGACCGGATAAATCGCCATGAAAATACTGAGCCTCATTCACTTGTTGATGCTGCTGGGTTGCAGCCGCGAAAGTACAAAGCCTGTCAAAATCCCCGCCCCGACAAACACGGCCACCATCACTATCCCCACTCCCACGGTCGTTACGCCATCCACGAAAACGCTGCCCACCTGGTATGTTTTCAAGATCAAGGCATTTCACCAAGTGACCTTCAGCGACGACAAAACGTTCGCCATTGTCGAAGGCACAACGATGAGTGACAAGGAGTTCAAGGTCAAGCTGGTGTGGGATGAACCGTTCAAGGAGACGCATCCAAGGTCCATTGACCGATGGCTTAAAAAATCGAAGGCGGATTTTGCGGCCGGCATTCCTTACGTCATTGCGGGAAAGGTTGTCAGCCGGAATCCACTCATCATAGAACCAGACACGGTGGTTGCAAACGCACCGAACTTTGGCGCGCCACCGGAAAACGTATATTAGAGGGCCCGCCGGAATCTCCTGACGCTGATCTCCCCTTTTGCCCGGCATTGCCTGAAATGAATTCAAGGATTAGTGTCATGGCATGAAAGGAGTTCCGACCGCATGGCTCGCCTTGCTCCTGGCTGGCGGCCCGGGGTTTGCGCTGCATGCGCAAACCAATCTGCTGTTGAATCCCGGCCTCGAATCGCCGTTCATCAGCCCGGCCGCCCCCAACGTCTCCGGCGTCCTCGCCACAAACTGGACGGCCACCGCGGTCCAGGGCGCGCAACTGGCCGGTTCACAGGAAACGGCGAACGTGCACGGCGGCTCCAGCTGCCAGAAAATCGTCGTCACCGGCTTGAACGGGACCAACGTGGCCATTTTTTATGAACCATTCACGTTCCAGCCGGGCAGCGTCTATAACGGGACCGTCTGGTTGCGCGCCGCCGCCAGTTCCCCCATGCAATTCGAATTGCGCGGCTCAAACGTCACGCATCACGTCCTCCAGGCTGGCGCGAGTCACATCGTGACGGCCGATGTGAGCTGGCAGCAAGTCATCATCAACGGCGGCTGGCAGAATGGCAGCTCCGGACAGTTTGCCATCAACTTCCTGACCAATGGCACATTCTGGATCGATGACGCCGGTTTGACCAATGTGACTCCAAATTATCTCCACGCTCCGCTGATGAACCCGACTTCCGCCGTGCCGGCCACGCTCTTCGGGATGCACATCAACATGTTCACCGCGCCAAACAACTGGCCGCCCTTGCAGCAGGCGGTGGTGCGGTTCTGGGACATCGGCATCCATTGGAACCAGATGGAAACCAACACCAACACCTTCGTCTGGACCAAATTCGATGCCAGCACCAATGTCGTCTGGACCAACAACCCGGCCACGCAAATCATTTACACCCTCGGCCAGACGCCGGCCTGGGCGGCGCTCACCACCAACACCCCCACGGCCAAAAACGGACCGGGCGCCTCGTCCGAACCGCGCGACATGAACGACTGGAGTAATTACGTCCAGACCGTGGCGCTGCGCTACAAAGGGCTCATCCGGCTTTACGAGGTCTGGAACGAGACCGATTCCCAATCGTATTATACCGGGGCGATTTCCAACATGGTGACCATGGCGCAAATCGCGCGCAGCGTCCTGACGAACATTGACCCCGGCATTAAAATCCTCGGCCCGAACATCACCCTCGGCGGCCTGGGCTTTTTGGAACAATTCATCCAGGCCGGCGGGCCGCTGCCGGACATCGTGACGTTCCATGATTACACGGAGTCGCGTCCTGAAAGCAGCCTCGGCGAAATCGTCGGCCTGCGCGACATGCTGGCCCATTATCCGCAATGGAGCGCCCTGCCCATCTGGTGTACCGAAGGCGCCGCTTTGACCAATGATAATCCGCAGGCCAACGCCGGCATCATATCGCGCGCCTGGCTGTTCTGGTGGACGCAAAACGTGCAGAACTGGTGCTGGTACACCTGGGACAAAGGCGCCTCGGCCGGCTATGTTCCCTTGAGTATCAATCCGCCCAGCGAAACGCCCGATGCCGGCGGCGTGGCTTACAGCAACACCGCCAGCTGGCTTGTCAGCGCGCAGATGACGGACCTGACGATTGACACGAACGGCACCTGGATCGCCACCCTGCAACGGCTCGGATTCACCAGCGCACACGTCCTCTGGAACCCGGACGCGACAACGAACTGCGCGATTCCCGCAAGCTGGAATGTTTATCAGATGCGCGACCTCTCCAACAATGTCACCAGCCTGACCGGCGTCTCTACGGTCAGTGTCAACTTCGCCCCGGTGATACTCGACAGCGTGCCGTCGCTGGCCATCAGCAATGCCAGCAACACCAACATCATGCTGATGTGGCCCGCGCCGGCCACCGGGTTCAACCTTTACAACAGCACAAACCTTGCGCCGCCAAACTGGCTGAAAATCAACAATGCCCCGACCACTACCAACGGCAATGAGCAGGTCACGCTCACGCTCACCAACGGCACCAGCTTCTTCAGGTTAAGCTCCCCGTAACGGAGCCGCGGGAAACGGTTTCAGCATGCAAAGCCTGACGGCCGCAGCTCGTCAGCAGCCTCGCCCGACTGGAGATGCCCCATTGCTGTCCTTTTTAAAAAGTTGACGCGTATTCGGCAAAAACAAAATAAGATGCATCCCAAAGACCTTCCGGTATTTCTGATCTGCAAAAATTGATTTTTCAAGCCGGGCGCTTATATAAACTTTGTGCCCGATCGGGCACACAACAAGGCGTCGCCGGGTGGATCGGTATGAGCATGTTTTTCGGCGGCGTCTTTGATTTTTGGCCGCCAGGTTTCAGGCTGCGACCATCACCGGAGATTCCTGGTCAAAATGCTTCCGCAAGAGGTCGGTCAGTTGTTTGATTTGGTAGGGTTTGGAAATAAAATTGACGCCCTCAACCAGCTTTAACTTTCCGACTTCCAGATTGTCGCCATAACCGCTGGTATAGATAACCGGGAGATCCGGCTTTTCGGCCAACAATCGCTGCGCCAAATCCTGCCCGTTCATGTTGTTGGGCATGCAAATATCAGTTAACAGCAGTTGGATCCGGGCCTTGTGTTCCTGCCAGACTCCAAGGGCTTCTGTTCCGGAGGCCGCCTGCAAAACCGTATACCCCAGGCGTTGCAGGAGTTTGCCGACGAACCGGCGAACGATGCATTCGTCATCCACAATCAACAGAGTTTCCGTGTTGTGTTGCATAAGGTCGATGTTTGTTTTGAGTTTTTCCTTCCCCTTCGCAGTGGGAATGCAAAGGGGAAGGAACGTGGCGCCCACCCACACCTCCGGGGCATCAGCCCTGCCGCAACTGTCGTTCGGCTTCAAACCAATGTTTCTGGTCAAGCCCGTGCGGTTGTCCTTGCGCCATCCAAATCTCGTGGGCCTTGGCTTCGATCTCCGCCCGGGATGGCGCGGCTTTATCTGTCCGAACCAGCTTGGGCGCACCGATTTTGATGGCCGGAACCGGGGTTGATTTTGTGAATCCCGGATCGTGGGATGCGGGCGACAATGCTTTGCTGGGTGTCATATTCAGTTCTTTCTGGTTCTGGCTTTGTTTGGTTTCCGGTCGTTCATCCGCTTGCGCTCTCACGTTGCCGGCCGGAAATTTTGTTATTCATTCAACCCCCAATGATCGTGGACCAGTTCCTGCCGCGGCCGGCCCGGCAACATGGATGAATCCGGCATATGGATATCTGAACCGCCCGGCAACGGAACCAGCGGCAAAAAATCCATCCGCAGAACATTGGCGAAATATCGCATCCGAAACAGCAGGGCCTCAAACGCCAGAATATTCGCGCTGTCGGATGTGCCGACCATTACAGCCAGAGCCCCCGTAGTTTTGGTTCTCAACTGGATGCAAGATTCCAGCCAATTAAGAATCTCGGGTGCCAGGTCATGGCCTTGCAGGGAAAACAGGATGATGTCCGCGCGTGCCACGGCCTCCGCCGCCCAATGGGCTGAGGCCGGGTCGCTCAAATCTTTGAATCTCCAAAAGCTGAAGCTGAAAGCCAGTTCGGCGTCGAAATGGGCCAACACGCCACCGCATTTTACCATGGCAGATTCATGGGCGGCGGCATCCTCAGACAGCACCACAAATTGGCACGGGTTGGCTCCCTCCAACGGAAGTATTTCTTGGACAGACGTCATAGTACCCATAATCAAACCCAATCTTGAAGCTGACAGCTGCCACATTCTTCCGAAAGAACAGCCACCAGTGGAGCGACATTAATATTCTGTATAATAATACTATGCCAGGATCCGTTTTTATTCTCATCCGATTCTGCTAAAGTTATTAACAACCATTAACAGATTATTCACAATTTTCCCCTCGTAAAGGGAGCCGCTAAGATGGCGGCTGTCACCTCACCCGATTTTTCACGGTTAAATCTGCCCTGGAAACCTTCAGCCTTGAGTACGCCACTCGCCACTTGTCACATTAAATTAACTTTTTTTAAATGCGGATTTGCCGTATAAGATGAAGCGCCATGAGACTTCCGCAAGTTGTAGGGATTGCCTGTCTGCTGTACATGGTAATGTTGCCCGTTTCCGTGCAGGCGCAGTTCACTTTCACGACCAACGCCGATAACACAATCACCATCATGGCCTATACCGGTCGCGACGCTGATGTAGCTGTCCCCGACACGATTAATGGCCTGCCGGTCACCAGCATTGGGGATTACGCGTTCTATGACTGTCTCAGCCTGACCAATGTCACGATCGGCACCAACGTCACTGGCATCGGGAACGGGACGTTCTTTGACTGTCTCGGCTTGACCAGCGTGACCATCCCCAATGGCGTCACCAGTATCGGAGTTGCAGCGTTCGGTTGGTGCGGCCTGAGCAGCGTCATGATCCCCAACAGCGTCACCAGCATCGGAAACTCGGCGTTCGATGCCTGCGGCAATCTGGCCAGCGTCACGCTTTCCGACAGTGTCACCAACCTTGGGGACGGGGCGTTTGAATACTGCCCTTCATTGACCAGCATCGTGATCCCGAACAGCGTTGCCAGGCTCGGGGTCAATGACTTCTACGGCTGTGCCAGCCTGACCAACGTGGCGATTCCCAATAGTATCACCAACATTGGAGATGTTGCGTTCGCTTACTGCACCAGCTTGACCAGTGTTACGATCCCCTGCGGTGTCACCAGCATCGGAAACGGCACGTTTGAATTCTGCACGAACTTGGAGGGAATCTTCTTCAATGGTAACGCTCCCAGCTTTGTCGCTTCGGATATCTTCTACGATACCCTAAATGTGACCGTCTATTACCTGCCGGGCACCACGGGCTGGGACACGACATTTGCGGGTCGTCCGACCGCATTCTGGCTGCTTCCCTATCCAACGATTCTAAATTTCGAACCCGATTTTGGTGTGCAAACAAACAGTTTCGGTTTCACCATTTCCTGGGCAACGAATCTTTCCGTCGTCGTGGAAGCTAGCACGAATCTTTCCAACCCCGTTTGGCAGCCGGTGCAAACGAACCTGCTCACGACCGGCTCAGCCTGGTTCAGCGATCCGCAGTGGACGAATTATCCC
>Ga0265338_10001050_pt1 | contig 46114 bp, 40 predicted proteins | sample 42126metaG_FD_193579 | JGI IMG/M metagenome (GOLD analysis project Ga0265338, IMG submission 193579) | Rhizosphere microbial communities from Carex aquatilis grown in University of Washington, Seatle, WA, United States - 4-21-26 metaG | ecosystem: Host-associated > Plants > Roots > Rhizosphere... | reverse complement strand
CCTTCGGCCGCAGCGAGGCGTGGCCGTTCACCGCCGCGGAGCACGCGGCGGTCCGGCAGGCCGTCGGGGTCATCGACCAGAGCTCGTTCGTGAAGTTCCGTATCCGGGGCCGCGGCGCCCTGGGACTACTCCAGCAGGTCGCCGGGGCCGAGATGGACGTCCCGGTGGGCAAGGTCGTCTACACCCAGCTGCTCAACGCGCGCGGCGGCATCGAGGCGGACGTCACCGTCACCCGGCTCGCCGAGGGCGACTTCTACCTGGTCACCGGGAGCGGCTTCGGCCGGCACGACGTAACGTTCCTGCTGCAGCACGCGCCGGATGACGGGTCGGTGACCATCGACGACGTCAGCTCAGCCCGCGGCGTGCTCAACGTCTGCGGACCGCGCTCGCGCGAGCTGCTGCAGTCGCTCAGCTCCGGCGACTTCGGCAACGAGGCGTTCGGTTACATGACCGCCCAGCACATCGACCTGGGCTGGGCGCCGGTGCTCGCGCTGCGCGCGACCTACGTGGGCGAGCTCGGCTGGGAGCTGCACGTTCCGACGGAGTACCTGCGCGACCTCTACGACAAGGTCATCGCGGCGGGCGAGGACCTTGGCCTGCGCGACGTCGGCTACCGGGCCATCGAGTCGCTGCGGCTGGAGAAGCAGTACCTCGCCTGGGCGGCGGACATCAGGTCGGACAACAACCCCTACGAGGCCGGCCTCGGCTTCGCCGTCAAGCCGGACAAGCCGGCCCTGCTGGCCGGCCCGGCACTACGGGCCGTGCGGGAGGCCGGCCCCGCGCAGCGGCTCTGCTGGTTCTCCACCGAGTTCCCCACCACCGAGTTCCCCACCGCCGGGCTCCGCACCACGGGGCTCCCCACCACAGGGTTCCCCACCACGGGCCCCGACGTCATCATGCACGGCGGCGAGCTGCTCGCCCATCCAGGCTCGGGCACCCAGGTGTCCGTGCGCAGCGCCGGGTTCGGATTCACCGTCCGGCGCACCATCTTCTCCGCCTACCTGCCGGCCGCGATCGCCACGGAGCACGACTTCGAGGTCGAGGTCATGAACCGGCGGTTCGCCGCGACCCGGCACGACCGGTCCCTCTACGACCCCAAGGGCGTCCGCGTCCGCTGCTGAGCAACCCTTGCCGAGCAGCGGCCAGCCGCAAGCTTCGCGGGCCCAGCCCGCACGTCACCCACACCCGCAACCAGAACCAGAACCAGAACCCAGTCGGAGGAACCCATGTCGGCCATACAACAAGAGCACCCGCACGCGAGAGACGACGCCGAGCTCGCCGAGCACGGCTACCGGCAGCGGCTGAACCGCAGCCTGGGCAGCTTCAGCTCGTTCGCGGCCGCCTTCAGCTACATCTCCATCCTGACCGGCATGTTCCAGCTCTTCGGGTTCGGTTACGGGTTCGGCGGGCCGATCCTGTTCTGGGCGTGGCTGATCGTCTTCGGCGGTCAGTTCTGCGTGGCGCTCGTCTTCGCCGAGCTCAGCGCGCGTTACCCGATCGCCGGCTCGGTCTACCAGTGGTCGAAGAAGGTCAGCAACCCGACGGGGGCCTGGTTCGCCGGCTGGGCCATGCTGGCCGGCTCGGTGGTCACGGTGTCCGCCGTGGCGATCGCCGAGCAGATCGTGCTGCCGCAGATCTGGTCCGGCTTCACCGTCTTCAGCAACACGACGCAGAACGCGATCTTCCTCGGCTGCTGCACCATCGTGCTCACCACGATCATCAACGTGCTCGGCGTGCGGGTGATGGCGTTCATCAACAACATCGGGGTCGCCGCGGAGCTCATCGGGGTCGCGCTGATCATCGTGCTGCTGCTCTTCCACGTCCACCGCTCGCCCGCGGTGATCTTCACCGCCCAGGGCGCGGGGCCCGGCCTGCCCGGCTGGTCCGCGCTCGGCTACCTGGCCCCGCTGCTCCTGTGCGCCATCATGCCCGCCTACGTCATGTACGGCTTCGACACCGCCGGCTCGCTCGCCGAGGAGACCAGGGACCCGCGCAAGACCACCCCGCGCGGCGTGCTGCGCGCGCTCGGCGCGGCCGGCACGGCCGGCGCGCTGCTGCTGCTGATGGCGCTGCTCGCCGCGAAGTCGATCGCCCCCGCCACGCTCGGCGTCGGCGGCCTGCCGTCGGTCCTCGAGGACGCGCTCGGTTCCGGGGTCGGCAAGGTGCTGCTCGCGGACGTGGCGTTCGCGATCTTCATCTGCTGCCTCGCGATCCAGGCCGCGTCCATCCGGCTCACCTTCTCCATGGCCCGCGACCACGCCCTGCCGTTCGGCGACCACCTGTCGCACGTCTCCGAGCAGCGGAAGTCGCCCGCGCTGCCGGCCATCGTCGTCGGCGTGATCGCGATCGCGATCCTTGTCGTCAACCTCGGCAACGCGCAGATCTTCCTCGTCGTGACGAGCGTGGCGATCGTGATCGTCTACACCGCCTACCTGCTCGTCACCGTCCCGACGCTGCGGCAGCGGCGGCGCCACGGCTGGCCCGCGGACCAGGGCAGCACCGGATGGTTCTTCCTCGGCCGCCGACGCGGGCTCGTCATCAACGGCATCGCCATCGGCTACGGCGCGTTCATGGCGCTGAACCTGATCTGGCCGCGCTCGGCGATCTACGGCAGCGGCGGCTACGCCTGGGGCGGTGTCATCTTCGTCGCCGCGCTCGGGCTCGTCGGCGCGGGCTACTACCTCTGGCGCCAGCACGGCAGGCAGCATGAAGTGGCAGACGAGCACCGCGCCGTGCCGCTGGCCGGCGTGGCGACAACGGAAGCTGGTGACATAACCGGCGACTAGGCGAATAGGAACATCATCGGTGACCAGTGCACTCCCCACCCAGGCGCGCGCCGTCATCATCGGCGGCGGCGTCATCGGGACCAGCGTGGCCTACCACCTGGCCAAGCTCGGCTGGACCGACCTGGTCCTGATCGAGCAGGGCCAGCTGTCCTGCGGCACCACCTGGCACGCGGCCGGGCTGGTGGGCCAGCTGCGGGCGAATCAGGGTGGCACGCGCCTCGTTCAGTACTCCACTGAGCTCTACAGCGAGCTGGAGCGGGAAACCGGGCTGGCGACCGGGTTCAAGCGGTGCGGCGGGGTCACGGTGGCGCGGACGCAGGCGCGGATGACGCAGCTGCGGCGCACCGCCGCCACCGCGGCGGCGTTCGGCCTGGAGTGCGAGCTGCTCACCCCCGCGCAGGCGGCCGCCCGTTACCCGGTCATGCGGACCGACGACCTCGCGGGGGCGATCTGGCTGCCCGGTGACGGCAAGGCCAACCCGGTCGACCTCACCGCGTCCCTGGCCCGGGGCGCGCGGCAGCGCGGCGCGAAGATCTTCGAGCGGACCCGTGTCCTCGGCGTCACCGTCGCCGAGGGCCGGGTCACCGGCGTCCGCACGGACGCGGGCGACATCGCGGCGGAGGTCGTGGTCAACTGCGCCGGGCAGTGGGCCAAGCAGGTGGGCGCGCTCGCCGGGGTCAACGTGCCGCTGCACTCCGCGGAGCACTTCTACGTGGTGACCGACCCGATCGACGGCGTGCACCCCGACCTGCCCGTCCTGCGCGACCCCGACGGCTACACCTACTTCAAGGAGGAGGTGGGCGGCCTCGTGGTCGGCGGCTTCGAGCCCGAGGCCAAGCCCTGGGTCGCGCCGGACCGGATTCCCTACCCCTTCGAGTTCCAGCTGCTCGGCGAGGACTGGGAGCACTTCTCCGTGCTGATGGAGAGCGCGCTGCTGCGCATCCCGGCGCTGTCGGAGACGGGCATCCGCAAGTTCTACAACGGCCCAGAGAGCTTCACGCCGGACAACCAGTTCATCCTGGGCGAGGCCCCTGAGGTGCGCAACTTCTTCGTCGGGGCGGGCTTCAACTCGGTCGGCATCGCCACCGCGGGCGGAGCGGGCCGGGCGCTGGCCGAGTGGATTACCGGCGGCGGGCCTTCCCTGGACCTCACCGCCGTGGACATCAGGCGGTTCGCCCCGTTCAACGGGAACAACCAGTGGCTGCACGACCGGGTGGCGGAGGTGCTCGGCCTGCACTACGAGATCCCCTGGCCGAACCGCGAGATGCGGACGGCCCGGCCGTTCCGCCGCTCGCCGGTCTACCACCTGCTGCGCGCGGCGAACGCGAACTTCGGCAGCCGGATGGGCTGGGAGCGGGCCAACTTCTTCGCCTTGCCGGGGCAGTCCGCCGAGATCGAGTACTCCTGGGGCAAGCAGAACTGGCTGCCCGCGTCCGCGGCGGAGCAGCGCGCTACCCGGTCGGCGGTGGCGGTATTCGACCAGACCTCGTTCTCCAAGTTCCTGCTGACCGGCCCGGACGCGATGAGCGTGCTGCAGTGGCTGTGCACCGCCGACGCCGCGGTGCCGCCGGGCAAGACCGTCTACACCGGCATGCTCAACGAGCGCGGCACCTACGAGTCCGACGTCACGCTCACCCGGCTGGCCCACGACGAGTACCTCATCGTGAGCAGCGCCGCGACGACGGTGCGGGACGCCGATCACATCCGCCGCCGCGTCCGCCCGGGCCAGCGCGCGGTGCTCACCGACGTCACGTCGCAGTACGCGGTCTTCGGTGTGATGGGGCCGCGCTCGCGCGCGCTGCTGTCCAGGCTCAGCCGGACGGATCTACGCAGCGAGGCGTTCCCCTTCGGCACCAGCCAGCTGATCGACCTCGGGTACTCGACCGTCCGGGCGACGCGGATCACCTACGTCGGGGAGCTCGGCTGGGAGCTCTACGTGCCCGCCGAGTTCGCGGTCGGGGTGTACGAGGACCTGATGCGCCTGGGTGCCGACCTCGGCGTGCTCAACGCTGGGTACTACGCGATCGAGTCCCTGCGGCTGGAGAAGGGCTACCGGGCATTCGGCCGCGAGCTGACCCCGGACTACAACCCGGTCGAGGCCGGGCTGCTGTTCACCTGCAAGCTGCGCACCGGCATCCCCTTCCTCGGCCGCGAGGCGGTCGAGAAGGCGCTGGCCGCGGGTCCGCGGAACCGGCTGGTCTCGTTCACCGTCGCCAGCCCCGAGCCGATGCTGTGGGGCGGCGAGCTGGTGCTGCGCGACGGAGTGGCGGCCGGGCAGGTGACGTCGGCCGCGTGGGGAGCGACCCTCGGCCGTTGCGCCGGGCTGGCGTACCTCTGGGACCCCGACGGCGGGCCGATCGACGCGCGGTGGATCGGGGAGGGGTCCTACCAGGTCAACGTGGGCGGCGACGTGTACCCGGTGGCGGTCACCGTGAACGCGCCCTACGACCCGGAGGGGCGCAAGGTCCGGGCCTGAGTCACTCCTCGGCGGGGCTGGCCGCCGTGGAATCACCGGGTGGCAGTTCGGGGGTCGCGAGCTGTGCCTTCAGCGCGGCCAGCTGGCTGTCCACGTCGGCGGCCCGCGCGGCCTCATCGAGTTCTTCCTGGATGTCGGCCGTGTGGCCGCCCACGTCCTCGAGCACGCCGGACTGCAGGAGCTCGTCCGTGGCGCCGGCCCTGGCCTGCATGGTGGCGATCTTCTCCTGCGCCCGCAGCAGCGCGTCGCCCGTCCCGCCGTAATCGCCCGCCTGGGCGACGGCGTAGTCGGCCTTCATGACTTCCTTCTGATTGCGGAAGTGGCTGACCTGCTGCTGCAACTGGGCGAGCTTCTGCTGGAGCTGCTGTTCCTGCTCGGCCAGTTCCTGGTGCTGCGCCTCCATCCCGTCGACCTGCTGCTGGGCGGCGGCCTGGCGGGACAGCGCCTCCCTGGCCAGGTCTTCCCTGCCCTGTCCGAGCGCGGCCTTGGCCTGGTCCCCCAGGTGGGCGATCGTCTGCCGCAGCTGCGGTTCCTGAAGCTCGAGTCGCTTGCGCTCGGCGGCGATCTCGACCAGTGCCTGGCGGACCCGGGTGATGTATTCGAGCATCTGCGCGTAGGAGTAGTCGAGCGTCTCGTTCGGGTTCTCGACGGAGTCAAGCGCCTTGTTGGCCTTGGCCGCGAGGATGTCGTGGGCTCGGGAGAAAAGACTCATGACGGCCTGCTCCTTGCTCTGGGTGTACCGCCCGGCCATGGGTTAACGCCTGGCTTTGGGTTACCGCCCGGCTACCGGTTACCGCCAGCGTGGCCTGCCCGACTGACGACTAGTATCCGCCCTGCCACCCGGCCAGGGTAGGCCGGCCTACGCGGAGGGCGGCCGTGAGTAGCCTGTGATCGTGACGGACGAGAACACCCCGGCGGGTATCGACAAGACCCGGCCAAGCATCGCCCGCGTCTATGACTACTGGCTCGGCGGCAAGGACAACTTCGAATCCGACCGGGAGATGGGCTCGCGGATGGCCGAGGTGAATCCCGCGCTACCGCAGCTGGTCCGGCACAACCGGGAGTTCATCTGCGCCGCGGTGGCCCGCGCCGCGGCGGCGGGCATCGGCCAGTTCCTCGACCTCGGGTCCGGGCTGCCCGCGCATCCGGCGGTGCACGAGGCGGCGCGGGCGGTCATCCCGGACGCCCGGGTGTGCTACGTCGACATCGACCCGGTGGCCGTGCTGCACGGCGAGGTGCTCCTCGCTCGCGGCGAGGGACTCGCCGCGGTGCGGGCCGACCTGACCGACCCGGAGACCGTGCTGGCGAACTCGCAGGTGCGCGCGGTGATCGACCTGTCCAGGCCGGTCGCCGTCATCCTGGCCGCGGTGGTGCATTTCCTGCCGCCCGACGCGGCCGCCGCGGTGTGCGCCGGGTACATGAGCCGGGCCGCCAGCGGCTCGTGGCTGATCGTGTCGTCGGGGCACTACGAGGACGAGGAACTCGGCCGCCGGGTACAGCAGGCCGGCACGTATGCCCGGTTCCACAACCACGACGCCGCGAACCTGGGGTCGATGCTCGGCGACCTGGAGCTTGTCGCGCCGGGAGTGTGCGAGGCGCGCAGCTGGGTGGCCGGGACGGGCGGCGAGCCGGCCGGGAGGCCCGTCTACGCGCTTGCCGCCGTGGGCGTCAAGTCCTGATCGTGACGCGCGAACCCGCGCAGCACTGGCCGGCGCGGGGCGGCGCCGTCAGTCATCGGTCCTCCGGGTACGGCTTCGCATGCCCTCGTTCGGTACCTCTCGTTCAGTACCTGATGCCGGGGAACTGGTCGCGGGCGCGCTCGAGCTGGCCGGCCCACTCGCGGGGCCAGCCGAAGGCGCGGGCGGCCTGGGCGCTCAGGTCGGCGCCCGCGGCGCCGCTGGTGAAGTGGATGTACTCGCCCCAGTTCATCCGGCGGGTGTACGTGCCGTCGGCGTCGCACGGGAAGTGCGCGGCGAGCTGGCGGTAGAACCGGTCCATGACCGCGGCCTGGCCGCAGTCCCGCCACAGCGGGTAGAACCAGTCGCGGAACCAGCGGGTGCCGCGGCGCGGGAAGTCGTCGCGGTTGCCGGTGAACTGGCGGTGGACGCGCTTGGCGTCGCGGTCCATGCCGAGCGCGGTGTAGACGTCGTAGATGTAGAACTCGGCCCACTTGCTGTCGCCCCAGACCTCGTAGGCGGGCGAACCGTGCCTGCCGTTGTTGGCGCTCTCGACGGTATGGCCGATCTCATGGGTGGGCAGTTCGGGGGCGAGGGGGTCGCTTTCCCGCCAGCCGCCGAGGCCGCAGTCGCTGACGTTGTGGTGGTCGTGGACGGGGCTGACGTAATAGCCGGCGTGGCCGCCGCCGTGGCGGCCGGCGTGGAAGATGGCGTAGATGCGCGGGTCGGGGCCGAACGCCTCGCCGTACGTCGCCTTGGAGTACCGCCAGACCGCGCCGATGTAGCCGGGCAGCCAGCGGGCCTCGTCGCGGCGGACGTCTTTGTCCAGGTAGATCGCGCAGTCGTCGTCGCTGTAGTACAGCTGGAGCAGCTGCCGGTGGTCGAACCAGTGCTCCTGCCAGGTCTGCGGCGGGCTGCCCGCCGGCCGCTCCCGTGTCGCTGCCATCGTGTCCTCCCGGTTGCCGCTCCGTCTACCGCCATCCTGGCCGGCTGGGCGGCCCCACATAACCGCTACGTGACCTCGACGATCTGGGCATCGACGATGACGCCGTCCGCGACGTGCAGGACGCCGAGCGTGCCGTGCGGCTGGCGGCGGCGGTCGGTGGGCGAGCCGGGATTGAAGATCCGCAAGGGCCCGGCGGCCGCGTCGAGCGGGATATGCGAGTGACCGAACACGACCAGGTCCGCCTCGGGGAACCTGGCCCGCATCCGGGGCAGCCGCCCGGTGGCGGGGCCGCTGTCGTGGATCATCGCGACCCGCAGGCCCGCGAGCGTGAGCGCGGCCGTCTCGGCCGCGCCCCAGGCGGCGACGTCCGGGCCGTCGTTGTTGCCGACCACGGCGGTCACCGGGGCGTACTGCTCCAGCTCCGCGAGCACCGCCGCGGTGCACACGTCGCCGGCGTGCAGGATCTGGTCCGCGCCGCGCAACTGCGCGGCGACTGCGGGCGGGCAGGACTTCCACCGCCGCGGCGCGTGCGTGTCGGACAGCACGACGATCCGCATGACGCCGGGCCTACCTCAGCCTCCCACCCGAGAAAGGCGCAGGCCGAGGGAGGTGAACTGGTCGAACGGGCGGTGGTAGCCGCGCTCGATGTGGTGGACGCCGTGCAGCATCGACGGCCCGTCGGCCACGGACGCGGCGAGGACCGCGGAGAACCCGGCGCGGACGTCCGGCAGCTCGACCTCGGCGCCGCGCAGCTTGGACACGCCCCGGATGACCGCCGAGTGCATGGAGTTCCCGTCGTGGAAGCGGCAGGCGGCCCCGCCGAGGCAGGCCGCGAACACTTCGATCTCGCAGCCCATCTGCTGCAGCGCGGGCACGTACACCAGGCGGTTCTCGAATACCGTCTCGTGCAGCACCGACATGCCGTTGGCCTGCGTGAACAGCACCATCAGCGGCTGCTGCCAGTCGGTCATGAACCCCGGGTGGGTGTCGGTGTGGACCGCGGCGGGCTGCAGCCCGTCCGGTGCGGACGCGGTGATCCACTCGTCGGTGATGTCGAACTGGGTGCCCATCCGGGCCAGGGTGGTGATCGCGGTGACCAGCCGGTCCTGCGGGCAGCCGTGCACCCGTACCTCGCCGCCGGTGATAAGGCCGGCGACCAGGTAAGAGAAGGCCTCGAGACGGTCGCCGGCCAGCCGGGTGGAGGCGGCCTTGAGCCTGCGCACGCCCTCGATGACGATGCGCCGGTCGGGGCTGAGCTCGATCTGCGCGCCCATCCGCTGCAGGAACAGCGCGAGCTCGACGATCTCCGGCTCGGTGGCCGCGTTGCGCAGCACGGTCTTGCCCTCGGCGAGGACGGCGGAAAGCAGCACGGTCTCAGTCGCGCCGACGCTCGGGTAGGGCAGCGTGATCCGCGCGCCGTGCAGCCTGGTCGCCGTGGCGCTGATCCCGGCCGGCCCGTAGGTCACCTCCGCGCCCAGGGCTCGCAGCGCCTCAACGTGGAAGTTGACCGGCCGCTGCCCGATGGCGTCGCCGCCGACGAGCGGCACGAACGCCTCGCCGGTCAGGTGCAGCAGCGGGCCGAGCATCAGGATCGGGATCCGGTTGAGGCCGGTGAACGCGTCGGGTACGTGCGGCCGCACCTCGCCACCGGGGGCGATCGTGATCTCGCCGTCCTCCCGGCTGACGTGGAAGCCGGCCGATTCGAGCATCGCCGCGGTGATGTCCACGTCGCCCACGTGCGGCGCGTTCCTGATCACGCTGGGGCCGTCGCCCAGCATCGCGGCCACCATGTGCTTGGTCACGGCATTCTTGGAGCCGCGCACGGAGATGTCTCCGCGCAACGGCCCCGACGGCTCAACTGCCCACGTCTGCGTCTGCGTCACGCCGTTCACCTTATGCGCTGCCCGGAGCGCCGGGTTCCGGCTTAACGGAACGCAGAGGAACGCCACAGGTAGTCAGACCCCGATAGGATGCCAGACGGTCTTGACCTCGGTGAATGCGCGCAGCCTGGACAGGTCGGGGGCGGCGGACCAGTCCGTCGCGCGCGGCACGTAGACGCGCTTGACGGTTTCCGCCGCGGCCGCGCGCAGGTCGGCGCGGGCGGCCGGGGCGGCGCCGGTGAGGTCGAGCGCGTTCACGTCGCGGTGCGCGGCCAGCCAGGGCGCCAGCTCGGCGGTGAAGCCGCTGAGCAGGTTAAGCACGCCGCCGGGAACGTCGGAAGTGGCCAGCACCTCGGTCAGCGACACGGCGGGCAGCGGGCGGTCCTGCGAGGCGATGACAACGGCCGTGTTCCCGGTGGCGAGCACCGGGGCGACCACCGAGACCAGGCCGAGCAGGGAGGAGTCCTGCGGGGCGAGCACGCCGACGACGCCGGTCGGCTCCGGCAGCGAGAAGGTGAAGTACGGGCCGGCCACCGGATCGGTGGCCCCGGTGACCTGGGCGAACTTGTCGGTCCAGCCGGCGTAGTGCACCCAGCGGTCGATCGCGGCGTCGACGGCGGCGCGGGCCTTCGGCGCGGACAGCCCTTCGGCGGCGGCGACCTCGTCGGAGAACTGGGCGCGGCGTCCCTCAAGCAGCTCGGCGACGCGGTACAGCACCTGGCCGCGGTTGTACGCGGTCGCGCCCGACCAGCCGGGCAGGGCCGACCGCGCCGCGCGGACGGCGTCGCGGACGTCCTTGCGCGACGCCTGCGCCGCGTGCGCGAGCAGCTTCCCGCGCGATGAGGAGACCGGGTAGGACCGGCCGGACTCCGAGCGCGGGAACGCACCGCCGATGTAGAGCTTGTAGGTCTTGCGCACCTCCAGCCGCGAGGAGGTGGCGTGGTCGCCCGGGTGCTGCTCAGACATCGAGGTAGGCCTCCAAACCGTGCCGGCCGCCCTCACGGCCGAACCCGGACTCCTTGTAGCCGCCGAACGGCGCGGCCGGGTCGAACTTGTTGAACGTGTTGGCCCACACCACCCCGGCGCGCAACCGGGCGGCCATCGCCAGGATCCGCGAGCCCTTCTCCGTCCACACCCCCGCCGACAGCCCGTACGCGGTGTTGTTCGCCTTGAGCACGGCCTCGTCCGGGGTGCGGAACGTCAGCACCGACAACACCGGGCCGAAGATCTCCTCGCGGGCGATGCGGTGCGCCTGCGACACGCCGGTGAACACCGTCGGGGCGAACCAGTAGCCGCGGTCGGGCAGCTCGCACGGCGGCGACCAGCGGACCGCCCCCTCCTCGGTGCCTGACTCGGTGAGCTCGCGGACGCGGGCCAGCTGGGCCGCGGAGTTGATCGCGCCGACGTCGGTGTTCTTGTCGAGCGGATCCCCGACCCGCAGCGTGGTCAGCCGCCGCTTCAGCGAGTCGACTACCTCATCGGCGACCGACTCCTGCACGAGCAGCCGGGACCCGGCGCAGCAGACCTGGCCCTGGTTGAAGAAGATGCCGTTGACGATGCCCTCGACCGCCTGGTCGACCGGGGCGTCGTCGAAGACGATGTTCGCCGCCTTGCCGCCGAGCTCCAGGGTCAGCTTCACGTCGCGGGCGGCCAGCGCGCGCTGTATGCCCTTGCCGACCTCGGTCGAGCCGGTGAACGCGATCTTGTCGACCCCGTCGTGCTCGACGAGTCCCTGCCCGACCGACGGCCCGCCGGCCAGGACGTTGACCACGCCGGGCGGCAGGTCCGCCTCGGCGATGATCTCGGCGAGCACGAGCGCGGTCAGCGGCGTCGTCTCCGCGGGCTTCAGTACCACGGTGTTGCCGCAGGCCAGCGCCGGCGCGATCTTCCACGCCGCCATGAGCAGCGGGAAGTTCCACGGGATGATCTGCCCGGCGACGCCGAGCGGCCGCGGCGCCGGGCCGAAGCCGGCGTGCTCGAGCTTGTCCGCCCAGCCCGCGTAGTAGAAGAAGTGGGCGGCCGCCAGGGGGATGTCAACGTCACGCGACTCGCGGATCGGCTTGCCGTTGTCGAGCGACTCGAGCACCGCGAGCTCGCGGGCGCGCTCCTGGACCGCGCGGGCGATCCGGAACAGGTACTTGCCGCGCTCCGCGCCGGACAGCTTCGACCAGGGGCCGTCGTAGGCGCGCCGCGCGGCGCGGATCGCGTCGTCGACGTCCGCCGGCCCCGCCTCGGCGACCTCGGCGAGCGGTGTCTCGTCCGCGGGGTTGATCGTCTTGACGGGCTCGGCGCTGCCGTCACGGAACTCGCCGTTGACGAAGATCTGGTAGCTGGGCCGCAGCCGCGCGATCTCCCGCGACTCCGGCGCCGGCGCGTACTCGAATACCTTGCTCATGGCTCGCTCAGTCCACCGTCACGTAGTCGGGTCCGTCGTAGGCACCGGTCGCCAGCTTGTGCCGCTGCAGCAGCAGGTCGTTGAGCAGGCTCGAGGCGCCGAACCTGAACAACGCGGGCGTCAGCCACTCCTCACCGGCCACCTCGTTCACCATCACCAGGTACCGGACCGCCTCCTTCGCCGCCCGGATGCCGCCGGCCAGCTTCACGCCGCGGCGCTGGCCGGTGACCGCGGCGAAGTCCCTGACGGCCTCCAGCATCACCAGGGCGACCGGCGGCGTCGCGGCGGGCGACACCTTGCCGGTCGAGGTCTTGATGAAGTCACCGCCGGCGAGCAGCGCGAGCCATGAGGCGCGGCGCACGTTGTCCAGCGTCGCCAGCTCACCCGTCTCCAGGATGACCTTGAGGTGCGCGCCGCCGCATTCGGCCTTGGTCGCCACGATCTCGTCGAAGACCTGCTGGTACCGGCCGGCGAGGAACGCGCCCCGGTCGATCACCATGTCGACCTCGCCCGCGCCCGCCGCGACCGCGTCCCTGACGTCGTACAGCTTCGTGGCCAGGGACGAGCGCCCGGAGGGGAACGCGGTGGCCACCGAGGCCACCTGCACCGCCCCGCCGCGCAGCTCCGCCACGGCGGTGGCCACCAGGTCCGGGTAGACGCAGACGGCGGCCACCGGGGGCGCCCCGGCGTCCGGCCGCATCGCCTTGGCGCACAGCGAGCGCACCTTCCCCGGCGTGTCCGAGCCCTCGAGGGTGGTGAGGTCGACCATCGCGATGGACATGTCGATCGCCCACGCCTTGGCCGTCGTCTTGATGCTGCGCGTGGCGAGCCCCTGCGCGCGGGCCTCCGCGCCCACCTGGTCCACCCCCGGCAGCCCGTGCAGGAAGCGCCGCAGCGCCGCGTCGTCCCGCGTGACGTCCGCGAGGCCGGAGGAAGGAGTTTCAGTCAGCAATTCGGACTCCGTTGGCCGCTCCACGCACTGTCTTGCTGATCGTACCGCCACGTAGGGCCACGGCTCCCGGCTGGCCGGCCGCTGGTCAGGTCGTGAGGTAGACGGCGGCGACGTCGTCATCGGCGTGCCCGCCGGCGGCAGTGTCCCGCCAGCGCGGTAGCAGCGCGCCGGTGAGCGTGAGGGCGGTGCCGCTCGCCTGCGCGGCCTGCGCGGCGAGCTCGGCGTCCTTGAGCGCGTGCTTGAGTGCGAACGCCGGGCTGAAGTCTCCGGCCAGCATGCTGCGGGCCTTTTGCACCGCGTAGGGCGCGCCGAGCGGGTTCGACTGCAGCAAGTCCACGACCTCGGCCGGATCGAGGCCGAGCCGCCGGGCAAAGGACAGGGTTTCCGCGGTCATCTCGGTGAGGTCGGCGAGCCAGTTGTTGAGCACCAGCTTGGCCCGGGTGCCGTTGCCCGCCGGGCCCAGCCAGACGGTCGCGCGCCCGAGCACGCCGAACACCGGGGCCAAGGTGTCCCTGACCTGATCGGGGCCGCTGGCCAGGATGGCCAGCTGGCCCGCCCGGGCCGGGCCCTCGCTGCCGGAAACCGGGGCATCGACGAACACCACACCGTGCGCGGCGGCGAGGCCGGCGAGCCGGGTCGTCCACTCGACTCCGACGGTGCCCATCTGCACCCAGATCATCCCGGAGCCAGCGGCGAGCAAGCCGTCGGGACCAGTAGCGGCCTGTTCGGTGGCCGCGCCGTCGGCCAGCATCGTGATGACGATCGCGGCGCCCCGCGCGGCCCCAGCCGGGCTGGTCGCGACGACCGCGCCTTCGGCCGCGAGCGGCTCCGCGTGGGCGGCGGTGCGGTTCCATACCCGCACCTGGAAGCCGCCGCGGGCCAGGTTGGCGGCCATCGGGCCGCCCATCCGCCCGGTGCCGAGGAAGGCGACGGCCGGGGTGGCCGCCCCGTCGTCGCGGTCAGGCCGGGCAGCGGTCTCTGGCTGTGCCTGCGGCTGAGTGGTGTTCATGTCACGCCTCCGGTGATTGGCCTTTCCGACAAGCACAGCCTCGGCCGAGGGAGGGTGAGCGGGCGTCACACCGCCGGGTGATTGGCTGCGTCGGCGGCCTTCCCTGGTTGGCCAGGGGCCTCCTCAGGGCCGCCGCGGCGAGGGCGCGAGCAGCCCGAGGGCCCGGGCCTGTTCCACCGCCTCGTGGCGGCGGTGCGTGCCGAGCTTGTCGTACAGGTGGCGCATGTGGGTCTTGACCGTGTTCACCGACAGGTACATCTCGTCGGCGATCTCCGGTGCCGAGAGCTTGGTCGGCAGGTAGCGCAGCACCCGGGCCTCGGCGTGGCTGAGCGGCTCACGCAGGCGCCGCGGCGCCGGCGGCGGCTGCGAGCCCGGACGGTTTCCCGCCAGCACGTTCAGGATCTCGTCGAGCAGGCGGGCGTGGCTGGTGCCGAGCCGGCGATGGCGGTCGAGCAGATCGGGTGCCGGATCGTGCAGGAACGGGAACAGCAGGCTTTCCGGCTCGGCGCGGTCAAGTGCACCCTCCAGGGCTCGCCTGGCGGCACCCGCGTCGCCGAGCGTGTCGCAGGCGATCGCCTGGAGCAAACGCGCATGAACATCCCAGAGGTGGGCGTTGTTCAACGGAGCGGACCCGTCGATAACGGGCGCGAGCACGGCGGTCGCCGCTTTCGGGTCGTCCTGGGCAAGCCGCAGCGATGCCTCGGCGACGCGTATCTCTCCGCGTTCCCGCTCCGGCCTGTCCATGTCTGCCAGGGCCTGTTCGACGCGGCGCGTTTCCCCGATGCGCGCGAGCGTCTGGAGTAGGTACGAGCGATTCCGGGGGGCGAGCGTGTGCGGCGTGACGAGCGATTCCGATAGCCGCTGCGCCGTCTGGAAGGCGCGCAGGGCGGCGTCGTGACGACCGCACATGGCCTCGAGCATGCCGCGGCCGGCCTGGAGCCGTACCCCGGCCGCCGGCTCGACCTCGGTCCTGACGGTGCGCTCGGCCCGGCCGAGTGCCCGTTCCGCGTCCTCGATCCGTCCCTGGGTGACCATCGCCACGCCGAGGGCTAGGTAGGCGACGCCGACGACCGGCTCTTCTGACCAGCCGTGCTGCCCGGCCAGCTCGATCGCCGCGACGGCGCGCTCCGCTCCCTGCGTGAAGGACCGCCAGCTCATCAGCTGCGCCGAGTACGCAAGGCCGGTGACCTCCAGATAGGGCCGGCCGATCTCGCGCGCCAGGGCGATACCGTCCTCGAGATGCCGGTCCGCCTCGTCGAAGCGAGATGTCGATGTCCAGAGCTCGGCGATGCCGAGGTCGATGAGCGCCAGGGCCCGCAGGTCCACGCCCAGCCCGGACTGACCCGATTCGATAGCCATGGCGGGAGTCAGCAGCCGGTGTGCCTCCTCGGCCACGGCCGTGAGGTCTCCGCGCTTGCGGGCCAGGTGCATGCGCACCACGGCGTGGGCCGCCTGCGCGCGGCCGCGGCGGCCGGCGGGCACCGACTCAAGTGCCCGGGCGGAGAGCGCCAGGTACCGTTCGGCTTCTTCCAGCGAGCCCCTGGTCAGCTGATTCCCCGCCACCTGGGCCGCCAGTTCCGCGTCGGCGGCGACCACGCCGGCCGGGAAGCGGCTGAGGAACTCATGCGCGGTACCGCCGAGCCCGGCCAGGCCAAGGCCGACCCAGTGGTCCGACAGGAGGCGGGCGGCCAGGTCCCAGTTCTGCGCGGCCTGGGCGTGGCGGACGGCCTCGACCGGGTACCCGTGCTCCGCGTACCAGCCGGCGGCGGCATCGTGCAGCGCCGGCAGCTCGCCCGGCTCGCTCCCTCGCAGTTCGAGTTGCAGCAGGTCGGCGAACAGCTGGTGGTAACGGAACCAGGACCGCCGCGCGTCCAGCGAGACGACGAACGCGCCCGCCTCCTCAAGCTGCTGCAAGACCCGCTCGCCGCCTGGATCCCCGGTCAGCAGGTCGGCCAGCTCGCCGTTGACCCGGTCCAGGAGGGACGTCCGCAGCAACAGCCGCCTCGCGGGCGCTGGCTGCCGTTCCAGGACCTCGGCCAGCAGGTACTCGGCGACCGTGCGCTCGCTGCCGCCGAACTCGGCGGCGAAACGTTCCGGATCGGGGTGCCCGGCCAGCGACAGCGCGGCCAGCCGCAGGCCCGCCGCCCAGCCCTCCGTCCGGTCGTACAGCAACCTCGCGGCGGAATCGGACAACGGCACCGCGGCCCCCGCCGCGTCAAGCAGCGCCCGGGCCTCCGGCCAGGTGAACCGCAGGTCGGCCACGCGGATCTCGGTGAGCTCGCCGGCCAGGCGCAGCCGGTGCAGCCCGAGCCGCAGGTCGTGCCGGGTGACCAGGACGAACCGCAGCGCGGGCGGCGCCCGCATGATCAGCAGCTCCAGCTGGCGCAGTGCCTGCGCCGAGCTCAGCTCGTGCACGTCGTCGATCACCAGCCAGACCCGGTCCTCCAGCGCGGCGAGGTCTTCGAGCAGCCGTTCTACCACCGTCCAGCCGTCCAGGTCAGGCGCCGCCGTCAGCGCGCGGACCAGGGCGGAGCCGGCGGCCGTGGCCCGCAGCGCGCCGGTCACCGAGATCCAGAACCGCTGCGGGTCGCACTCGCCGGGCACCGTCACCCAGGCGGCGCGCCCGGTAAGGCCCGACTGGGCGATCCAGGAGCGGAGCAGGACGGTCTTGCCGCTCCCCGGCGGCGCCGCCACCTGCGCGACCCGCTGCGCCTGGGTCAGCCGCTGCAGCAGCCCCGGACGCGAGACCACTCCGTCCCGGACGACCGGAGCACCAGGGATGCCCGGGGCGGCCGGAGCGGCGGCAGCCCCTGATCGGGCGGCAGGCTCCACGGCGACCCTCCTCGGCAGGCACCGTTCCTAACAGTACGTCGTCCGCGGCCCCGCCGCCGAGCCGCGGCGCGGATCACCCCCTGGTGTGACGCCGGCTCACCCGGCCGGCCGCGAGGCTCCTGCTTATCCCGCCCGCACGAGAAAGGAACCGGACATGACGACCATGCAAGCTCCCGGCCAGCGGCCAGGCCCGACCCGTACCAGCCGGCGAGGCCAGCCGCCCGCCGGACGCCGGGGTTCGGCGGTCCCCCGGCGTACCGCGTTCTGGCTGGTGGCGCTTGTGCTAACTAGCACCATGCTCGGCACCACCTTGCCGACCCCGCTGTACGTCATCTACCAGAGCCGGTGGCATTTCTCCGCGGCCATGGTGACGGTGACGTTCGCGGTCTACGCCGCGGCGGTGATCGCGACCTTGCTCCTTGCCGGGCGGTCCTCCGACCAGGCCGGGCGTCGGCCGGTGCTGGCCGCGGCCCTTGGGGCCAGCGCGCTGAGCACGGTCGTGTTCATCCTGGCTCCCAGTGTGGCGGCGCTCATCGCCGCCCGGGTCGTGTCCGGGCTGTCGGCGGGCCTGATGACCGGCACCGCCACGGCCACGCTCACCGAACTGGTCCCCGCCTCGGCCCGCCGCCGGGCGTCACTGGTGGCCACGGCGGCCAACATGGCCGGCCTTGGCCTCGGCCCGCTGGCCGCCGGGCTGCTCGCCCAGTACGCGCCGGACCCCACGACGCTCGTTTTCGAGGCATATCTGGCCGTGCTGGCCGTGGCGGGCCTGATCCTGCTGCTGGTCCCGGAGACGGTGCCCCACCGCACGCGGCCCGCCCTGCGCTTCGCCGGGCTGGGCATCCCGGAGCGGGGCCGGGGTGAGTTCATCGCCGCCGGCGTGGCCGCCTTTGCGGCCTTCGCCCTGCTTGGGCTGTTCAGTTCGCTGGTGCCCGGCTTCATCGCCGGCCAGCTGCACCAGGGCAGCCATGCCGTCCAGGGAGCGGTCGTGTTCCTGCTACTCGCGGTCGGGGCGGTCACCCAGGTCGCGGCGTCGCGATTGCGCAGCCGTCGGCTGATCGTGGCCGGCCTAGTCTTGTTCCTGGCCGCGCTCGCTCTGATCGTCGCTGCCCTCGCCGAGTCCGCGATGACCCTGTTCCTGGCCGGCACGGTAACTGGCGGGGTGGCCGTCGGCGCCATCTTCCTCGGCAGCCTGGCCACCGCCAACCGGCTGGCCCCCGCCGAACGGCGCGGTCAGGTCATCTCCGCCTTCTTCGTGGCGTGCTACGCCGGCCTGATCATTCCCGTGGTCGGCGTGGGCGTGCTCGCCGGGTTCACCGGGACGTTCCGGGCCGTCGTGACCTTCTCGGTCCTGCTCACGGCCTTGAGCCTGTTCTCGGTCGCCCGCATCGCCGCGGTCCGTGATGCCCGATGAGGTACCAGGTCCGCGTCCGGGGGCGGCTGGGCCGGACGATGCGCGCCGCTTTTGCCGGCCTGGACGCACAGGCCGACGGTGCGGACACGCTGCTGGCCGGGGTGCTTGCGGACCAGGCCGCGCTTCATGGCGTTCTGGCCCAGATCGAGGCGCTCGGGCTGGAACTGCTCGAGGTCCGGCGCGAATCACCCGACGGTATGACGTCCCCTCACCCTGACGCCAGGGACGCTGAGCCCAGCTAAGTAAGCCTTCAAGCAGAAAGGAACACTGACATGACCACGATCACCCAGGCCGAGACCGTACCGGTTACCCCAGACAGCCGGTCGTTCCTGCTCATGCGCGTCCAGCCGGCGCTGAGCGGGCTGATGGACGGCTCGCTGTCGACCCTCGCGCCGATTTTCGCGGTGATCCTGGCGACGCACCACCCGCTGACCGCGTTCTTCACCGGCGCGGCGACCGCCCTGGGGGCCGGCGTGAGCATGGCCTTCTCCGAGGGCCTGTCCGACACCGGTGACCTCACCGGGCGCGGGAGCCCGGTCCTGCGCGGCGCGATCACCGGCGGCGGGACGTTCGCGGGTGGCATCTTCCACACCCTGCCGTTCCTGATTCCCGGCTACGGCGCGGCGATCACCGCCGCGGTCATCGTGGTCACCACCGAACTGCTCACCCTGGCCTACCTGCGGCACAAGTTCTTCCAGACCAGCTTCGCCCGGTCCTTCGTGGCGGTCGCGGTCGGCGGAGCGATCATCGCCTCGCTGAGCGCCGGCCTCGGCGTCCTCGCAGCGGGCTGAACCTTTCCAACCAGGCAATGACAAGGAGAAAGATCATGCAAACCTCGCTTCCCACCGCCCCGCTCGGCCACACCGGCATGCAGCTGACCAGGACCGGCTTCGGCGCCTGGGCCATCGGCGGCGGCGACTGGGCCTTCGCCTGGGGCGACCAGGACGACACCGCGTCCGTCGCCGCCATCAGGCACGCGGTGGAATCCGGGATCAACTGGATCGACACCGCCGCCGTCTACGGGCTCGGACACTCCGAAGAGGTGGTGGCGGCCGCCCTGGCCGGGCTGCCCGAGGCGGACCGGCCCTACGTCTTCACCAAGGGGGGCCTGGTCTGGGATCCGGCCGACCGCTCCGTGACACCTCGCCGGGCGGGCGCGCCGGCCAGCATCAGGGCCGAGGTCGAGGCCTCGCTGCGGCGGCTGCGCGCCGAGCGGATCGACCTTTACCAGATGCACTGGCCAGCGCAGGACGGCACGCCGCTCGAGGAGTACTGGCAGGTCTTCACCGACCTCAAGCGCGAAGGCAAGATCCGCGCGGCGGGCCTGTCCAACCACGGCATCTACCAGCTGGAGGCCGCCGAGGAGACCGGCACGGTAGACGCCATCCAGCCGCCGTTCAACCTGATCCACCGCGACGCCGCCGACGACGTGCTGCTGTGGGCCCGCGAGCACGAAGCCGGCGCGATCGTCTACAGCCCGATGGCCTCCGGCCTGCTCACGGGTGCGTTCACCGCCGCCCGGGCGGCGGCACTCAAGCCAGGTGACTGGCGGGCCGGCCACCCCGACTTCACCGAGCCGGCCCTGTCGGCCAACCTGGCCCTGGCCGCGGCGCTGCGCCCGGTCGCCGAGCGGCACGGCGTCGCCCCGGCCGCGGTCGCCGTCGCCTGGACGCTGGCCTTCCCCGGGGTCACCGGCGCGATCGTCGGCGCCCGCGGCCCCCGTCAGGTCGACGGGTGGCTGCCGGCCGCCAGCCTGGAGCTGAAGGACGACGACCTGGCCGACATCGCCGCCGCCATCCGCGCCACCGGCGCCGGGACCGGGCCCGCGTCGCCTTCGCCGGCGTGAGGCCCGCTACCGCCTCTCCTCGGCCCTGGCATCGCGGGATGCCGGGGCCGAGGCAGTCAGCGTAACCCGTATCGCCCGGGTTGTGCATGACCCGCCTAGCCGGCCGCGCCGGGCGAGAACAGCACCGAGCGGGCCAGCGCGTGGCCCGCCACGGTCGCCGCCACCGGGGCGGCGCCGCGCATCCGGGCGGCGAGGAATCCCGCCGCGAAGGCGTCCCCCGCCCCGGTCGAGTCGCGGGCGGGCGGCGCCGGCGGCACTGGCACGGCGCGGGCGGGGTCGCCGGGCACGATGACCGTCGTGGCGCGGGCGCCGTCCTTGACCACGATCAGGGACTTGGCGAACTGCGGCCGCTCGACGTCGAGCAGCCGGGCCTCGTGCGCGTTGGCGAAGAACACGGCGGGCCGTATCGCGTCCACCAGGTCCAGGTAGCGGCCGACCCCGTACTCGCGGATCATGCCGACCGACGACGCGTCAACGGAGACGGGGATCCCCGCCTGGCCCGCGTCCCCGACCAGCCGGAGCACGGCCGACGCGGCGGGCTCGGCCGCGAAGCCGTACGACGGCACGTGCAGGAACGCCGCGCCGTCAAGCCAGGAGGCCGGCACCGCGGTCAGCTCGGCGGCGGCCGCGCGGTCGGGGTACATGGTGCGCTCGCCGTCGCCGTCGACGAGGACGACGATCGTCCCGGTCCGCCCGCGCCGCTGCACCCGCACGTCCACGCCATGGCTGGCCAGCTCTTCGCACAGCACGTCCGCGGCCGGGTCGGCCCCGACGCAGCCGATGAACCGGGCGGGCACCGCGCCCGGCCCCGCGGCCCGGGCGAACGCCGCCACGTTCGCCGCGCTGCCGCCCCTGGTGCGGTGGATCACCGCCGGGTTGTCCGTCCCTTGCCTGGCCTGCCTCGCGGCCTGGCCACTGGCTTGCCCCACGGCCGGCCGGGCGGGCCACACCACCACGTCCTCGACGAGGTCGCCGACGGTGACAAGAACGCCGTCAACCCCGCCTGGCGGTTCAGCACCGGCCAATCAGCTCACCATCGCGCGAGCCCCGCCGGGTTGAGCGCCGGGATGACGCTCTTGCCGTAGGCGGCCAGGGTCTGGTCCATGCCGTCGTGCTGCAGGTACACCGCGAACTGGTCGACGCCGAGGCCGCGCAGCTCAGTCAGCCGCTTGACGTGCTCCTCGACCGGCCCGACGATGCAGAACCGGTCGACGATGTCGTCGGGCACGAACGCGGCGTGCGTGTTGCCCGCCTGCCCGTGCTGGTTGTAGTCGTAGCCCTGCCGCCCGGCGATGTAGTCCGTCAGCGCCCGTGGCACCTGACCTTCGGCGCCGTACCGGCCCACGATCTCGGCGACGTGGTTGCCCACCATGCCGCCGAACCAGCGGCACTGCTCGCGCATGTGCGCGAGGTCGTCGCCGACGTACGCCGGGGCGGCGACGCAGATCTTGACCGCCGCGGGGTCGCGGCCCGCGGCGGCGGCCGCCTCCCGCACCGCGGTGATGGTCCACCGTGCGATGTCGGGGTCGGCGAGCTGCAGGATGAACCCGTCGCCGACCTCGCCGGTCAGCGCGAGCGCCCGCGGGCCGTAGGCGGCCACCCACACGTCAAGCCTGCTGCCCGCCGCCCAAGGCAGCCGGATGGTCGCGTCACCGTATTCAACCGCGCGGCCGTTCGCCAGTTCCCTGATGACGTGGATGGACTCGCGCAGCGTGCCGAGCGTGGACGGCTTGCCCGACAAGGTGCGCACCGCGGAGTCGCCCCGGCCGATGCCGCAGATGGTCCGGTTACCGAACATCTCGTTCAGCGTCGCGAACGTGGACGCGGTCACGGTCCAGTCCCTGGTGGCGGGGTTGGTGACCATTGGGCCGACCGTCATCTTGCGGGTCTGCGCCAGGATCTGGCTGTAGATGACGTAGGGCTCCTGCCACAGCAGGTGCGAGTCGAAGGTCCACGCGTAGCCGAAGCCGGCCAGCTCCGCCTGCCGCGCGTACTCCACCACCCGCGCCGCCGGCGGGCTGGTCTGCAGGACAACGCCGAAATCCACGGTTGACACCCCCCTCTTGGCTGACGGTCAGCGCAGGTACGACGACAGGCCGCGCGGCTGGTACTTGCCGTGGCCCGCCCGCCCGAGGAACCGCCCGCCGTCGATCACCCGGCTGCCGCGCGACAGCACGGTCCGCACGCTCCCGGCCACCTCGCGCCCCTCGTACCCCGAGTAGTCCATGTTCATGTGGTGGGTCGCCACGCTCAGCGTGGTCGCGCCCGCCGGGTCGTAGACCACGACGTCGGCGTCCGAGCCGGGTGCGATCACGCCCTTGCGCGGGTACAGGCCGAACATCCGGGCCGGCGTGGTGGCGCAGGTCTCCACCCAGCGGGCGAGTGACAGCTGCCCGTCGGCCACCCCCTGGTAGATGAGCTGCATGCGGTGCTCGACGCCGCCGATCCCGTTCGGGATCTTCCTGAAGTCGCCGCGCCCCATCTCCTTCTGGTCCTTGAAGCAGAACGGGCAGTGGTCGGTGGAGACCACCGCCAGGTCATCGGTGCGCAGGCCACGCCACAGGTCGCGCGCGTGCGGCTCGTGCTTGCTGCGCAACGGCGTGGAGCACACCCACTTGGCGCCCTCGAAGCCCGGCGCGCCGAGCTGGTCCTCGAGCGTCAGGTACAGGTACTGCGGGCAGGTCTCGGCGAACACGTTCGCGCCGCGCGACCGGGCCGCGCTGACCTCGGCCAGGGCCTCGGAGGCCGACATGTGCACGATGTAAAGCGGGGTGCCGCCCGCGACCTCGGCGAGCGCGATGGCCCGGTGCGTGGCCTCCGCCTCAAGCGCGGCGGGCCGCGTCAGCCCGTGGTACAGCGGCGCGGTGTCGCCGCGGGCCGCCGCCTGCGCCGCGAGCACGTCGATCGCGATCCCGTTCTCCGCGTGCATCATGATGACCGCGCCGTTGCCCGCGGCCTGCTGCATGGCGCGCAGGATCTGACCGTCGTCGCTGTAATAGACGCCGGGGTAGGCCATGAACAGCTTGAAGCTGCTGACCCCCTCGTGCTCGATGAGGTAGTCCATGGCCTTGAGCGACTCATCCTCGACCCCGCCGAGGATCATGTGGAACGAGTAGTCGATGGCGCAGACGCCCGCCGCCTTCTGGTGCCAGCGCTCCAGGCACTCGGGCACCACCTCGCCGGGGGTCTGGATGGCGAAGTCGATGATCGTGGTGGTGCCGCCCCAGGCCGCCGCGGCGGTGCCGGTCTCGAACGTGTCGCTGGCGGTGGTGCCGCCGAACGGCATCTGCATGTGCGTGTGGGCGTCGACGCCGCCGGGGATCACGTAGCAGCCGGCCGCGTCGATCACCTCGTCGGCGGTCAGCTCGGCCGCCACCTCCGGTGACAGCACCCCGGCGATCGTCTCGCCGTCGATCAGCACGTCGGCCGGCTGTGGCCCGCTTGGGTTCACCACCGTCCCGCCGCGGATCAGCGTGCGCATGAGGAGCTCCTCTCCGAGTCTTGCGAGTCTCCGGGGTCGCGCTTACGGGCGGACCAGGTCGGCGTACGCGTCCGGCCTGCGGTCGCGGTAGAACGCCCACTTGTTGCGCACGGTGTCGATGAGGTCCAGGTCCAGGTCCCTCACGATGACCTCGCCGTTGCGCCGGTCGCCCGCCTCGCCGACCAGCCGCCCCTCCGGGCCGACGAAGTAGGAGGTGCCGTAGAAGTCGTCGTCGCCGAGTTCCTCGATGCCGACCCGGTTGATCGCGCCGATGTAGTACTCGTTGGCGACCGCCGCGGCCGGCTGCTCCAGCTTCCACAGGTGGTCCGACAGGCCCGCGCTCGTCGCGCTCGGGTTGAAGACGATCTGCGCGCCGTTCAGGCCAAGCGCGCGCCACCCCTCGGGGAAGTGCCGGTCGTAGCAGATGTACACGCCGACCCGGCCCACCGCGGTGTCGAACACCGGGTAGCCCAGGTTGCCGGGCCGGAAGTAGAACTTCTCCCAGAAGCCGGGCAGGTGCGGCAGGTGGTGCTTGCGGTACTTGCCCAGGTACGTGCCGTCGGCATCGATCACCGCGGCCGTGTTGTACAGGAAACCGGGCTGCTCAAGCTCGTACACCGGCAGCACCATGACCATGCCGAGCTCGGCGGCGAGCTTCGCGAAGCGCTCGGTGACCGGCCCGGGCACCGACTCGGCGTACTCGTAGAACGCCGCGTCCTGCACCTGGCAGAAGTACGGGCCGTAGAAGAGCTCCTGGAAGCAGATCACCTTGGCACCCTCGGCGGCGGCCACCCGGGCCTGCTGCTCATGGTGAGCGATCATGCTCTCCTTGTCGCCGGTCCAGGCGGCCTGCACGAGAGCCGCTCGCACGATCGTCATCTCATCGCCTCTCTGATCGGTAAGTTGGCCATCACGACTTAACGTACGGCACGCCCTCGGCGCGCGGGCCGCGGACCTTGCCGACCAGGCCGGCCACCACGATGATCGTCACCACGTAGGGGGTGAGCAGCAGCAGGTTCGACTGGATCGGCACGTTGATGCTCGACAGGATCGACTGGAGCTGGGTGGTGAAGCCGAACAGCAGCGCGGCGCCGATGGCGCCGAGCGGCGTGTACCGCCCGAAGATCATCGCGGCGAGCGCGATGTAGCCCTCGCCGGATGACATGTCCGGGCCGAACGAGCCGACCGACCCGATCGTGAAGTACGCGCCGCCGATGCCCGCGATGAGCCCGGCGATGATGACGTTCCTGTACCGCATGGCCAGGACCCGGATGCCCACGGTGTCGGCCGCCACCGGGTGCTCGCCGACCGCCCGGGTGCGCAGGCCCCACCGGGTCCGCGTCAGCCCGACCTGGATGACGATCAGCAGCACGTAGGTGATGTACAGGAAGACCGACGCGTCGAAGAAGACGGGCCCGAGGATCGGGATGTCGCCGAGCAGCGGGATCTTCACCGGGTTGAAGGTGTTCGGGTTGTTCAGCGTGTCGCCGTACGGCACCATGATCGCGTTGTAGAGGTAGCCGGTGAGGCCGAGGATCAGGGCGTTCAGCACGACGCCGAGCACGATCTGGTCCACCCGGTAGGCGATCGCGAACACGGCGAGGAGCACCGCCACCAGCGACCCGGCCGCCGCCCCGCAGATCAGCCCGAGCCACAGCGACCCGGTGACGGTGGTGGCGATCGCCGCGCAGAACGCGCCGAGCAGCAGCTGGCCCTCGATGGCGATGTTGATCACGCCGGAGGTGGAGCAGATCACCGCGGTGAGCGCGCCGAGCATGATCGGGATGGAGAGGTTGAGCGAGCCGGCGAGCAGGTTCACCACGCCGACCGGGATGGGCTGCCCGCCGCCTGCCCAGGCGAGCAGCGCGATGACGAACAGGAACAGCACCGCGCCGATGACCACCCGGCGCTGCCCGCGGCCGAGCCGGAAGGTGCCGAGCACGTCGAGCAGCCGCGCCGCGGCGAGCACCAGCGTGACGGCGCCGCAGAAGTAGCAGGTGGCCGCGGCGGACAGGGTCAGGTTCGGCACCGTCACCTTGGCGAACTGCGGCGTGAAGGAGAACGACACGTCGCCCTTGGCGTGCAGGCCGAACACGAGGATGTCGAGCAGCCCGAACACCAGGTAGGTGACGGGCGCCGAGAACCGGCCGCCCCAGGACCCGGCACCGCTCGCCGGCCCAGGTGACAGGAGTACCGGTAGCCGGTCAGCACCGGGTGCAGCAGCGCTCACGAGCACCTCCGGCGCCCGGCAGAGCCGGGCTGAGTTTTGTCATACATCGCTGGCACCCTGTAAGAGTGAAAACGGCTTACCGGTGCCGGGCCTATCCCGACGAGGCGCAGCAGGCAATGCTGGTGCGCACGTTCGGCTGCGTCCGGGTCGTGTGGAACCGGACGCTGGCCACCCGGCATGAGCGGTACGCCGCCGAAGGCAGGTCCACGTCGTATGCGGAAACCGACCGGGCGCTGACCGCCATGAAGAAGACAAGCGAACTGGCGTTCCTGAACGAAGTGTCGTCGGTCCCATTGCAACAGTCGCTCCGACACCAGCACGCCGCGTTCGCCGCGTTCTTCGGCAAGCGGGCCCGCTGCCCGCGTTTCAAGTCCCGCCGTGGCAGGCAGTCTGCGCATTACACCCGGTCTGCGTTCAGCCTCCGGGACGGTGTCCTGCGTCTCGCCAAAACCGGTTCGCCCCTGCGGTTTACCTGGTCGTGGCCCGAGGTCGACGTGATCGGGTTGGACCCGACGATGGTGATCATAGTCCGCGAGAGCGACGGCCGCTGGTACGTAACCTTCACTGTCGACACTGCCGCCCCTGAACCGCTCCCCGGGACCGGTCATACGGTCGGTGTCGACTTGGGCGTGAAGGACTTCGCTGTCACCAGCGACGGGAAGCGCATCGCCAACCCCAGGCATCTGGAGCGGAAGGCCCGGAATCTCGCTCGCTACCAGCGCAGGCTTGCCCGGTGCCGGAAAGGCTCCGCGAACCGGGCCAAGGCCAAGTTCAAGGTCGCCCGGGCACATCGCAAAGTCCGCAACGCCCGGCGCGACTTCCTGCACAAGACCAGCACACGGATCGTCAGGGCGAACGACGTCATCGCGGTCGAGGACCTGAATGTCAAGGGCATGGTCCGCAACCCGAGGCTGGCCCGGGTCATCTCCGACTGCGGATGGTCCGAGTTCCGGCGCATGCTTGAGTACAAGTGCGAGCGGTACGGTCGGCGGCTGGTCGTGATCGACCGCTGGTACCCGTCGTCCAAGACGTGTTCCGCCTGCGGGCACCTGCTCGCCGAACTGCCCCTCTCGGCGCGGCACTGGAATTGCCCCTCCTGCGGCACCCGGCACGACCGGGACGTTAACGCCGCCAAGAACATCCTTGCCGCTGGTCAAGCGGTAACCCGGAGCAATCCGGGTGATGCCTGTGGAGCTGATATCAGACACTCGGGGACCTCCCCGGTGCAGTCGGCTGCGAAACAGGAACTCTGGCCCGTGAGGGCCAGAGTCCCCGTCCTTCAGGGCGGGGAGTAGTCAAGCGTTCCACCCCTTCGACATGCTCGTGCTGACCCCGCTCGCCCGGGCGGCGCGCAATCGGAAGACGGCCCGCACCAGCGGCGGCGCGGCGACGAAGAGCACGATCAGCGCCTGGATGACCTGCACGATCTGCACTGGCGTGCCGGTGGCGGTCTGCATGCCTGGCGAGCCGGCGTGCAGCGCGCCGAACAGCAGGCCCGCGGCCACGACGCCGCCCGGCCGGCCGAGGCCGAGCAGCGCGACGGTGATCGCGTCGATGCCGTAGGTGCCGTAGCTCTGCGGGTTGAGCGTGAAGTCGGTGCCCATGATGACCGTGGCCGCCGCGAGCCCGGCCAGCCCGCCGCCGATCGCCATCACCAGCGCCCAGTTGCGCTCCACGTTCATCCCGGCGACGCGCGACGCGCTGGCGTTGGCGCCGACGCTGCGGAACTCGAACCCGGTCGTGGTCCGGTTGAGCAGCCACCATACGCCGAACGCGCAGGCGAGCGCGATCAGGAAGCCGACGTTGATGCGCAGGTGGGTGCCGGCGATCAGCGGCAGGTGCGCGTTCGACGCGATCGCCGGGGTGATGGAGTTCGACGTCCCTGGCGCCTGCATCAGCGACTGCGAGGCGAGCAGGTAGGCGAGGAAGTACTGCATCACGTAGTTGAGCATGATCGTGACGATCACCTCGTGCGCCCCGGTGCGCGCCTTGATCTCGCCGGCCAGCCAGCCGAGCGCCGCGCCGCCCACGAAACCGCCGAGCACGCAGACGACCACGTGCACGAAGAACGGCAGGTTGACCGCATAGCCCAGCCACGAGGCCACGATCGCGCCGCCGATGAACTGGCTCTGCCCGCCGATGTTGAACATGCCCGCCTGGAACGGCAGCGCCACGGCCAGCCCGGCCAGGATCAGCGGGGTCGCCTGGACCGCGGTCTCGGACAGCGGGCCGAACACGGCGGACAGGTAGCCGTCGTGGACGGCCGCGGAGATCGACGCCTGCTGGAACAGCGCCGCGACCGTGTGCGGGTTGAACACCGAGCCCTCGAACAGCGCGACGTACGTCCCCGCCGCGGCGTCCCAGGCCTTGGCGATCGCGTTACCCGGCGCGGAGAAGAAGTCGCTCCACGCGTGCAGCACGTTGTTGTTGGTGAACGCGGTGAGCAGCCCGCCGAGCACGACGGCGGCGAACAGCGCGAGGACCGTGACCGTGACGGTGCTGTCCTGGATGGCGTCGCGCAGGTGCTGGCCGAAGGGGCGGCCGCCGGCCGCCGCCGACTCAGGTTCCGCCGCGGGCGGCGGTGCCTGCGGTTCCTCCGCGGGAGGCGGTGTCGCCTCGGGCTCTCCTCCGGGCGGCGGTGCCGTCATGATTCCTCCTGCGCGGCGGGCGGTGTGGCCGGGCCGTCACCCGGCTGGCCGGCCTCGGCACCCGGCTGCTGGCCGGCCTCGGCACTGTCCGGCTGGTGGGCCTCGCCGCCGTCGGCCACGTGCAGCACGCCCTCGGCATCCATGACGGCGCCGGGCACGCCCGTGCTGTCCGCGCCGCCGGCCATCAGCCGGCCGAGCTCGGCGGCGGGCACGTCGGGGTCGCGGAACCCGGTGATCTTGCCCTCGTACATGACCGCGATCCGGTCGGCGAGCGCGTAGATCTCGTCGAGCTCGGAGGAGACGATGACCACCGCGACGCCGCGGTCGCGCTGCCGGATGATCCGCTTGTGCACGAACTCGATGGAGCCGACGTCAAGGCCGCGGGTGGGCTGGCTGGCGATCAGCACCTTGTGCTCCCGCCCCACCTCCCGCGCCAGGATGACCTTCTGCTGGTTGCCGCCGGACAGCGTGCCCGCGGCGGTGGCCGCCGACCCGGTGCGGATGTCGAACTCCTCGATCCGGGCGGCCGCGTTCGCGCGGATCGATGGCAGGTTCAGGTTGATGCCAGACGAGTAGGGCGCCCGGTCGTACATGTCCAGGATGAGGTTCTCCGCCACGGAGAACGAGCCGACGAGGCCGTCCTCATTGCGGTCCTCCGGCACGTAGGCGATGCCGGCCTGCAGCCTGGCCCGCGGCGAGGCGCGGGTAAGGTCGTGCCCTTCCACCGAGATCGTGCCGCCCGCGACGGGCCGCAGCCCCATCAGCGCCTCGCACAGCTCGGTCTGCCCGTTGCCCTGCACCCCCGCGACGCCGAGGATCTCCCCCGCCCGGACCTGGAATGACAGCCCGTCCACCGGCAGGCCGCCGGCGTCGTCGGCCACCGTCAGGCCCGCGACGTCCAGGACCACCTCGCCGGGCTTGGCCGGGTCCTTGCTGACCCGTAGCTGTACGTTCCGGCCGACCATCAGCGCCGCCAGGTCGTCTTCGGTGACCGGCGGGGTGCGCGCGCCCACCACCTGGCCGCGGCGCAGCACGGTGATGGTGTCCGCGATCGCCTGGACTTCCTTGAGCTTGTGCGAGATGAAGATGACGGACGTGCCGCCGGCCTGGAGCTGACGGATGATGCGGAAAAGCTCCTCGGTCTCCGCCGGCGTGAGCACCGCCGTGGGCTCGTCAAGGATCAGCACCTTGGCCTGCCTGACGAGCGCCTTGACGATCTCGACCCGCTGCTGGATGCCGACGGGCAGTTCCTCGACGAGCGCGTCCGGGTTGACGTCGAGGCCGTAGCGGTGGGACAGGTCGGCGACGTCGCGGCGCGCCTTGCGCCGGTCGAGGAGGCCGGCCCGGCCGGCCTCCTCGATGCCGAGCGTGACGTTCTCCGCGACCGTGAAGACCGGCACCAGCATGAAGTGCTGGTGCACCATGCCGATGCCGGCCGCGATCGCGTCGCGCGGCGAGCCGAACTTGGCCGGCTTGCCGTCTACCAGGATTTCGCCCTCGTCGGGCTGGGTCAGCCCGTACAGGACGTTCATGAGCGTGGTCTTCCCCGCCCCGTTCTCGCCGAGGAGGGCGTGGACCTGGCCAGGGGCCACCGACAGGCTGATCCTGTCGTTTGCCGCGAGCAGGCCGAACCTCTTGGTGATGCCCCTGAGCTCAAGGTCCACGTGTGCTCGACCGCGCTTAGACCGGGCTCTTGGTCGGCGTCTGGATGGAGCCGTCCTCGATGCCGGACTGGACCGTCTTCAGCTCGGCCTGCAGCGAGGCCGGAACCGTGCTGGCGAAGTCGTGGAACGGCGAGAGTACCGCGCCGCCGTTGGCCAGCGTGCCGACGTAGGTGCCGCCCTTGAACGAGCCGGCCTGCGCCTGCGTCACCACGTTCGCCACCGCGACCGTGATGCCCTTGGTCACGCTGGTGATGAAGTACTTGCAGTACTGCGGCGCGCTGACGCAGCCGTCGACGTCCACCCACTCCATGTTGACCTTGCCGCCGGACGCGTCGGCCTGCTGGACGGCCTTGGCCGCGCCCAGGCCCACGTTGCCGGCCACCGGGAAGATGACGTCCGCACCCTCGCTGATGAACGTCTGGGTGACCGTCTGGCCCTTGGTCTGGTTGGTGAAGTCGCCGGTGAACTCGCCCTTCTGGGTCTGCTCATTCCAGCCGAGCACCTGGACGTTCGTCTTGTGCTTCGTGTTGTAGTACGCGACGCCGTCCGCGTAGCCGTCCATGTAGATGGTCACGGTGCCGAACTCCTGGCCGCCGAACGTGGCGACCTTGCCGGTCTTGCTCATCCCCGCGGCCAGGTAACCACCGAGGAAGCCGTCCTGCACGGTGTTGAACGTCAGCTGGTCGATGTTGGTCTCCTTGGTGCCGGTCAGGCAGCCGGAGGCGTACGAGCAGTCGACGATCGCGAAGTCCTGGGTCGGGTTCGCCTTGGCCGCGGACTCCGTCGCGGCGGCCATCAGGAAGCCGACGGTGACGATGACGCCGCACTTCTCGCCGAGGAACGTGTTGATGTTCGGGACGTAGTCGTTCTGCGTCGTGGACTGCAGGTACTTCACCTGGATGCTCGGGTTGGCGGCCGCGGCCGCCTGCATGCCCGCCCAGGCCGACTGGTTGAACGACTTGTCGTTAATGCCACCGGTGTCGGTGACCATGCAGCCGAGGAACGAGCTCCCCGCCGCGGCGCCGCTGCTCGCGGCGCCTGTGGTAGCCGCCGGCGCGGACGAAGCCGCCGCCGACGTGGTGGTAGTTGTAGCCGCTGGTGCGCTTGACGAGCTACTGCCGCACGCGGCGATCACGAGGCTCGCCGCGACGGCCGCAGCCGCCGCCATCAACGCGGAATGTTTCACCGTCTCCTCCACTGGACGAAGTATGTGGTGCCCAGGCGAGACGAGTCCTCCCCCAGCCTAGACTGCCGGAAGATTAGTTCCCGGTGACGCCTGCTGGGAAGACATTCTCCGGACTCGCGGGCATGTCGTTGCAGAATTGCGACGGTTCACTGGATCCAGCCAAGCCCAGGAGCATGGCAAGGCCGATTTATATCTACATATGTCGATATAGTTCACTTTCCGTTAACCTGGGCGTGCGCCCTCCCCGCCTCGCCCTGCCCGCCGCGCGGAAACCTCCCGTTAACTCCGGCTCGCTTCGGCAGCCGCGTGGAAACCACCGGTTAACCGGGGGCTGGGGCCCTGACGCAAGGTCACCGCGCGCCGCGCCGGGACATGGGTTGCCTGCGGGGCCAAGTTGTCGCATGGTTTTTAAATGATCATCGATTGGCCGGCGCTGCGGTCCGCCGCCGCCGACGTGGCCGGGCGCGCGTACGCGCCGTACTCGCGCCTGCGGGTCGGGGCCGCCGGGCTGACCGCGGACGGGCGGGTGGTGACCGGCTGCAACGTGGAGAACGCGTCGTTCGGCCTGACGCTGTGCGCCGAGTGCGGGCTCGTCTCCGCCCTGCACGCCACCCCGCCGCCCGCCCGGGACGGGACGGGCGGGGCACCCAGCGGGGCACCCGGGACGCCTGAGACGCCGCAGACGGCCGCGCCGGTGCTCGTGGCGGTCGCCGTCGTCGCGGGCGACGGCGCGCCGCTGCTCCCCTGCGGCCGCTGCCGCCAGCTGCTGCTCGAGGCGGGCGGCGCGGCGCTGCTCGTGGACACCACGGCCGGCCCGGTGCCGCTCGGCGACCTGCTGCCCGCCGCCTTCGCTGCCCCCGACCTGTCCGCCCGCCGCGATGCCTGACGCGGTATCGCTGATCCAGCTCAAGCGCGACAACGTGCGGCCGCTGACGGCGGCGGAGATCGGCTGGCTGTTCGCCGCCTATGCCACCGGCGAGGTGGCGGACGAGCAGATGGCCGCGCTGCTGATGGCGATCTACTTCAACGGCCTGACGGTCGCAGAGCTGCGAGCCTGGACCGGCGAGATGATCGCCTCCGGCGACCGGCTCGACCTCACCGGCCTGACCAGGCCGTCGGTGGACAAGCACTCGACCGGCGGCGTCGGGGACAAGGTCTCACTGATCCTCGCCCCGCTGGTGGCGAGCTGCGGGGCCGCCGTGCCGCAGCTTTCCGGCCGCGGCCTCGGGCACACCGGCGGCACGCTCGACAAACTCGAGTCGATACCCGGCTGGCGGGCCGGCCTCAGCAACGAGGAGCTTGTCGCGGTGCTCGGCCGGGTCGGCGCGGTGATCGCGGCGGCCGGCGCCGGCCTCGCCCCCGCGGACCGCAGGCTGTACGCGCTGCGCGACGTGACCGGGACGGTGGAGTCGATCCCGCTGATCGCGAGCTCCATCATGTCCAAGAAGATCGCCGAGGGTACCCAGGCCCTGGTGCTCGACGTCAAGACCGGATCCGGCGCCTTCATGAAACAGCGGGAGCGGGCCGTCGAGCTGGCCCGGACCATGGTGGTGCTCGGCGCCGAGCACGGCGTGCGCACCCGCGCGCTCGTCACCCGGATGGATACTCCGCTCGGCCGCGCGGTCGGCAACGCCGTCGAGGTCGAGGAGGCCGTCCAGGCGCTGCGCGGCGAGGGCCCCGCCGACCTGATGGAGGTCACCTGCGCGCTGGCGCGGGCCATGCTGGAACTGGCCGGCCTCGACGCCGACCCCCGGCAGGCGATAAGCAGCGGCCGCGCGCTCGACACCTACGCCGCGATGATCCGCGCCCAGGGCGGCGACCCTGACGCCCCCCTGCCGCAGGCGAAGCACCGGCGTGAGGTGCTGACCGCGCCCAGTTCCGGCTGGCTGACCCGGCTCGACGCGCTCGCCGTCGGCGTCGCGGCGTGGCGGCTCGGCGCCGGGCGCGCCCGCAAGGAGGATGCGGTCAGCCACACCGCCGGCGTGATCTGCCTGGTCAAGCCGGGCGAGTACGTTCGCGCCGGGCAGGCCGTCCTTGAGCTCCGCGCCGACGACCCGGCGCGGTTCGGCCCGGCGACCGAGGCGCTGGACGCGGCGGACGTGCTGGCGATCGGCGGCGAACCGCCACCCGAGGTCCCGCTTGTCCTCGACGACGTGGGAGCGTTATCCCCGTGAGCCTGACGCTTGACCAGATCCGCACGGTGCCGAAGGTACTGCTGCATGACCACCTGGACGGCGGGCTGCGCCCGTCGACCGTCATCGAGCTGGCCGAGGAGACCGGTTACCGCGACCTCCCCGCCGCCGACCCGCACGACCTGGCGAAGATCCTCACCGCCGGGGCGAGCCGTGGTCACCTGAACCTGTACCTGGACGCGTTCCGGCACACGGTCGGGGTGATGCAGACCCCGGAGGCGCTGTACCGGGTGGCGCAGGAGTGCGCCGAGGACCTGGCCGCCGACGGGGTCGTCTACGCGGAGGTCCGGTTCGCCCCCGAGCTGCACACCCAGCGCGGGCTGTCACTCGACGAGGTCGTCGCCGCGGTACTCGACGGGTTCCGCGCGGGCAGCGTCAAGCGGCCGGTCGTGGTGTACACGCTGCTGACGGCGATGCGCACGGCGGCGCGCTCGCTTGAGATCGCGGAGCTCGCGGTCCGGCACCGCGACAACGGCGTGGTCGGCTTTGACATCGCGGGCGCCGAGGCGGGCTGGCCGCCGAGCCGCCACCTTGACGCCTTCCAGTACATCCACCGGGAGAACTTCCACATCACGATTCACGCGGGGGAAGGGTTCGGCCTGCCGTCGATCTGGGAGGCCGTGCAGTACTGCGGCACCGAGCGGCTCGGCCACGGCGTGCGGCTCATCGACGACATCGAGGTCAACGCCGACGGCGAGGTCAAGCTCGGCCGGCTCGCGACCTACGTGCGTGACCGGCGCATCCCGCTCGAGATGTGCCCGTCGTCGAACGTGCAGACCGGCGCGGCGCCGTCCATCGAGCGGCACCCGCTGCGGCTGCTGCGCCAGCTGCAGTTCCGCGTCACGGTGAACACCGACAACCGGCTGATGAGCCAGGTCTCGCTGAGCTCGGAGTTCGAGCTGCTCGCCAGGAAGTTCGGCTACGACCTCGGGGACGTCGAGTGGCTCACCATCAACGCGATGAAGAGCGCATTCGCCCCGTTCGACGAGCGGCTGCGGCTGATCAACACGGTGATCAAGCCTGGCTTCGCCGCCGCCCGGGTGGCGAGCGCGGGGCGCTTCTCCGGTTACTGACCTGCCGCCCCGGTACCGGGGGCCAGGAGGGCCGCAGCGGCGGCCAGCAACCGCTGCGCGTGCTCGGTGGCCTCGGCCCGGGCGGTGGCGAGCTCGTCAGGTGACCGCGCCGGGCGGACCGCCTCGGCGTAGAGCTTGAGCACGGGCTCGGTGCCGCTCGGCCTGACCATCACCCGGGCGCCGCTGCCCGCGTGCCAGATCAGCACGTCCGCCGGCGGGACCGGCTGGCCGGGTGCGCGCTCGGCCCGGCCGCCGGCCAGGTCCGCCAGCCCGCCGGCGTCGTCGCGCAGGTCGGTCACGGTGACCGGCTGCCCGTCGAGCAGCCGGGGCGGCTCCTTCCTCACCCGGGCCACCGCGTCGGCGAGCCTGGCCAGGCCGGCCGGGCCGTCCGCGCGCAGCGACCGCTCCCTGGTGACGTGCACGCCGTGCGCCAGGGCCAGGTCGTCCAGCCGGCCGGCCAGCGTCCGGCCCTGGCCGGCCAGCTCGGCGGCCAGCCGCAGCACGAGCAGCGCCGCGCTGATCCCGTCCTTGTCGGCTACCAGGTCGGGCCGGACGGCGTAGCCGAGTGCCTGCTCGTAGCCGTAGACCAGGGTGCCGTCGGCGCCGCCCGCCCGCGCGATCCACTTGAACCCGGTCAGCGTGGTGACGCAGCGTACCCCGGCGGCCTGCGCGATGCGGCGCAGCAGCGAGCCGGAGACCACCGTGGTGGCGACGACGGGCGGGCGCGCGCCCGCGGCCAGGCCGGCCAGGCCGGCCAGCACCGCGTCGCCGAGCAGCGCGCCGAGCTCGTCGCCGGTGAGCGCCCGCCAGCCGCCGGGGCCCGGCACCATGACGGCGAGCCGGTCCGCGTCCGGGTCGTTGGCGAGCACCAGGTCGGCGCCGACTCGCTCCGCGGTGTCGCGGGCCAGGTCGAGCACGCCCGGCGCCTCCGGGTTGGGGTAGGGCACGGTCGGGAAGGCGGGGTCGGGCTGGCGTTGCGCGGCGACCGGCACCGGGTCGGGCCAGCCCGCCGCGGCGAGCACCGCGCGCAGCGTGGCGTCACCGACGCCGTGCAGTGCCGTGTGCACCACGGTGAGTCCGGGCGCGCCCGGCGCCCGGCGGTCGCGGGCAGCCACGGACGTCACGTAGGCGCGTGCGGCGTCGTCGGCAGGCGTGAACGCGAACCCTCCCTCGGCCCAGCCCTCGGGCAGGGCCAGCGGGTCGGTCGCGTCGATCGCGGCGGCGATCTCCGCGTCCGCCGGCGGCAGCAGCTGCCCGCCGTCCCGCACGTAGACCTTGATCCCGTTGTCCTGGCGCGGGTTATGGCTGGCGGTCACCATCAGGCCGTAGGCGGCGCCTAGGTACCGCACCGTGAAGGCGAGCACCGGGGTCGGCTGCGGCCCGGGCAGCCGGGCGACGCGGACGCCGGCCCTGGCCAGGATCCTGGCGGCGTCCGCGGCGAACACGGCGGAGCCGGCCCGGCCGTCGTAGCCCACGACGATCCCCGCCTCGGCCGCTTCGCCGTGATCGCTCGCGATGATGTAGCGGGCCAGGCCGGCCGCCACGCGGGCGGTCACCAGCCGGTTCATCCGCATCGGGCCCGCGCCCATCGCGGCCCGGATGCCGGCCGTGCCGAAGGCGAGCGAGCCGTCGAAGCGGTCGGCGAGCGCGGCGGTGTCACCGCTCGCAAGCAGCCTGTCGAGCTCCGCCCTGGTCACCGGGTCGGGGTCGGCGTCGCGCCACGCGGCGGCGCGCGCGGTAAGGCTGTTGCCTGGGCCCGCGCTGTCCGGCCCGGTCATGGGCGGGAAAGCAGTTCGGCGAGCAGTGCGCCGACCCGGGCCGCCGCGGCCCCGGTCGCGGCGAGGACGTCCTGGTGGCTGATCGGCTCGTCCGACAGGCCCGCCGCCGGGTTGCTGACGATGGAGATGCCGAGCACCTCCGCGCCAAGGTGCCTGGCGGCGATCGCCTCCATGACCGTGGACATGCCGACCAGGTCAGCGCCCGCGGCGCGGAGCATCCTGATCTCCGCTGGCGTCTCGAAATGCGGCCCGGGCAGCCCGGCGTACACGCCTTCGGCGAGCGACGGGTCGAGTTCCCGCGCACGGGCGCGCAGCCGGCCGGAGTACGCGTCTGTCAGGTCGGTGAACCGCGACGGGACGTGCGGCGGCAGGTGCCCCGCGAGCGGAGAGCGTCCGGTCAGGTTGATGTGGTCACTGATCAGCACCGGGTCCCCGACCGCGTAGCCCGCGTTGATGCCGCCCGCCGCGTTCGTCAGGATGACGGTGCGGCAGCCCGCCGCGATCGCGGTGCGCACCCCGTGCACCACCGTGTGCGGGTCGTGTCCCTCGTACATGTGCACGCGGCCGAGGTAGACAAGAATCCGCCGCTGCCCCTTCTTCACGTACCTGACGGATGCCGCGTGACCCTTGACGCCCGGCCGGGGGAACCCGCCGAGGTCGGCGAGCGGCACCTCGAGTTCCGGCGCGCCGATCGCGTCCGCGGCGGCCTGCCAGCCGGAGCCGAGCACGACGGCGGCATCGAACCCGTCGACGCCGGCCCGCTCGCGCAGGGCGGCCGCGCTCAGCTCGGCACGGGCAAAGGGATCGGCAACTGGCACGTCTTCGGCAGTCATGGCATCGATCATCTCCTACGTGGCCGTCATGGCGTACACCCGCCCGCGATACCTCGCCTGATCGCCGGGCCAGCGGAAAGGCGGCGGCGCTGTTATCCTGCGCATGCCAGCCGCCCGGCCCCGAGGAAGGTAGCACGTCATGAGGAACCCACGGCGCGTGGTGAACATCGCACTCATCGTCGTCGCCATCATCGTCGTGGGTGCCGCGGTGATCGCGGCGAGGTCCGGTGGCCGGTCCACGCGGTCGGGGAACGCTCAGGCGTGCAGCGCGTTCTGGCCCTGGGATGACGGGACGGGCGGCTCCGCCCCGGTCCTGCGCGCGTACCAGCAGGCGACCACGCAACCGCTGACCGCCGACCTGTACAACGTCTCGGTCGGGCTCAGGGACCAGGGCAAGGGGCTGGGCGGCGACAAGCAGGCCAACGCGGCGTTCGCGCAGCAGTACGCGACCAAGGTGGAGGCCGACTGCACGAGGGCCGGTTACCCGGACCCAGCGACCTAGCGGCCCGGCGACCTGCAGGCCCGGTGACTTAGAGGCGCAGCGCGCCGACCGCCAGCACGGCCACGGCGAGGGCGGTGAACAACAGGTAGGCGCCGAGGGCGCGGCCCCGGTCACCGTGGCCGAGCTGGCGGGACAGCACCCAGCTGAACACGGCCGCCTCGACGCCGCCGCCGATGATCGCGGCCGCCGGGGCGAACAGGCCGGCGATGGCCGCCGCGCTGCCGGCCAGGTGCACCACGCCGAGCGCGAGGGGGACCCAGAGGTTGCTGCCCTCAAGCAGGCCGAGCCTGGTGAGCTCGTCCAGCCGCCGCAGCCCGGCCTGGGCGCGCGTTAGCCCGGCCAGCGCCGACGGCAGCGTCTCGAGCAGCAACAGCACGGTCACCACGACAGCCAGCGCGAACACCAGGTTCTCCTCGGGACTCAGCCTCCACCGCGCCTTCCGGCGGCGCACCCATTCTTCGGTACTCAGCTCCCGTCTGCGGGCAGTACGGCGGACAGGTCGAGGCGGGCCAGGCGGTCGGGGTCGGCGAGGACGTCCATCTCGGTGATCCTGCCGTCGTGTACCGTCACGGCCATCAGGGCGAGCGGCTCGCCGTCTCGCGCCACGAGGAAACCGGGACCGCCGTTGACCAGGACCGGGCGGGCGAAGCGGCCGAGCGGCGCGAACCGCTGGGCCTGCGCGATCACCTCGCGCGCGCCGCGGACCAGCACGGACGGGCCGAAGGGGCCGGCGCCCGCGTCGGCCCGCAGTACCACGTCGGGGTCGAGGATGGCGAGTAGCCCGGTGAAGTCGCCCTCCCGCGACGCGGCGAGGAAGGCGTCGACCACGGCCCACTGCCGGCTGAGGCCGGCGGTCACACCGGCCACGAAGCCGGCCGCCGGCTCCCCGGCGAAGCCGGCCGCCGGTTCCCTGGCCTGATCCACGCCCTGGCCGGCGCCCTGGCCCACGGCGGGGTGGGCTGGCGCGGTGCGCAGCCGCCGCCTAGCGCGGCTCGCCAGCTGCTTGGCGGCGGCCGGGGACCGGTCCAGGATCGGGCCGATCTGCTCGAACGGCACGGCGAAAACGTCGTGCAGCACGAACGCGAGCCGCTCGGCGGGTGACAGCGTGTCGAGCACGACGAGCAGCGCGATGCCGACCGAGTCGGCCAGGATGGCGTGCTCGGCCGGGTCGTCGCCGACGCGCGTGACGATCGGGTCGGGCAGGTGCACGTCCGCGTCCATGGAGTCCTCGCGGCGGGACGCCCGGGAGCGGAGCATGTCAAGGCAGACGCGGGACACCACCGTGGTGAGCCAGGCGCGCAGGTCCCGCACGTCGCCGGTGTCCGCGCGGTTCAGCCGGAGCCATGCCTCCTGCACCGCGTCTTCCGCCTCGGTCAGCGAGCCGAGCATCCGGTAGGCGACCGAGCGCAGGTGCGCCCGGTGCTCCTCGAAACCGTGCGCCGCGAAGTCCGCTGCCGGCCCGTCCATCGTGTTCACTGTCACCTCTCCGCGCTCCCTTCCGTCATACCCGATGACGAACCGCGGCGGACCGCGGTAACACACTGAAGGGAAGAAGACCGATGGCCGATCAGTCGGTAAGGGGAAAGATGACCGAGTCAGGCGCGATACCGGACCCGAGGGCGGAGACGATGGCCATGCAGGCAGTGGCCAACCGGGTGGTGCGCGGGCTGCTGCGCACCCCGCTGCTGTCGCGCGCCGTGGGGGCCAGGCTGGTCACGGTGTACGTCACGGGCCGCAAGTCGGGGCGGCGTTACACCGTGCCGGTCGCCTACACCCGGCAAGGGGACGACCTGCTGATCGGGACGCCGTTCGGCTGGGGCAGGAACCTGCGCACTGGCGAGCCGGTGCAGGTCCGACTCAAGGGACGGCTGCGCGAGGCCGACGTGCGGGTCTACAAGGACGAGGCGGACGTCACCGGCGCGTACGCGGCCATGTGCCGCGACAACAAGCAGTTCGCGAAGTTCAACAAGGTCGGGTTCGACGCCGACGGCAACCCCGATCCCAGCGACCTGCACCTCGCCTGGATGGCGGGGGCCCGCGCGTTCCGGCTGACCCCCAGGTAACCGGGAACCTGACCTCAGCCGAGCAGCTTGAGGTTGACCCGCTCGCGCAGCCCGGCGAGCGTGATGCCGTAGGTGGCGAGCACGTGCACGCCGTCCGGCTGGATGTCGAAGACGGCGTAGTCGGTGTAGACCCGGCTGACGCAGGCGAGGCCGGTCAGCGGGTAGCTGCAGTGCTCGACCAGCTTCGACTCGCCGCTCTTGGTGAACAGCGTCATCATCACGTAGACGTCCTTGGCCCCGGTCGCCAGGTCCATCGCGCCGCCGACGGCCGGGATGTCGTCGGGCTTGCCGGTGTGCCAGTTGGCGAGGTCCCCGTTGGCGGCGACCTGGTAGGCGCCGAGCACGCACACGTCGAGGTGGCCGCCGCGCATCATCGCGAAGGAGTCGGCGTGGTGGAAGTACGCCGCACCGGGCAGCTCGGTCACCGGGACCTTGCCGGCGTTGGTCAGGTCCGGGTCGATGTCGTCGCCGACGGCGGTGGGGCCCATGCCGAGCATGCCGTTCTCGGTGTGCAGGATGACGGTCTGGCGGCCGTCTTCGTCGGTCGGCAGGTAGTCGGCGATCTTGGTGGGCTGGCCGATGCCGAGGTTGACGTAAGCGCCGGCCGGGATGTCGCGGCCGATCACGGCGGCGAGCTCGTCCAGGGACAGCGGACCGCGGGCCGTGTTCTCGATGGCCGCGGGCTTGACGGCGTCCGGCATCAGCGGGCTCCCTGCACGGTGTAGCGGCGAGCTTCGACTCGCACGATCCGGTCGACGAAGATCGACGGGGTGACGACGGCCTCCGGGTCGAGGGTGCCGACCGGGACCACCTCGCTGACCTGGACGATCGTGGTCCTCGCCGCGGTTGCCATGACCGGGCCGAAGTTGCGCGCCGTCTTGCGGTAGACAAGGTTGCCGAGGATGTCGGCCCGGTGCGCGGCGATCAGGGCGTAGTCGCCCTTGATCGGGTACTCGAGCACGTGGGTCCGGCCGTCGATCTCGCGGGTCTCCTTGCCGTCGGCGAGCGGCGTGCCGGCCGCCGTCGGGCAGAAGAAGGCGCCGATGCCCGCGCCCGCCGCCCGCATCCGCTCGGCCAGGTTGCCCTGGGGGACCACTTCGAGCTCGATCCGGCCCGCCCGGTACAGGCCGTCGAATACCCAGGAGTCGACTTGACGCGGGAAGGAGCAGATCACCTTGCTGACCTGGCCCGCCTTCAGGAGGGCGGCGAGGCCGACGTCGCCGTTGCCCGCGTTGTTCGACACGATAGTCAGGTCCTTGGCCCCCTGCCTGATCAGCGCGTCGACCAGGTCGAACGGCATCCCGGCGAGCCCGAAGCCGCCCACGAGGACGGTCGAGCCGTCCTCGATCCCGGCCACCGCCTCGTCCGTCGTCTGGAACACCTGGGCCCGGCTCACCGCGTGATGTCCCTTCCGGTTTCTACGCTCATCACCGCATCGCTTCCCGCATCGTCGACACCTGCGGGCCTAGGTTAGCTCCCGCACGCAGAACTCATTGCCGTCCGGGTCGGCCATGACCATCCCGCCGGCCTTGCCGCGGCCGGTGCCGATGCGCGTCGCCCCGAGGGAGACGAGGCGGCCGACTTCCTCATCCCGGTCACCCCCCACGGGCGGAGCGAGGTCGAAACGCAGCCGGCTCATCCCGGTCTTCGGCATCAGCGGCGGGCCGCCCCAGGTGATCTTCGGACCGCCCTGCGTCGAGCGGATCGCGGTCTCCTGGTCCTGGTCCCAGACCAGCGGCCAGCCAAGCGCCTCGCTCCAGAAGTACCCCACCGCCTGCGAGCCGTCGCAGGCGAGCGCGCCGATGAACCCGCACTCGGCGAGGAAGTTGTTGCCGGGCTCGATGACGCAGAACTCGTTGCCTTCCGGATCGGCGAGCACGACGTGCTCCTCCTCCGGGCGCTGGCCGATGTCGATGTGCCTGCCGCCGAGTTCGAGTGCCCGGGCCACCGTCTGCTGCTGATGCCGCAGCGACGTGCTCGTCAGGTCGAAGTGCATCGGGTTCTGGCCGGCCTTGCGCCGCCGGGTTGGCTGGAACCGGATCAGGAACCCGGTGTCATCGCTAGGCAGGAGCACGTTGCCGTCCCGGGGATCGCTGGTCATCTCCCAGCCAAGGACACCCGCCCAGAAGCGCGCGAGCCGGACGGGGCGGTTCGCGTCGATGCAGAGCGCGTGCAGGCGGCAAGTCATGGTGAAGACAACGCTAGGCGCGCGGCGCCCGCCCGCGCAAAGGGGATCGGCCCGGCATCGGCCCGCCTCGGCTCGCCGGCCCGGCTCTGGTGGCCTCGCGTCCGGTTACAGGGTGCCGGTGAGGGCCTGGAGGCCGAGGCTGGCGGCGGCGACCGTAATCCACAGCAGGGCGCCGAGCAGCAGCGGCTTCGGGCCGGCCTTACGCAGCGCGGGCACGTTGGTGGACAGGCCGATGGCGGACAGCGCGACCGCGACGAGGAAGACCGACACGTGCTGCAGCGGGGCGTGCGCGGCGGCCGGGATGACCCCGGCGGAGTTGACCGCGGCCATGACGACGAAGCCGATGAGGAACCACGGCACGAGCTTGATGACGCGGGCGGGTGACATCCGGGCCGCCGGCCCGGGGGCGGACCGGGCGCTCGCGCGCTGCCCGCGAGAAGTTAGGCCGGCCATAGCCGGCGGGGCACCGCACGGGGAGGCGGCGCGGCGGCGCTTGCGCTCGGTCAGCGCCGCCAGGCCGAGGCAGATCGGGATGATCATCAGCGTGCGGACCAGCTTCACCACGACAGCGTGGCTGGTGGCGGCGGCACCGTAGGTGGTCGCGGTCGCCACCACGGACGAGGTGTCGTTGACCGCCGTGCCCGCGAAGAGCCCGAACGACTGCTGGCTCATCCCGAGCGCGTGGCCGAGCAGCGGGAACGCGAGCACCGCCGCGATGTTGAACAGGAAGATCGTGGAGATCGCGTAGGCGACGTCGGTGGACGCCGCCTCGATCACCGGGGCGGCGGCGGCGATGGCCGAGCCGCCGCAGATGCCGGTGCCGACGCCGATCAGCGTGCGCAGGTCGCCGGTGATGCCGAGCAGCCGGCCGTAGAGCCAGGCGGCGCCCAGGCAGACGGCGAGGGTGCCGAGCATGACGGGCAGCGACGAGACGCCGACCCGGGCGGCCTCGGCGATCGACAGCTGGGCGCCGAGCAGGACCACCGAGCACTGCAGGACGGTGCTGCTCGCCCACTTCAGCCCGGGCGCGAGGCGCGCGCCCGGCTTCACGGTGAGCGCGATGGCCGCGCCGATGACGGCACCGGGGACCGCGCTGCCGACAAGGGGCACGTGCTGCCCGACGACCGTCGCCACGGCCGCGACGGCCAGCGCGAGGGCGAGACCGGGGGCGATGGCACGCGCCCGGCCGCGGAGCGCGGCGGCGGAGCGCGGCGTACCGGGTGCCGCGGGGCCGCGGTGCGCGCGCGGGGCGGGGGCTCGGTGCAGGACAGTCATAGCCATTCCAGGGTCGCCAACGAGCTGACCTGCGGGAAGGAAGCTCCCCTTGTAGGGGTACAAGTTACCCTTGTAACGACGGTTTGATCTTGTAACAACGGTTGGATGAGGAGCCGGGAAAATGCGGTCACGATGAGCGAGACGGTGCACGACCTGGGGGCGCTGCGGGCGCTGCGTGAGGTGGGCAGGCATGAGTCGATCGCCGCCGCCGCGCCGGTACTCGGCGTCTCGCAGCAGGCGCTGTCGGCCAGGATGCGGACCCTGGAACGGGTGATGGGCATCCCGCTGCTCGCCCGGTCGTCCGCCGGGTCGCACCTCACCGAGCAGGGACGCCTCATCGTCGGCTGGGCCGAGGACGTGCTCGACGCCGCGGACCGCCTCGAGGCGGGAGTGCGGTCCATCAGGTCCGGGGTATCGCGCCGGCTGTCCATCGCCGCCAGCCAGACCATCGCCGAGCACCTGGTGCCGCACTGGCTGGTTGAGCTGCGCGGCATCGAGCAGGCGGGCCCTGACCTGGCCAGCACGGAGCAGGCGCCAGATGAGACGCCGACCGTGGTGGAACTCACCGTGGCCAACTCCACCGGGGTGATCGAGCTGGTCAGGGACGTGAAGGTGCGGCTCGGCTTCATCGAGACGCCGCACCTGCCCACCGACCTCGTGACGGTGCACTTGCGGGACGACGAGATGCTCGTGGTCACCGCGCCCGGACATCCGTGGGCGCGCCGCCGCGGTCCGCTGTCACTGGCTGAGGTCGCCGCAACGCCGCTGGTCATGCGCGAGGCGGGGAGCGGGACGAGGGACACTCTCACCGACCACCTGGCCGCACAGCACCCGCCGCTGACCGCGCGGATCGCCATGGAGCTCGGCACGAGCGCCGCCGTGCGCTCGGCGATCGCGGCGGGCGTCGGCCCGGGCGTGCTCAGCCGGCTCAGCGTCCGCGATGACCTCGTGCTCGGCCGCCTGGTGGCCATCGAGGTCGCCGGGCCGCCGCTGACGCGGCAGCTGACCGCGGTCTGGCGCCACGACCTCGACCCGCTGCCGCCCGAGGGCGCCCGCCTCCTCGCGGTCGCTAAGGGCGCGGCGCGCTCCTAGTCTCGGGCGGAGCATGCGCCCGTTCGGTAGGCGGGGAACCGGGACCCGCGCCGGCCCGCGGCCGCGCGGTGGCGGGCGGTTACGCGAGCATGGAACGGCCGTACCAGTCGCCGTCGTGGCGGACGCCGGGCAGGGTGTAGAAGTAGCCGCCGCCGAACGGCTGGACGAAGTCCGCCAGGGGCTCGTCGATGAGCCGGTGCTGCACGGTCGCGAACTGGCGCTCCACGTCCTGCTGGTAGGCGATGAAGATGTGGCCCGCCTTCAGGTTGCCGTTCTGGTCCGTGCCGAGGTCGAAGTTGTAGGAGCGGCGGATCAGCCGCTGGTTATCGGTCTGCGGCGTGTCGGGGTTGGCGAGGCGCATGTGCGCGTCGAGGGGGATCACGTTGCCGTTCGGGTCCGCCCTGTAGTTGGGCCCGTCGAACTCGCCCTTGGCGCCGAGCGGCGCGCCGCTGTCCTTCTTGCGGCCGATGATCTTCTGCTGCTCGCTGAGCGACACCCCGTCCCAGGACTGCAAGAGCATCCGGATCAGCCGTACCACCAGGTAGGACCCGCCCCGCGCCCAGGCAGGCTCGGCCGGGTCGTCGACCCAGACCAGGTCGCCGGCGAGGCTGCCGGTCGGGTTCGCGGTGCCGTCCTTGAACCCGAGCAGGTTCCGCCCGGTGCCGGACGGGCGCGGCGGGGAGGCGTAGCCCTCCATCTTCCACCGCAGCTGCATGTTGTCGGCGGTGTTATTGATGATGTCCCTGATCGCGTGGTGGATCGTGTCCGGGTGGTTCGCGCATACCTGCACGAGCAAGTCGCCGTCCAGCCACGCGTCCTCGGGCGAGTCGTTGGGGAAGATGGGCATCCGGCCGAGCTTGAGCGGCTGGATATCCGACAGGCCGTAGCGGTCGTCGAACAGCGTCCATCCAACCGACAGCGTCACGGTGAGCCCGTCGGCGGGCACGTGCGGGCCGAGGACGTCACTGTCGGACGGCGGCTGGTCGACGCCGAGGTAGGGCGGGGTGCCGCCGGAGGTCAGGAACCGCGCCCGCGCGGTGATCGTCCGCAGCAGGCTGGCCAGGGCGCCTGAGTCCCCTGCCGTCGAGTCGAAGGCCGCGACGCAGGTGAACGCCTGCTTCCTCGAAGGCCCCGGAGTCAGCACGCCCGACTGGTACGCGCCGTGGAACGGGAAAGACGCCACCTGCGCCTGGCCGCTCAGAGTGGCCGCGTCGGCGCGACTGCTGCCGAGCAGGGCGCCGCCAGCCAGCGCGGTGCCTGCGGCACCCGTCGCGGTGCCCTGGATGAATTTGCGGCGGCTGACGTCCACGGGATTTGTCTCCTTGTGAGGTGAGTGTGTGTCAGATATCTCGCGCGCGGGAATTCCCCGTCGGTTACGGATGCTTATCCGGTCTTTTCAACCGCGCACTTGGGGGTGCTTCCGCCCGGTTTATTCGTGGTCTTCCCGGAACGGACTTATCGTGCGTCACCAGGGCTAATACCGCGACCCCCCGGTGTTACCACCGTTCCGTGACTGAAACATAGCAGTCGGTAATCGCGCTGGGGCGCGAAATGCCGCGCCTTCCCTGGTTCATTTCTCGCGCCCGCGCGGGCGGCGGTCACCTGGCCGTCGCCCCGTTCGCCCGCGGTTACGCGAGCAGGGTCTTGCCGTACCAGTCGCTGGCGTCGCGGACACCGGGCAGGGTGAAGAAGTAGCC
>Ga0265338_10001049_pt1 | contig 46172 bp, 50 predicted proteins | sample 42126metaG_FD_193579 | JGI IMG/M metagenome (GOLD analysis project Ga0265338, IMG submission 193579) | Rhizosphere microbial communities from Carex aquatilis grown in University of Washington, Seatle, WA, United States - 4-21-26 metaG | ecosystem: Host-associated > Plants > Roots > Rhizosphere... | reverse complement strand
CGAAGGCCCAGCATGGCTCTGATATTCCAGCCCCGGTCATGCCGACGACGCCGATTTGCTGACCAGCTTGCACACGTGCAGCAGTTGATCGGCTGTATAGGCGCACTTCCATGAACCGCGCTCGGGGAGTGCAGGAAAGCAGAAAGTTCGCCTTCACGGCGCTGCTCCGGCGGATAGTAAGGAATCTCGTCGGGCACCCAGTCCAGGTGACCGTATTGGGTGTAGCAGCCGTTGTCGTGGAGGATCTGGACGGTATAGGCACCGTACCAGATCGGCCAGGGGCCGTCGCCCGTCGGCAGATGCAGATTGGCGTGCACCCGAGCTGGCGTGTTGTCGAGGATCGTCTGGCGATCCAGTGTGCGCTGAGTGCCGTCGGCGTTGTGCAGTGGCGCTTCGCCATAAACCGCCAGCGCCCAGCCATCGGACACCGCCAGCACTGGTGTACCACGCGGGACATCGAAGTCGATGGCCTCATGCGTGGTCACGTCATGCAGTGCGATCTCACGCGGCAGGAAGTTGAAACCGGTAGCGATTATGGGAACAACACCGTCCTCGAAAGGCCGATGGAGGAAGGGTTCGGGGTACAGTAGTTTTCGAGCTGTCAATCTGGTCAATTTGATCACCTCGTGGATCGGAGGGTTCGAGATTGAAAAGGTACGTGGTCAGCATTATACAAGAAAAATGACCCTCCTGCAAGGCAGGAAGGTCGGGACGGATCAGCCAGGGCTCGAGGACCGGGTGGTCCTCGAGCCCAAGCCTAGACTCGGAGGGACACGGGCGGGGCGTTCTCCGAGCCGATCACAGGGAGGGCGGGTCCCTGCGAGCACGAGAGAGATGGAAGGGATCTGTCTCTCTCGCTTCGCGCAACTTGCGCGATCTTGTCAAGAGCCCGGTTGGGAGAGGCCGCAAACGGGCGACCTCCCCCAACCCTCCGCACCGGCGGGGAATGTACAATTTGCAAAGCTGTTCAAGGGGGTGACACGACACCCCCTTGAACTCGCCACTGCGGGGGAGCACAGTAGGCGAATTTGATAAACCTCACCACGCGGCTCGGTTGTCACGAAACCGCGTGGCTTTGAGGCCGAGGTTCTCTGGATCGCGAGGTACTACTCTCGCTCACCGGACCACTCGGACTGCAGCGAGTCGACCGACAGTGAAGCCCAGGTCGACATGGTCGCTGCTCTACCCGAAACGCGGGGAGGTTTCGGGTAGATCTCATGAAATTGTCAAAGGCGGGTGAGCCGGTGCCGCCACCCAGGACGGATGCGACACCGGCCACCGCTCGCTGCGACGAATTTGCTTCCAGGTCCTCCCGAACCCAAGTCGGCAAGCTTCGTCCAGCCGATCAACGCCGGCGCTCCCGGGATGCCAACCCATCTTGGGTCGTTCCAGCCTCGGTCGACCCAAGACGCCGGGAGCGCCGACGATCTACTATCCTCAGCGATTGCCGTACAAATCACGCATTCATCGCTTTGGAACCAAAATGATTATACGCCGGTGCCGAAAACAGCGTCAAGGCTTTTGTGGACTGTGAGCCTGAGCAGTCAGGGCCGCGAAGTCAAGATTGGCCGCGTGCGTCAGCGCAATCGCCACAGCATCGGCAGCGTCGTCCGGCCGCGGCACGTCGCGCAGCTTGAGGATCAGCTTGACCATTTGCTGGATCTGCTGCTTGGTGGCCTGCCCGTAGCCAGCGATAGCTTGCTTGATCTGCAGCGGCGTGTACTCGGCCAGGGTCAGGTGGTGTTTCTCGGCCACCAGCAGGATGACACCACGAGCCTGACCGACACTGATGGCAGTCTTGGCGTTGGTGGCGAAGAATAATTGCTCGACCGCCGCTACATCGGGCTTGGTGGCAGCAATCACCTCAATGAGGTCGTGCTCGAGGGCCGCTAGGCGGGCTGACATCGGCATGGTCTTGGGCGTGGTGATGACGCCACAGTCGACCAGCCGCTTGGTCTGGCCGTCGACCTCGATAATGCCGAAGCCGGTGATGGCGGTACCGGGGTCAATGCCGAGGATTCTCAGATCTGCCATCGCATCCGCCAGCTCATGCGATCAGGCCGAGATCTGCGCTAAGATATCGTCAGGGATGTCATAATTGGCATCGACTGCGATGACGTCTTCGAGCGCGTCGAGGGCGTCGATCATCTTGAGGATGCTGGTGGCCTTGGCCGGATCCTCGACGCGGACTTGTTGCTGGGCGATCATCTCGAGCTCAGAGTTGGTGACTTTGTCCTCACCAGCGCTGCTCGCTATGACGTCCTTGACTCGCTCGAGATCGTGTGGCGCGGTGTAAATCAACAGCTGCTCGCCTGTGTCATCGATATCGCTAGCGCCAGCATCAATCGCCGCCAGCTCGACCTCGTCGCGATCAGCATCCTCGCCCACCACCAGCACACCGCGCTGCTCAAACAAGTAAGCCACCGAACCGGGCGCACCGAGATTGCCATGATACTTGGAGAAGATCGACTTGACCTCGGCGGCGGTGCGGTTGCGGTTGTCGGTGACGGTGTGGACAAGCAAAGCCACCCCGCTCGGGCCGTAACCTTCATACGTCAGCTCCTCGAGCGCCGCACCACCCGCCTGGCCACTGCCACGAGCGATGGCGCGGTCGATGTTGTCGGCCGGCATGGCATTCTGACGAGCCTTGGTCACCGCCAGCCGCAATTTGTAGTTCATCTTCGGATCAGTGCCCTCGCGCGCCGCCACGGCGATCTCAGCCGCCAGCTTGGTGAAGACCTTGCCACGCTTCTGGTCGGCCGCCGCCTTCTGATGCTTGATGGAATGCCATTTGCTATGCCCACTCATATCGCTTGCTCGCTGTTTAAGTCTAACTCGTGCTGCATCTTATTATAACGGATTCGGGCGCCGGGCAGGTAGCGAATTGTGACCGCGCCGACGGCGATGACGTAATAACTCAGTAGCAGCCGCAGGCTCGGCGTGCGGATGTCGAGGGCGGCGAAATGCAAATCTGAGAGGTAGCGGATGAGGTCGAGCTGCCAGCTGACGAGGGCATTGAGTGGTGCGAACAGTGCGCCAGCCAAGCCCGGCAGCACCAAGCCGACCAGGCCAGCCGCCATGCCCGCACCCATCAGCACCGGCACAAACGGCATCACCAGCAGGTTTGATAATGGCGCGATCAGCGACAGTTGACCGAAGTGGTATGCAATCAGCGGCAGAGTGAAAATCTGCGCGGCTAGAGTCACCGCGAAGATCTCCGGTAGCAGCTTGAAGCGCGCTGGGAACATTTGTCGAATCGGATCACTCAGCAACACAATCCCGGCCAATGAGGTGAAAGACAACTGCCAACCAATGTCGCTGAGCAGGTAGGCCGGGCGTATCAAGATAGTAATCAGTGCCGTCAGCAGCAACGCGTAGACCGCGCTGAGGCGTTTGCCATAGTGCTGGAAGAGCAAGAACAGCGTGCTCATGACGCCGGCCCGCACGATCGAAGCGACCGCGCCGGTGATCAGGACAAAGCCGAGGATGATCCACAGCGAGCTGACCAGCAGCAACCATTTCCAGCGCGTGCGGATCATCTTGTGGAAGATCATGATGAGTATGGTCAAGTTGTAACCAGATATGGCCACGAGGTGAGCCAGGCCGATGCGGTTGAGCTCGTCTTGGATGTCGGTCGGCAGGCCCGAACGATTGCCGATGACGATACCTTCCATATAGAGACTGGCTGGCTCGGGCAGAGCACGTTCCAAGCCGCTGGTGTAAGCCGTCTTCACCCGCACCAGCCACGGCCGGCGAGTACTGACAACTTGGGTGTCGGCGTAGATGAGCTGAGCGTCCTCGCCAGCAGCCGTATGGTAGAGCTTGCCGCCGGTGGCGACGGTGTAGCCTTCCTGGCCGTTGGAGAGCAAGGTCTTGACCCGCAAGCTGCCGGCCATCGGCTGGCCATTGGCAACCAGATTGGTCAGGCGCAAGATGTAGCTGCCATCACTACCCCAGTACGGCGTGCCATCGACCCGGCCCTGCACTTGCACAACCTGGCCGATATCGGCCGCGATCGAATGATGCGTGGTAGCACTGTGCCAGATTTGATAGTAGAAGATACCGCCGAAGATACTCAGCGGGATGAGACTCAGCACCGTCAGCCGTCGGACGAAGAACGCCAGCGCGATCAGCACAAACGCCGCCAGCGCGAAGAGCTGCCAATGGGCAGTAGCGCGCGGCGAGTTGGCAGCAATGATAATCCCAGCCGCCAGCCCCAGCGTCAGGGCCGCGATTTGATGTTGGCGGTTCATCTTTCTGGATACATAACTCAGCTAGCTTACGCAATTTGTTCGGCCAGACGCAAGCTTGAGGGGAATAAAGCGTTGACAAGTATATCTGGGTAATCCATGATTTAAACAGCGTTCAAAACTTGAGCGTGTTCCACCGACGGAGGTGTTGCCGTATGGTACAAACTGAGCCTCCCACTCAGCAGACACAGGCAAGTCCGCCTGCAATCACCAAGCCAACCCGCGAAGAGGTTCTCGATGCAATCCGGCGCGAAGCTGGATGCACACGCGAAAAAGCCGGTCAGTTACTCAGCTTCCTGGCCAGCGCGCTCGATTGCTTGCGGCGCACGGGAAAGTCCATCTACCACCTCAATTCCGTCCAGATCAACGACCTCCACGATGTCTATTCGGCGGTGATGCCCGACAACTCTGTGGCCGCGCCGGGCAGCGCCCACGCCAAAGTACAGCAATTCTTGTTGCATGGTGACGAAGTGGCTCTGACACACCGCCAGCGCGGCACGGAAGTTCGTAACTGCACGGTCGAGCTCGACCTGCTTACGGGCTGAAGTCCAAGATCAAGGTTGGGTCACAAGATCATGTCGGTGGATAACCCCGGAGCTTAGGTTCTGGGGTTATCTCGTTATAATACTAATTGATTACAAATAATTCCTGGAGGGTCCAGTGGGACTCGAACCCACGACACCCTGCTTAAAAGGCAGGTGCTCTAACCGGCTGAGCTATGGACCCGCGGTACATAAGTCGCGGCAACACAAAAACTGTTGCCGCCTATGACATCTCTATTGAACCTTATTTCGCGGGTGCTGTCAATCTGGTGAAATAAAAGAGGACGGAGGTTTTGAGGCCTCCGCCCAGTGGGCTTATGTGCTTTGCGCGTTTGTTATTCCTCGCCTGGAGCTCGATACGGTCCGAGTTCCCTGAGCGACGCGCCATTGAGAAGCAGAATGGCGTTTTCCAACCTGTTTATGCGCTCGCCTTGGGATTCACGAGAGTCGAGGTCGTAATCAGGTTCTCCGGCAGCGATTTGTTCGACAGCCCGGAGGCGATTGATGACGTCCTGGACGAGTACCTCCGCACCATGCAGCCTGTCGTGGATAAACAAGCCTTCGTTTGCTCGTACATCTTCGCTCTTCAACTCTTCTACCCACCATGAGATGGGTCGAGCATGGACTAGTGCCATTGAAATTCCTCCTCCAATCGTGTGATCGGGTAGTAGAAAGGGACGGAGGGTTGCCCCTCCGTCCCGTGAATTACTTGACGTGTTCGTGTTACAAGTCGGGGATCTTGCTATCGCATCTTGCGATTGCGGTAGAGATGTCTGCTTGGAGCCCGAGTCGTTGATCGCCCGACGGCACCTTCACCTGTCCTGGCATCAACGCGCTGTTGCTGAAATATCGCGCCGGGTGACATGTGCTCGTCCAATCGTTCAGCTGGTCAAGCGTGTTGAGCAGCGGCAACATGTCGAGCGCGACAGTCGCCAACAGCTGAAGCAGCTTGATCCGCTTCTCTTCGTCGGGTCCGAAACGCAGGCACGGAGCCATTTCCACTTGAATCGCGTAGAGACCCTTGGCCGTGCAGAATGTCGTCACCGTGCTGCGTTGTAATGCAGCAAATGCCTTGAAGCCGACTTTGACTTGCAGATCAAGCTTCTCGCCCGTTTTCTTGATCGCACGAGCCAACACACCTGAACCAGTATTCGGGAGCGATCCCAGGCCGAGACCGATGTCGCACTTGTTCTCTTCGGCAGTCTTGGTGCCAATGCCGTGCAGGTCGAAGACGAGTCGTACACCTTGATCCGCCTTGTACTTCATGATCTCCTTTTTGAAAGGATGATCATCGCCCTTCGAGTCAGTCGTGGTCGGTTTCATCGGATCGCCAGTCGGGTTACCACTCATTGCCAAAGCGTGACCGCCCGTCAATCCGGCGAGCGTCAGGGCAATTGCACCCGTGTAGTCGTCCTGTTCCTTCCTCTCACCCTCGCGCCACTGCACAATAGCATGCGGCGCAGTGAAGAGGATCGGGTATGAGCTCCCGTCCTCGAGACGTGAGGCCGAATGCTTGGTCATGTGATCCGTGGTAGTGCCAAAGCCATTGTGGTCATTCGGGGCAAACAGCTTGGCTTCGTCAACTTCGATGTCGTCTTTCAAGATGTCGTTCATCAGAACTTCTTTCGACACAGCCGCTACGCGGCCGACGGATATTCGGACTTACAACACTTATTAACACGAGAGGTACGAGGTGAGAGGATTCGAAAAGTGCTTCTCCACCTGTAGATTTCAAATTATAACGGTTTTTTGGCCGATAGTCAAGCTAATCTGCTGCTTTCCACCCAAACCACTATGCTACAATAAATCAGATGCGATCAATCCTCATCATCGACAATAATGCAAGTAATTACTGCCATGCCTGCTATGCCTTCCGCGAGCATGTCGAGGCCAATTACCGCGTCCTGGTCCGCTCGCGTGACGACCTGCCGCGCGAGCTCCACCACTACTCGCACATCGTGTTGACCGGCGGCGTCGGGCGACTCGACCCCGGCGACGAATCCTTCACTCACCTGCGTCACCTCATCCTCGAAGCTGTCCGTGAGCAAATCCCTCTGCTCGGCATCTGCTTCGGTCACCAAGCCATCGCCGCGGCTCTCGGCGAACCGGGCTTCGTCAGCATCTATCGCCGCCCGACCACCGGCTGGGTACGGATTCATCGGCTGGCCGGGGTATCCAGTCGCCTGCTCAACGACCTGCCACGGACGTTCTACGCCTTCGAGCATCACCACAACGACGTCAACCACCTGCCAGCCGATTTCGTGCTGACCGCCACCTCGCGCCGCAACCCGATCGAGGCCTTCGAGCATGCTACCCTGCCAATCTTCGGCGTCCAATTCCACCCCGAGATCAACCCGCGACGGGCTGCGCGAATCATGCGCGCCCAGCTCATCGAACGGCTGCCGCGACACTGGGAAGTCGTCCACAAACATGGCCGCTTGCCCTACAGCGCGACTATCAATCGGCAAATATTCATGAATTTCTACCGCCAGCAGCGGCCAGAACCAGCGAAATTGGATTAGAGCTTTGTCTTTGGTTTAAGATTTCGGCGCGACGTGCTGACTGGCCGACTCAGCCAACTCGCGAATGATGTTGCGGAAGATGGCCGGGCCATCGTTGCCACCCTGTTTGCGTTCGGGATGAAATTGGACACCATAAATCGGCCGCGTCCGGTGGCGGATGATCTCAGCACCCTCACCCGACGCTGCGATGACACTGAGCTCCTCGCCGACCTCGGTGATCATCCACATATTTGACTGGAAGACACGCGCCTCTTGTCGCCCACCCATAATCGGGTCGCGTCGGATCGCGGCGATGGTGAAGATGCCTTTGCGACGTTCTTTGAACCGCCGGCTCAGCTTGCTGCCGAAGGCGTAGCCAATCAGCTCGCAACCCAAGCAAATGCCGATAATCGGCCGCTTGGTGGTGCGCACCAGCTCGATTTGGTCGTGGTAGAAATGCGTGAAGCGCAGCAGACTGCGACGCCGGCCGGTCTCGTCGGGGATGCCGCCGCCAGACAGCACAATCAGGTCGTACTGCTCGGTGTCGGCGAAACGCACCTCGTCGTGACCGATGATGGTGGTGTTGTGCGCCTTGAGTAGATCCTTCAGGCGTTGCTTGTAATGGCTGTCATTGTCGATGATCAGGATGTTGAGTTTTTTCATGAGATTGTTTAGTAACTAATGGACTTCTGGGGGCCGAATTGTGCTATCTGCCAGATCAGGCGCCGACCTTGTCACGACGACGTTTCTTCGGCACCGACCGCTCGAGATAAGCAATGATCTCGCTGGCGATGTCCTTGCCGGTGGCGGCCTCGATACCCTCGAGCATCGGGAAGGAATTGACCTCCATCACCAGCGGGCCGCGTTTGGACAGCAGCAAATCGACTCCGGCGATGGCCAGATTCATGGTGGCAGCTGCGCGGATGGCGAGGCTGCGCTCCTTCTTCGTCAGCGTGACGACCTCGGTGGTGCCGCCGAGGTGGACGTTGCTGCGGAACTCCTCGCCCTCAGCCGTGCGCTTCATGGCGCCGACGACCTCGCCGTCGACCACGAAGACCCGCATGTCGACGCCGGCCGATTCTTTGATGAATTCTTGGATGAGGATGTTCACCTTCTGGCTGTTGAAGGCCTGGATGATGGCGCGAGCCGCCGAGCGAGTCTCCGCCAACACCACACCGACGCCGAGTGAGCCGCGGGCCAGCTTGACGATGAGGGGCGCGCCGCCGACCAGCTCGATGACGTTGTCGACCTCCTCGGTACCACGGACGAAAGCGGTCTTAGGGATGTCGATGCCGTGGCGGGCCAGCAGCTGGGTGCTGCGGAGCTTGTCACGGGCGCGGACGAAGGCCAGCGAGCCGGTGCTGGAGAAGACGTTCATCATCTCGAATTGCCGGATCACCACCGAACCGTACGACTGGCTGTTGATCGAGATCCGCGGGATGATGGCGTCGACGTTCTCGATTGGCTTGCCTTCGAAGTAGACTTGCGGATTATTCTTCTCGATGTTGCAGTAGCATTTGGTATAATCGACGATTCGGGCTTCGTGGCCGCGAGCTTTGGCAGCCTCGAGCAAGCGGTCGGAGCCGTTCTTGCGGTTGGGTCGGGAGAGGATGATGATGTTCATGGGTGGGCTCCTTTCGAGATGAGTGCGTGGTTATTTTAATAGCTCAGGGGCTTGGTGTCAATGCTATTTCTTGGGCTATTTCTTCGGTTTGTCTATCGTCGGCGTCAGATTCATCACCACCAGCCAGATGGCGGCCGCCGAGATCCAGATCACCCGCGTGCTGTCGAGGAAGGCCAGGATGGTCGATTGGCTGCTGAACTTGTGCGCCACGTCAGTCGGCAGGAAGAGTAGCAGCGATGAGAACAGCAGCGTGGCCAGCAGGAAGCCGAGGATCATAACGCGGAAGCCCAGGCGGTGGGCGGTGCTGTGGCGCGGCAGCGGACCCATGTTCATTAACACGATCATGAGCAGGAAGATGCCAAGTGCCAAATGCGGCTCAGTCAGCCATTTGAGATTCCAGCGGGATAGGAATTGGTAGAACGGGTGCGTCACGACTAGGGCCAGAGCAATGCCGACGAAGGTGCCGAGGGTGGTGCGCTTGAGGCGAGACTCACCGAGGATGAGACCGAGGAAGGGCGATGCCGCCAGCAGCACGACGATAATGGTCGAGATGCTCCAATTCAGATTGAGCGACGTCATCAGCCGATGAAGGTCGAACTTCTTGGTGAGGGAGTTGGTGGTCCCTTTGGTGGCAACCTTGGATGCGGCTTGCGTTGTGGTGGTTTTGGCGTTTTGCATAAGAATTGTGTCCGTTCGAAACGAATAAAAGCCTTATGCTTATGATACGGCGCGGGGCGGTATGTGTAAACGCTACCAGCTAGAAAAAGCGCCGGTGCGGGGCGTCACGGAATTCTTCGAGCAGCTTGCGTTGTGCGGCCGACAGCTTGGTGGGTGTGGTAACCTCGATCGTGATGAGTTGATCGCCGCGCTGTTCGCGACCGGGCACCGGCATGCCGCGACCAGACAGACGGATGAGCTTGCCATTCTGCGTGCCCGCCGGGACTTTGACTTTGATCCGCCCGTCGAGCGTCTCGACGCTGATCTCAGTGCCGAGGGCGGCATCGACCATGTCGACTTTGGCCTGCGAGATGACAGTGGCGCCCTGGCGGCCGAAGCGACGATCCGGGCGAATACTGACGTGCACGAAGAGGTCGCCGCGGGCGCCGTTCTGGGCGATTTCGCCGTGGCCGCCGAGCTGAATACCCTGACCATCGTCGATGCCAGCCGGTATCTGGATCTTGACCGTCTCAGACTTGCGCTCGTTGGTCTTATGGTCCATGATGCGCAGCGACAGCTCCTTGGTAACGCCGCGGAAGGCCTCGTCGAAGTCGATGGTCAGCGACACCTCGATGTTGCGCGGGCGATTGGCGCCGCCGCGGAAGAACATGTCGAAGATGTCGCCTAACCCGCCGCCGCCAGCCATATTCGAGAAATCGAAGCCGTTGAAATTGACGTTGTAGGCGCCACCTTGACCGGCACCCGGGCCGCCGGCTTGCTCGGCGCCAGCCGCGTGCCCGAATTGGTCATAAGCCGCCCGTTTTTGGGCATCGCCCAGCACCTCGTAAGCCTCGTTAGCTTCCTTGAACTTGGTTTCGTCGCCGCCATCTTTGTCGGGGTGGTACTTGACCGCCTGCTTGCGGAAGGCCTTCTTGATCTCGTCCTCGCTAGCCGATTTCGACACTCCTAGGACTTCGTAATAGTCGCGTTTATTTGGCATTCATACCTGTCACAAACTTATTTCTCGGCTTTCGTATCTTCGGAATCGCTTTTGGCATCTTTGTCGCCGGCCGCGTCCTTCTCATCCACAATCTCGCCTTCTTCGACGTCGGTTTTGCCGTCAGCTTCGGTGGCTTCGATCTCTGGCTCGCCGGTCTCGCTCGATGTGTCGGCATTGGCGGCAGCGTCTTTGTAGAGCTGTTCACCGACCTTGGATAGTGCGGCGCTGAGCTCCTCGGTCACTTTCTTGAGCTCGGCCGGGTCGCTGTGGGCTGTCTCGCTAGCCTCTTCGCCTTCTTTGCCCAGCTGGTCGCGAACCGCCTTAACCGCATCCTCGATACTCTTCTTGTCGTCATCGCTGATCTTGTCGGCGTTGTCTTTGATCGTCTTCTCAGCGGTGTAAATCATCGAATCAGCCTGATTGCGGGCTTCGACCAGCTCCTTCTTCTGCTTGTCTTCGTCGGCGTGCACCTCGGCATCGGCCTGCATCTTCTTGATCTCGTCCTCGCTCAGCGTGCCTTGGCCGGTGATGGTGATGTGCTGCTCCTTGCCGGTGGCTTTGTCGGCGGCCTTCACATTGACAATGCCGTTGGCGTCGATGTTGAAGGTGACTTCCACCTGCGGGACACCGCGCGGAGCTGGCGGGATACCATCGAGGATGAAGCGGCCGAGCGATTTGTTGTCACTGGCCATCTCGCGCTCACCTTGGAGGACGTTGATCTCCACCGAGGTCTGCGAGTCGGCAGCGGTGCTGAAGACCTGTGATTTGCTAGTTGGAATGGTAGTGTTGCGTTCGATCAACTTGGTCGAGACGCCACCGAGGGTCTCGAGGCCGAGCGACAGCGGCGTGACATCGAGCAGCAGCACGTCTTTGACATCGCCGCCAAGCACACCGGCCTGGATGGCGGCGCCGACGGCCACGACTTCGTCTGGGTTGACACCCTGAAGCGGCTTCTTGCCGAAGAAAGCTTCGACCTTAGCCTGCACGAGCGGCATGCGCGTCATGCCACCGACCAGGATGACTTCGTTGATGTCGGTCTTCTTCAAGCCAGCGTCCTTGAGCGCGGCTTCGCATGGCTTAAGCGTCTTGTCGACCAAATCGCCAACCAGCTGCTCGAGCTTGGAGCGTGACAATGTCAGGTTCATGTGCTTCGGACCGGAAGCGTCGGCTGTAATGAAAGGAATGTTGATCTCGGACTCTTGGGTGGTCGAGAGTTCGACTTTGGCCTTCTCGGCGGCTTCTTTCAATCGTTGCATGGCAGCCTTGTCGGCCTTGAGGTCGATGCCTTGGTCCTTTTTGAACTCGTCCACCAGCCAATTGATGATGACATTGTCGAAATCGTCACCACCCAGGTGCGTGTCGCCGTTGGTCGACTTGACCTCGAAGACACCGTCACCCAACTCAAGTATGGACACGTCGAAAGTACCGCCACCGAGGTCGTAGACGGCGATTTTCTCCTCCTTCTTCTTGTCGAGGCCGTATGCCAAGGCGGCGGCGGTTGGCTCATTGATGATGCGCTTGACCTCGAGACCGGCGATCTTGCCGGCGTCCTTGGTGGCCTGGCGCTGAGCGTCGCTGAAGTAAGCCGGCACCGTGATGACGGCTTCGGACACGGTGGTGCCGAGGTGCTTCTCGGCGTCGGCCTTGAGCTTGCCGAGGATCATGGCTGAGATTTCCTCAGGTGTGTAGGATTTGTCGCCCATCTTGACTTTGACTTTGTTACCGTCTTTCTCGATCTTGTACGGTACGAGGTCGAGGTCGCGCTGGACCTCGGCGTCGTCGAAGGTGCGACCGATCAGGCGCTTGACACTGAAGATGGTGTTGTCCGGGTTGATAACGGCTTGACGCTTGGCGGTCTGACCGACCAGCCGCTCGCCGTTTTTGTTAATCGCCACCACACTCGGAGTGGTCCGAGCGCCTTCGATATTACTAATGATGGTTGGCTCGCCGCCCTCCATCACTGCCATGGCAGAGTTGGTAGTACCGAGGTCAATTCCGATAATTTTACTCATGATTTTTCTCCTTCTTGATTAGAACTTTTTACTAAATCGTAGCTGTACATGACGATGTCGCCTTCTTCGTCGCTGGGCTTGAGCGAACGGTAGAGCGCGCGAGCCGGCGCATTGTCGGCATCGGTCAGAACCCAAGCCTCGGGCGAACCGGCCTGCTGGCAGATCTCCAGAAACGCCTTGATCAGCTGCTGACCGATGCCTTGGCGACGGAACTCCGGCTTGGTCTCAATCTCGTAGAGCAGGCTTTCCTTCTGGCGCGCATCGTATTTGAGCAACTGGTAACCGGTCAGCATACCGGCGACTTGACCGTCGACCATGGCCAAGAGCCAGATATTGTCTGGATCAGCCAAGAAGGCCTTGGTGGCATCAAGCGTCCAACTGTGCTCCAGATCGGTCCACTTGCTCGTGGCCATCTCGGCGACGAGCGTCTCGAGATGCGGCGTTTCGGGAGTGATGTGGGTGATCTCAACCATGAGTCGCCTCTTCTCCGTCGGTATGATCAGCGACTTCGTGCGCACCAGCCGAGACTTTGACAGTGGCTGGTCGCGCCACTTGCTCGCCAATCTCGTAACCCGGCGTGACCACCTCGAGGATGATGTCGGCAGGCCGATCGCTCGGCACGTGCTCGACGGCTTCGTGGCGCCGGTGGTCGAATTGCTCACCGAGCGGCGAGAATTTGCGGATGCCGATCTCGTCGAGCAGCTGCTCCAGCTGCGTGCCGACGTAGCTCATGCCCTGCGCCCAGCTGTTGCCCTCGAGCTCCTTGGGCAAATGACTAGCCGCACGGTCGAAGTTGTCGAGCGCCGGCAAGAGTTGTGACAACACCGCCATCTTGGCAGTGTCTATCAAGCCGGCGTGCTCGGCTGCCATCCGCTTCTTGTAGTTCTCGAAATCGGCCTGGACGTGCTGCAGAGTAGCTGTCAGTTCGCCGATTTCCTGCTCATAATCCTCGCGGGATTTTTGCTTCGGTTGCTGAGGTGCGTTTTTCGGTGTTTTTGGTGATTTCTGGGTATGTTTGGTGCGATCGGGTTTCAATTTAAGATCTCCTCTAACTTTTGGCCGGCCAGCTCGACCAGGCCGATGACTTTGCCGTAGCTCTGGCGGGTCGGGCCGACGATACCGACGTAATTGTTTGGTGACCAGGGCGAACCGAAGCGCGAGATGACGGTGGTCAGACCGCTGTCGGCGCCGATCGGGTTCTCGCGGCCGATGTAGACCTGCAGCGAGTCTTCGATCTGATTCTCCAGCAGCCAATCCTGCATGGCGTCGAGAAATCGTGCTGCCAGACCAGCTTGCAATCCATTGCCGCCACTGTGACTCTGGCTGAACTCGGGTTGACTGAAGAGCTGACTGATGCCGTGAAAGTAAACCGCGTCGCTGAGTGTGGCGAAGGCCATGTTGCCAGTCAGATCGCTGAGCGTCTGAGCCGCCATCTTGATCGCCGCGTCGGCTTGATCGCGGAACGACGCCACGCGCTTCTGCATGGTGGCGATGGTGCGTTCCTTCGGTATCTGGCGAGCCAGCGTGTTGACGAAGAATCGGTACCCCTTGTCAGTCGGGACACGGCCGGCGGAGATGTGCGGCTGATAGATGAAGCCGAGTTGCTCCAGCGCGGCCATTTCGGCGCGAATCGTGGCCGGACTGCATTCGAACTCGTCGGTCAACGTTTGCGAGCCGACAGGTTCGGCAGTCTCGGCATACATCTGGACGATGGCCGATAAGATTTGTATTTGTCGATCTGTCATAATATATGTTTCTTGTCCATAGTCTACAGACATTCTAGCACTTTCACCCCCTCAGTGCCAACTTCTATTGTAAGAATTTGGCAGTCGGCTGTCAAGAGTGCTAATGCTAATCAGGAACAGCTAATGCTGTCGATCTCCCAGGTATTGAAATCCTTCACCATCGCCAAGGTGATGGTTTCGTTGGGACTTCCCATGTAATCGCCTGTCACCACCATCGAAGCCGCCGTGGTAGTCAGGATCAGCGGCGCGCCATAGACATAGGTGTTGGCTGGAGTTGCCGCACAGAGCACGGGGTCGCTCTGGCCACCGAGACTGGTTTGGAGGGTCGATGCCAGCGAGGCGGTCAGGTAATTACCGTTCTTGAGTGTGTTAATCAGGCTCGCTTGATTGCCGGTGACATTGGCCAGCCACTGCGTGTAGACGTATTTGACTCGTGTGGTAATGGCGGTCTCGTCCAGATCAGTGGTCGAGGATTTGAGATTGTCCAACTGACTTTGTAGATCAGTGTTGGATTTCTTGAGTGAAGTGATTTGGTTCTCGAGCGAAGTGATTTGAGCGGTCAATGGCGCACGATCATCGCTGGCCGTCCGACGCTGCCACAGATACGTCTCTGCCGAAGCGCCGACCGAGAAGACAATAATCAAAAGTGTCCAAACGATCCATATCTTGGAGCGTTTGGGTTTGGGCTTAGGCTTTGAGCTGGGACTAGCTTTCGCCTCTGGCTTTGGCTGGTCCGATTGCGTCTTCGCCATACTTACTCGCTGCCGGTGGCGCTATCTGGCTGTGACACGGGCGCGTTGTCGCCCGTCCCGCCAGCTGATTGGCTCAAGACTCCGGCGTCATCGGTCATGAAGACAGTGTCGATCTGACCATCAGGGGTGAAATCGAAGCTGACGACGTAATCGTTCGATGATTGGAAGACCAAGGTGCCAGGGTCGAAGAAACTACCGAAGGCACCGTTCTGCCAATTCGTCAGTGTGTCACCGGTCACAATGATCCAGGGCGGCACGGCGCCAGACAGGAAAGATAGCTCGTTGATAACTTGCTCAGGGGTCTGGCCGGACAGGTTACTGTGACCGGTGCGCACCACCAAGACATCGGGCGACAGCAGTGGCTTAATCGAGCTGAAGTTCTTGGTGTTGAGATCTGCCTGGAGCGAGTCTTTTTGGCTTTGGCTCAGTTTGTCCGTAGGCTGTGACGCCGACGAGTCAGCGGTACCGTCGTTTATCGTCGAGCTTTGGTGGTTGGCATTAAGTTGTTGCTCCAGGGCTTTGTTTTCGTCTTGAAGTTTGTGATTCTCGCGTCCAAGCGAGAATGTCTGGTAGCCGAAGAAGCTCGTGCTCGCCAGCAGGACAAAGATAATGCCTCCAACCACGACATAAGCTGCATTGGCGCCGGTCAGAAAGCCGATACCAAAAAGCTTCCGGCCGCCAGCCTTACCGCCTTTGTTGGCTGGTTTGGCTTTGGCGCCGGAAGATTCAATTGAATATCGTTCCATCAGAGACCCTAAGGAGCGAGAACGACTTTAGCGAGTGACACTAATCGTCTGACCTTGTTCGGCATCTGGAGCCGAGACGGTGACGCGACCGTTGGCATCTTTGGCGACTTGGTAGCCGGTGTCAGTGTTATTGCCAGCTTGAGGATCTTTCGGGATGGCCACGAGGTATTTACCGCTGTTGGAGAGTACCGAGAGATCGACCAGACCAGTGCAAGATCCGGCGCCGGTGGCACAAATGTCGGTCGCGGTAGTGGTAATGCCAGGTGGCAAGTTGCCTTGATTGTCAATCGAGTATTGGTAAACCGCGTTGATGATGGTGTTGACATCAGCTTTGCGGTTGGCGTTTCTCGTGTCGCCGAGCTGCTTGCCCGGATTAATCGCCAAGATGACGATACCCGCAAGTATCGCGATGATGGCTACGACGAGCAGAACCTCAATCAAGGTAAAGCCAGCCCGTTTCCTTATTTTTAGTATAGATTGCATATTTCGCCCTCGATTAAATATTGATATAAGCTTAAGCATAATATAGAACAGACGTCGCGGAAATGCAAGTGATTTCCTGCGAGAATTATGGAGTCTCTAGCCAGCTCGTGACATTGAGCTGAGGTAGGACTTGATTGAGGCTGATGGTGTCGCGACGGACGACGTTGGTGCTGGTGGGGCTGACCGTGCCGGTGCTGACGATGGTGTAATTCGGGCTGGTGCCGCTGATAGTATAGCTGCATTGGACCTTGTTGGTAGCGTCGATGGTGGCACTACCATTGGCCGGCGTGGTCAGATTGGTGTTGGCCTGGATGGCAGTGAGCGCCAATTCACTACACGAATCAGCCGCCGATTTGGCCTGAGACGACTGGATGGCGCTGAAGCTGGTTTGGCTGGCTCCGAGCGAGCTGAAGACCAGAAACAACGCCACCGTCACCCCGACCGCGCCGATGATGAGGACGGTGATCAGCGCGATGTAGCCATTTGGTATTGGTGGTGACTGGGTGGTCTGTCTCATCGTCGAGTCGCCGTGGTGAAGAAGGTCTTTTGGTAATTGAACTCGCCGCGAGCCGAGGCCGCTTGAGCGCTGAGGGTGAACTGAATCTTGATCGAGTCGTAGCCGACCGTGACCGACTCGTTGACGAAGCTCAAGTTACTGACAGTGACGCGAGCATTGGTCAGCTTGGTGATGGTGGCTGGACTGCCTTCGGAGAGGCGCAAGCGATTGACCGTGCCGTCGTTGAAACTATCGAAGACAGTCGGATTGTTGGCCGAAGTACGCGTGGTCAGCGACAGCTGCGTGGTCGAGTTGCCACGAGTCGGGGTGGCTACGGCGGTCGAGCTGCGGACCGTCTGACTCATCAGATCCATGACCGCTTCCCCTTCGTAATTGACCTCGGCGATGGCTTGATTGCGGGTCCGCTCAGCGAGAATCGTCGTGGCCAGGAAGGTCACACTGCTAATCACGATCGAGAAGATCGCGATGTAGAGCAGCAGCTCGATCAGGGTGTAGCCAGATGAGTGCTTTTGGCGCGACGTGTTGATAGTTATCGTCTTCATCTTAGTTATCCCACGCGAAGTCAAACCAGACGGCATTATTGCTTGGTCCGTTGGTATTATGAACTGTCCAAGCCTGACCGGTCGGCGTGGTGTAGAGCAAATCAGAGGTACCGTTGAGCATGACGGTGGAGAGGTTTTCGTTGGCGTCGGCCACGATGATCATGGCGTCGTTGCTGTTTGGTTTGGCCACGATACGCGTCTTCTGAACCTCACCACTAGCGTTGTTCAAGGCGATTGGCGTCGCATCCCAGCTGTTGGTGGTGCTATTGAATCGCTTGAGCTTACCGCTGGCCGTATCATCCGAATACGCAATCAAGCCAATGTTGGCGGTCAAGTACTTCCAGTCGATGTCGAAGCTCCGCTGGCCGCCTGGGTCAGTGTTGGAGGTAATCAACTGATTGGTCGGTGAAGTGAAACCGCTGCCGGTCAGTTTGTAGCAGTTAATGTCTGGTGTGGCATTGGTGTTCTTGCTACAAGCCTCGAATTCGACCGCGCTGGCGTGTCGACCGGCTACTCCGACCGACATGATACTGGCAGTAGTCGTACCACTGATAAGAGCGGACGAAAACGTACCCGAACCGGTGCCGTTGGCGGTGAAGATCTTGCCAGTCAGTGCTGTCGGATTATTGGTCTGGGCGTAGACGATGGCGGCCTTGGTGTTGTCGACTGAACTCCAGGCTACATCGACCAGCTTGGAGCCGTTTGAAGTCGCCACCGTGGTGTGGACCGTCATGGCCGACCAGGTGTTGTTGGCGAAGTAACTGCTGTCGACATCGGAGTTGTTGCCGAGGAAGATGGCCATGGCTTCATTGGTGCTTGGCCGCGCCTGAATCGCCATATTGGTGATGTAATCACTACTGTTGCCAAGCGCTGGCAGGCTGCCCTGCGCGCTCCAAGTGGTGCCGTTGAAGAGGCGGTATTTCGGCACGTTGGTACCATCGGAGTAGACGCCGACGAAAGTGCCGTTGGCCAAGAACGCGCCACCATAATTACCGATATCCAGATCACCGCTTGAATTAATCGTGCCGAGCAGCTGGGTGTTGCCCCAAGTGGTGCCATTCCAGACGCTGGCGTAGACATACTGCGTGGTACCGTTGAAATGGCGACTCATTACCACCTTGGTCGAGCCGGTCTGAGCCGAATACAGCTTGACTGAACGTGCCACTCGATTAGTCGAGCACGGATCGACATCAGGCATGGCCAGCGCGGCTGTCCAGGTGCCGTTGGATTGCAAGATTTTGTACGACATGGTGTCGGTGGTGGTACCGCCGTTGGCGTAGACGAAGATGCCAGTTTTGTTTGGCGGTGCGGTCGACTGCCGCCAGTTGGCGAAATAGCCGACCACGGTGGCGAGGCCGGTACGTTGCGGGGTTTGCTGCCAGCTGACATTGATGGTAGCTTGTCTGGTCCCATTTGGTCCATCGGCGAAGACAATCGTCCGGGTGAAGAAGCTATCGATGGTGGACGGTGTGGTCGACAGCGACCACTGGTTGGCGCTGGTACTCAAGTAGTAAGTGGTGCCGTTGGTGTAGGCGCTGAGGTTCGAATACGTCGGATTGGCGACATTACGGACTGCCTCCATACCTTCGTTGGCGATGGCGACAGCCCGCGTCCGATCGACCGACACGGCCGAGCTCTGCCGACCATAGACGAAGGTGCCGATGATGATCGAGCTGAGCATGCCGAAGACCGCGATCGCCAAGATGATCTCGATCAGCGAGAAACCGGCGGGTTTGGTCTGATGCATACGCATGCTAATGCTCCACCATGCCCTTGCCGTTGACAACGACAGTGATGGCGATGTTGGCGGTCGAAGTCAGCGTAGTCGTGCCAGTCGAGGTCGGCAGACCGGTCTGCTTGGCAAAGACATAATCACTAGCACCGCTCGGCGTGATGGATCCAGCCAATGTGTAGACTTCGTCGAAAGCCGTGACGCGAGTAGCATAGCTCGCACCTTCGTAGAGCGTGATACTGCCAGATTGGACATGTACTCCCCAACTATTGTCGCGCGTCTGATCGCGCGACTGGGCTTGAGCACGATAGAGATCGATGGCCAGCGCATTACCGGCCAACGTCAGGTCATTGCGGGTCAGAAATCCGCCGAGGATCGGCGCACCAATCGCAAACATGATACTCAAGATCGCCACCACGATGATCACTTCGATCAAACTGAAGCCGACGCGAAACGGGCTGCTCATGAGTTGCTCAAGGTCCCGACCAAGCTGTAAATCGGCAAAAAGACCGACAACGCCACAAACAGCACCACCACCGCGATGACCACGAGAATGACTGGCTCGATCATCGTCTCGAGGTTGCGAGCGGTGACGTCGGCTTTGTCCTCATATATAGTGCCGGCCTTGATCAGCGTCGGCGCCAGGTTGCCGGATTTCTCGGCGCTGACGATCAGCTGCCGCACCGGCCCGGGGATGTAGTTCTTGTGCTTCATATTATCGAGTGATTTGGCGAAAGAATTACCAAGCTCGATGCTGCTCTTGAAGTAAAAGGCCAGCGTCTTATAGCGTTTGGTCGACATCGAATCCGTCAACGAAGTCAGTGCGTCAGTCACCGGTAGTCCAGCTTCGAGCAAGGAGCCGAGGATGAAACCGAAGCGCGCCATCTCGGACTCGAAGAGCAATTGCTTGACGCCCGGCAAGACAAACAGCACCCGCTCACCTGCGTCGCGCAAAGGCCGGAAGGTGCGGATCGCGAAGGTCACAATGATCAAGAAAGCCACGAAAGCACCGGTCAAAACCAGACCCCACTTACCATAAAAGGTACCGAAGGAAATCAAGATTCGTGTCATCAAGCCGAGCTTGGCATTGAGGCCTTTGAAGATACCAGCCAGGCGCGGCAAGAGGAAGAGACCGACACCGCTACCGACCAGAAACAGCAACACCACCAGAAAGGTCGGATACAGCAACGCCGAATGAATCTTGGAAGCCAGCATGTTGTTCTTGTGCATCTGATCAGAGACGACTTTGAGGTTATCAGGCAAGCGGCCTGATTCTTCACCGATCTTGATCAGGGCCACAGCTGATCCGGGTAGTAAACCAGTGTCGCTGATCGATTTCCAGAACGGCACACCATCGTCGATTTGCCTGATCATCTCCTCGAGTACAGCTTTGACTTTGCGTGAGGGCATTTCTTTGGCGATCGAAGTCAAGGCCTCGCTGACGGTGACTTCGGTGGACAGCAACATGCTGAGATTCTCGACGAAGTATTCCTTACTGTCGCGGATGGCGGCGCCCCGAGAGAGTTTGCGTATCTTCTTCTCGTCTTTGGCGGTGGCTTTCTTGGCATGCTTGGGAGACTTGGTGGTGGGAATAGTTTGATGCGTAAGCGTCTTGGGATTGATTGGTTGACCAGGCGCTGGTGCGGGACTAGGTCCAGTTGCTTGGGAAGGATCGATAACTTTGTGATGGCTGAAATGATCGAAATGGTGACTTGATGCCTGAGCAGACTGTGGCGGAACATTCTCTGGATGGACATCATGCGGCGCCGGCGGTGGCGTGGCATTCGTATACATCGGTGGCGCCACTGGACGCGGTGTGATCGATATCGGTATGGAGTGGATCTTGGGAGTTTCTTCGGGCATTATTTCGGCTCCGCCACCCGCAGTAATTCTTCGAGTGTGGTGCGGCCAGTCTGGACCTTGTCCAGGCCATCTTCAAAGAGCGACCGCGCGCCTTCCCGACGTGCCAATTGCCAGATCTGCTCGGTGCTCGGATTGTGCAGTATCAGCTCCTTGATGGCTGGCGTGATGTTGAGCAGCTCGTAAATCGCGGTACGGCCTTTGAAGCCGGTGAAGTTGCAAGCCTCGCAACCGCGACCATAATACAATGTCACTTTGGGAGTCTTGAAGTAATGCTCGGCGGCTGGCAGTTTGAACTTCAGCTCGTCGAGGCTGACTTCGTAACTGCCGCGACAGGCGTCGTGGATAGTCCGCACCAACCGCTGGGCGATGACGACGTTGAGCGTCGACGCCAGTAGAAATGGCTCGACTCCCATGTCGATCAGGCGCGGGATAGCCGTGGCGGCGTCGTTGGCATGGAAGGTCGACAGCAGCAGGTGTCCAGTCAGCGCGGCATTGACCGCCAGCTTGGCCGTCTCGGTGTCGCGAATCTCCCCCACCAGGATGATGTCCGGATCTTGGCGCACGATGGTGCGCAGGCCTTGCGAGAAGGTCAGATCAGTCCGTGCGTTGACCTGGATCTGATTGACGCCAAAGATCTTGTACTCGACCGGGTCCTCGATGGTGGTGACGTTGATGTCAGGTTTATTGAGGATCTTGAGCAAGGCATAGAGCGTAGTGGTTTTGCCCGAGCCAGTCGGACCCGTGGTGATAATCATGCCGAAGGGCCGGTGGGCTTGGTCGTTGATGATCTTGAGATCGAGCACGTTGAGGCCGAGGTTCTTGAAGCTGAGGTTGCGCGAATACTCCGCCAGCAGCCGTAATGCCACCTTCTCGCCGTCCAGCGTCGGGACGATCGAGATGCGGATGTCTACCGGCTGCTCATCGACCACGTAGCGAATGGCACCGTCTTGACTGCTGCCATGCTCGTCGATACGCATGTGGGCCTGGACCTTGAGGCGGTTGAGGATGTTGTCATAATACTGCTTCGGCAGCTGGCCGGCTTCTTGCAGCAAGCCGTCGATCCGGAAGCGAATCACCACCACCGTCTCCTCCGGCTCGATGTGGATGTCGCTGACTTTGTAGGCAATAGCGTCCTTGATGATCTCGTCGATAATCTCGGGCGCGACTCGTTGCTGCTGCGAGATGATCTGGGTGAAACGCGTGACGAGCGGCTTGCGATAGTAGACCAGTAGCGGCTCGATGTCGTCGGGCATGGCATAAGCCAGCGTGACTGTCTTGCCTGGAATGACCGACTGGAGCTGCGGCACAAGCGCCGGATCACTCGGTCGGTCGGTGGCCACGATGACGCTTTGTTTGTCCTCGCGAAAGACGAAGGCACGGCACTGCTGACCAATCTCGGGTGGGATACGGCCGATCTGTTGTTTGGTCGGCTGGTATTTCTCCAGATCCGCGTAGCCGATGCCGAAGGATTGGGCCAAGGCTTGACCGAGGTCGTCCTTGGAGATGAGATTCTGGCTGACGGCATAATCGAGCAAGGTGATGCGGTGCGTCAGGGCGAAATGCTCAGCCCGATGTAGATCTTGCTCGGACATGTGGCTCTTCTGCGTTAGGATGGTCTTGATACGAGCGTCGATCTGGCTGGTGGCAGCTGGTTGTCCGGACTCAGCCGTCAAGATCGAGAGGTCGTCGGTAGCCGATGAGAGGGTCGGATGCTCGTCGGCAGCACTGTCAGCAGACGGCGCGTGCGGAATCGGTGGGCGGCTCAGTGGATTCTCGAGCAGAGCCGGACTTTTCGGACCCGGCGCCACATTTGGCGTGGTCGGAACATTCGCAGGAGTCGCGATCGTAGGCCGAATAATCGGCTGCGGCGAAGGAATCGGTGCCGTGGTAGGAATCGGTGCGACACCAATCTGCTGAGCTGCCACTTGATTCGATGATGTATTTGATTGCGGAGAGCCGCCCTGGTCCATGTTTTTCTCTCGATTAACCTTGCAAATTTCCTAGATTTTGTTTATAACTCAAGTACGCCAAAAAGCTCCGACTACGCACGTACTCATCTGCTATTATAAACCATAAGCGCTTCTGTGGGCAGAGCGAATTCGTAAATTCTATTTGGTATTTTAGTCCCGCTTCACCAACACCATGAAGGCCTCGGGCGGGATTTCGACGCGGCCGATTTGCTTCATGCGCTTCTTGCCCTTCTTCTGCTTGTCGAGCAGCTTGTTCTTGCGCGAGACATCGCCTCCGTAGAGCTTGGCGGTGACATTCTTGCCCATGGCGCGGACGGTCTCGCGAGCCAGTATCCGTCCACCGATAGCCGCCTGCAGGCTGATGTCAAATAATTGCCGCGGGATGATCTCGCGTAGCTTCTCGACCACGCTGCGACCCAGACTATCAGCCTCAGTCCGATGAGCGATGATGCTCAAGCTATCAACTCGATCGCCATTGACCAAGATGTCTAGACGCACCAGATCGGCCGCCCGGTACTCGGCCACTTCGTAGTTAAACGACGCGTAGCCAGAACTGATGCTTTTGAGGGTGTCATAGAAATCCGTCAGCACATTGGCCAACGGCGCCTCGAAATCGATCAGTGTGACGTCGTCGTCGAGGTATTTCAGACTCTTCTGCAAGCCACGGATGGAATTCAGCAGCTGGATGCAAGCACCGACATAGGCCTTGGGCGTGACAATCTCGCCGCGGATCCAGGGCTCGCGGATAGCTCGGATTTGGACCGGATCAGGCAGGTCGGCGGCACTTTGCAATGTCTCCTCATGTCCATCGATGTAGTCGACGATATAATCAACCGATGGATTCGTCACGATCAGCGCCAGATCAAATTCGCGCTCAAGTCGCTGCTGGACGATCTCCATGTGTAGCAAGCCCAAGAAGCCCAACCGGAAACCGAAGCCAAGCACCTGTGAGTTCTCTGGTGCGAATTGCAGCGCCGAGTCATTGAGCTTGAGCTTCTTGATGGCTTCGCGCATACTCGGATAGTCTGTCGCCGAGACCGGGAAGAAGCCAGCGTAGACATAAGGCTTGACCTCACGATAGCCTGGCAACGCTTGGTCAGCGGCGGCCGGCGCGGATACGGTGGTGACGGTGTCGCCGACGCGAGCCTCCTCGACTGACTTGAGACTGGTGACGACGTAGCCAATCTGACCATTGTCGAGCTGGGCGTCGGCTGATTTGAATGGGGCGAAATGACCGACTTCGAGCGCTTGGGTGACTCGTCCGCTCCGCAGCAGCTTAATCTGGCCGCCAGTCGGCAGAGCGCCATCAACCACCCGCACATACAGAATCACGCCGCGATATTCGTCATAGACCGAATCAAAGATTAAGGCGCGTAGCGGTTGCTCGGCATCACCTCGTGGTGCCGGAATTCGCGCAATGATGGCGTCGAGCAGCTCGGCGATACCAGTTCCCTGCTTGGCCGAGACGCGCAGGACTTCTGAGGCATCGACGCCGAGCAGCTGGACAATCTCGGCGGTGACTTTGTCAGCGGCGGCGGCCGGTAGATCGATTTTGTTTACCACTGGGATGATGGTCAGGCCAGCTTCGATCGCAAGATAGACATTGGCCAGGGTCTGCGCTTGGATGCCCTGAGTGGCATCGACCACTAGCAACGCGCCTTCGCAAGCCGCCAGCGAGCGCGACACTTCGTAGGCGAAGTCGGCATGTCCAGGTGTGTCGATGAGATTGAGATCGGCATCGCGCCAATGCATCCGCACCGGCTGCAGCTTGATGGTGATCCCCCGCTCTCGCTCCAGATCCATGGTGTCGAGCACCTGCGCTTGCATGGCTCGAGCTTCCAATGTGCCAGTAGCTTCAATCAGTCGATCAGCCAAGGTGCTCTTGCCATGATCGATGTGAGCGACGATACAGAAGTTACGAATTTGATTCATGATTGCCCAATGCCGGGATGTAGTGCGCGATTTTGGCACGAGCCAGTCGTAGAATATAGCTGGCTTCTCGCACTCGCAATATATAGGTAATTCCAAAATACACGATAATGCCGACGGCGCTAATCAAGCCAAACTTCGGCGCCAAGACGCGGAAGCCTTGATCGCCAAATCGCAGAGGCAAGACATAGAAATCGACTGCCCGCATGGCGGCGGCGGCGGCCAGGCTCGCGACTGAGATCTTGATACCAGCCACGACAATTTTCCCAAACCCAAAGGGACCAATGCGACGACGTAGCAAGACAGTCAGCACCAGCACCTCCGACAAGTTGACGATCGAAAGTGCCGCCGCCAGACCGAAGATGCCATAATGCTTCGATAGCTCGATGCTCAAGACGATGTTGAGTGCGATGGCGAAGATGCTCGTCAACAGCGGCGTACGCGTGTCCTCGAGAGCATAAAACACCCGCGCGATCAAGAAATACACGCTCAGCGTGACTATCGACGTAGCCAACCAGCCAAGCACATTGCCGGTCACGCTGCTGCCGAAGCCGAAGAGCAGTCGGACAATATACCCACGCAGCACGATTGCGGCGGCGGCCGACGGCACTGTCAGGAAGAGAATCAAACTGATGTTGCGCACGATGTCATGGTGTAGGATCGACTTGTCGGACTTCTTGGCAGCTCGGATGAGGCTCGGAAATGCCGCCGTCGTGACCGCGATGCCGAAGAGCCCGATCGGCACATTGGCGAGATTGTTGGCGTAATAATAGCTAGTCAAGGATCCGGTGATGAGATGCGAACCGATGGCAGTCTCGACGATGATATTGAGCTGATCAATGCCCAGATCAATCGAGCGCGGGATCATCAACTTGACGATCCGACGCAATCCCGGATGCCAGAAGTGCCAATTGAAGCCAAACTTATACCCCAGACCGAAGCTACCCGCGATCTGCAGCACTGCTTGGAAGGCCGTTCCTGCCACCACTCCCCAGGCCACCCCATAAATCGACGGGTGGACAAACTTCGAGAATACCAAGATGCCGATGATGATGCCGACGTTATAAGACACACTGGCCAGCGCGAAGAGCAAGAAGCGATTGAAAGCTTGCTGGATAGCGCCGAAGACACTGGCCAAACCAAACAGAAACGGCGTGATGAGCATGATGCGCGTCAGATTGACGGTCAGGTGCTCACGAACTGGATCGAAGCCGGGCGTGATCAACCGGACCAGCGGATGCGCGAAGATGAAGGTGATGATGCTGAGTAGCATCGTAGCCACACAAACCGCCGTCAGCGTGATATTGACGACTTGCCAGGCTTCTTCGCGATCTTTGCGCTCGATATATCCCCAGAAGACTGGGATAAATGCCACCGTGAAAGCACCCGACACCAAGAGGGTGAAGAGTAAATCTGGCACCCGAAAAGCCGCCGTGTAAGCGTCGGTCGAGGCGCCGATGCCGAAGTTGGTCGCGAGTAACCGGTCGCGAACCAGCCCCAACACCCGCGACAGGAAGAACGAAATCGAGATGAGGGTCGCGGCGGCACCGAGGGTGCGACTTTTGTTGAGGCGTGAGAGCGAGTTTTTGACCAAACTAGTGCGCCCTGATTAGACGCCGGCTGGTGAATTGACTGATGGTGACGTATCTACATCTTCTACTGGTGGCAGGCCGTCGCCGGCTGGGCGTTTCTTGTTGAGTGAGCTCATCAACTTCTCAAACTCTGGCCCTTCGATAGTCTCAGATTCCAGCAACTTCTTAGCAATCAAATCTAGCTTATCACGATTGTCGAGCATGACCTTACGGGCTCGCCCGGTGGCCTCGTCGACGATGGCGGCGATTTCGACATCAATCTTGGCAGCCACCTCATCAGAGTAGTGGCGACCTTCCATCATGCTCTTGCCGAGGAAAATCGACCCCTCGTTGTCGTGGAAGACGAGGTTGCTCAACTGCGGGCTCATGCCGTATTCGGTCACCATCTGATGAGCGGTCTCGTTGACGTGCTTGAGGTCGTTTGATGCGCCGGTAGTGATCTCGCCGAAGACCATTTCCTCGGCTACACGGCCACCGAGGCTCATGGCGATGTCGTCTTTGAAATCCGCCACCGAGTGCAGATGCTTGTCCTCCATCGGCAGACTCCAAGTCACACCTAGCGCCATGCCGCGACCGATAATGGTGACCTTGTGCACCGGATTGCAATTCGGTAGCAAGTGCGACAAGATAGCATGTCCAGCCTCGTGGTAGGCCGTGATTTCCTTCTCTTTGTCGTTGAGGATGTTGCTGTGACGTTCTGGTCCGAGAGCGACTTTCTCCACTGCGTCGGACAGCTCGGCTTGACTGATCTTCTTCTTATCGCGGCGAGCGGCCAGGATGGCGGCTTCGTTGGTAATGTTGGCGAGGTCGGCACCGGCCAAGCCAGGCGTCTTGCGAGCAATGTCCTTGAGATTGACATCGCTGGCCAATGGTTTCTTCTCGGTGTGGACTTGAAGAATCTCGGCTCGGTTGTTCATGTCGGGCAGATCGAGCACGACGCGGCGATCGAAGCGACCAGGCCGCAGCAGCGCCGGATCGAGGACGTCAGGCCGGTTGGTAGCAGCCATGACGATGACATTGGTGCCCTGCTCGAAGCCGTCCATCTCGACCAAGATCTGGTTGAGAGTCTGCTCGCGCTCGTCGTGTCCGCCACCGAGTCCGGTACCGCGCTGGCGACCGACCGCGTCAATCTCATCGATGAAGACGATGCAAGGCGAGTTTTTCTTGGCTTTGTTGAAGAGATCGCGGACCCGTGAAGCGCCGACACCGACAAACATCTCGACGAATTCCGAACCCGAGATTGAGAAGAACGGCACCCCGGCCTCACCGGCCACGGCGCGTGCCAGCATGGTCTTACCGGTACCTGGTGAGCCGATCAGCAGGACGCCTTTGGGGATCTTGGCACCAAGTGCCTCAAACTTGGTCGGATAGCGGAGGAATTCGACGACTTCACCCAGCTCTTGCTTGGCTTCGGCCACGCCGGCTACGTCTTTGAATTTGACGTTGCCGCGATCGAGACCGAAGACTCGGGCCTTGGATTTGCCGAAACTCATGGCGGCGTTATTACTACCCTGAGCTTGACGCATCATGAAGTAGAAGAAGCCGATGATCAGCACGATCGGCGCGAAGGCCAGCAAGACATCGAGCCAGCGTGAGCTGCCGCTGTCGGGGTTCTGCGGTACGACTTTGACCTTAGAGTAATCGATGCCGTAACTAGCTAGTGAGCTGCCGGTTTCTTTGAAGGCCTGCTCGTGAGTTCCATCTCGGAGATAAACATCGAGCTTGTCGGAAGTGATATTTATGTGATCGACTTGGCCGGTTTTGGCCTGCGAGATCACCTGTGAGAGCGATACGCTAGTCGGCTTGGTGGCGGTGCTACTCGTGAGATATAGAGCCAGGCCAAGGATGATGATGCCGGCGAGAGCATAGGCGAGGTTGCGGGAGTTTTTGTTCTTCATGTTCATGGTGTTGGTGACTCCAATTTATAGTGGTTCCATGCTTAGTTGATAATGGCTTTGGCTCGGATCCGCCAAGAAAGTGCGATCGAAGCCTAGACCCACCACCCAGACAGGCTGGTTATGACCATCTACTACCACCGGCCAACTGGTACGCTGGCGGCGTGGGATCTTGTGATCAGTGAAGATGTCTTGGAGCTTGCGATGACCAGTCATACCAATCGGCGCGATTCGATCGCCCTTTTGCCATCCGCGCACGTAGTAAGTGCTTGGTTTGACCAAGAAATTTGCAGTTGCGGCCGGCACTGGCTCGGTGCGTAGATAGAGACGGAATGAAGCAGCGGTCAGTGGTTGGTCGAGTTGTAATGGCCGTGTGGCGCTCGATTCAGCTTGGTCGAGTTGAGCTTGCAATTCGACATTATCAGATTGGGCAACTACCAAATTATCATAATTTCGCTCCAAAATCAAGTGAGGAATGGCGTTGCTGGTGCTGCCGGTGGTAGCGGTGGCCAGGAAACTCAAACCGCGAGCTAGATTGCGGCGCGACAAACCCAGACCCCCCGTCAGCTGACGAGCCATGTAGCTCAATAAATTGCCTTGAATCAGCGGTGGCAGTTGCAGGAAAGCGCGTCGATCGAGTGTATAAGCTACTTGATCGGCGGCGATGGCCGACTTCGTAGTAGGTGCTGGCTTAGCGATACTATCGAGCAGGCTACTGAGCTGCCAGTCGATCTTGTCGGTCAGATCCGATAGTTGGTTGATGGTCGCCAAGCGCTGACTGCGAAAGCTAGGATCGACCACGCTGGCTTGCGACAACAGATTATGGCGCACGAAGTTGCGGCTATACGTCACGTCGCTATTGCTGCTATCGTAGCGGTATGGCAGCTCGCGCAAGGCGGCATAAGTGATTAATTTGCCTTTGGAGTAAGGCAAAAGCGGCCGGACGATGACGCCCTGAGATGGTCGCAGCGAAGTCAAACCATAGCGATCGGCACCGCGGATGGCGTTGAAGACGGCGGTTTCGAGCTTGTCGTCAGCTTGATGAGCCGTCACGATCAGATCGGCTTCGACACCCTGCCGGACGCTCTCCAAGAAGTCGTAGCGAGCTCGACGCATGGTCGCCTCACTACCGACCGCGCCGGCATCTAGTTGATTGAGGAAGAATTTGTGGCCGTAGATATCGGCTAGCTGACTGACCAATTGAGCGTCCTCAGTCGAGTCAGGCCGCACACCGTGATCGAGATGCGCCACACTGATGTGCCAGCCCCAGCGTGGCTGCAGGCGCGACAACAAGTCGAGCAATGCTACCGAATCAACCCCACCAGACACCGCCACCACCAACCCACTGTCAGTTGGTAGCAAATCAGTATCGCGCAGATGTTGGTCAAATTGCTCAAGCATGCTTTCGGCATCGATTCATAGTGTTATTGTAGCAAGTTCATCTCGGGAAGAACATTCATTTTGCTATCACTGATTACTTCGTGCGTCAAGAATCGTTTGGCTTGCACTTCTTGGATCGATCTTTGCCACCATATTTATCAGCGAAATTCCGCATCATTTTGTCGAGTAGACCGGTGAATTGCGCAAGTTCTTGGTCATCCAGCGCCGACAAGAAGTCAGTCATTTTGGCCACTCGATGAGCTTGGAAATGCTTGAAGATCTTAGCACCGTGACGCGTAAATCGCACCTGGACGATACGTCGATCGTCGCTGCTATTACCTCGCTCCAACATACCCTCTTCGACCAGATGCTCGATCAGCTGACTGACCGCACCGCTGGTGATACCGAGTGAGTCAGCGATTTCTTTGACATTGGGCGAGCCGTATTGGGAGACGACGAAGAGCAGTTCGACTTGCTGGCGCGAGATCGGATGATGATCCGGCTTGGTCCAGCCGCGAGCCGATCGTACATTGGACTGCATTTCCCAAAACGAGCCGATCATTTGATTGATGAGTTTATGGCGTTTGTCGAAGGCCATGTGATTACCTGTATTTATTTAGATTATAATTAGTTTAGTTTCTAATTGATTTTTTGTCAAGTTTATAGATTACCAAAGTACCTAATCGGCTTTCTTGGGTAAGCGAACTTCATAGCCGGTGGTTAATGCTTCATCTGGTTTAGTGTCCACACAGTTCTCCAACAGTCCGCGTAACGCCGCCTCGTCGACGTCACGACCGATGAAGACCAGGTGAGTTGTTGGCGGCTCATCATCGCGCCAATTCTCCCAGGCGATTTCGGAGCGGGCGCCGACCAGCTGGAAGATATACTTGCGATCATGACCCTTGTGACCTAGATCGACAATGCCCTTGGCGCGATAGACTTCAATGGGCATCTGCTGATTCACAAACTCTTGGAATCGCAGCGGGTCGAGTGATTGCTCAGATGTAAACGATACTTGGGTATAGTGCTCATGCGCGTGTTTGGAGTGATCGTGGTCTTGCTTGGACAAATCGGCCGAGGTTGATCGCCAAGCATCGGTGTCGAGGATCAAATGCAACTCAAGCCGACCACGAGTGGTACTGAAGACGCGTGCCCTAGGATTGATGGCTCGGATCAACTGCTTGATGTCTTCGGCTTTCTGCTGGCTGACGAGATCAGTTTTGTTTACTACCACGAAGTCAGCGTACTCAGCTTGCTTCAGCGCTAGTTGGCTCGCTTCGGCATTGTGCTCGATGTTGGCGGCGTCGACGAGGGCAATGATGCTATCGAGCCGGACGCCGGGGCCGAGATTGTCGCGCAAGGTCACTAGCAAATCATAAGGGTCGGCCAAACCGCTGGCTTCGATGATGATGTAGTCGATCGGGCTGTCGGGGTAGACAAACTGACCAATCGCCTCCTGCAGATCGAGACCATCGAGACTGCAGCAAATACAGCCATTGGACAGCTCGAGCTTGGAATCGGTCTGAGCCGTGACGAGCTTGGCGTCGATGTTGATCGAGCCGAAGTCATTGACCACAACGCCGATCTTGAGGCCTTGATTGTGGGTCAGGATGTGGTTGAGAAGGGTGGTTTTGCCACTACCGAGGAAACCGGTCAGCACCGTGATCGGAATTTTGGGCTGCTTGGGTTTGCGGCGGGTGATGGTGTCTGTCATATAATTTCTGGTGGCTGAGGGTGGAATCGAACCACCGACCTTAGGCTTATGAATCCTCTGCTCTAACCCCTGAGCTACTCAGCCATGTATCTATTCTAGCATCTTCGAGGGCTTCAATTGTGTTGCATTATTGTGGCGCTAAATCGAGTGAAAGTCAAGATATGCTATACTGAGATTAGTATGAAAGCACTTGATCCACTCCTGAAGAACGAACACACTCGGCGGCTCTACAGCGCGGTCGGCCTGCGCAAGCCCTTCGTCCGCCAGGCCAAGACCAAGCATTATCGCCTGCCCGAGCTCGAGGCCAATGGCGGCTTCCTGACGCTCAAGCCCTACGCTGGGCCGGTCATCTCGCCAGCCGAGTGGGAGAGGCTCGATTACGTCACCTATCCGAGCGATCCCGACACGTTCTTCGCGCCACTGGCCTCAGCCGACGGTCAGGTCAAGATGAGTGGTTTCTGGGAATTTGGCAAGACCGACCGCGACGCCATCTGGACACCCAATGCCGAGAAGGCGCCGGGCCTGAAGCGCTGGGTGGAGGGCCTGGGGGTGAACTTCGGCCGCGTCCAGCTGCTGCGGATGGAGCCAAATTCGCTGCGCGAAACCCGCTGGGGGCTGCATCTGGATGACAACAATCGCTTGAATCCTGAGAAAGAAGGCTGGATCGTCCGTCTCTGGCTGGAGCTGACCGATGATGCGGAAAGTCGATTGGTGCTGCGGCGCGACGAGTTTGATCGGGCGCGCGAGGTGCAGTTGCCGCTGGCCCGCGGGACACAGCTGCTGGTCGATTCCGAGTATTTATTCCACGGAGCCTGGCATGCCGGTACCAAGACCCGCTACGCGCTGATCGTCAGCGTGACGAGTGGCCCAGAGTTTGAACGCTGGCTCAAGGGCCAGCTGCCAGCGACACAGCCAATTGTGGCGCCTTGGCTGGAGAAGTAATCGAGATATAAGAAAACACCACCGATCAAGATGGTGTTTTCCGAATAATTCTGGTGGCGGGGGCAGGATTCGAACCTGCGACCTCCAGGTTATGAGCCTGACGAGCTGCCACTGCTCTACCCCGCGGCATTTGAAATGAGCACAATTAGTGCTCAGTGCTTTCGTATCATACCTGATTTGCTAGCAGAAATCAAGTCGCCAGAATCAAGCTGTGTGATGACTTCTACTGCGATCCAAACAGAAATTGCATCCAGGCCTGCCAATTGCTCTGTGGCTTGGTCGCGCCGGTAGCCGCAACCGCACTATTCGATCTGGCGGCCGCCGTCGACTTGTGCGGTACAATCACCACCGACTCCCCCGGCGCCTGCAGATTCAGATCCTGGCGCGCCACCAGCTCACGATACTCATCGCTACCATAGTAAGTGATTTTGTTCTGCAAATCGTTGATGCTGGCCTGAAGTTGTTGGTTCTGGACTTCCAAAGCCTGGGTCTGCTGCCGCAACTTGTAATTCTTGGAGTTCTCGTCGACCAGGATGACGAAGATATAGACGACCAGAATGAGCCCGATCCAGAAGACGGCCCGCGAATAATTGAAGAATCGATCCCAATCCATGATTTCATTGTAGCATGTGGGAAGTTATTCCCATTTGAAGACGCGTACCGCGATCAGCAGCACCACCAGCGTCCATACTGTCATACCGAGTAGATCGCCGCGCACTTGCCAGAGGGTGGCGCCTTCGTTGGCGACACGGCGAGCGCTGTCGACCAGATACGTCAGCGGCAGATATGCCACGATCCGATGCAACCATGCTGGCAAACCGGTGGTCGGGAAGAACACCCCGCTCAGGAAAATCATCGGGAAGGTAATCAATTGGCTGATCGGCGCGGCTTGGTTCTCATCCTTGGCCCAACCGGCCACCGCAAAACCAAACATCAGAAACATTATCACACCGAAGGTCTCGATCCCGAGGAAGATACCGATATTACCGAGCATATGGACATGGAAGAATCGGATACCCACGCCGAGCAGGATCGCCACCTGCAGGAAGCCTATGATCAGGCGGGCGATCGATTGCCCGATGAGGAAGTTCAGGGGATGCGTCGGCGTCACCTGCAGGCGCCGGAGCGCGCCGGTCGACTTGTACGACACGAAGGCGAAAGCCACCGAGAAGATGCCGAGTTGCATGACCGAGAAGCCAATCACGCCAGGCAGCAAGAAGTCAATCTCGTTTTGGTTATTGGTCTTGATACCAGCCTCCTGCACCGTCAGCGGCTGACTGGTATGCGTCAGCTGGACATTGAAGCCATCGAGCAGCTCCGAGATGACCAAGCTAGCTGTCTGGCCGTTTTGCGGCTGGCCGGCGTTGTAGTACGTCTTGACCGCGCTCGGGATAATCCGATGCGTGGCTGGGTCGGTGGCGCCGAAGTTGCTGCTAATGATGACTTGCAGGTCGGTTTTGCCACGTCCGAGCTTGTCGGCGGCTTCGGATTCTGAAACTTGCTCGACTTTGAAGGCCTTGACCGACTTGAGTTGCTGGATGAATTGCTGCGAGGCTTGGTTATGCGAATAATTAGTGACGTCGATTGTGATATTACCGCCCGAGCCGTTGCTCAACAAGCCGAAGACCGCGATCAGGAAGAGCGGGATGAACAACGTGAAGAAGACAGCCGTCCTGTTGCGGAAATACATCTTGATGGAAGCTCGAGTGAGGGCGCGCAGGCTGCGCCATTGTCGTTGCATCAGTCTCTCAGCTCCTTGCCGGTGAGATCGATGAAGACATCCTCGAGCGTTGCTAGCTCGACGTGTTTCTTGGGAGCAAATCCACGCTTGAGCAAAGCTTCGATCAGCCGCGATGGTGTATCGAGAGCGACAATCTTGCCCTCATCCATGATGGCGACGCGATCGCAGAGATACTCGGCTTCGTCCATGTAGTGTGTGGTCAGGATGATGGTTTTGCCCTTGGATTGGATGTGGCGGACGAGCTCCCAGAGATTGCGGCGAGCTTGCGGATCGAGGCCAGTAGTCGGCTCATCGAGGAAGAGCGCCACCGGGTCGTTGACCAGCGCCGTGGCGATCGAGAAACGCTGCTTCTGGCCGCCAGACAGCTGCTTGACCTGCGAGCGTGCCTTCTCACGCAGGTCCACCTCCTCAAGCAAGCTCAACGGCTGAGTGCTGGTATTGTAGAGGTCGGCGAAGAGTTTGAGCAACTCGACGAGGTTCAGATTCTCGAAGAAACTCGAACTCTGCAGTTGCACGCCAATCATTTCTTTGACTTTGTAAGGGTCGCGGGCGACATCGACGCCGTTGATCTTGGCCGAGCCGTGATCGATAGACTTGAGACCCTCCATCATCTCGAGCGTGGTAGTCTTGCCGGCGCCATTGGGTCCGAGGATACCAAAGACCTCGCCCTTCTTGACCTCGAAACCGACACCGCGCACGGCCTCGACTTTGTCGTAGGTCTTTCTTAGATTTTTGACTTCGATCAACATCACTTTAGTGTAGCAATTCTCGGGGTGGATGCGCAAATAATTCCTGGTGGGTGATACAGGACTCGAACCTGTGACCTCTTCCACGTCAAGGAAGCGCTCTAGCCAACTGAGCTAATCACCCATGTGTAGTTTGGCGTTTCAGCGCCGAATGAGAAAGAACTAGCCACTTACTATAGATCATTCTTGCATATTTCGCAATCCCACACAAAGATCTCTGTGCCAACCCAAAAAGCCCTCGACTGAATCAGAGGACTCTTTGAATGCGGCCGCAGCCGCGACGGATGAACCGTCTTACATCGTGCCGGGAGCAGTTGGCTCGGTCGGCGCTGGGTTTACACCATCGGCAGCCGGAGCGGCACCTTCGCTTGGCTCGGCAGATGGCTCTGGAGCTGGTGCAACGGCTGGGTCTACTGGTGTAGGTGTTGGAGCCGGTGCCGCAGCGGCTGGGTCGACTGGAGTGGCTGGGTCTGGGTTCATTAGGTATCCTCCTTTATTTGATATCACTTACCTATCTAGTATAACCAACAACCTGGCCAAATTACAACCATGGGCCGTGGTCACACAAAAACTCCGCGGTAAGACGGAGTTCTTGTTGGACGTCTGGAAGTATCTACTCTTTGACGGATTTCTTCAGGATGGGCAGACCGGTGCGGGTGTTCTCGACAATCTCCATACCTTCTGGAATTGCATCAATGGCACCTTCTTTGGCTTCGCGGCCGAAGAAGTAGATCCGTTGCAAGCGACCACCTTTGAGGGTGACATCGCGCTGGTGTAAATAATATGTCTGTCCTTTTGAATTGACATGCGAAAAAGCCATGTTTATCTCCTTTAAATTACTTATGCTTCTAGATTACGTATCTGGTGACAGGTTGTCAATAGGTTTGTTCAGATTGGGTAGCACCGACCGCCCCTGTCGTGATTGTCAGCTGGCCGTCTTCTTGGCTGCCGATGACTTCGGCAGACCGCCCCAGAGCAGCCGAACCACCGACCCGATCCCGACCGCAAACGCCACAAATGTGACCAGTCCACCGATCAACGGCAGTAGTCGCAGTAACGCCAAGACCGCAAGACCAATGAGCAGAGCGAGTAGATTGTGTCCAAGCGAGACCTTCTTGTAACTCAAGATTAACCGGCCAAACCAGAGGCTGACGAAGACCAGGCTGATCATCAGAATGACGATGTAGAGCAATGCGGCCACGATAGCGGCTAGCACGCCGACCACCGAGATCAAGCCGATGAGGACGATGATCGGCCCTACGATCATGAAGAGCAGGCCGACTCCAAACGACTGCCACGGCTGCTTACTGATGCTGTCGGAGGCCTTGATCACCTGCTTTGGCATAGCTGCTAGCAAGATCAAGCCTATGAGGAACCAACCGATGATCCCAAACAGGGCACCGCCAACCCGAGCGGTGAAGAATGCACTGCGACTGGCTCGCTTGGGGGCTTGGCGGGTGATCGAGCCGGCAATCCGGGCGCCGTTGTCGATGTTGGCGTCATTCTTCGAATAATATTTCAGGTTGCCGGCGACCTTGGCGCCCGCGTTGACATCGAGTTGACCGACAGCCGCTATGACATCGGCGCCGACGGTGCTGTTGAGACTAAGCGAAGAAGCCGCAGCGTAGACCTGACCGTGTATGGCGCCGTCGAGCTGGGCATTGCTACTGGCTACGAAGAGTCCACCGTCGACATCCGTGTCTTGGTCGAGTCTGACGGTAGCTCCGGCCGTATAAAGACTCCCTTTGATTCTCCCATCGCCAGTCAGTTCGACCGAGCTAGCCACCAGATGAGCGTTGCCGCTGATGCTGCCATGTATGGTAATCGTCTGCGCCGCGGCGTAGACGTTGCCCGTGACCGTGCCATCGATAGTGATATCCTGGCCTATTACCAGCACATCGCCGTCGACCGTGCCGTCGATGGTGATGTCCTGGCCTTTGTGGATGAAGGCACCATGATGAGTCTGGCCGCGATCGAGCTGGACTTCGTTGGTGGTCGATTTGGCATAGGCGATATTGAAGACACCGATCAGCCCGATTAAGCCAGCCGCTACCGCGCCTATCTTCATAACCTTGATTGCTAGTCTCACCTCGTTCTCCCGTCTCGTTAATGTCTATTTGTAATTGACTCTATAGTAATCTGAAGTCTCCGTCAAAGGCAAGCTTAGACGAAGATCAAACCGATCGCCGCCGCCAGCATAACCGCGAAAGTCAGCCAGCCGATGATGTTGGCCACCCAGCCGTTACGATACCTGCCCATGATGCTGGGATTGTTGCCAATCCGCATGATGATGAATATCAGCGGTACTGCCAGCACGCCGTTGATGATGGCGGCATAGACGAGTGCGCGGATCGGACTGATGCCGACGAAGTTGATGAGTAGGCCGCCGAGCGTGGCGCCGGCGATGATGCCGTAGAAACCCTTGGCGCGTCGGACTTTGCGAAACAATCCTTCCTCGAGGCCGATGGCTTCACTCAGTGCATAACTAGCTGAACCAGCCAGCACCGGGATCGCCAGCAAGCCGGTGCCGATGATACCGATCGCAAACAGCAGCTCGGCTACCAGGCCGGCGTGCGGGAAGGTGCGCACCAGCGGCTCGAGAGCGTGAGCGGCTTGATCAGCCGTCTGGATGTTGAGGATGCCTTGGACGTGCAAGGTGGCGGCTGCGGTGATCAAGATGAAGAAGGCCACCAGCTCAGAGATAAACATCCCCATGAAGTTATCGAGCCGGAAACGTTTGATCTTGCGGTCGGATAGCGCCACAAGTTCACTAGTCGGCTTGCGCCAACGATGGACAATCTCCTCTTCAGTCTCTTGACTCGGTTCCCAGAAGAACAGATACGGCGATATGGTCGTGCCAAGCAAGGCCACAAACAAGGCGATGAAGTCGCGGTTGAGCTTGAAGTGTGGCACAAAGGTAGCCCGAGCAACGGTGCTCCAAGGCATGCTGACGATGAAGGTCGTGATGACATAGGCAAACAGCGACAGACAAAGCCATTTGAGAATCTTGGCGTATTTCTTGTATGGAATCAGGAGCTCGAGCAGCACGATGGCGGTGGTGAAGAATAGTGTCCACCAGACGAATGGCAGCTTGATGAGGAGACGCGCCGAGGCCGCCATGGCACCGATGTCGGCGCCGATGTTGACGACATTGGCAAATATGAGCAGGAAAACCGCGACATACAATTTCCAGCGGCTGTAATTCTCACGAATGACTTGGGCGAGACCTTTGCCGGTGACTAGGCCGATACGACCGGCCATTTCTTGGACGATGGTCATCAATGGTAAGGTGAAGAGCAAAAACCATGCGAGCACAAAGCCAAACGCTGCGCCAGATTGTGAATAGGTAGCGATACCAGAAGGGTCGTCATCAGCTGCGCCGGTGACGAGGCCAGGCCCAAGCCGGGCAAAGAAACGTTTTGTTTTGTGCCAGAGGACTTCCATTACTGTTTTTCCATTAAGGTTAATTGTAACGAAATTATAGACAAAATGCTTGTGTTTCAGATGGTGGTTGCTGTGATTTAGAGAAAGTGCTGATGCTTGCATTTGCTTCCCACCTATGCGAACCTGGATCCAAATTCGAAGAAAGGAGGTGAACTAGATATGATGCGCTTCTACAATGTTCGAACTCGTGACTTCGTCGACGTCGACGACAAGGCGGTGACGAAGAAGAAATACGTCCGCCAGACCAAGAATGGCAAAACTCAAACCCGCTATGCCGTCAGAGCCAACTATAATGGTGCTGCTTTAACCAAGTTTATCAGTGAGTCTACGTTCCTAAGTCTATCCGCTCCCGAAGAAAGCTAGCCGACGATGGCGCTTATGGTAAACTAATACTATGCACATCTTGTCATGGCGCAAAGTTTTACGTCCTAGCGCTCTCGAAATAATCGGTTACACCATCTTCACAATCGGTATCACGATAGCCACAAACGTCCAAACACTAGTCAACCAAATTACCGGTATCGTGCCGATTAGTGACAAAGGCTTCAAGAAATCAGTCGGTAGCCAACTGTCGACTATCGGTAGTAATGCCTTGATCAGTCACCTCACGATCATATTGTTTTGGGGTTTCATCGGTTTGGCAGCGTATACGATCTTCTGGCTTGGGCTCAACTTTGTGATCAGCTTGAAGAATGAAGTCGTCGTCGAAGCAGATTATGTAAACAAGGCCCGTTTCGCAGATAGGATTCGCGTGCCACTCGAACAAATTGTGATTGGTGGTACCTTACTGATCTATGTTGGTATCGGCCTGAAATTATTGTTTCCGCTCTGGATCAGTTTGTCGCATATATTCTTTCATAATATAACCATCATCAATCCACAGTTAATCCTGCAACTAGTGGTATCACTGGTTGGATCGTGGCTGACACTCTATCTTGGCTGGACCTTGCTCAAGCTGATTTTCGCAGTTCGAGACTAGCTACCGATTGACAAATTGACAATAGGTTAGTATTTCCGAATCAGGCCAATAACCACGCCCTGTATCTTGATGGGTGTCTTTGCGTCGACATAAATCGGATCCATGCTGGCATTTGATGGTTGGAGGCGTATGCGGCGCTGCTCGCGATAGTATCGCTTCAGCGTGGCTTCGTTGTCGTTCAGCAAGGCGACAACCATCTCACCATTGCTCGGCGTGTCCTTCTCTTGGACCACGACGTAATCACCATCGACCACTCCCTCATCTTCCATGCTGCGACCTTTTACTTGTAAGACATATGACTTCTTGCGGCCAACCATGAATGCTGGCACCTCAAGCGTATCATTGTGGCCGGCAGTACTCTCGATCGGTTTGCCAGCCGCAATCATACCGAGTACCGGCAGGCCAATGCCAGCAGAGTTGACGGAGGCTTCAACTTCTTCGACCGGCACCAATGAACGTGCTGAATTACTACCTTTGACCAACAAGCCTTTGCGCACCAGGGCATCGATGTGTTGTGCAACCGTAGCGACAGAATTGAGTTTCAGACCCCCAGCGATCTCGCGATAGCTCGGCGAATAGCCCTTCGTCTCGATAAATCCTGATACGAAATCAAGTATGCGTCGCTGTTTTTTGGTAATGGCCGGTTTGGTCATGAGTGAGAACCCTCCTAATTTAGCTATCTTCTCGAGTATACCAAACAACTGCCGAACTTGTCAAGCGGTATTTGGTGACAACATTATGCTACTTATCAATGTGGGCAATGGCGGCGGCAATCGTCGGCACAACCCGTCGATCGAAGACTGAGGGGATGATCCGTCCCCGAGTCGGCCGAGCAACCAAGCCGGCCAGTTCGTACGCGGCGGCGAGTTTGACAGAATCACTGACGCGACGGATGTCATGCGCGAGCAAGCCGGCAAAAAGCCCGGGGAAAACCAGCACGTTGTTGATTTGGTTGGCGAAATCACTTCGCCCAGTGGCGATGACATATGCTCCAGCCGCTTTGGCGACGTCCGGCATGATCTCGGGCACCGGATTGGCCATAGCGAAGACGATGGCTCGCTGGTTCATCTCGCGGATGTGATGCGCCTGGATCAGTCCAGCTTGCGACAAACCAATTACTACGTCGGTTCCACGCAGCGCCAAATCGAGATCTCCGTCGATGTTCTCGGGGTTGGTGATGGCAGCAATTTCCTGCTTGTACTGATCGAGATCCTGGCGGCGGCGAGACAAAATGCCACGACTGTCGAGCACCAGCACATTGCTGAAACCGTCAGCTACGAGCAACTTGGCGGTGCCATTGCCAGCTGCGCCGGCGCCGATGATGACTACCTTGGCAGCCTTGTCCTTGCCCACCACCTTAAGCGCATTGACGAGACCAGCCAAGACCACGATGGCGGTGGCGTGCTGGTCATCGTGGACGATCGGTATATCGAGTTCGTCCTTAAGCCGACGCTCGATCTCGAAGCACTTGGGCGCGGCGATATCCTCGAGGTTGATACCGCCGAAGACCGGCGCGATGTGTTTGATGGTGGCGACAATCTCGTCGGTATCTTGAGTATCGAGCACGATCGGCCAGGCATTCAAGCCGGCCAGCTCGGAGAAAAGCAGCGCCTTGCCTTCCATCACCGGGATGGCGGCGGCGGGGCCGACATTGCCCAGGCCAAGCACAGCCGAACCATCGGAGATGACGGCTACAGTGTTTGATTTGGCGGTGTAATCAGCGACTAGCTTGGGGTGCTTGGCGATGGCCGCCGAAGTCGTGCCAACTCCAGGCGTATAGAGGAGCGCTAGGTCGTCGTTGGTGCGCAGGCGGCTCTTGGCTACTACACGGATCTTGCCACGCAATTTCTTGTGCAGCGCGATCGAGCGAGCGCCGAGGTCATTTGAAGTCATGCTATCAATTGTATAGTGCCAGCCCAGCTGCTGCAATGGAATTACATGGCAGCGCAATTACCGGTACCAACCGCGCCGGAGTTGGGGTTGATGTCGTTGAGTACCGACTGGATTTGGTCGGCAGTCAGAGCAAACCCGGTGTCGGCTTGATCTTCGGAGCGAGCAAACACGACGCCCCCGACCAAGCCGTTGGCCTCGATGAACGGCCCACCAGAGTTACCCGGCTCGACATCGGCCGTCATGATGTAGACACCACGCCGGATCGATCCAGCGTTGTAGATATTGCGCCCGACTGCGGTCACTTCACTCAGGATCACCGCATTGACAGCCTTGAAATTGCCACCCTGCGGATAGCCCATGACCGCACCAGTGGTGCCGCGCGGCAACCGATTGCTATCGAGACTGAGCGGCGTCTCCGACAGGCCGTTCACTCGCAGAATCGCGATGTCGAGATTGGGATCGAAATAAATCACACTGGCACTATGACTGCCGGCGCCGTCATGTACTACCGGTCGGCTGACACCGGCTACAACGTGGGCGTTTGTCACAACCAAGTGACCGGTGGTGATGAAGCCCGACCCCTCAAGTATCCCGCCACAGCCATAGCCGGTAATCTTAACCACCGACGGTCCCTCATTGACCACCAGCGCGTTGAAATTCGTCGGTATGGTGGCGTTTGGCAGCGGGTCGGCATTTGGTTCTGGTCCGATGAAGGCTTGTGGCAGTTTGACTTGGCTGAGGAATTGCTGGACGCGGGTGATTTGCGGCGGTTCGGCGGGAGCCAGATCGTTGATCGTCCGCACCACGGTCGATTGATGCAGCTCGCCTGCCAACCATTTCGAAGGTCCGAAATCAAAGGCCGCCGCCAGCAGCCAGATACTGATTGTCATCAAGATAATGCCGATCAAAGCGCCGAGGATCGAGTTCAAGACGGGAGTTCCCGATCCCTTCTGGTGAAACTCAAATTGAGTCATGCCGACCAGCTCGAAGATGCCCGCAAATATCGTCGCAAGGATTCCAAATATCACTAATCCAATCAACGTCTTGCCCGACGTCGAGGATACATAGGGCGCGATAAAAGGCACAAGCAATATCGATGCGTACAAGCCAGCCACCAAGCCCAGTAGCAAGAAGAATTGCCGCGCCGCGCCGACATGTGCTCCTCGCACAACCGAGCCTATGAGCAGGATAATCAAGATAAGATCGAGTAGGTTCATAATGTTATTATAACGCAACCCAGGAATTTCAGCCGCGCATCAGTCGATAACCTACCCAGATGCCTACCCCACCACCGACTGCTCCAAGTAAGATGCTCCACAGCGAGAGAAAACTTGCTCCAAACAGTACCGGCACATAACTGCCGACGGTCGAGCCGATACCTAGGAACAGATAGATCATGAAGCGATCTGACATAGCTCTAGTATACCGTATCGCGATCGAAAATTTCTCAGTTTGGATCAAGCAAGCTATAATCAAACTCATGCAAGCACTACCGGTATCAAAATCCTCGGCTCTGAGTCAGCTCAAGAACACCATCACCTTACCTCCCAATCACCTCTTCCCCCAACCTCAACCACTCTTGCTCTACAACGCCGGGGTGAAGTTCGCCGGCGGTCCTGACTACTCGCGGATCTTCGCGCGCGACGGCCTGACCAGCGCGTTTCTGCTGGGCGACGCTCGGTTCCTCCACGATTTGCTGGTCTTTTGTGCCAGCACCATGGGTACCAAGATCGATCCGCGGACTGGCGAAGAACCGGGCAAGGTGCCGCATGAGTGGCCGGGCGTGGATCTGCGCGGCTACAACACCCAGTATGTGGCGGCCGATACCAGCGCGCTATGGTTGGTTGGTTTGTACGAATACTGGTTGGCAAGTAAGGATTCAAACTTCATCGCAAGCATGCGCACGCCTGTCCGGTCGGCACTGGACTATATCAGGCGACATCTGCACGATGATTTGTTTTGGGATGATCCGAAGTACTCGCAAAGTGCTGGCACGGCTGTCTTGTCAGGTTGCTGGCGCGACGGTGGATTCCCAGAGCGCGATGGTGGCCGCCAGACGTATCCGGCGACGTATTTCATGGTCAACCTACTGATCGTCAAGGCGCTGCGCGGCCTCCATGCCCTGCGAGCGCCACTCCAGCTCGACGATCAGACCGACTTGCTCGAGCTAGCCGAGCGGATCAAAGCCGCAACACTACAGAAATTCTATCTGCCTGAGTTGGGTTATTTCAGTCCGATGTTTGATCAGCAAGGCATTGTCTCGACACTTTATCTGGATACGATCTGGTCGTTGTACTTCCTCGAGCCGCATGATTTGACGGCCGAGATGATCGAGAGTCAATTTGCCCTACTGCCGCGTCTGCAAACAACTTACGGTTATCTCAGTCGGGATCGAACGCCGGGTGCAACCAACGTCGACGATCAGCTGATGGTCGGTCGGGCAGTTTGGCCGGTGGAGCAGATGTATCTAGGCTTGCTCGCTAAACGCTCGGGTCAGAATCACCACCAGATCATCGCAGAGTGCGAGAAAGCGGCCGCTTGGCTCGACATCAGTGAATACCCCGATAGCGAATTTATCGCCATCGATAATGCCTCCGACGCGCCTCGCATCGCCGGCTGCAATGTCCAGCTCTGGACCATCGCCTATCGCTACGCCCTCGAGCACTACCTCACATAACTGTCTCGAGAAAAGCGCGCTGATTTGGGAAGATGTCATCGGGCAATTGGCGGAAGCATCGGATAATCTCGCCTTGCTCGCTACCAGTCAGCTCGCCAGACCGTATGGTCGCCGAGAATGCGATACCGACCGGCCAGCCACGATAACCCACTTTGCTCAAGTCAGGATACTCGATGTAACCAAGCTGGCGACCGACTTTGACTTCGACCCCAAGCTCATCGCGGGCGACACGTCGCACCGCCTGGGTCAGAGATTCACCGAAACGCACCGTACCGCCGGGGATATGCCAGCTACCGATGCAGGGCTCGATGCTTCGTTGCGTCAAGACCAAGCCATCGTCAGTCTGGATGATGACTTCGACGGTCAGGCGCGGTACCCGGCCGAAGACAGCGTCAAATTCGGCCTGCGACAAAGGATGCTTGGTCTGCTCGAGGATGGATTCGTCTGACGACATTTGATCCGGCGATGAGTTTGGTTAGTAGCCGAAAGTACCGGTACTGCCAGATCCACTGGTACCTGTGTGGTGGAAGAATATGAGGTATACCGCGAAGTAGACGATCGCTGCAACGATGACATAGAGCGCTACCCACTGCCAGATTGGTCGTTTGCCGTAGCCGCTTTTGGCTGATGGTGTCGATTGTTTATTTGGTTGAACGGGCTTTTGGTCTGCCATTTTGAGTCTTCTCTTATTGCGATTATTATACCACAAGCGCTATGGGGTGGAATTGATGGTCGTGGTGGTGTGGTCACTGACGTTGACCGAGCCACTGACGCCATCGCTGTCGCCGCTGCTGGCTGATTGGGAGTTCTGATTGTCGACCGTCACCGACGTGTTGCTGCCAGACTCGTCGATGGTGCACTGGTCGCTGGTGCTGGATTGTTTGACGATATTCTGGCCGATGGAATCATCCTCCGTCGTGACAGTTTTCGAGCATGGATCGTCACTGGTCGTAGTGGTGGTCTTGGTGTCGGCCGGCACCGTACTCGAGGTGACACTGTCGGTGGCTGGTGGTTTGGTAGTGCTGTTGATCAAGGCCGATTCATCGACTGTCGAGACAGGGATTGTCGAGGACTTGGGCGCACTGGCGATCCAAACTAAGCTCGCCGCCACGACCACGATCGCACCACAGAGCAAGGCCAGCTGCTGCTTAGGACTGATTTTCTTCAGATTTGGGATAATCTTCATACTTCTAGTGTATCGCATATTTGAACAATTACCATTAGGGCTTTAGGAGGTTGTGGAAAACCACCGTATAATGAGGCTGATGAGTGCAAGAGAGACAATGAATCACCTATTTGCCGCCAGGTTTTGGCGGGATTCGAGCGGCCGCATCGTGATATGGCAAATGCCAAATGCCTGGCTGTGGGGCTGGCTCGTCGCAGCGATCTTGTCGCGTCTGATCGAAGTCGACCGAGTGGCGACTATCATCGGCGACGTCGGCAGCGCCTTCCTGCTCGTCTGGGCCGTGCTCGAACTTAGTAGCGGCGCCAGTCGTTTCCGTCGGCTACTGGGCGCGGTCGTTTTGGTCGGGTTGGTGGTCTTGCACTTCCATTATTAGAAAAGAAATGCGGGGCGACGATACGATGATCGTCGCCCCGCGAGGGACGGTGAGTTTGACTCGGGTTAGTGAGTCGAGTAGTTGCGCCTGGGGTGGCGTAGTGCCAGTAGTCCGCCAATCACAAGGATTGTGAGACCAATGGCGATCGGCCAGCCCGTGTCATTGCCGGTGCGCGGCAAGTTCGGAACCACAATCGATGGCACAGTGGTCGTCGGCACTGGCTGTGTCGTCGTAGTCGACGGTGGTGGCAAGGTGACACTGGTGCCGGGCGGCGACTGAAAGACAGTCGTGGTGGTCGATGGACTCGTCAGTGGAACCGTGGTCTGCGTCGGCACCGTCGTGGTCGTCGATGACGTGGTGGTCGTAGTGACTACCGGCAGCGTGGTCGCAGTCGTCGGCACTGTCGTCGCAGGCACCGTGGTGGTGGACTGATAGACGGTGGTCGAGCTGGTCGGCGGCTGGTACGGCAGGGTTGTGGTGGTCAGGCACGGCTTTTTGGATCCGTGATCGTGATTGCCGCCAGCGACGGCGACTTGGGCGGTAAGCAACACAATGGCTGCAGCGCAGAAGGCAGTTATGCCCATCCGCTGTAGGCGCTTCGAAGCCTGCATAATGCGTGACCTCCAGGGTCATTTGGCTGTGGGGTACTCCTTAGCCTGCTACTCCTCAGATCTAAGATATGGCTATTTTATCACAAATAGCCATATTGTCAAGCACTTTATCGAGATTAGTTATACTAAGCCCC
>Ga0265338_10001048_pt1 | contig 46186 bp, 50 predicted proteins | sample 42126metaG_FD_193579 | JGI IMG/M metagenome (GOLD analysis project Ga0265338, IMG submission 193579) | Rhizosphere microbial communities from Carex aquatilis grown in University of Washington, Seatle, WA, United States - 4-21-26 metaG | ecosystem: Host-associated > Plants > Roots > Rhizosphere... | reverse complement strand
AAGACGCCGGAGACCTGCACGACGCCGGACGGGACGACGAGCTGCTCGAGCCGCTCGCGGCGCTGCGTCAATGGGAGTCCGGTCAATGGCTCGCCGTCGATCTCGAGCACGTCGAAGATCTCGTAGACGAGCTGCGTCCCCGGCTTCCCCTGCTGCATCGCGGAGAAGCTCGGGCGGCCGGTCTCGTCGAGCGCGCAGACCTCGCCGTCGACGACGGCGTCCGACGTGCGCAGCGCGTTCGGCAACGCCTTCGCGACCGCCGCAAATCTCTCCGTCAGGTCGTTGCCGCGCCGTGACCGCAGGGTCACCTCGCCGCCACGCACGTAGCCGAGCGCGCGGTAGCCGTCCCACTTCGGCTCGAACAACCAGCCCGCCCCCGTCGGCAGCTTTTCGACGAGCGTTGCGAGCATCGGCTCGTAGAAGTCGCGGCGCGCGCGCGCCTTCGCGGTGCTCTCGTCGCGCTTGCGGAGGAGGAGCCAGTTCTTCTCGGCGCCGGAGAGGTGCGCCGGGACGAGCGTCCACGTCCCGTCGAGCCGCTCGCCGTGGAGCCGCACCGTCAGCCCGCCGTCGAGCTTCTCCTCGACGAGCTCGTAGGTGCCGTGATCCCAGATCTCGACCGTGCCCGCGCCGTAGTTTCCCTTCGGGATCTCGCCGGCGAAGGTCGCGTATTCGAGCGGATGGTCTTCGACGTGCACGGCGAGATGCTGCTGGCCGGGCTCGAGCGGCACGCCCTTCGGCACGGCCCACGAGGCGAGCACGCCGTCCCGTTCGAGGCGGAAGTCGTAGTGGAGGCGGCGCGCGTCGTGCCGCTGCACGACGAAGATCGGAGCCTTCTTCGACCGCTTGCCGCCGAACGGCTCGGGTGTCCTGTTTCGGTCCCTCTTGCGCTCGTACTCGGAGAGTTTATCGCTCACAAGGGGGATGGTATACTTGATGCACGGTGCTTCTGACTCATCCCTCACTCCGTTTCTTCGGCGCTGGCGGCTTCTCGTTCGCGTCCTTCACGGCTTTCTTTAGGTGCTCACGCACCTTCGGGTGGAAGAGCTTTTCCAGCGCTTCCTCCGTCGTCCAGTCGGCGGGTTTCTTCTCTTTAGACAAGGCGGTGTCCTAAATGGCGACGGCCATAAAGCCCGAGATTGACCTGGTCAAGCTGTTCACCGAGTACGGGAGCGACGAGTCCTGCCGCAGCTACCTGGAAGCGCTGCGCTGGCCCGAGGGTGTGGAGTGCCCGGCGTGCGGCGGCAAGTCGATCTCGAGGATCAAGACGCGCAAGCAGTTCGACTGCAACGCCTGCCGCAAGCGATTCAGCGTCACGACCGGGACCGTCTTCCATGACTCCCACCTGTCCCTGCCGAAGTGGTTCGCCGCGGTGTTCCTCCTGACCGAGGCGAAGAAGGGCATGAGCGCGAACCAGCTTCGTCGCACGTTGGGCGTAGCGCACAAGACGGCCTGGTACCTGTGTCACCGTATCCGTTCCGCGATGGCCGAGCAGCGCACCGACCGGCTGGGCGGGGTCGTGGAGATTGACGAGACCTACATCGGCGGCAAGAGCCACAACGGGTGGATGAGAAACAAGACGATGGTCATGGGCGCGATCGAGCGCGACGGCAGACTCCGCGTCGAAGCCCAACCCAACGGCAGCCACGACCACATCCGCGAGTTCGTGGCGGAGAACGTTGACCCCGACGCCACGGTCTACACGGACGAGCACAAGGCCTACCGGGGACTTCCGAACCACTCCACCGTGAAGCACGGCGCGAATGAATACGTTCGTGGGCAGGTTCATACGAACACCGTCGAGTCGGCGTGGAGCCTGTTCGACCGCGCCGTGATCGGGAGCTTCCACAACATCTCGAAGAAGCACCTTCCCGCGTACCTGGACGAGTTCGAGTTCCGGTTCAACAACCGGGAGAACCCGTACCTCTTCCGCGACACGCTCCTGCGGCTCGTCGCGGCCGACACGCTGACGTACGCGAATCTCACCGCTAGCCGAGCCTCGTAACGTGAATCGAATCCTTTACCCGCTTCAGCGTCGCTAGGTGGGAGTTGAGGACTTCCAGCACCGTTTCCTTCGTCCATTCGTCTATCAGTTCCGTCTCGCGCTTCTCAGAGACGAGTGTTTCAACCGACCCATAGGTATTCGCATCGACAAAGCCGCGCGAGTCGATTCGCCAACGATCAAGGCGTGTCCGCAGGTCTCCGTCGAGGATGCCCATAATCGCTCGCTGCTGCATCTCCCGAACGCTCGCCGCAGCAACCTCGCCCTTTAGATTGGTGCCACGCTCCATGAGAGTGACGCACCGGTCGAGGCGTTTGCGGTCATCGGCGATCTGCTCGACCTTTATCTCCGTGACTCGCTCCATCACTGGGCTCGGCGGTTGCGGTGAGTGCGGCTGGGCGGCCGGCGACTGCCCGGCGGCGGCTAGCACGAGGGCGCTTGGCGGCTTGGGTCCAGGAGGCTTCTCCGTAGCTCGCTTTAGAGAGGCAATCGTTGTGTCTCGCTCCTCGATCATGCGGGCAATGTCCGCAAGCGCCTGCCGAGATCGTCCCCCAAACTCGATGCGCTTCTTCGGGGCGACGAACCTGACGCGCGGCAGGTATGCGCCTAGAAGATCGGGGAGAATGCGAACCTTCCGCCACTTCGCGGCGATATAGCGGTCGGGGCGCCAACCAAAATGCAGGGCGAAGCCGAGAACGATGCAGGCCGCTCCAACGCTCATGATGAACAGCGGCAGGGCGTCCGAAAACGAGAAGGCCGAAATCGTGGATGATTCAGGCGCGACGAGACGAGCGAGGGGAACGCCGAAAACAGCAGTCCCCCCTACGCCGATCAAGACGTACCCCAATGGGGCGTGGCGGCGGTCGTCGGCCATGCTAGGAGCCTACCCCGTACGAGGCTTGCCACCGTGCATGAAGTAGACTGTCCCGCTCACAAGCCGTATTCCTATCGTTCACACGACGCATACATACCGGGGGATAAGCCTGTGGACGCTGTGGACAGCGGAGCGAAGCCTCGGTCCATAATCTGAGTAAATCTATATAAAGCTGCTCCTCAGGCGTAGACGCCGATGCGGCGGAAGCGGGCTCGCCGACGGCGTCTCAACTCTTCGCCGGGGATGCCGTCGAGCTCTCGGAGCGCACCGCGAAGCGCTTCGCCGAGGAGCTTCGCGGCGGCATCGTGGTCGAGCTGCGCGCCACCTTTCGGCTCCGGGACGACCTCGTCGATCACGCCGAGCTCGAGGCAGTGGATCGCGTCGGGCCGGAACGCGGCCGCCGCCTTCTTCGCCTGGCCGGCGTCGCGCCAGAGGATCGACGCGCAACCCTCGGGCGAGATGACGGAGTAGATCGCGTTCTCCTGCATGAGCACGCGGTCGGCGAGTGCGATCGCGATCGCGCCGCCCGAGCCGCCCTCCCCGATCACGCACGTGACGGTCGGCACCGTGAGCCGCGCCATCGCGGCCTGCGACGCGGCGATCGCTGCGCCCTGCCCGTGCTGCTCGGCGACGACGCCCGGGTACGCGCCCGGCGTGTCGACGAGCGTCACGATCGGGAACCGGTGCCGCTCGGCGAGCTCCATCGCGTGCATCGCCTTCCGGTAGCCCTCGGGGTTCGGCATACCAAATCGTCGTGATGCCCGTTCATGGATGTCCCGGCCCTTCTGCTGCCCGACAAGGACGATCGTGCGGCCGTCGAGCTTGCCGAGGCCGGCGACCATCGCGCCATCGTCGGCGAGCGCGCGGTCGCCGTGCAGCTCGAACCAGTCCCCGAGGAGCCGCTGGACGTAGTCGAGCGTGTACGGGCGCTGGTCGTGGCGGGCGAGCTCGACCTTGCGCCAGATCTCCTCGTCGGTCGCCTCCTCGCCGATCTTGTCGATCTGCCGTTGCAGGCGCTCGAGCTCGCCGGAGAGCTTCGCGCCGCCGAGCAGCGAGAGGTGCCTCAGCCGGCCGAGCCGCTCGCGTAGCCGCAATTCGTGCTCACTCGGGGGCATCGAACAACCTCAGCAGGCGGGAGAGGGTCGGCCGGAGCTTCGGCCGCTCGACGATCGCGTCGATCTGGCCGTAGCGGACGTTCTGCTCGGCGCGGCCGAAGTCGTCGGGGAGCTTCTCGCGCGTGATCTCCTGCACCACGCGCGGGCCGGCGAACGACATGAGCGCGTTCGGCTCGGCGAGGAGGATGTCGCCGAGCGTCGCGAAGCTCGCGAGCACGCCGCCCGTCGTCGGGTGCGCCATCACGCAGATGAGCGCCTCGCCGGAGTCGCGGAGGTCCTCGACGGCGGCGACGGTCTTCGGCAGCTGCATGAGCGCGAGGATTCCCTCCTGCATGCGGGCGCCGCCCGAGCTCGTGACGCAGATCAGCGGCATCCCCGCCTCGGCGGCAGAGTCGCATGCGCGCGAGAACTTCTCGCCGACCACGCTGCCCATCGAGCCGCCCATGAAGGCGAAGTCCATAACGGCGAGCTCCGTGCGGCGGCCGTCGATCGCGCCGCGGCCGATGATCATCGCGTCCGCCATCCCGGTCTTCATCTCCGCCTCCGCGAGCCGCTCCGTGTACGGGCGCAGATCGAAGAACGCGAGCGGATCCTCGGAGTGGAGCTCAGCCGCCTCTTCCTCGAACGAGCCCGGATCGACGAGCGACGCAATGCGCGACCGCGCGCGCATCGGGAAGTGGTGCCCGCACTGGCGGCAGACCCAGAGGCTCTGCTCGAGCTCGTCGTCGCGGTAGTGCGAGTGACAGGAAGGGCAGGTGTTCGGATGGCTGGGCGGCGGAGCCGGCTGATCGCCGGTCTCCACTGAAACGTCAATTTTCGCCACGGTCTTACCTTAGACCGCGCGCCGCCGAGGGCGGTTGCGTCCTAGAGGCGGCCATCGTCCTGTCGGTAGTGGGTCAGTTTGACGCCCAACCTCGGGAATGAGACGGTGCAGCCGGATGAAGCTCGCCGGCCTTCTCTCGATCATCAGTCTCTTCGTTGCTGGCTGCGGCTCATCGTCGCGTACGTACTCAGCAAGCGAGGTCAAGCAGGCTTTCACCCGGTCCGGCCTCCACAATCCGAAAGTCCAGAACTCGCCGCCCGGAACGGTCTTCAACTACAACAGACCCCCGCACGTCGTGTCCGTGTCCGTCTTCAGGATGAAGATTCCCGTCTACTTCGGGCACGAGCCCCAGATGCGCGTGAAGCATCTCGGCAACGTCATGGTCTACTACGACGTTACGGAGAGCCGCGTCGTCGCGCGGGCGCTGAGGCTGCTGAGCGGTTAGCCGAGGCGCGCGGTGTCGGTCGCGGCCACTTCGCCGGTCTCACTCAGAGGCCCAGCGCGGCGGTCAGACGGTGCAGCTTGTCGACGTTCGCCGGGTCGGGCGCCAGACCGGTGAGCCCGGCGCCGGCGAGCCTGCCGCTCTCTCGCACACGCGTCAGGAACTGCTCGACGTCGCCGAGCGACGGCCCGTCCGGCTCCGGCATGAAGACCGCCATCTCGCCCGGGTCGAGGACGTCGAGGTCGAGCGCGACGTACACCGCGTCGACGCGAGCGAGCACCGGCTCGGGATCGTCGGTGATCCCGTGCGCCGACATGAACTCGACCTCGGACGGGTCGAGATTGCGCGTGCCCCACAGGACGACGTCTTCCGCCGCGACCATCGCCTGATCGACGATCATCCGCAGCGGCATCCCCCACTCGTTACCGGACGGCGAGGAGTCCGGCGTGTTGAGGTCGCCGTGGGCGTCGAGCCAGAGCACGCCGAGCCGGTCGAACCGCGCGGCGAGACCCTCGACCGCGCCGATGTGGGAGCAGCAGCACCCGCCGAGGACGAGCGGTACCTCCGGCAAGTCGGACGCGACGGCGAGCGTCTGCATCGCGAGCGTGTCCTCTTCCACGACGGCGACCTCGGGAAAGTCGAGCGGCAACGCGGCTGCCTCGACCATCGGCTCGCCACCGTCGCCCCACGCGCGCGGAACGCGCACGAGGCCGGCGCCGAACGTCCGGCCGCAGGAGTGACACTCGTAGCCATCGTCCACCGCGACGGCGGTGAGCGTGCGGCAGTCGGGGCATCTCGCGCGCAGGATGCTCACCTCAGCATCTTCTCCCAGACGACGATCGCCAGCTCCACATGCATCCCGACACTGTCGTAGAGGTGCGTCGCGCCCGTTTCGTTACTGGCGTCGACGCCGAGCGTGACACGCGGGAGGCCGCGGCGCTGGAACTCGCGGAAGCTATGGAGAAGGAGCGCGCGTCCGTAGCCGCGACCGCGCCACGCGGGGCGCACGCCGAGCGCGCCGATGTAGCCGTGGGCTTCCTGCGTGTCGTTGCGGCAGACCGCCGCGATCTCGTCGCCGTCGCGGATCACGAACCAGACGGACGGGTCGTACGTGGCGCGTTTGCGCTGACGCTCCCACCATGCCTCAAACGTCTCCGGCTCGTGGCCCCAGTGCTCTGCGAACGCCTCTTCGAGCGCCGTATGGAAGGCCACGGCTTCCTTCTCCCGAAACAGCTCGACGACTACGGCCGGCTCCGGGACCTCGCCGTCGAAGTCGATCGCCATGTCCCAGAAACGCCGCACGTCGTTGTAGCCGCGGCTCTGCAACAGCTCGCTCGCGCGGTCGTCGGCCGCAAGCGCGTTGTTGTGGATCCGCTCGGCGCCCTCCTCGCGGATGCGTTCTTCGAGGAGCTCCACGAGCCGAGAGCCGAGCCCGCGGCCGCACGCCGAAGGCCGAACGGCGCCGGCGCAGTTCCCCCGGGTGCCGTGAAGTTGTCCGAAGGCGCCGGCAACGAGCTCACCGTCCTGCTCGATCAGCCACGTATTCGTCTCGAGAGCGACCGTCGCCAGCCACCCGTCCACGACGTCGGCGGTGAGATTCGTCGGCCGGGGAAGCAGCGCGACCTCGACCGAACGGAAGAGGTCGGCGATCGCGGCGTAGTCGCTCTTTGTCGCTGGCCGGATGTTCATGCGGCGAGGGAGTCGAGGGCGTCCGCGAGCCCGGCGAGGCTCTTCAGCTCGACGTCAGGCCGCGGCTCCGGAGTCTCGCCGAGCCGGTTGATCCACACGGTGCGCAGCCGCTGAGCCGACGCGGGCGCGATGTCGTGGAAGAGGCTCGCGCCAACGTGGACGTGCGCATTGCGATCCGCGCCGGTTCGCGTGAAGAACTCGTCCCAATGCCTCGGCGCCGGCTTGTACGAGCCGATCTCGGAGGCGACGATCGTCTCGTCGAACGGGACGCCGATCCGCGCGATCGACGCGTCGAGGAGGTCGCGGTCGGTGTTGGAGAGGATCGCGAGCCGCCAGCCGCGCGAACGTGCTTCCTCGATCGCGGCCGGGACCTCCGGGAACGGCTCCCAGCCGGGGAGCGAGACGGCGAGCGCGTCGTGCTCCTCCGCGGGCGCGCCGAGACGCGCGAGCGCGATGGCCATCACCTCGCGGTAGCTCCGCGACGGATCCTCGCGCTGGATCTCGGGCTCGAGCTCGTGATAGCGGCGCAGGCAGTCGCCGGCGCGATCGGGCCCGAACAGCCGCTCGAGCTCGCGCCCGATCCCGCCGTTCCAGTCGATCAGCGTCCCGTAACAGTCGAACGTCGCCCAGCGCCGCATGAGCGCGAGACTATCTAGGAGAGCGGCGCTAGTCCTCGAAGCGCTTGAAGACGACGCAGGCGTTGTGCCCGCCGAAGCCGAAGCTGTTCGACATCGCGATCTTCACGTCGGCGTCGCGCGGCTCGTTCGGGACGTAGTCGAGATCGCACGCAGGGTCGGCGACTTCGTAGTTGATCGTCGGCGGCAGCTTGCCGTCACGGATCGCGAGGATCGTGAAAATCGCCTCGATCGCGCCGGCGCCGCCGAGGCAGTGGCCCGTCGCGCCCTTCGTGCCGGAGACGGGCGTCTTGTAGGCGATCTCCTCGCCGAGCGCGTACTTGAGCATCTGCGTCTCGGAGCTGTCACCGACGGGCGTCGAGGTCGCGTGGGCGTTGATGTAGTCGAGGTCCTCCGGCGCCACGTCCGCGTCGCGCAGCGCCATCTTGAAGGCGTTGACCGGGCCGGTCGGGTCAGGCTCGGTGATGTGTTTCGCATCGGAGGACAAGCCGTAGCCCGATACCTCCGCGTAGATCTTCGTGCCGCGCGCCTTCGCGTGCTCGAGCTCCTCGAGGACGAGCGACGCGCCGGCCTCCCCCATGACGAAGCCGTCGCGCTCGGCGTCGAACGGCCGAGAGCCGCGCTTCGGGTCGTCGTTGCGGAGCGAGAGCGCCCGCATCGCGGCGAAGCCGGCGATCCCGACCTCGTTGACGGCCGCCTCGGTACCGCCCGCGATCATCACGTCGGCGCGTCCAAGACGGATGGCGTCGGTCGCGTCGCCAATGGCCATGTTCGAGGCCGCGCACGCCGTGCATTCCGACATCAGGGGGCCGCGCGTGCCGAGCTCGATCGAGACCCAGCCGGCGCCGAGGTTCGGGATGATCGACGGGATCGCGAACGGGTTGACGCGGTCCGGCCCCTTGTTGAGCAGCGTGTAGTAGGCGTCCTGGAAGGAGCCAAGGCCGCCAATCCCCGTCGCGATCGAGGCGCCGATGCGGTCGGCCTCCTTCGCGATGTCGATCCCCGAGTCGGCCTCCGCCTGCCGCGCCGCCGCGACGATCAGGTGCGTGAAGCGGTCGACGCGCCGGGCGTCCTTGCGGTCCATCCAGTCGTTCGGGTCGAGACCCTTCACCTCGCAGGCGAAATGCACCTTGTAGTCGGTGTGGTCGAAGTGCGTGATCGGCCCCGCGCCGGACTCGCCGGCGAGCAGCGCTGACCATGACGACTCGACGTCGAGACCAAGCGGCGTTACCGCGCCCATCCCTGTGACGACGACGCGCCTGTTATGTGAACCGTTCTCGCTGCCCACTACATCCCGAGTCCGCCGTCGACGAGCAGCACATCCCCTGTGATGAAGGCCGCCTCGTCGGAGCAGAGGAAGCGTACCGCCCCCGCGACGTCGTGCGGCTCGCCGAGACGCCCGAGCGGCGTGTTCGTGAGCATCGCGGCGGTCGCCTCTTCGGGCAGGACGTCGGTGAGCTGTGTCTTCACGTAGCCGGGCGCGACGACATTCGCGCGAACGTTGCGGCTGCCGAGCTCGCGCGCAAGCGACTTCGTGAAGCCGATGATCCCGGCCTTCGACGCCGCGTAGTTCGTCTGGCCCCAGTTTCCGTGAACGCCAACAATGGAGGAGACGTTGACGATCGAGCCGGCGCGCTTCTTCATCATCGGCCGGGTCACTGCGCGGCACGTGTAGAAGACGGACGAGAGGTTCGTCTCGATCACGACGCGCCAGTCGTCGTCGGACATCCGCGCGAGGAGGCCGTCGCGGGTGAGGCCGGCGTTGTTGACGAGGATGTCGAGGTCGCCCGCCTCCTCGACGAGCCGCGCCGCGTCCTCGGCGCTCGAGACGTCGGCCTGAATCGCGCGGCCGCCGATCGCTTTCGCGAGCTCCTCCGCCTCGTCGGCGCCCGTGCGGTAGCCGACGACGACCTCGGCGCCGCCGCGAGCGAGCTCTTCGGCGATCGCGCGGCCGATCCCCTTCGACGCGCCGGTGACGAGGGCGCGCTTGCCGTCGAGAGAGGCGAACGTCACCAATGGTCGCACCCGGGCGGTCGGTGCTGTCCGGGCGAGCGAAGACCAAGCAGCGCAAGGACGCAAGGAGTACGCGTAGTTGCAACTACGCGTGCTACTGAGGACGCAGTGGTGCGTCGTGTCTGTAGCCGGCCGGGCGGCGCCGCGTGCCCGGGTGCGGCCATCAGCTTTCGGCGAGCAACTCGGGCAGCCGCTCGAGCGACTCGAGGTTGTTGATCGAGACGGTGTGGACGCTGCGGTCGATCCGCTTCACGAGACCGGAAAGCACATTGCCGGGGCCGACTTCGACGAACGTCCGCACGCCTTCCCGCACGAGCTCGGTCGCGGACTGCGTGAAGCGCACCGGCGCTGTGAGCTGATCGACGAGGAGCGGGCCGATCCGCTGCGCCGACTCCACCCGCGCGGTGACGGTGGACATGAACGGCGATGTCGGCTCCTGGAACTTGACCTTCTCGATCGCGGGGCGAAGCCGATCGGCCGCGCGCGCGACGAGCGGAGAGTGGAACGCGCCCGAAACCTTGAGCTTCACCGCACGGCGCGCGCCTTCGCTCTGCGCCTGCTCGATACACGCATCGACGGCGTCGTTCTCGCCGGAGACGACGACCTGGCCCGGGCAGTTGTAGTTCGCCGGCCACACGCCGAGGATGCGGCGGCAGAGCGCCTCGACCGTCTCGTCGGCGAGGCCGAGGATCGCGGCCATCGAGCCGGGATTCTTCGCAGCAGCCTCGGCCATCGCGAGGCCGCGCTCGCGCACGAGGCCGATCGCCTCCTCCACCGACATCGCACCGGCGGCGGCAAGCGCCGCGAACTCGCCGACGGAGTGGCCGATGACGAAGTCCGCCCTCACGCCGCGCTCCTGCAGCGCCGCGAGCATCGCGAGCGACGTCGCGACGAGCGCCGGCTGCTGGACGGCGGTGTCGAGCAGCTCCTCGGGATTCGCGTGGAAGCAGAGCCGCTCGAGGTCGAGCCCGCTCGCCGCGCTGCCGCGCGCGAACACCGCCTTCGCCGCAGGGATCGCCTCGGCAATGTCGCGCCCCATTCCCTGCTCGTACGAGCCCTGGCCGGGGAAGCAGAAAGCGATCTTTCTCATTGCCCGTTAAGCGTCCATCTCATCAGTGCGCTCCCCCACGTCAATCCGGCTCCCATTCCCGTCATGAGTACGAGCTTGCCGGGCTGAAGCCTTCCGTCCGCCTGCGCCTCGGCGAGAGCAAGCGGGATCGAGCCAGAGGATGTGTTCCCGTAGCGGTCGACGTTTATCACTACCCGATCCGACGATATCCCGAGCTTCTTGGTTGCGTGATCGATGATGCGGACGTTCGCCTGGTGCGGGACGTAGACATCGACGTCGTCGATCGTAAAGCCGCCGCGAGTGAGCACGGCTTCGGCTGACTGAACGAGGATCCGCGTCGCGAACTTGAACACCTCACGGCCGTTCATCTTCACGTGCTGGTCTGCGTCGTCGAAGAGACGGGAGCCGCTGCCCGGCAGCCAGAGGTGCTCGCCGCCGGATCCGTCGGCGCCGAGTTCGAGCGCGATGAAGCCGGGTTGCTCCGAACGCTCGAGAACAACCGCGCCCGCGCCGTCGCCGAAGAGGACGACCGTCGAGCGGTCGTTCCAGTCGAGGATGCGCGAGAGGACATCGCCGCCGACAACGAGCGCACGCTGCGCGAGCCCCGACGCCAGCATCCCGTACGCCTGCACGAGCGCGTACACGAAGCCGGTGCAGCCGGCCGAAAGGTCGTACGCGCCGGCGTCGACCGCGCCGAGTTTGTCCGCGAGGATCGCGGCGCTCGAGGGGAAGGAGACGTCCGGCGTGACCGTGGCCACGATGAGGAGGTCGATGTCCTTGCCGGTGAGGCCCGCCTGCGCGAGCGCCGTCTCGCATCCCGGCAGCGCGAGATCGGTGAGCGCCTGCTCGTCGGACGCGATCCGGCGTTCCCGGATCCCGGTGCGCTCGATGATCCACTCATCCGACGTGTCGACAAGCGCCTCGAGCTCGGCGTTCGCGAGTACGCGGTCGGGCGCATAGGCGCCGAGGCCGGTGATCGTGATCGGAACAATGGCGTCGCTGATCATCGGGCACCTTTCACTGAGCTGCCTCCGCGCTCCCGATGAAGACGGTCAGCATCGCCTCGGCGGCGGTCTCGCCGGCGACGCTCGCGCGGCCCTGGCCCTTCGCGATCGGCCCGCGGATGCGGACGAACTCGCACTCGAGGTCGAGCACGTCTCCCGGCTCGACGATGCGCTTGAAGCGGCAGTCGTCGATGCCCGCGAAGAACGGGATGCTGCCGCGGTTCTCCTCGGCGGCGAGCACCGCGACGGCGCCGCATTGCGCGATCGCCTCGATCGTGAGGACGCCCGGCATGACGGGCCGCCCGGGGAAGTGCCCGGGGAACCACCAGCCGTCCGCCGGGACGTGGAGGCGGCCGCGCACCTTATGGCCCGGCTCGAGCTCGACGATCTCGTCCACGAGAAGGAACGGCGGCCGGTGCGGGATGATCGACTCGATCGTCTCCCGCCCGAACGGGACGGTGAGGTCGGTCACGCTACGTCACGCGACTCGAGCCGCTCGCGCAGCCGGTTGCGGCCGCGGTGGGCGTGGCACTTCGCGGTGCCGATGGGCATCCCGGCCGCGGCGGCGATCTCCTCGAATGTGAAGTCGTAGCCGTCCTTGAGGACGATCACCTGCGCCTGCTCGGGGGAGATGCTCGCGAGGGAGTCGCACAGCTCGCGGCGCAGCTCCGACATGCGTATGCCACGGCCCGGATCGTGCTCGACGTCTGCGCCGAGCTCCTCCGGCAGCGGCTCGTGCACTCGGGAGCGTCGGCGATCAGCGGCGTCCCTACATGTGTTGACGACGAGCCGGTGCAGCCACGTCGAGAATTGCGACTCGCCGCGGAACTGGCGGAGCCGGACGCAGAGCTTCGCGAGCGCCTCCTGCGCCGCGTCGCGCGCGTCCTCCGGATCGCGGAGCAGGCGCCGCGCGAGCCGCTCGACGCGCGGCGCGTGCCGGGCGCACAGAGCCTCGAGCGCGGCGGCGTCGCCGTTCTTCGCGCGCGTGACGAGGATCGGATCGCTGAGGCTCGCGTAGTCGAGCGGACGCGACGCGCGCAGCGGTTGGCGGACTCCCCTCAAGGCAGATCTAGTCTAAGCAGCTGTGTCGTCGGACCTGACTGCGGAAGTCGTCGAATCGCTGCTCGTCGGCCGGCTCGGCCGCCCGTACCGCTTCCTCGCGGAGTGCCCCTCGACGCAGCGGTTGCTCGGCGACGACGACCCCGAGGGCGCGACCGTCGCCACCGACCACCAGACCGTCGGCCGCGGCCGACTGGGACGCGTCTGGGAGGACGCTCCCGGCCGCGGCCTCCTCTTCTCCGTGCTGCTTCGCCCGACGCTCCACATGGCGATCTGGCCCGAGCTCTCGATCGTCGCCGGCGAGGCCGTCGCGGCGGCGCTGCCCGTCGACGCGCGCGTCAGCCATCCAAACGACGTGATGGTCGACGGCCGGAAGCTCGCGGGGATCCTCCCGGAAGCCACCACGGGGCGCGTCCGGCTCGGGATCGGGATCAACGTCAACCAGACGGCGCCCGAGTTGCCGGAGGAGACGGTCAAGCCGACAACGTCGCTCCGCATCGAGACCGGACGGGAGTGGGAGCGCGGCCCGCTCCTCGCGGCGATCCTGCTCGAGCTCGAGCGCCGCTACGACGCCTGGCAGAAACGCGACTAGGCCGGCGCAGGTTCCGGAACGAGCTCAGCGACCGGTTCGGCGACAGAGACGGCTGCGGCGTTCTGCTCCCGAAACGTCCGGGCCGCCTCGATCGCCGCTCCGAGATTGAGGCCCTTGTCCTTCGCCTGCTTGATGAGCATCACGGTCTCGAGCGCGTCGATGTCGTAGATCCGCTGCTTTCGTCCGCTCGTCGGGATCTGGGCCTTGTTCGTCCAGTAGTCGAGCTGCATCTTCGAGATGCCGGCGATCGCGCAGACCTGGCCGAGGTAGAACCCGACCTTGCCGAGATGGTCGGCGAGGTTGATGGGCTCGAGCAGATCGACCTGACGGCTGATCGCCACGCGAGAGTTATACGCCCCTCGCACCGCTTTGTGGAAGGAAACTGCGGAAGGGACTGCTACTCGGCCGGGAGCTCGGCGACAGTCTCGTCGCCGTCGTCCGTCGTCTCGGGCTCGTCGTCCGTCTCGGACTCGACGACAGGCGCGAGGGCGGAGACGGTCTCGTCGTCGCCGCGGAGGCGCATCACGATCACGCCCTGGGTCGAGCGGCCGAGCCGCTTCACATCCTCGACGGGAATCTTGATCATCGTGCCGCTCGTCGAGATGAGCATCACCTGATAGCCGTCGCGGACAACGCGGGAGCCGACGAGATAGCCGCGCGCCGCCGTCAGCTGCACCGTCTTGACGCCCATGCCTCCGCGGCCCTTGACCGGATACTCGGAGACGCGCGTCCGCTTGCCATAGCCGTTCTCGGTCACGACGAGGAGGTCGGCGTCGTCCTCGGCGATGTTGATCGAGATCACCTCGTCGTCGGCACGAAGCCTCATGCCCGTGACGCCCGACGTGTCGCGCCCCATCGGCCGCGCGTCGGTCTCGTGGAAGCGGATCGCCTGGCCCTTCTTCGAGACCATGAGGATGTCGTCGTTGCCGGTCGAGTGGCGCACACCGACGAGCTCGTCTCCGTCGCGCATCTTGATGGCGATGATCCCGTCGGCCTTGAGCGGCGTGTTGTACGCCGCAAGCTCCGTCTTCTTGACGATGCCCTTCTTCGTCGCGAAGACGAGGTACTTCGCCTCCGCGAAGTTGCGGGTCTGGACGACGGCGCGCACGGTTTCGTCCTGCCGGAACGGGAGGAGGTTGACGATCGCACGGCCCTTCGACTGGCGAGAGCCGAGCGGCAGCTCGTGCACCTTGAGGCGGTAGACCTTGCCGACGTTCGTGAAGAAGAGGAGGTAGTCGTGCGTCGAGGCGACGAAGAGGTGCTCGATGTAGTCGTCCTCCTTCAGCTCCATCCCCATCACGCCGATGCCGCCTCGGCGTTGCTCGCGATAGGCGGTCACCGGTAGCCGCTTGATGTAGCCGGATTGCGTGATCGCGATGACCATGTCCTCTTCCGCGATCATGTCCTCGAGCTCGAGCTCGTCCTCGGCGGCGACGATCTCGGTGCGGCGGTCATCGTTGCGGCCGTAGATCTGCTTGATCTCGAGCAGCTCCTCCTTGATGACGCCGTCGATCTTCGCCGGATCGCCGAGGAGCAAGCGGAGCTCCGCGATGCGCTCCCGCAGGTCGCGGTGCTCATCCTCGACCTCCTTGCGCGCCAGCCCGGTCAGGCGCGCGAGCCGCATGTCGAGGATCGCCTGCGCCTGGACCTCGCTCAACGAGAACTGCTGCATCAGTCCAGTGCGCGCCGCATCGGTGTCGGCAGCAGCTCGGATCAGCGCAACGACCGCGTCGATGTTGTCGAGCGCGATCAGATAGCCCTCGAGGATGTGCGCACGGGCTTCGGCCCTGCGCAGCTCGAACTTCGAGCGGCGGGTGACTACTTCGCGCTGGAAGTCGAGGTAATGGCGGACGAGCTCGAGCAGCGACAGCGTCTTCGGCACGCCGTCGACGAGCGCGACGGCGTTGTAGCCGAACGACGTCTGGAGCGGCGTGTGCTTGAACAGCTTGTTCAGCGCGACCTGCGGAATCGCCTCGCGCTTCAACTCGATGTAGATGCGCATGCCGTCCTTGTCGGAATGATCCTGCAGTGCGTCGTCGCTGAGCGGGATCTCCGTCAGCACCTTGCTCTCGACGAGGTCGGCGATCTTCTCGATCACGCCGCCCTCCCCGCCCTTGCGGACGCCGTACGGCAGGGCTGTGACGATGATCGCGTTCTTGCCGCCGCGCAGCTCCTCGATGTGGGCGCGCGCACGCATGACGATGCGCCCGCGGCCGGTGCGGTACGCGTCACGGATGCCGGAACGGCCGACGATGTAGCCGCCGGTCGGGAAGTCGGGGCCTTTGACATGCGCCAGCAGGCCCTCGACGTCGATCTCCGGTTTCTCGATCATCGCCACGACGGCATCGATCACCTCACCCAGATGGTGCGGCGGCATGTTCGTCGCCATGCCGACGGCGATGCCGGACGAGCCGTTGACGAGCAGGTTCGGGAAGCGCGACGGCAGGACGCTCGGCTGCTTGCGCGACTCGTCGTAGTTCGGCTCGAAGTCGACCGTGTCGGTATCGATGTCGCGGAGCAGCTCGGTGGCCATCTTCGACAAACGCGCCTCGGTGTAGCGCATCGCCGCGGCTGGGTCGCCGTCGATGGAGCCGAAGTTTCCCTGGCCGTCGACGAGCGGGTAGCGCAGCGAGAAGGGCTGCGCCATGCGGACGAGCGTGTCGTAGATCGCCGAGTCGCCGTGCGGGTGATAGTTCGCCATCACCGCGCCGACGGTGGAGGCCGACTTCTTGTAGGGCCGGTTCGGCTGGAGGCCCGCCTCGTGCATCCCGTAGAGCACGCGCCGGTGCACCGGCTTGAGGCCGTCGCGCACGTCGGGCAGTGCCCGCGAGACGATGACCGACATCGCGTAATCGAGGAAGCTCGTGCGCATCTCCTGCTCGAGCTCGCGGCTCTCGATGCGGCCGCCGCCGATCGGATCCTGCGTGATGTCAGACAAGGTCACCTCGTGCCCAGATCGTGCTCTCCGGCCGCGTGAAGCCCGCGTCGCAAGGACGCAAGGAGCGCTCGTAGCCGGAGGCTACGAGCGCGACTGAGGACGACGCGGCGAGGCGGAGCTTCGCAGCCCCCCGGAGAGTGCGAGACGGGTGCGAGGGGGCCGTCTCAAACATCGAGGAACCTCACGTCCTGCGCGTTCTGCTCGATGAAGAGGCGGCGAGGCTCGACCTCGTCTCCCATCAGACGCGAGAACCACATGTCGGCGCGCGAAGCGTCTTCGACGTCGACGCGGACGAGCATGCGGCGCTGAGGATCCATGGTTGTCTCCCACAGCTGCTGGTGGTTCATCTCGCCGAGACCCTTGAAGCGGCTGAGCTGGATGCCTTCCTTCGCGAGCTCGATGGCGCGGTCGCGTAGCTGCTCAAACGTGTCGGCGCTCGCCGTGTGCTTGCCGAGCTTGAGCGTGAATGGAGGCAAGCCGCCGGTGACCTCGCGCAGCCGCTCGTGCGTGCGCCGTACGTGCTCGTAGACCGGGGACGCGAGCAGCTCGCTCGGAACCGTCACATCGTGCGCGGCGCTCGTCTCGGTCTCGACGATCTTGATCTGCACCTCGTCGCTGTCGGCGTGCAACACGGTCAGTTCGTAGCCATCCGCCGGCAGCGATTCGGCCAGCTTCGCCAACTCGGCCGGCGTCTTCGACTCCGACTCGACCGCCCCGCGCGTAATCACGAAGTCTGCGGCCTCGGGGCCGAAGTCGGAGCGCAGTCGCGCGGACCAGCCGCCGAAGTCGGCGAGCGCCTTCTGGAAACGCGCGTATTTCGTCTCGGTCAGCTTGACGGCGGCGCCGTCGCGCGCGGCGATCTCGAGATCGGGGAACTTCTCGCGGACGAGCAGCTCCTCGAGCTGGGCCTCCTTGACGAGATAAGTCTCCTGTTGGCCGAACTTGGCGAGATAGAGCGGGGGCACGGCGATGTACACATGCCCCCGGTCGAACAGCTCCTGCATGTGCCGGTAGAGGAACGTCAGGATCAGCGTCCTGATGTGAGCTCCGTCGACATCGGCGTCCGTCATGACGACGATCCGGTGGTAACGGAGCTTCGCAATGTCGAACTCTTCGCCGATGCCGGTGCCGATCACCTGCACGAGGGACTGGATCTCGGCGTTCGACAGCACCTTGTTGATCCGGTTCTTCTCGCTGTTGATGATCTTCCCGCGCAGAGGCAGGATCGCCTGGTTCGACTTGTCCCGGGCCTGCTTTGCAGAGCCACCGGCGGAATCGCCCTCGACGATGAAGAGCTCCGTCAGCTCCGGATCGCGGATCTGGCAGTCGGCGAACTTCTTCGCCATACCGCCCCCGAATGCGCCCTTGCGCCGCGTCAAGTCGCGCGCCTTGCGCGCCGCCTGGCGGGCCCGCGCCGAGGAGATCGCCTTCATGATGATCTGCTTGGCGTCCGTCGGGTTCTCCTCGAGGAACTCGGCGAAGCGCGCATTCACAGTCTGCTCCACGAAACCGCGCACCCACGGGTTGCCGAGCTTCGTCTTCGTCTGACCCTCGAACTGCGGCTCCTGCAGCTTCACGGAGATGACTGCGGCGAGACCCTCCCGCACGTCCTCGCCTTCGAGGTTGTCCTCCTTCTCCTTCAGCAGCGCCTTGTCGCGCGCGTACTTGTTCAGGGTGCGCGTCAAAGCAGCGTTGAATCCGGAGAGATGCGAACCGCCCTCGTGTGTGTTGATGTTGTTGGCGAACGAGAAGACCGACTCGACGTACTTGTTGTTCCACTGCATCGCGACCTCGACCGCTCCGAGTTCGGTTTCGCCCTCGAAGAAGACGATGTGCTTGTGGATCGGATCCTTCGCCTCGTTGATGCGTGCGACGAAGTCGCGAATGCCGCCCTCGTAGTGAAACTCGACGCGCTCGCCGCCGGCGCGGTCGTCCGTGAGTGTGATGCGCAAGGCGCGCGTTAGGAACGCCGTCTCGCGCAGACGCTGCGAGAGCGTCTCCATCGACCATTCGATCTCCTCGAAGATCTCGCTGTCGGGCATGAACGTGATCGTCGTGCCGGTGGTGTCGGATTCACCGACGACCTCCATGTCGCCCTGCGGGATCCCGCGCGCAAACTCCTGCCGGTAGACCTTCCCGTCGCGGCGCACCTCGGCCGTCAGCCACTCCGACAACGCGTTGACGACGGAGATGCCAACACCGTGCAGGCCGCCTGAGACCTTGTAGCCGTCGCCGCCGAACTTGCCGCCGGCGTGGAGCTTCGTCATCACGACCGTGAGTGCCGGCAGGCCCTGGTCGGCCATTATGTCGACGGGAATGCCCGAGCCGTAGTCGACGACCGTGACGGAATTGTCGGGATGGAGCGTCACATCGACGCGGTCGTTTCGATCCTGGAGCGCCTCGTCGACGGAGTTGTCGACGACCTCGTAGATGAGGTGATGGAGACCCCTGGCTCCGGTCGTCCCGATGTACATCCCGGGACGCAACCGGACCGACTCAAGGCCCTCAAGGACCGTGATGTCCTTAGCGGTGTAGTCTGTTTCGGTCATGAAAAAAGCCCTGCAAATTACGCATTTGCGGGCTGAGAGCAGTGTATCAGAACGACCGGTCGGTCGGGGTCCGAACGAGCGCAGCTTTTATCACTTTCGCGACAGATTCGCGCAGCTCTCGATCGGCGATCGCAGCGGCCAGCTCGTCGGCCTCCCGCACCTGCTGCGGAGTCGGTCCCGGCGGCACGGACGGCGCCTCGTCGGGGGCCTCCTCCGGTAGCGGCCCAGGCACGAACCACAGCCGTGGCCGGCCGGGTAGACGGGCGGAGATCTCCGGAGCCTGGTGGCTCAGCTCGAATCCCCAGATCGCGTCGCGGACGTGGACGACGAGCGTTCCGTCAGCCTGCGTCCGCGCCGGCCACGCGTTGCGTGCGATCTCGGGACCGACGGCCGCGAGCCACGCGTCGTTCTGATCCACACCGGCGGAGCTGTCGATGCCGAGGCGGTGCAGCTCCTCCCGGATCCCCTCGCCGACGGGTTCCATCAGGGCCCCACCTCGGCGACCGCGCCGGGCGTGACCTCGAGGAGCTGATCCGGATCCGCCGGCAGCATCGCCGCGTCGGTCGCGGTGATGAGCGCCTGCCCCGCGACGCGCACGCGCTGAGCGAGGAGAAGCCGCCGGGACGGGTCGAGCTCCGAGAGGACGTCGTCGAGCAGTAGGAGCGGCGGCACTCCGCTCCGCGCAGTGATCGCCTCGGCCTCGGCAAGAAGAAGCGCCAGGAGCGCGAGGCGTTGCTCTCCCTGCGAGCCGAAGCTGCGGAGATCGCGAGCGGCGGAGGAGAGACGCACGTCGTCGAGGTGCGGTCCGAGAGAGGTCGTACCGCGTTCGAGGTCGCGCGCGAGCGCTGCGTCGAGCGATTCGCGTGTCGGCGGCTCGCCCTCGTAGCGGATCTCCACGTCCAGCAGCCCGAGCTCGCCGGCCCGCTCGGCGAACGCAGGCGACAGGATCTCGATCGCCTCGATCCTGCTCGCGACGAGCTCGGCGCCGAGCGTCGCCACGCGGTCGCTCCACGGCTCCACCGCTTCACGGCTCGAATGCCCGCTCGCGGCACGGCGCAACGCGGCGTTCCGCTGCGCGACCGCGGCGCCGTACTCGGCGGAGAGATTCGCGCGTGCCGGCAGGAGCCGGCCAAGCACGCGATCGAAGTACGCGCGGCGCGCGGCGGGAGCGCCTTTCACGACGCCGAGCCGGTCGGGGGTGAACACGAGCGTCGAGACGGCCGATCGCAGCTGCTCCGCCGCGCGCAGCTGCGCGCCGTTCAGCCGCGCCCGCTTCCCCTCGCCCAGCCGGATCGTCAGCTCGATCTCGATCCCCACCTCGCCGCGATGGCCGGTGACCGCGGCCCTCGCCCCGTCGTCGCCGAAGCGCACGAGCTGCGCGTCCGTGCGCGTACGCGGCGAGAAGCCCTGCGTCGCGACGTGGATCGCCTCGAGGAGGTTCGTCTTCCCGACGCCATTCGGCCCAACCGCGAGCACGAGCCCCGGCCGCACTGACAACTCGAGCCGCTCGTACGACCGGAAGCTGCGAAGGGAAACGTTCTGAACGATCAGCCGGGGAGCCGGATCGGCATGACGAGGTACGTGAAGTCCCCGTCCGCTCCCTCTAGCACCGCCGGGCGCAGCGGGCTGATGAGCTTGAACTTCACGTCGTCGCCCTCGATGGCGTCGATCCCGTCGCGGAGGAACTCGGCGTTGAAGCCGATCTCGAGCGTGTCGCCGACGAACGGCACCGGCATCGACTCGCGGGACTCGCCGACCTCCTGCGTCCGCGCGAACACCGTGAGCTCGCCTTCCGCGAAGCGGAGGTGGAGCGGCGTCGCGCGCTGAATCATCACGCCGGCACGACGAACGACGTCGAGCAGCTCGAGCCGCGGGATCGTCAGCTCGTATTCGAACGTCTCGGGCAGGAGCTGGCGGATGTTCGGGAACTGGCCGTCGATCCGCCGCGACGCAAGCCACACGTCGCCGGCCGAGAAGATGACCTGGTTCTCCTGTACGCCTACACCGATCTCGTCCACATCGCCGGCGACGCGCGCGAGTTCCTGCAGCGCACGGCTCGGGATGATCGCCTCGAGATCCGCGGCTGCTCGGCCGAGCGACGTTTCCTTCACGGCGAGGCGATACGAGTCGGTCGCAGCCATGACGAGCTTGTCGCCGGCGAACTGGACGAGCACTCCGGTCAATACCGGGCGCGCCTCGTCGCGCGAAGCGGCGCGGGCGACGCGATTGATCGTCTCGAGTAGCGGCTCGCGCTCGACCGTGAACATCGGCGTCTCACCGACCTCCGGCAGCCGCGGAAAGTCGTCGGCGTTGAAGGTCTGCAGCGTGTAGCTCGCCGTACCGGAGGAGACATGTACGACCGACTCGGAGGCGCGGTGCTCGAGCGTCACCTCGTCGGCCGGCAACAGCCGCGCGATGTCGACGAGCGTGCGACCGGGAAGGACGATCGATCCCTCTCCTTGCACCTGCGCCGGCACGACGGCGCGCACCGAGAGCTCCATGTCTGTTGCCGCGAGCCGCAACTCGCTCCCGCTCGCGTCGAGCAGGATCCCGGAGAGGATCTGGATCGCCGTCCGCGTCGACAGCGCCCGCGACACGGTGGAGAGGCCGTGCACGAGCTCGTCCTTCGAACAGACAATCCTCAGGTCTGCGCCGACTGTTGTTTCACTCTCAATCATCTAAAGGTCCTCATAGAAGTAATAGGTGGTGTGGACGGAGGGGGAAACAGTCGTGTGTGGCGTGGGCAGGGCGGTTGTCGTGTGGAGGGTCATTGTGGAGGATCTGGCGGCGTCCACAGGGGCGAAGCGTCAGCGGACCTGCTTCACACGTGCGGTGAGCTCCTGCACGAGGTTGTACACAGACCTGTCCTCACGGATCAAGCGCGAGATCTTCGACGTGGCGTGGATGACCGTTGTGTGGTCGCGCCCGCCGAACTCCTTGCCGATCTTCGGCAGCGACGAGTCGGTGAGCTCGCGAGAGAGATACATCGCGACCTGGCGCGGATAGACGATGTTCTGGGAGCGTCTGTCGCCGCAGAGCTCTTCGAGAGTGAGACTGAACCGCTCCGCGACGAGATCCTGGATCCGCTTGATCGAGACCTCCGCTGCCTCGCCTTGCGGGAAGACATCCCGGAGCACGTCCTGCGCGAGCTCGACCGTCATCGGCCGGCCGGTGAGGGACGAGAAGGCGACGACACGCGTCAGCGCGCCCTCGAGTTCGCGGATGTTCGAGGACACGCGGCTCGCGATGAACGTCAGCACCTGCTCGTCCTGGACGTTGATCCCGTCCACCCGGACCTTGCGCCGCAGGATCGCGATACGCGTCTCGAGGTCGGGCGGCTGGATGTCAGTGATCAGGCCCCACTCGAAGCGGCTCCGCAGCCGCTCTTCGAGCGTCGCGATGTCGCGCGGCGGGCGATCCGACGAAAGGACGATCTGCGAGCCAGCCTCGTACAGCGAGTTGAAGGTATGGAAGAACTCCTCCTGGAATCGCTCCTTGCCCTCGAAGAACTGGACGTCGTCGATGAGGAGTAGGTCGTACGTGCGGTAGCGCTGCTTGAAGCCCTCGATGCGCGATTTGTCGCGGAGCGAGTTGATGAAGTCGTTGACGAACGCCTCGCTCGTGACGTAGCGCACCGACAGCGACGACGAGTGCTCGCTCACGTACTGCGCGACCGCGTGCAGGAGGTGCGTCTTGCCGAGCCCGGTGCTGCCGTAGATGAAGAGCGGGTTGTACGCCTGCGCCGGCGCTTCGGCGACGGCGAGCGCCGCGGCGTGCGCGAACCGGTTCGACGAGCCGATCACGAAGGAGTCGAACGTGTACTTCGCCTTGAACCCGCCGCTCTCGGGCCGCGTCGGCAGCCGTTGGACCATGGGAAGGACGCCGTCCTGCTGCGACCCGTGCTCCGACTCGTTCGCCTCGGCGACGCGCAGCTCGAGTGGGCGGTCGCTTCCGGTCACGTCGCGCACCGCTGCGTGCAGCAGGCCGCGGAAGTGCTGGTCGATCCAGTCGCGTGAAAGCTCGTCGGGAACGGTGAGGATGAGCGTCTCGCCTTCGAGCTCGAGGTTGTGGATGCCGCCGAACCACTTCCCGTAGGTGCCGTCGTTCAGGGCCTCCTGGAGCCGTGCGGAGATCTCACTCCAAAGGTTCTCCGCAGACAGCTCGATTTGGTCTTCCACTGCTTGTTCCGACCCTCCTCCGACAGCCCGACGGCCAGCATAACAGCGGCTCTGCGGGGGGCCAAAATCCCCGTTTAGCAGGGATTTTCCCGATCGTCAGAATCCCTCCACAGGTGTGGACAGTAGTGGGGGAAACTCCCTCTAACGGCTTGTCTCCGCGCTCTCCGCCTGTGGAGAAACCAGTGGATGAGGGAGAGCCGAACGGTGGCTATACTGCCGCGACGCCCCGCCCCCGGCGGGGATTTTTCTGGCAAAGACCGAGCCTTTCCTCTTCCGTGAAGCGCACCTACCAGCCAAATGTCCGTCGCCGCAAGCGCAAGCACGGCTTCCGTGCGCGCATGTCGACGAAGGCCGGTCGCGCGATCCTCAAGCGGCGCCGCGGCAAGGGCCGCACCAAGCTCTCGGCCTGACCCGCGCCTACTAAGCTGACCCCCCCACTAAGCTGACACGGTGAAGCGCGTCAACCGCCTCACCCGGTCGCGGGACTTCGATGCGGTGCACCGCCGCGGGCGGAGTGTCTCCTCGCGGTACCTCGTCCTCTACTGGCTGTCGCAGGAAGAGCCGGCCGATCCGCGGATCGGGTTCGCCGTGCCGCGCGCAGCCGGCGGCGCCGTCGAGCGGAACCGGATCAAGCGGCAGCTCCGTGAGGTCTGGGACGCGCGCCTCGACGTCGTCGCCCCGGGCCACGATTACGTCCTCATCGTCCGGCCGGGCTTGCCTGAGGCCGCGGAGGCGAACGGCTTCGCGTGGCTCGGCGAGCAGGTCGACGAGCTGCTCGGCAAGACGGGAGCGATGGCTGCATGAACCGCGGTGAGGTCTTGACTAAGCCCCATCGCGCAGGCGCCGGCTTGTACGGCGCCGGAGCACAGGCCCTTCGCGCACCTCGTTACGCCGGGATCGGCCTCGTCTGGGCGTGGCGTCTTACGTTTGGCGCTCTCTTCCCGACGACCTGCAAGTACGAGCCGTCCTGCTCGGAGTACGCGATTCAAGCGGTGCGGAAGCACGGTCTCGTCAAGGGCGGCGCGCTCGCCGGCTGGCGGCTCCTGCGCTGTAACCCGTGGAGCCATGGAGGCCACGACCCCGTCCAATGAGCAGAGCCCGATGATGCACGCGCTGATAGCCACGATCCCTGTTTTCAGCCAGCTCGAGACCGTGATGCGTCACGTTCTCAACTTCTTCCATTCGAGCCTCGGCTTCACGTGGGCGTGGGCGATCGTGGCAACGACGGTCGCCGTCCGGATGATCCTTGTGCCGCTGACGATCCGGCAGCTCCACTCGATGCAGTCGCTCCAGGTGCACGCGCCGGAGATGAAGCGGATCCAGCAGAAGTACAAGCACGACAAGCCGAAGCAGAACGAAGAGCTCATGAAGTTCTACCGGGAGAACAAGATCAACCCGGCCGCGTCATGCCTGCCGATGCTCCTACAGATCCCGGTCTTCATCGCCCTCTTCTACACGCTCAAGTACTTCAACACGAACTTCCTCTGCACCACGCCGCAAACGGCTGGCAAGACGCACGTCGCGATCGCGCACTGCCAGACACTCGTGCAGCACGCGGACCTCTCGTTCCTCCACTTCATCCCCTCGATCGCCGCCGCGACCACCGCGCACTGGGGCGGCTACGTGCTTCTCGTCATCTACGTCGCGAGCCAGATGGCGTCGGGTCTCTTCATGGCGCCGACGGCCCAGAAGTCGCAGCGCGTGATCTTCACGGTCATGCCGCTCTTCTTCGTGTTCGTCATCGCGCACTTTCCCGCCGGCCTCGTCCTCTACTGGGTGACGACGAACCTCTGGACGGTCGGGCAGGGGCTCATCACGCGACGGCTCGTGCAGCGGACTCCGGCGCCGTCCACCGAGCACCGATCGTCTCGGACACCACCGAAGGACGACGGCTCGAGCGGCAACGGTTCCTCGCCCGAGCCGACGGCACCCACGCCGTCTCCGGCGGCGACCGGCCGCCCGCGGCAGGTGCGGCGCAAGAAGAGCTCTGGACGGCGGAGGTGAGCGACCTGACGGTCGAGGCGACGGGCGAGACCGTCGGCGAGGCGAAGTGGGCGGCGTTGCGCGAGCTCGAGCAGCGGCATCCGGCGCTCGACAAGTCGGCCGTTCGCTTCGAGGTCGTGTCCGAGGGCGAGCGCGGTCTGCTCGGCGTCGGCTACGAGCCGGCCCGCGTGCTCGCGCATCTTCCCGCCGAGGCTGCGGCTGCCGCCGCTGTCGAGGAGGCCCCCAACCAAGACGAAGGCCAGGCGGCCGAGGCGCGCTGGCTCGTCTCGCGGATCGTCACCGAGCTGGGCATCGAGGCGAGTCTGGACGTCGACGAGGGCAAGGACACGATCACGGTCACCGTCTCCGGCCCGGACGTCGCGATCCTCATCGGCCGGCACGGCCAGACGATCGACGCGGTGCAGTACCTCCTCAACGTCATCCAGTACCGGGCGTACGGTGAGGCGAAGAAGGACGTTGTGGTCGACGCGGCCGGCTACCGCGAGCGCCGCCGGGCGACGCTCGAGGCGCTCGCCGACGAGATCGCCGACCGCGTGCGCGAGACCGGCAAGGCCGAGGAGCTCGAGCCGATGACCTCGGTCGAGCGGAAGGTCGTCCACCTGCGGCTGAAGGAAGCCGCCGGCGTCGCGACCGCGTCGGAGGGGACGGAGCCGAATCGCTACGTCGTCGTCCTTCCCGGCTGACGATTTTCTCCGCGCCGTCCTCGCGACGCCGGGCCTGACGGCGCTGCGCGACCTCGATCGCGCGCGGGAGATGCTGTGGGAGGACGCGCTTCGGGCCGTGCCGCTCGTCGAGCGATTCGACGGACCGATCGTCGACGTCGGCTCGGGCGGCGGCTCGCCGGGAATCCCGCTCGCGACAACGCTGCCGGATCGCGAGGTGACGCTGCTCGACGCCGAGCGCCGGAAGTGCGACTTCCTCCGTCAGTGGGCGCCGCCGAACGCGACCGTCGTCTGGGGCCGTGCCGAGGAGCAGCCCGTCGAGAGCTTCGGCGTCGCGCTTGCGAAGGCGCTCGCGCAACCGCCGGTCGCCGTCGAGTGGTGCCTGCCGCTCGTGCGAGTCGGCGGCGCGGCGATCCTCTGGCTCGGCCAGACGGCGGACATCGCAGCAGTCTCGGCAGTCTCCGAACGCCTCGGCGGCGGCCGGCCGGAAGAGCGCGACGGCCTCGCGCTGATCCCAAAGATCGCTCCGACGCCGAAAGGCTTCCCGCGACGGGTCGGCGTCGCGAAGAGGCGTCCGCTGGCCTAGCGACAATGGATGCGGCATGAGTCGCATCTACTCCATCGCGAACCAGAAGGGCGGCGTCGGCAAGACGACGACCGCCGTCAACCTCGCGGCCTGCCTGGCCGAGGCCGGTGAGCGCGCGCTCGTGATCGATCTCGATCCGCAGGCGAACGCTACGTCGGGGCTCGGGATGCGGGCGAACGGGACGTCGAGCTACGACCTTCTCGACGGCGCGCCGCTCGCAGAGCTCATCAAGCACACTGCCTTCGAGAACCTCGACCTCGTGCCGGCGAAGCCCGACCTCGCAGGCGCGGTCGTCGAGCTCGCGCGCCGCGACGACGGCGAGCGCTATCTCGCTGAGGCGCTCGCGTCGGGCAGCGAGCAGTACGACTTCATCTTCCTCGACTGCCCGCCGTCGCTCGGGCCGCTCACGGTGAACGCGCTCGCCGCGTCCGACCGCGTCCTCGTCCCGGTGCAGGCCGAGTACTACGCGCTCGAGGGCCTCGCGCAGCTCATGCAGTCGATCGACCTGATTCGGATGCGCCTCAATCCGAGCCTCGCGATCGGCGGCGTCCTGCTGACGATGGTGGACGGCCGCACGCGCCTCGCGGCCCAGGTCGAGGAGGAGGTGCGCCGCCACTTCGGCTCGCTCGTCTTCCGCACGTCCGTGCCGCGATCGGTGCGACTCGCCGAGGCGCCGAGCCACGGCCTGCCCGCAATTGCCTACGACCGTCGCTCCGCCGGAGCCGACGCCTACTGGAAGGTGGCGATGGAGCTTGTCGAGCGCGCCTGAGAGTTCGCCCCGTCGCGGCCTGGGCCGCGGCCTCGAAGTGCTGATTGGCGGCCAGCCGGCCCCGTCCGAGCTGCTCGAAATCCCCGTCGATGCCATCCACCCGAACCCCAAGCAGCCGCGCCGCCGCTTCGAGGCGGAGGCCGCGTCGGGACTTGCCGACTCGGTGCGGAAGCAGGGCGTGATCCAGCCGCTGCTCGTTCGTCCGCGCGGCATAGGCGGTTACGAGATCGTCGCCGGCGAGCGGCGTTGGCGTGCCGCGCGCGAGGCTGGTCGTCAGACCGTGCCGGTCGTTGTGCGCCCGGTTGACGATCGCGACACGCTCTTGCTCGGCCTCGTCGAGAACGTGGCGCGCGAGCAGCTGACCGCGGTCGAGGAGGCGCGCGCCTACGCCGTCCTCATCGACGAGTTCGATCTCTCCCTCGGGGACGTCGCGGAGCGTGTCGGTCGTTCGAAGCCGTCGGTCTCGAACCGGATCCGCCTCCTCGAGTTGCCCGACGACGTGCTCGGGATGGTCGAGCGCGGCCAGCTGAGCGAGGGCCACGCGCGCGCCGTTCTCGCGGTGCCCGATCACGAGGGACGCCGCCGGCTTGCGCGGGAGATCGTGAAGCGCGGCCTCTCCGTTCGCGCCGCCGAGCAGCGCGCGAAGTGGGCCGGAGCGAGGCAGCGGCCGCGCACGCGTTCCGTTCCGGTCGATCCTGACCTCGCGGCCCGTGTCACGACTGCGCTCGAGCAGCTCACGGGCTACGGCGCGCGGGTCGTACCCGGCCGCATCGAGCTCCCGTACGCCGACGAGCACGACCTCGCCGAGCTCGCGGAAGCGCTCGAGAACGCCGCCGCCCGCCTCTAGCGCGACCGCCCGCAGTAGGAGTAGGGTCTCGCGAACTGGTCGTCCCGAGGAGGGAAGCGTGGTGGAAAGCCGGGCGGGTATCGCCGCTCTAGCGGGAGCCTTCGTCGCGGCGATCGTGCTGGTCACCGCCTTCCCGGCTGCGGCCACTTCGCCCCCCGGAGCGATCAAGCCGGGAGCAGGGGCGCCTCCCCCCACGACCACCACCGGCTCGACGACGCCGGCCGCTGGCGGAGCGACCGCTGCGGCTCCCGGGCCGCAGTCCGCCGGCGGACTGCTCCTCCTGCTGGGAATCGGCTTGCTCGCGGGAGTGATCGCGGCCGTCTCGCCGTGCGTGTTGCCGGTGCTGCCGATCGTGCTGGCGGGTGGGGCCGCCGGCGGGCGACGACGGCCGTACGCGATCATCGCCGGCCTCGTTGCGAGCTTCACGGTCTTCACCCTGTCGGCGTCGGCGCTTTTGTCCGCTCTCGGCCTCCCGCAGGACACGCTGCGCGACCTCGCGATTGCCCTCCTCTTCCTCGTCGCGGCGACGATGTTCGTCCCGCGGCTGGGCGAGGTGATCGAGGCGCCGCTCGCGCGCCTGAGCCGGCGGCCGAGCGGCGACCTCGGCGGCGGCTTCGTGCTGGGGGCGAGCCTCGGCCTCGTCTTCGTCCCTTGCGCGGGCCCGGTGCTCGCGACCGTGACCGTGCTCGCGGCCCAGCACCGGTTCAGCGGCACCCTCGTCCTGCTCACGCTGTGCTACGCGCTCGGCTCGGGAGCCGTCCTGCTGCTCATCGCGCTCGGCGGGCAGCGGGTGGCCTCGCGGCTGCGGGCGACACGCGACTGGTGGAGGCCTGCGCTCGGCGCGGTGATGGCCGGAGCCGCGATCGCGATCGCGTTCAATCTCGACCAGACTCTCCAGACGCGGCTCGGCTCGTACACGAGCGTCCTGCAGCGCCACACCGAGGAGACGTCCGCCGCCGCCTCCCACCTCGGCGGGTTGCAGGGCACGTCTCGCGGCAGCCTCGACCTGGCCGCGGCGCCGCTCCCGACGCCGCCCGGCCGGCTGCCGAACTACGGCGCGGCTCCGGACTTCGCCGGGATCGTCCACTGGCTGAACACGCCGGACAACGGGCCGCTCACCCTCGCGGGCCTGCGCGGCAAGGTCGTCCTCGTCGACTTCTGGACGTACTCGTGCATCAACTGTCTCCGGACGCTTCCGCACCTGCGCGCGTGGTACGCGGCGTACCACCGCGACGGGCTCGAGATCGTCGGCGTGCACTCGCCCGAGTTCGCGTTCGAGCACGACCTCGCGAACGTCCGCGACGCGGTTGGAAGCCTGCACGTGACCTGGCCGGTCGCGCTCGACAACGACTTCGCGACGTGGACCGAGTACGAGAACCAGTACTGGCCGGCCGACTATCTCATCGACCGGACAGGACGCGTTCGCGACATCGGCTTCGGAGAAGGCGGCTACGCGGACACGGAGGCGGCGATCCGCAAGCTGCTCGGCGCCGCCGGGCAGATGACCGAGGTCTCAAACCGGACGCCGTCCGGCAGGCTCACGCCGGAGACGTACCTCGGCTTTACCAAGCTCGACTTGAACCGCTACGTCGGCTCCCTCCTCGGCCTGGACCGCGAGAACTCGTACCGGCTCGCGGCCTCACTGCCGGCCGACTCGATCTCGTTCGGCGGCCGCTGGACGATCGCCCGCCAGACCGCGACCGCCGGCCCGGGCGCGCGGCTCCGGCTCCACTTCCACGCCCGTGACGTCTTCGTCGTCCTCGGCGGCCGCGGCCGCGTAACGGTGACGCTGCCCGGTCGCCCGCCGCAGACGATCGATGTCACCGCTGACCGTCTCTACACGGTGCTCTCCGGACGGAAGGCCGTCGACACGACCGCCGAGCTCGCCTTCACCCCCGGCGTGCGCGCCTACAGCTTCACCTTCGGCTAGCCCGCCCGCTTACCGCGTGGCACCTATGGGCGATCCTGGATTCGAACCAGGGACCTCCGCCTTATCAGAGCGGCGCTCTAACCAGCTGAGCTAATCGCCCGCGCGGCTGCGGATTGTAGCCCGGCACCGGCGAGGCCGACCGCTCTGCCCGGGAGCGTTTCCGGCGCGAGGCTCTGAGCTATATTCGAGTGGAGGCGCGGGATGCAGGAGATGAACATCTACGGGGTCAGCTTCGATCTCGTCGGCAAACAGCCGATCGTTCTCCTCAAGACCGCCGACGGGAACAAGTTCCTCCCGATCTGGATCGGCCACAACGAGGCGGCCGCGATCCTCATGAAGCTCCAGAGCCAGGAGTCGCCGCGCCCGATGACCCACGACCTTCTCACCGAGATGGTCGACCAGCTCGGCGCGTCGATCGCGCGCATCACCGTGACCGAGCTCCGCGAGAACACCTTCTACGCGCAGATCACCGTGCTCCAGGACGGCCAGGAGATCGAGGTCGACTCGCGTCCGTCCGACGCGATCGCGCTCGCCATCCGCACCGAGGCGCCGATCTTCGCCGCGGACGACGTAATCGCCGAGTCGGCGATCGAGTTCGAGGGAGACGAGGTCGACGAGGACCAGCTGGAGGCCGAGGTCGTGAAGTTCCGGAGCTTCCTCGAGGACGTCACGCCCGACCAGTTCGTCGTCGACGAAGACGACTAGTTGACCAACACGGCGGCCGCCAGGGCGGCGCCGTTGAAGAGGCCGTGTACGAGCATCCCCGGCACGACGGTCTCCGTGCGGTCGCGGAGCCACGCCAGCACGATGCCGAAGGGAACGAGCACGATCAGCGCCTCGAGCAGGCCGTGCGCGAGGCCGAAGGCGCATCCGACCAGGAGAATCGACGGCGCGCGCCCGAGGAAGCGGAGCAGCGACTGCCCGGCGCCGCGAAAGGTCAGCTCCTCGACGAATGGCGCAACGACGGCGAAGAGGACGACGTTTGCGGCGAACGCGCCGGCGTGCGCCGGCTCCCAGTGGACGTTCGTGATCCCCTGCTCGCGGCCCGGGCTTTGCGGGAGCGGGATCCAGCTGGCGATCACCTCCCAGATCCAGATAGCGACGATCGCGCCGAGGGCAAGCCCGAGCGCACGCCCCCAGCTCCGCGGCGGCCGCAGCGCGAGCAGGTCGAAGCGGTCGATGCAAATGAGCAGGACGATCCCGAGCCAGATCGCGTAGATGACCATTCCGCCGGCGAAGGTCGAGTAGGAGTAGAGGCTGACGTGGCCGGTCGCGTGGCGGTTGTTGCCGCCGGTGAAGCGCGCGGAGTAGTTGAGCGCCGCGATGGCGGCGACGAAGAGCGACCAGAATGCGAGGCGTGTGTAGCTCGGGCCGGGTTTTGCAGTGGCCTCCACGACGGCGAAGCCTATGCTGCGGCCCGTGCGTCACTTCACTCCCGACGAGGCAAACGCTGCCCTCGAACACGTCCGGCCGCTCGTCGAGCAGCTCGTCGCCCAGCGCGCCGAGCACGTTGCGGCGCTCGAGCGGCAGGAGGAGCTCGAGCGGAAGATCCGCGGCAACGGAGGCGGCATCCCGCCTGCGCAGCTCGCCGAGGCGACCGCGGAGGTGGACGACCACGCACGCCGTCTCGCGAAGCTCGTCGACGAGATCGCAGGTCATGGCGCCGAGGTGAAGGATCTCGACTCCGGTCTCATCGATTTTCCCGCGCTGCGGAAGGGCGAGACGGTTCTCCTCTGCTGGCAGCTCGGCGAGGATGAGATCGCCTTCTGGCACCGCATCGACGACGGCTTCGCCGGTCGCCGCCCGCTGCCGCTCGATATGCCGTTAGAGGGGGAGGAGGACTGAGCCGTGCCCTTCTGGCACCGGATCGTCATCGCGGCAAGCGTCTTCGTTCTCGTCTCGATCCTCGCGAGGCTCGTCGACTGGCGCCTGAAGCGGCGGCCCCTCGCTCCGCAGGCCGAGACTCGCTACCTCGTGCTGCGGCGCGCCATCACCGTCGCGATCCTCGTCGTCGGCTTCTTCTCGGCGCTGCTCGTGATCCCGCAGGTGCGCGCCATCGCCGGCGGCCTGCTCGCGTCGTCGGCCGTTCTCGCCGTGATCGTCGGTCTCGCCTCACAGCAGGTCCTCGGCAACTTCATAGCCGGCCTCGTCATCGCTCTGACCCAGCCGGTCCGCATCGGAGACCGCGTGAGCTACGGCGGGATCGAAGGCACGGTCGAGGAGATCGGGATGACGTACACGTTCATCCGCACGCTCGACCGGCGCCGGCTCATCGTCCCGAACAGCAAGCTCGCCTCCGACACGATCGTCAACTCCTCGATCCGCAACCGCGAGACAGTCGCCGAGGTGGAGGTGTCTCTGCCGCTCACCGCCGACGTCGCAGCCATTGTCGAGGCGCTTCGCGGGGTTGTCGCGGAAGAGCAGGACGCCGAGGTCTACGTCGACTCCCTCGAGGGCTCGGCGAACGTCGTCGTGAGGGCTCTCGCTCGGGACGAGCTCAGGGCCGATTTGCTCGAACGCGATCTCCGCCTGCGCGTTCACGGTCGGCTCCGCGAGCTCGGCGTCTGGACGGGCTAGCTCGTCGTCGTCTCTGCGGTCGTCGTCACGGACGTCGTGGAAGTGGTGCTTGTTTCCTGAGTCGTGGTTTGGACGGTTGTCGTTCCCTGGGTGGTTTGTGTGGTTTGGGCTTGTGTGGTGGAGGTTTCTTCGGCGGATGTTCCTTCGGCGGATGTTCCTTCGGTGGGGACGGATGCCCCCGTTGAACGAAAGGGCTGGACGTGCTGCCCCTTTGCGCGTTCGTTGAGACGACTCCCGACGGACGGGCCGCCGGCGGTCTGGTCACCACCCACGCCACGAGACCTCCGAGGCCGGCAAGGAGAAGCAGCGCCACGGTGACGGCGACGGCGAGGGCGCCGCGGCGCGATTGGTGTTCCTTTGCGACCGGCGGCGGCGCCGGGATCACGCGGGTCGCCTCCGTATCGACCGCCGTCGTCGCGGCGACCGGAGCTGCGCCGAGCGCCGCGAGGAGCGCCGCCCCGTCGGCCGGCCGAGCAGCAGGATCCTTCGCGAGCGAGGCGTCGGCGAGCGCCGCGAGCTCGGGCGCGGCGGCCGGGTTGACGGAGCGGACTGTCGGCGCCGGGCGGTTCCGGTGCATCTCGACGAGGGCGAGAACGTCGTCGGCGACGAACGGCAGCGCTCCGGTGAGCATCCGGAACAGCAAAACGCCAAAGGAGTAGACGTCGCTCGCCGGCGTTGTGGGCTCGCCGCTCGCCTGCTCCGGGGAGATGTAGGCAGCGGTTCCGAGGACGGTGCCGGCCTCGGTCAGCGTGCTCGGCCCGGCAGCGCTTCGCGCGAGCCCGAAGTCCGCGAGCTTCACGCGACCTTCCTCGTCGAAGAGGACGTTCGCCGGCTTGAGGTCGCGATGAACGAAGCCGCGCTCGTGGAGATGCGCGAGCCCTGCTGCGATCCCCGTGGCGATCCGCCCGGCATCCGCGCCGGGCAGCGCGCCTTTCCGGAGGCGCTCCTCGAGCGTCCCGCCCGGAAGCCACTCGAGCGCCATGAACGGGCCGGCCTCGTCCTCGCCGTAGTCGAAGACGCGCATGACGTGCTCGTGCTGGAGCGATGCGACCGCCCGCGCCTCGCGCCGGAACCGCTCGAGATCGGCGGTTGGGGCGAGCAGTTTCAACGCGACCGTGCGATCGAGCGTGTCGTCGTGCGCGCGCCAGACCTCTGACATCGGCCCGTGTCCTGCGAGCGCCTCCAGCCGGTAGCGCCCGGCGATCTCGTCTCCGGGAGTCACAAATACGGTATGCCTCGTACGTGGAGTCCCTACTCACCCTAGAGGAGGCTCAGGCGCGGATCCTCGCCGCGGCACGCTCCTTGCCCGCCGAGTCTGCCGACGTCGATGCGGCAGCCGGCCGCGTTCTGGCCGAGGACGTGAGGGCGGCGGTCGACCTCCCGCCGTTCCCGAGCTCGGCGATGGACGGATACGCCGTGCGCACCGCAGACCTGCCGGGCACACTGCTCGTTGTCGGGGAGTCGGCGGCGGGTGCCCCGTTCTCCGGGACGTTCGGGCAAGGCGAGACAGTCGCGATCTCGACCGGCGCGGTCGTTCCCGAGGGAGCCGACGCGATTGTCTCGGTGGAGATTGTTGTCAAGAACGGCAACAGTGTCGAGATAGAGCGCCGGCTCGAGCCGGGGTCGAGTATCCGGCCGCAGGGCGGTGACGTTCGCGCCGGAGAGGTCGTCGCGCATGCCGGCAGGCGGCTCGGGCCGGCGGGCATTGCCGGGATCGCCGCCGCCGGCATCGCCTCGGTCTCGTGCTCGCGCCGTCCGCGCGTCGCAGTCCTCGCCACCGGGAGTGAGCTCGTCCTACCCGGCGAGCCGCTCGGGCCTGGGCAGATCTACGAGTCGAACACGCTCATGCTTGCCGCCGCGCTCGCCGCCGCGGGTGCGGAGATTCTCGGGGCGCCGGCGGTTCCCGACGACGAAGCCTCGCTGCGCGCTGCGCTGGAGCGCGGCCTCGAGTGCGACGTCCTCGTCACCTCCGGCGGGGTCTCGGTCGGCGAGCACGATCTCGTCCGCGAGGTCGAGCGGGAACTCGGCGTCGAGGAGTCGTTCTGGCGCGTCGCGATCAAGCCGGGCAAGCCGCTCGCCTTCGGCACGCGCGGCGACACGCTCGTCTTCGGCCTGCCGGGTAACCCCGTTTCCGCTCTCGTGGGCGCGGAGCTCTTCGTGAAGCCGGCTCTCCGCGCGCTGCAGGGGATGTCGGAGCCATTGCCGCAGTTCGAGCCGGGACGCCTCGGCAACGACTTGCGTCGCAACCCGGAGCGCGACGAGTTCGTCCGGGCGCGAGCTCGTAACGAGAGCGACGCAGTCGTGCTCGAGCCGTTACGCGGTCAGGAATCGCACATGATCGCGAGTGCGAGCGCCGCCGACGCACTTATCCATATTCCACGTGGAAACGGCGAGCTCACGGCCGGCTCGGTCGTTTCCTGGTTGCGCCTGAACGCTCCGTGAGCGCGGCCCGCCGCCGCTGCGCGAGGACGAGCGTGCGGATCAGATCGCGGATCGGGCCGCGCCGCGGGCCCTCTCCCGGAGCGGGATAGGGCGCGTAGCGGTTGCCGGCGAGCGCGAACAGCTGCCCTGTCGCCGCGAGCCAGGCGAGCGCGATCACGAACAGCGTCCGCGGCGCGTAGCCGACGGCGAAGAGCTGCGCGATGTACCACGGGGCGTCCCAGCCGAGCCCGTACTGCGTTGCGAACGTCCACACGAGATACGCCGGGCCGACGAATCCGAGCATCAGGACGAGGGCGCGAGCAGCGCGCGGGCGAGCCTGCACTTGCGGCAGCCACAGCCAGAAGTGAAGGCCGGGAAGAAGGAAGATGAGCGCGTACGGATTCGTCGCGGCGACGAGTAGGCCGACGACGGACAGCGCGAGCAATGCGGCGGTGTGGCCGGCGAGCTCGTCCTCCGCGTCGACGGGCCGGCGCGGCCGGAGCCGGTCTCGCACGGCGAGCCACGCGGCGAAGCCGAGCAAGCCAAGCACGAGCAGCGCGCCTACCGGCCAGCGGACGTCGTTGAGCGGCGCGGGTCGTCCGCCGGTGTCTCCGAGGAATCCGGCCTCCGCAAAGAGGAGGAACGCGATGCCGCCGACGGCCCAGAAGGCCAGGCGGCTCCGATAGCTCCGGAACGCCGGCGCGATCGGGATCCGGCGCCTCCGGCACCGGGCGAAAAGATCGACAGCCGCGACGATGAACGGGAGAAGCATCGCGACGAGGACGAACTCGATCGCCCAGCCTCGGATCAGGCGCCGTCCGAGCGAGAGGTAGCTCGATGGACCCTGCGCGAGGGTGACCCCTTCCTCCATCGCATCGACCGTGTCCTGTGTCGCAAGACCGACCTCGAGGAGAGGAGCGAGGTGCAGGCGCTTGGTCTTCGACGCTTCGGGCGGTCTGGCTTGCGCGGTCGTGATCGTGATTGCCGGGGTTCCCCTGCTCACGAAAGGCGCCTGTTCGTACGCGTTGAACGGGAATGCGAGGCTGACCAGCTGGTCGAAGGCTCGCGGCCGTGCCGCCCTTCCAGCGGATTCCTTCGTGAGCGCGTCCTGCATCGTCTCGAGCAGGCCGGGCGCCGGCGATCGCGGCGTGTCTCCCCCGAACTCGAGCCGCGGGCTGCCTTTCCCGCCGATCGAATCGAGGTTGATGACCGCGAAGGCGTTCCTGCGCGTGGACGCCTCCGCGGCGAAGTGCGCGGCGCCGAGCGAGCCCTCCTCGGCGCCGTCGGTCGACACGAAGGCGATCGAGTACGGGAGCGAGTTGAGCAGCGCCGTGCGGCTCGGCGCGTATGAGCGCGCGAGCTCGATCAGCGCAGCGGTGCCCGATGCGTTGTCATTGAGGCCGCTGCCCGTGCCGCTGTCGTCGCGGTGTGCCATGACGACGATCTCACGCGGAGAGAGGCCGACCTTCTCCGCGACGAGGTCGACGAGCGTCGTCTTCCGGCCACGGATCGTGGCAGTGAACGTGTCGCGCTGCACGTCGAACCCGTACGGCGCGAGCTCGTGCTTGAACCAGCTCTGTGCACCGCGCGCGCCGGCCGAACCAGGGACACGATCCGGGTAGCGGGTGGCGAGATCCCGGGCGATCGATGCCGCGGCCGCGCCGTCGAACGCCGGCGGCAAGCCCTGGAGCTTGAGCGACGTTGGCTGCGAGACGCTGAACGCGAGGAGGAGGACCGGCAACGCCACGAGCAACCAGGCGCCGCGGTAGAGGCGTCCGTTGACCGGGCGCTCGAGCGAGCCCGGCCGCGACCGTCTGCGCTCGGATGCAGGCGAGACGGCCGTCATACGCCCGCCAAGTCTATGACCGTCCTCGGGCGGGCGTTTCCCCGTGGAAACGACCGAGGGTTGAACTGCACCGTGCGAGGGAACGCGGACCTCGACGGCGACGGGGACCCGGAGTGGTAGAAATCGCCAGGTTTGAAACCGCGAATCTGCGGAAAGGAGCGTGAGGCGGCAGATGAGCGAGGTTGCGCTGGCGGACACGGAGGGCGAAGGGGTCGATACGGGCCGAACGGTCCGGCTGCGCGTCCCGGCTCGGCCGGAGTACATCGCGCTCGCGCGGCTCGCACTCAGCGGCCTCGCCGAGCTGACAGCGCTGTCGGAGGAGGACGTGGCGGACCTCAAGCTCGCGCTGACGGAGGCTGTCTCCAACTCGGTCCGGCATGCCTACCCCGGCGGTGACGGCTTCGTCTCCGTCGCGTACGAGCTGTCAGCGACGGCGCTGCAGATCGAGGTGGTCGACGACGGGGAAGGCTTCGATCCCGCCGTGCCGGAGCGGCTCGAGGGTGAGGAGCTCAGCGAGGGCGGTCTAGGCATCGCCATCATCCGGACGATCGCGGACGAGCTCGAGATCGCGTCGCGGCCGGGCGAGCGGGGCTCACGGCTGCGGTTCGTGAAGCGGCTGCAGCCGGCCGACTAGCTGCGTTGTCGACGCGGACAACGGAGCGGCGTAAGCTCCTCGTCGTCGCGAACCGGGCTCCGGTGACGTACGAGCACGGTGCCGCCAAGCGCGGCGGCGGCGGATTGGTCACGGCTCTCGCCGGTCTGATCGCGCACCACGACGTGACGTGGATCGCGAGCGCGATGAGCGGCGAGGACCGCGTGATCGCCGCGGAACGCGGCGGCTCGTTCGAGGAGACGACGCGGGACGGCCACGCGTACCGACTGCGGCTTGTCGCACACGATTTGCCTGCATATGAGCTGTTTTACAACGTCGTCGCCAATCCGACGCTGTGGTTCCTTCAGCATCGGCTCTCGTTGCCCCCGCTCGGGCCGGAGTTCCGCGAGGCATGGGACGAGGGCTACGTCCCCGTCAACGAGGCGTTCGCCGCGGCGACGCTCGACGAGCTCGACCACGCGCCGGAGGCGGCGGTGCTCTTCCACGACTACCACCTCTATCTCGCGCCGGGCCTTGTTCGGTCTGCGATGCCTGACGTCGTCAGCTCGCACTTCATCCACATCCCGTGGCCTGATCCGGGCGCGTGGTCGCCGCTGCCGGCGGACCTGACGGTGGCGATCCACGAAGGGCTGCTCGCGAACGATGTCGTCGGCTTCCACACCGACCGTTGGCGGGCGGCGTTCCTCGCGTGCGCCGATCGCTTCGTGCCCGGCGGAGTCGGGTCGACCCGCGTCGTAGCGCATCCGATCGGCGTCGACGCGAACGAGTTCGAGCGGCGCGCCGACGATCCGGTCGTGCTCGAGCGGCAGGCGGAGATCGAGGCGTCGCGGCCGGAGCAGCTCGTCGTTCGCGTCGACCGGGTCGATCCGTCGAAGAACATCGTGCGCGGGTTCGAGGCGTTCGGGCTTCTGCTCGAGCGGCACCCCGAGCTGCAAGGGAGGGTCGGCTTCCTCGCTCTGCTCGCACCCTCACGCGAAGACATCCCGGAGTACGCCGAGTACGCGGCGGAGATCGAGGCAGCGGCCGCCGTCGTGAACGAGCGCTTCGCCACCGACGCCTGGACGCCGGTCGAGGTCGACATTGCGGACGACTTCCCCCGCTCGCTCGCCGGCTACAAGGAGTTCGACGTCCTGCTCGTGAACGCGGTCTACGACGGGCTCAACCTCGTCGCCAAGGAGGCGTTCCTCCTCAACACCCGCGACGGCTCGCTCGTCCTCTCCGAGAACGCCGGCGCGCACGAGGAGATCGGCGAATGGGCGGTGACCGTCGACCCGTTCGACGTCTCGGGCCAGGCGGACGCGCTCTACGAAGCGCTGACACTTCCGGCGGGCGAGCGTCGCCGGCGTGCCGAGGCGATCCGCGCGCATGTCCGGACATACGACATCCGCGAGTGGATCGACGCGCAGCTGACCGACCTCGACGCCGTACGATCCGGGGCATGAGCGAGCTCTCGCACGTGGACGAGTCGGGCGGCGTGCGCATGGTGGACGTCGGCGGCAAGGACGTCTCGCGGCGTCGCGCCGTTGCGCGCGCCGAGGTGCGGATGGCCGCCGAGACGGCCCGCATCCTCCGCGAGCTGCCGAAGGGCGACGCGCTCGCGACCGCTCAGCTCGCCGGGATCATGGCCGCGAAACGCACGAGCGAGCTCATTCCGCTTTGCCATCCTCTGCCGCTCTCGCACGTCGAGGTCACGCTGTCGGTCGGCGACGAGTCGGTCGAGATCATCGCGTCGGCCGAAACGACGGCGCAGACAGGCGTGGAGATGGAGGCGCTGACCGCGGCCTCGGTCGCGGCGCTGACCGTCTACGACATGGCGAAGGCCGTCGACAAGGGGATGCGGATCGTCGAGGTCTCGCTCGTCGAGAAGACGAAGGAGCCGGTCGGTTGAGAGCCGCGGTGCTCACGGTCTCGGACGGTGTCGTCGCCGGGACGCGCGAGGACGGAAGCGGCGACACCCTCGAGGAGCTCCTGCGCGCCGACGGCTACGAGGTCGAGCGGCGCGTCGTGCCCGACGAGCGAGACCAGATCGCCGCGGCGATACGCGAGCTCGCGGCCGGTTCCCGTCTCGTCCTCACCACCGGCGGTACGGGGCTCGCTCCGCGCGACGTCACGCCCGAGGCGACCCGCGACGTCCTCGACCGCGAGGCGCCCGGGATCGCGCAGGCGCTGCGGGCGGACTCGATCGCGAAGACGCCGCACGGGCTGCTCTCGCGCGGCACCGCAGGCGTCGTCGGCGCGGCGCTCGTCGTCAATCTTCCCGGCTCGCCCGGCGGCTGTCGCGACGGATTTGCGGTGCTGCGGCCGGCGCTCTCCCACGCGCTCGAGCTCCTCGCCGACGACCCGACGGCGCACGAGCAGACGTGACCGCTGTCGGGCTGACGCCGCTGCCGGCGCGCTTCGCGCGGCTCGTGAAGATCGAGCACACCGTCTTCGCGCTCCCGTTCGCGTACGTCGGGGCGTTCCTCGCGGTGAACCGGACGCCGACCGCGCACGCGCTCGTCTGGATTACGTTCGCGATGGTCGGCGCCCGCTCGCTCGCGATGGCACTCAACCGGCTCATCGACGCGGGAATCGACGCGCGGAACCCGAGAACCGCCGGGCGCGAGATCCCGAGCGGCCAGCTGTCGACGGTTCAGGTCGCGCTCTTCTGCGCCGCCTCGCTCGCGCTCTTCCTTGTCGCCGTCTGGCAGCTGAACCACCTCGTCCGCTGGCTCTGGCCGATCCCGGTCGTCGGCTTCGTCGTTTACCCGTACCTCAATCGCTTCACGTGGCTGTGCCATCTCTGGCTCGGCGCGGTTGACGGGCTCGCCCCGGTTGGCGCGTGGGTTGCGATCACCGGGAAGCTGCCGTGGCAGGCGTGGACGCTCGGCGCGGCCGTCGCCTTGTGGATCGCCGGCTTCGACTTCCTCTACGCGCTCTTCGACGAGGACGTCGACCGGCGCGAGGGGCTCCACTCAATCGTGACGCGGTTCGGTGTCGGCGGCGCGTTCGCCGGCGCGCGCCTCGCTCACCTCGCGACTGTCGCCTGCCTCGTCGCCGCGGGGCTGGGTCTCCCTGTCGGCGCGCTGTACTGGATCGGCGTGGGCGTCGTCGCGGTGCTGCTCGGCTACGAGCACTCGCTCGTCCGGCCCGGCGATCTGCGGCGGCTCGACACCGCCTTCTTCACGATGAACGGCGTGATCTCGGTCGCGTTCGCCGTCTTCGTGATCCTCGATGCGACGACGTAAGACGGGGGCGCCGCGTTGTCGCAGCGCCCCCGGTAGAGCTCGAGCCTTAGTGGAGGTAGATGACGTGCACGCACGCGCCATGCGAGAGCACGACGCCCGTGTCATTCCCACTCCCGGTGCCGAGTGAGGCGCCGGTGAAGCCACCCGACGCGGTGAAGCCGCCGTTGACGCCGGCGAAGAGCTCGCCCCAAGGCCGGCGGACGTGGCCACGGATGCTGCCGCTTGCCTGCCCGCTGGACAGCGACGCCTCGATCCTTCCGAACGATCCGGTCTTGGCGCTACCGACCCTGAAGTCGCCGATGAGCGCGCCGACGCCGGTCGTGTCATCGACCATGCTCTGGACGCTGAGCCTGATCGCGCCGCTCAGGCGGGCGTCGCTGCCCGCTGCCGTTCCGGCGTAGACGGCCCGCGTGTACGTGTACTTGTCCCCGCCGTTGACCGTGCACGATTTCTGAACGGACTTGACGACGTTCGTCGCGTCGAAGGTCGCCGAGACACCCGCGACGCCGCCGCTCTTCACCACCGCCATCGCGATAGCCGCAGTCGTGAGCGCTGCGCAGACGAGCGCTGCCAGCACGATGAGCCGCTTCTTGCTTTGCATTCGAAGTCCCTCCCGATCCGCTGTTGAATTGCCCCTCGATCGATAAGACGTCTGTCGTGTCTCGGCGCGGTCAAGCGGCGGTAAAGGCGTCGTAAAACGTCGTTGGCCCTATCCTGGGCACGTGCTGACGGCTTCGAAGCTCGGCAAGCGCTACGGGGAGAAACGCGTCCTGCGCGGCGTCGATCTCGAGCTGGCGGACGGCGGCTTCCTCGTCGTCACCGGTCCGAACGGCTCGGGGAAGACGACGCTTCTGCGGATCTGCGCCGGCCTGGCTGCACCGACCGAGGGAACGGTCGAGCGTGCCGTCTCGCGCGGCGAGCTCGGCTACCTCGGCCACGAGCCGCTGATCTACCGCGAGCTCACCGCGCTCGAGAACCTCGACCTCTACGGCCGGCTGTACGGCGTTCCCGAGCGTCGCGAGCGGATCGGGATGCTGCTCGAGCGCTTCGGCCTCTGGGAGGTGCGCCGGGATCGCGTCGCGTCGTACTCGCGCGGGATGACGCAGCGCCTCGCGCTCTGCCGCGTCCTGCTCCACGACCCTCGGCTCATCGTCCTCGACGAGCCGTACACGGCGCTCGACGAAGCGGGCGCTGAGCTCCTCGATGCCCAGCTTGCGGAGCTGCGCAGCGAGCGGACGTTCCTCGTCTCCACGCATGACCCCGCGCGCGTCGAGCCCTTCGCGAGCGGGCGTCTCGCGCTCGCATGAGCTACGTACGCGACGTCGGCGCGCTCGCGCGCAAGGATCTCCTGCTCGAGCTGCGGGCACGGGACACGCTGCCGGCGATGCTCCTTTTCGTCGCCGCGGTCTTCGTCGTCTTCCACTTCGCGCTCCCGGGGACTCCGTCGCGGTTGGAGACGACCGGCTTTCTCTGGGTGGCGATCCTCTTCACGGCGTTGCTCGGGCTCGGGCGCGCGTTCGTGCCGGAGCGGGAGCAGCGGACGATGGACGGCCTGGTCCTCGCGCCGTGTGACCGCAGCGCGATCTGGCTCGCCAAGTCGCTCGCAACGCTCGCGTTTCTCGCGGCGGCCGAGGTCGTCGCGCTGCCGCTCTACGCCTTGTTCTTCCACCACGTCGGCGGCGCGATCCTGCTCGCCGTCGCGCTTGCCGATCTCGGGATCTGCACCGTGGGGACGTTTCTCGGGGCGATGGCCGTCGTGACGCGCGCGCGGGATCTGCTCCTGCCGCTCCTCTTCCTGCCGCTCGCGATCCCGATCGTCGTCGGCGCCGTCGGCGCGAGCGTGGCCCACGCGCCGGGCAAGTACCTCGCCTTCCTCGCGCTCTACGACGCGCTGTTCGCGGTTGTCTGCTGGGGCTCGTTCGAGTTTGTCGTGTCGGAGTGAGAGTGGCTGGTGCGACAATCCGTCCCGTGCTCTCTCTCCGCCGGATCCCGCTCGTGGCGCTCGCGCTGGCGTCGCTCGTGCTCGTCACGACCGCGCTCGTCTTCGTCTTCTACGTCGCTCCGAACGACGCGAACCAGGGTTTCTCTCAGCGCATCTTCTACTTCCACGTCTCGATCGCCTTCACCGCGTACGCATGCTTCGTCTGCGGCGCATGGAACGCATTCCGGCATCTGTGGAAGCGCGATCCGCGCGCCGATCTCGAGAGCTACGTCTGTGTCCACCAGGGGACGATCTTTGGCGCGATGGTGCTGCTCACCGGCTCGATCTGGGCGAAGATCTCGTGGGGGCACTGGTGGGTCTGGAGCGAGGACGAGCTCGTGCTCTTTCTCATCCTGTACTTGTTCTACTGCGCGTACTTCATGCTTCGCTTCTCGCTCGACCCGGGGCCGCAGCGCGCGAATCTCAGCGCGGTCTACGCGCTCTTCGGCGTCGTGCTGATCCCGGTCAGCTTCGCGGCGATCCGGCTCGCGAAGGAGTTCCTCCACCCGCGCGTCTTCACGCTGAGCGGGCCGCGCTTCGGCGGCTGGATCCTCGTCACGTACTGCGTCGCGCAGTCGGCGATGCTCGTCCTCGCGTACACGCTCTACCGCATCGAGATCGCCGGCAAGCGGCTCGACCTGCGGTTGCGGGAGCTGAGAGACGTGATGGCATGACGACCTCCGAGAAGTACGTCACGGCTGCGTACGTCGTCGTCTTTGCGATCGTTCTCGTCTACGTGCTGCTCATCGCATTGAAGGTCGGCCGCCTCGACCGCGAGGTCTCCGAGCTCGAGCACCGCGTCGAGACGGCCGGCGAGAGCGCCGAGCGGGAGCCGGCGGCAGTTGGCTGAGCTCCTCTTCTGGCCCGCGCTCTTTTTCTACGGTGAGGCGGCCGTCGGCTACCTCGGCGAGGCGCGGCGCCCGGGCACTCCCGGCCGGCTGGCGACGTGGGGCGTGCGGCTCGGCTGGCTCGCCCAGACGGCGCTGCTCGCGGCGCAGGCGGCGCGCAACGACGGCTTCCCATGGGGGACGTGGGCGTCGTCCCTCGACCTCTTCGTCTGGCTCGTGGTCTCGGCCTACCTCATCTGGGGCTGTCGCGCGCGGTATCGGCTGCTCGGGCTCGCCGTGATGCCGCTCGCCGTCGCGCTGCTCGTGACGGCTCGCGCCGGCGGCGGCACCGGAGTCGGCGTGGCGAGTCATTACTCGACGCTCTTCCTCGTCCTCCACGTCGGTCTCGTCCTCGCCGCCTTCGCCGGCTTCACGCTCGCCGCCGGGCTGTCGGGGCTGTACGTCTGGCAGGAGCGGCGGCTCAAGAGTCGCCCCGTGACGATTCTCCGTCGCCAGATCCCGGCGCTCGCGACGCTCGACGCGCTCGCGCTGCGAACCGTCGCGTGGTCCGTGCCGCTCCTCACGCTCGGCATCGCCGTCGGTCTGGCGCGCCTCGTTTCGCGCAATGACGGGATGGACGCGGTGATCGTCGCGACCGTGGTCACGTGGGTCGTGTGGTGCTCGTACCTCGGGCTGCGGCTCCTCGCGGGCTGGGCCGGCCGCCGCGCGGCGCACCTCGCGCTCGCGGGTTTCGCGCTCGTCGTTGTTGTCCGTGTCGTCTTGTCGGGAAGCCACTTCACGTGATCCGTCTCGTCCTCGTCGGCACCTCACATCACCATGCGCCGGTCGAGCTGCGGGAGCGGGTCGCGCTCGAGCGGAACGAGGCGCAGGGGCTCGCCGCACGGCTTGCGGACGGCGGCCGCGAGGCGGTCTGTCTCTCCACGTGCAATCGCACCGAGCTCTACCTCGCGGCCGAGGACGCGGAGGGTGCAGAACGCGACGCCGTGGCCGCGCTCGCGGCGCTGGAGCCGGAAGTCGAGCCTGCGCTGTACCGGCTGCACGATCGTGCGGCGGCACTCCATCTGTTCCGTGTCGCGGCCGGCCTCGACTCGCTCGTCCCGGGCGAGGGGGAGATTCTCGGCCAGGTTCGCGTCGCGCACGAGCTCGGCACGACGGGGGCCTTCCTCGACCGCGTCTTCCGGCAGGCGCTCCACGCCGGCCGCAAGGTGCGAGCGCAGACGGCGATCGGCGAGAGCCCGGCGTCGGTCTCGTCGGCGGCCGCCGCGCTCGCTGAGCAGGTCTTCGGGACTCTCGACGGCCGCGCGATCCTCCTGCTCGGCGCCGGGAAGATGAGCGAGCAGGCGTCGCGGAACCTCCGCAGCCGTGGGGCCGAGATCGCCCTTGTCGCGAACAGTAAGACCGCTCGTGCCGAGATCGAAGCCGCGCTCGCGTCGGTCGACGTCGTCATCGCCTCGACGAGCGCGTCCGGGCTCGTGCTCGATGCCGAGACGGTTGCGCGGGCCTTGCAGAGCCGCCGCAGCCGCCAGCTCCTGCTTGTCGACCTCGCCGTGCCCCGCGACCTCGATCCGGCCATCCGCGACCTCGACGGCTGCTACCTCTACGACATCGACGACCTCGATCAGATCGTCGCCGAGACGCTCTCGGGCCGCCGCCGCGAGGCCGAGCGGGCCGAGTCGCTCGTTGCGGCGGAGGCGGAGAAGTTCCACGAGTGGCACGCGTCGCTCGACGTCGTGCCGGCGATCGCGTCGCTGCGCGCGAAGGCCGAGGAGATTCGGGCGGCGGAGCTCCGGAAGGCCGACGCACTCCTCGGCCGGCTCGACGACAGCCAGCGCAAGGCGGTCGAGTCGGTCACGTCCCAGATCGTCAACAAGCTCCTCCACCTGCCGACGGTGCGCATGAAACAGGCGGCCGCGGCAGCCGACGGGGTGCTCTATGCTGAGGCGGTGCGGCACCTCTTCGGTCTCGGCGAGGACGAGCGCTGAAGGTCAGGCCGGTCAGCGCGCGCCCGCTTCCACTGCAGGCGCCTACGGCTTTCATCCGGGTGCGGCCGCGGGTCGTGGGTTGCGCGCCTCCGTCGCGGAGAACGATCGCCTGTGCTCGTCCGAGTCGGCAGCCGCGGCAGTAGGCTCGCGCTCATCCAGGCGGAGCGCGCTCTTGCGGTATTGCGCGCGCCGGGGATCGAGCTCGCAGTTCTCCCGATCACGACATCCGGCGATCGCGATCGGACGCGGCCGTTCGGCGAGATCGGCTCGCGCGGCGTCTTCGTGAAGGAGCTCGAGGAGGCGCTGCTCGAGCGGCGCATCGACGTCGCGGTTCACTCTGCGAAGGATCTGACGGCGACCGATTCGGAGGGCCTCACGATCGGCGCGTTCCTCCGCCGTGACGATCCGCGGGACGCGCTCTGCGGCGCCGACCGGCTCCGGCCTGGAATGCGGATCGGGACCGCGTCGGTGCGACGGAAGGCGCAGCTCCTCGCCCTCGAACCTTCCACCTCGATCGAGCCGCTAAGGGGCAATGTCGACACGCGGCTACGCAAGCGCGGCGAGCGGGGCCTCGACGCGATCGTCCTGGCGGCGTGCGGGCTCGATCGGCTCGGTCTCGAGGGTGAGGTCGGCTACCGGTTCCCGGTGCACGAGGTCGTCCCGGAGGCAGGGCAAGGGGCGCTCGCGTTGCAGGTGCGTGCCGGCGAAGAGCACCTCGTGGCGGCGGCGGACGACCCCGAAACCCGCCGGCGGGTGGAGGCTGAGCGGACGGTGATCGCGGTGGTCGGTGGCGGATGTCTCGCTCCGGTCGCGGCTCATCACGACGGCGAGACACTGTGGGGATTCATCGCGGAGGAAAACGGGCCGTGGTGCGAGACGAGGACAGGCCCGGATCCGCAAGAGCTCGGGCGGGA